>Ga0081539_10001101_pt1 | contig 49064 bp, 40 predicted proteins | sample TabmetS4T2R2_FD_71023 | JGI IMG/M metagenome (GOLD analysis project Ga0081539, IMG submission 71023) | Tabebuia heterophylla rhizosphere microbial communities from the University of Puerto Rico - S4T2R2 | ecosystem: Host-associated > Plants > Roots > Rhizosphere ... | reverse complement strand
GATGGTTGGCAGACGAACACTTCTCGCAACGACAGCGGGGCTTCTGCTCGTGGCAAGCGCGCACGCACAGCCGAAGTATCCATCGGAGTCGGTGAAGCTGGTCGTGCCGCGTGCGCCGGGCGGCGGCTCGGACATCCTGGCGCGCCTGCTGCAGCCGGCGCTGGAGAAGAAGCTCGGCGTGCCGGTGATCGTCGACAACCGGCCCGACGCCGCGGCGGTGATGGGGGCGGCCATCGTGACCAAGGCCAAGCCCGACGGCCATACGCTGCTGCTGACCGACAACTCCTTCTACCAGAACCCGGCGATCCTCGACTCGCTGCCCTACGACACGCTGAACGGTTTTGCCGCCATCACCATGCTGGCGCAGGCGCCGGTGATCCTGATCGTGCATCCCGACGTGCCGGCGAAGACCCTGGCCGAGCTTCTGGAGCTCGCGAAGAAGACCAACCTCACCTTCGCCTCGGGCGGCGTCGGCTCGTCGACCCATCTCATGGGCGTCATGGTGAACCTCAAGGCCGGCACCACCATCACCCATGTGCCGTTCAAGTCGTCAGGCCAGGCGCTGATCGCCCTGCTGGGCGGTCACGTCTCGATGCAGTACGGCGGGCTGGCCTCGGCGCCGCCCTACATCAAGGACGGCAAGGTGCGGGCCATCGCCATCACCGGCGACAAGCGCGATCCTGCCGTACCCGACGTGCCCACCTTCAAGGAAAGCGGCCTGGACGGCGTCGACGTCTCCAGTGTCTGGGGCCTGCATGCTCCGCCGGGCACGCCGATCGAGATCCGCCGCGCCGTGCGCGACGCCGTCGCCGCCGTGATGCGCGACCCCGAGGTCGCCAAGCAGCTCGTCGAGCGCGGCTACCAGACCATCGCCAATACGCCGGAGGAGCACCAGGCGCAGACCAACGCCCTGGTCAACCAGTGGATCGAGGTCGGCAAGAAGGTGAACTTGAAGGAGTAGTCAGCCCGCCTTCGCGAGATCGATCGCCCGGCGATACATCGTCATCGCCGCTTCCGGCGTGTTGTAGCCGGCGTGCGACGTCAGCGTCACATTGGCGAGCTTGAGCAGCGGCTCGTCGGGATCGACCGGCTCCTTGGCGAACACGTCGGTTGCGTAGTGGCCGACATGGCCCGATTTCAGCAGCTCGATCAAAACCGGCTCGTCGACGACGCCGGCGCGCGCGGTGTTGACGACAATGACGCCCTTCTTCGCCTTCTGCAGCTTCGCACGGTCGAGGAAACCCTTGGTCTGGTCGTTCAGCCCCAGATGCAGGCTGACGATGTCCGACTGGGCGAGCAGCGTGTCGATATCCACCATCGGCACCGGCGCGCCGGGCCGCGGCGAACGATTCCAGGCGACGACTTTCAGCCCGACGCCGCCGGCGATGCGCGCCATCTCGCGGCCGATGCCGCCCAGCCCGACGATGCCCAGCGTCTTGCCGCGCAGCTCCATACCCTGCATCGGCCGCCAGCCGCCGCCCTGCATCAAGGCATGCATGGTGCCGATGTGGCGGGCGGCGGCAAACACCAGGCCCATGGCGTGCTCGGCCACCGTCGTGTCGCCATAGCCCGAGATGGTCGAGACTTTTATGCCGACCTTCGCCGCCGCCGCGAGATCGACGAAGCTTGCGGCGCCGGTGCCGAGGAACACGATGTGCTTCAATCCGGAGCAGCGCTGCAACGTCTCCTCGTTGAAGTAGGTCGCGTCGTTGATGACGGTGTCGTAACCCTCGATCAGCTTGGGAATGGCGTCGGCCGTCACCGGCCCCATGTTGACCTCGACCGGCATGTCGGACGGGCCGTGGACCCTCTTCCAGACCGCGTCGATGTCGGGTGTCGAATCGATGAACAAAGTCTTCGGCATCACTCACTCAACCCAGTTGTTCGATCACGCGGCCGAGCCGCTCCAGGGTGCGCACCGCCGCCTTCTGGTCCAGGCCCGGCCACTGCACGCGCACCAGGATGTGGTCGGTGCCGGTGCGCTCGCCGTAACGGCCGATCTGCTCGACCACCTCGTCCTGCGAGCCGATGATGAAGCGGTTGGCGGCGAACTTGTCGAAGTCGGCGCGGATGCGGTCGCCGGGCACGAAGCCCGAGGCGCTGCCCCAGCTGGCGTAGGCTTCGTACTTGAAGAACAGCGGCTCGCGCACCTCGTCGAGCGCCTTGCCGGTGCCGCTGCCGACGTGACACTCGCGGATGATCGGGAACTCCTTCGCCGGCGCCAGGCCGGCGGCGGCGCGCGTCTCGCGGAACAGCGTGCCGAGCTTCTTCACGCCCTCCTCGCTCACCAGCGGCGAGGGCATCCAGGCGTCGGCAAGCTTGGCCGCACGCGCCACCGGCGCCTCCGAATCGCCTGCCATCCAGATCGGCGGGCCGCCGGGCTGCCTGGGTTTCAGGCTCGCCTGCACCTTGTTGAGCGTGTGGTAACGGCCGCGATGGTCCACGACGTCGTCGCGCCACAGCTTGCGGATCACTTCTACGCCCTCGACGAAACGCGACACGCGCTCCTTCATGGGCACGCCGATGGAATCGAACTCCTCGGGGCGATAGCCCAGGCCAAGGCCGATGATGGCATTGCCGTCGGTCAGCCAGTCGAGCGTCGCCGTCTCCTCGGCCACGATCACCGGATTGAGCAACGGCAGCAGCAGCAGACCCGGCCCCAGCCGCATCCCCTGGGCTTCCGCAGCAAGCCGCGCCAGCAACGGCATGGCCTGGAACATCTGCACCGGGCTCGACAGGAAATGCTGGCCGACCATCACCGAGGCAAGTCCGCTCGCCTTGGCCACGCGCACCTGCTCGATCAGGTTCTTGAGCTCTGGACCGAGATCGGCGCCCTGCCGCCACTGGGTGTTCATGAAGAGACCGAGTTTCATCGACTCTTTCCTCCCATCGACAGTCTATCGGCGTCGCGCGACCAGTACATCCCGCCGCTTGATGACGCGGTCGACTCGATGCGCCAGGCGATCGTAGGGCGGCCGGTCGACGACCTCGAAGTCGGCGACCTTGCCGACCAGCGCCATCATCTCCTGCCGGTCGAGCCGGGTCGAATCCCACGAGAAGGCGAGCGCGCCACCGGAGAGCAACAGGTCCGCCCAGCCCGGAAGGCAGTCGGCGAGCAGGTTGTGCAGAGGTCCGCTGTGCTGGATGCCGTAGGGCAGATCGGTGACGATCAGGTGCGGCCGTCCGAATCCCGCGAGCAGCTCTCTTGTCTGTCCGGCAGCGCCATGGGCCAGCATGCAGCGGCGCACGTCGCTGCGACCGATCTGGAACAGCCAGCGCCGCGCCCCGAGTTTGCGCAGGCGCTCCTCCTTGGTGGCGAGCGCGATGCGGTTCTCGCGGCAGTACTGGGTGATGAAGCTCGCCGTACTCTCGATGTCGGTACGGTCGAGATCGAGTCCGGCGACGTCGGCGCCCAGCGACAGCGCCGTGAACAAGGTCGTCCCGCCGCCGCAGAGCGGATCGACGACATCGAGAGTCGACCAGTCGGCACTGTGAAAATCCGACGCGTACTTCGCCATGTTGCAAAGAAAGTGCGTAAAAGCCTCGTTGGTCTTGCCCTTGTAGCGCCGGGTCGCGGCCATGTCGGGCGAGATGAAGGCGGAATGGGTAGCCTTGACCGGACGCAACAACGGCCCCGCAACACCGCCGATCGCGTCGAACAGCTCGAAGACACCGCCCAGCATCGCCATGCCGGCCAGCAGCCCGGCCGCGTCGTCGGTGATCGGGCCCGTCAAATCGAATTGCAGGTAATCCTGGCCGGCAATGCTGCCGAGCGACACGTCCTGCAGCCTCGGCCCCAGCGGCGACGCCAGCACCTCCGCCGCGGCGAGATCGCGCGGCAGGTTGGAATACTGGGTGCTGCGTTGCGGGGCGAGTTGAGCGGCGATCCGTGTCACCGCTTGGTTATATTCCAGAAAACCGTCGCCGGGGCAGCCAGCATGCCGTCGATGGTCGTGCGCATGGCGACGGGCTGGTAGAGCTGGCCGAGATTGACGAAGGTCGGCGCCTGGACCCAGTGCTTCTGCAGGTCGACGGCGATCTGGCGCTGCCTGGCAGGATCGGTCTCCTTGGCGAAGAGATCGCGCAGCTTCTCGATCAGGGGATCGCACGGCCAGCCGTAGGTCGCCTTCTCGCACGAGGCGTTGAACAGGTTGGCCATCACCGGGTTCATGATGTCCGAACCGCCGGAGAAGGTGAACAGCGCGTTCCAGCCGCCCTTGTCGACCGGGTCCTTCCTGGTGCGCCGCGCGACCAGGGTCTGCCAGTCCATGAGCTGCAGGTCGACCTTGAAGCCCGCCGCCTCGAGCTGCGCCTTTGCCACCGTGCCGAGGTTCGTCATGGCGGCGATATCGGTTGCCTGCAGCAGCACGATCGGCGTGCCGTCGTAGCCCGCTTCCTTGAGGAGCTGTCTTGCCTTGGCGGCGTCCTGGTTCAGCACGTCCTCCATGCCTTCGTCGGATCCGAGCGGCGTGTCGCAGACGAAGGGCGCCTTGCAGACCTTGTAGTATCTCGGATCGCCGATCGCGGCCTTGAGGAAGTCCTCCTGGCCGAACGCCACCATCGCGGCATGGCGGATCTTCGGATCGTCAAACGGCTTGATCAGGGTGTTGAAGCGGAACTGGTACTGGCTGCCGATCGGATTGGCGTCGAACAGCTTCACGCTCTTGTCGCGCGCGAGGACGGGCAGCAGGTCGTGCGGCGGCGCCTGGACGAGGTCGATCTCGTTCGCCATCAGCGCATTCACCTGGGTCTGGGCATCGGGGATCCAGATCCATTCGACGCGATCCAGCTTGGCGAGCTTGCCGCCAGCCATGCCCGAGGGCGGCTCGGCGCGCGGCTTGCTGACGGTGTTCTTCGTGAAAACCACCCTCTCGCCCGGTTTCCACTCGTCGGCCTTGAAGACGAAGGGGCCCGAGCCGATCACGTCCTCGACCTTGATTTGCACCGTGGCCGGCGTTTCGGCCGTCTTCTTCGGCATCATGAAGGGCGCGTTGGACGAGACCTTGGCGAGCGATTCCAGCGCCAGCCCGTAGGGCTCGCTGAGCTTCATGCGGAAGGTTCGCGCATCGACGGCCTCGAAGCCGTCGACCAGGGCCAGCATCCGCTGGCCCATCGAATCGCGGGCGCCCCAGCGCTTCAGCGAGGCGATGCAGTCCTCGGCGGTGACCGGCTGGCCGTTGCTCCACTTGTTGTCGCGCAAGGTGAAGGTCCAGGTGCGCTGGTCGGGCGAGATGTCCCAGGTCTCGACCATCTGCGGTCTCGCGTCGAACTTCTCGTCGAGGGCGAACAGCACGTCCCACACCATGTAGCCGAAGTCGCGCTGGATGTAGGCACTGCTCCAGATCGGATCGACGATCTTGACGTCCGACCCCATCGCGACCTTGAGCGTCTCAGCGCTCGCCGTCGCGGCGCCGAGCAGGCCAGCCGCGATCAGCAGGCCCGCGACCGATTTCCGGAGACCGAGCATCATCCTTCTCCCTTTTCTTGGCGCCACAGCGAGAGTTGCCGGGCCAGAAACGGCTTGGCGCGCGCCATGATCGGCCAGGGATCGTGGCCGACGCCGGCGATGACCTCGTGCGCAACTTTCACCCCGGCCAGGCAGAGCGAGCGGCGAAGCGCCTCCAGACGCTGCGGCCTCGAGACGCCGGCATCGTTGGCGCCCGGCATGAAATAGCGCCCGCCCTCGCGATGGGTGATCTCGCGCGTGTCGAGGTCGGCCGCGCCGACCAGCGTCTGGACGGGAACGCGCTGCAGCGCCGCGATATCGATTGCGACGTCGCGCACGCCGACCCACCAGTCGCGCCGGTCATCCAGAAGCGTCACCGAGCCGGGCGCGCCGATCGAGCAGGCCCACAGCGATCGCGGCCGCCGCAGCAGGAAGCGATTGACGAACTGGGCGCCGCCCGAAAAGCCGAACAAGCCGAACCGCGCGCACGAGACGCCCCAGCGTTCCTCCACCTCGGCGACCATGCCCAGGAGAACGTTGTCGTAGAGGATGCCCGGTTCGCCGAGATATTTGTAGCCGTCGGCGTTGCCGTCGCCGCTCACGCCGACGGGGAACAGGGGGCAGAGGACCAGCGTATTGCGATCGTCGCCGAAGTCCTGAAAATGATCGCGGAACTCCATGAAGGTGCGCGGGCTGCCATGGACGACGACCAGCAGCTCGGGCGCCGCGCCGCCGGACCGGTAGCCCGGCGGTACGTACAGGCAGTACGAGAACCGGGGATCGCGGCGCGCCGCATAGACCGCCGTGCGTCCGATGTCGTAGGGGCCAAGTCTCACGGTTTCCAGGGTAGCAATATTCGATCCAAAATGTGATCCAATTTTACGATGGCAAAGCCAAGAAAACCGGTCAGCAAGGGCGCCGAAGCGATCGCGGCGGCGATTGCGCTCGACATCGGCTCGGGCGTGCTGGGCAACGGCGCCTGGCTGAAGCAGATCGACATCGAGACCCGCTACTGCTGCACGCGGACCGACGCGCGGCGCGCCCTCGAGGCGTTGGCGATCAAGGGGCGGATCCAGCGGATCCCGCAGCGCGGCTACTTCGTGTCGATCGTCGACGAAGGCCAGCGCCGCGAGCTGGTCGAGGTCCGCGTGCTGCTTGAGACGGCCATGGTCCCCAGCATCGTCGAACGGGCGACGCGGAAGGATATCGCCGACCTGCGGCGCCTGGTGGCGGCGTTCGCCGCCGCCGCCCGCCGGGGCGACGTCAAGGAACGCTACACGACCAACCGCGCCTTCCACGTTCGCCTGACCGAGCTCTGCGCCAACCGCGAGCTCGCCAAGCTGGCACTTGCCGTGCGCGGCGACCTGCCGGCCACGCCGATTGCCCAGTGGCACTCCCAGGCGCGGATCGAGCAGTCAGCCAGGGAGCACGGCGAGATCGTCGACGCGCTTGCCGACCGCGATGTCGGGAAGATGTCCGATCTGATTGCCGTTCATATCCGCCAGCCTAGCGCGCCCACGACGCCGCGCGTTCGAGCAGCCGCCGGGCGCGGATGACGACCGGCAGGTCAATCATGCTGCCTTCGAAGGCGACGGCCCCTGCCCCGTCGGCGGCAGCGGCGTCGAAAGCCGCAATCAGACGGCGGGCGCGGTCGAGTTCGGCGTCGGAGGCACCATACTCTTCGTTGATGATCGGCACGTGCGCGGGATGGATGCAGGAGGCCGTGGTGAAGCCCAGTGCCCGGCCGCGCTTCAGGCCCGCTCGATAGGACTCGAGGTCGTTGATGTTGGCGAGCTGGCCCATCGAGCCCATGGGCAGGATTCCGGCGGTGCGCGCCGCGGCGAGGCCATGCATGGCGAAGACGTACATGCTGTCGGCCGAGGGGATGGCGCCGAGCTCGGTCGCCATGTCCTCGCCGCCCACCGACATGCCGGCCATGCGCGGCTCGGCGGCGATGGCGTACAGGTGAGGCAGCGCCGCCGGCGATTCGATCAGCGCGAGGAAGCGCGTATGGCCGATCGGCATGCCCAGCGCCGCTTCGCGATCGGTGACCAGCTCGGCGAGCAGCCGGACATGCTCGGGCCCCATGACCTTGGGGAGCATCAAGGCCGCGACGCCCGGCATGACGGATGCCGCGATGTCGGCGACGGCAAGGTCAAGCGGCCGGTTGATGCGCACCACGACGTCGGCGCCCTTCTGCGCGACCCGCGGCACGGCGGCCGGCAGTGCTGAGCGGGCATCCGCCTTGCGCGTCGGCAGGATCGAATCTTCGAGATCGAGGATGATGGCGTCGGCGCCACGCTCATGCGCCTTGGCCAAGAAGCGCTCCGAGAGCACCGGCACGAACAGCAGGGATCGCCAGGAGGGATTCGGCCGGGTCATTTCATGTTTCTCCAATCAACGCGTTGCATCCTGCTTGCGCTTCAGGCCCCAGGCCGCCGCCACGTCGGCGGCGACCCGTCTCGCCATCAACCGATAGCCCGGGCTTTCACCGAACGGCGAGCGCACAAGGTGGAACGCGTCGGCATAGACCGTTTCCTTGACGTCGACGAACAGGTCGCCGAGGTCGAAGACGGCCAGGCCGCGGTCCCGTTGGCGCAATAGGCCGTCGACCATACGCCGATAGAGTGGCAGGTAGGACACATCGCCGACGACAGCCTGTTCCTCGGGGGTCAACGTCTTGCCGTATGCCGAAACGGGCTGGAAGAAATAGGCCGTCTTGACGTCGTAGTCGCGGGCCAGCGCATCCATGGCCCGGTTGTATTTCTCCAGGAGCTCGAGCTGCAGGGCGAAGACGCGCTCGCCGTTGCCTGCGATGCCAGCCGGCAGCGCGAAGAGGCTTTCCAATGTCGTGCGCTTGCTCGACCTCGGACCGCTGCTCTTGGCCACGGCTTCGAGGGCGCGGAACACCAGATAGGCGGCGTGCGACTGACCGAGCATCGGATCGCTCGCCACGCCACCGGCCAGGCGACCCATCACCCAACCGATGGCCGCATCGCCGAAATTGTCGTCGGCGACCAATGGGTTGACCGCGAGGAAGTTGTTGATCGGATATTCCAGCCGCTCGCGCTCCCACGGCCGGAACAGGTAGTAGTCGTTCATGCCACCTAGCGTGATCACGGCATCGACCGCCTGGACGTTCAGCGCAAACAGGATGAAAGGTTGGGGCTGCTTCCACGCGCCGTCGCCGCCGTTCAGCACCCAGAACGGCTGACCGTTGGGGCTCTCGTATTCGGCGTTCAGCTCCTCCTCGAGGTAACGCGGCGCGGGCCACGGATCGATCTGCGCGAGCTGGCCCGCGACCGAGCCGCCGGTCAGCAGGATGGTGTAGCGGTCGGGCCGCTTCAGCAGCGGATAGTCGTCGTTGAATAGGCCGACATTGTTGATGTTCTTCAGCCCGCACGGTTGGTTGGCGTGATGGACGAAGCCGACATAGGGATGAGGATAGAGCGTGTCGACGTAGCGGCAGTGCGTGCCGCGCGTCAGGTCCCGCACATAGGTGTTCTGGGTGCGCTCGAACAGCTCGGCAGCCGGCGTGTAGCGGCCGTCCTCGACCATCATCCAGAGGATCGCCAAGCCTTCGATGGCCGCCAGCGACAGCGCAATGCCGATCACGGCCGAAATGACGCCGAAGAGCCGGCGCTTCATCCTGTCTTTCATCTTGCGCGCGTCTCGGACTGCCTACCACACACGCCCGCATGCCCGGGTCTATTGCCAACGACGAAGCCTTTGCCGCTTCGCAAGTCCGCACTCAAGGGCAATTTCTGGCCACCCATCGGACAACCTCCCGTTGAAAAGGGGGGCTCGAGGGAAAATTTCGCACCGATTGAACGTAGAACGCTTCGCTAACTCGGCTGGTGGAATAGCGGCCAACGTGTTGCTTTATGGCCACACCACGTCGAGGTCACGGCGGATGTGCGGCAAAACTGCAGCCAAATCCTCTTGCCCCGTGTAAAATGTCACGGAATACGCTTAACGAGGAGGTACACGGATGAAGAAGGCTTTGTTCGTCGCAGGCGCTCTGGTTGCCCTACCCTCGATGGGTCACGCACAGGAATTCGCACCGTTGCCCGGCTTCTACATCGGCGCTGGCGCCGGTGCGGTGTGGTACCTGAGCAGCACGACCTCGGTCGGCGGCTCGTTCAGCAGCACCACGGGTTTCCTGGCCGACATCGTCGCCGGCTACGACTTCGTCGGCCCGCGCGTCGAGCTTGAGGTCGGCTTCGGCTTCATTCCCTTCACCGCCAACCTGGCGGGCACCGCCGCGCGATCGAACTTCAGCGGCGACGCCCACCAGCTGCACGTGATGGGCAAGGTCCTCTACGACTTCATCCCAGCCTCGACCATAACGCCCTACATCGGCGCCGGCGCGGGCATCGCGTTCGTCGACGGCAACACCTTCCTGCAGAACACGGTGTTCGCCTACGAAGGCATCCTCGGCGTGGGCTACAACATCGACAGCCAGTGGCGCGTCGCCCTCGAAGGCCGCTACGTCGGCACCACCAACGCCAACGTCGTCATCAACGGCGTGAATGTCGGGGTGAACAACTCCAACATCGTGGCGATGGTCTACGGCCAGTACAAGTTCGCGCCGCCAATGTCCGCGGCCCCGCCGCCGGCGCCGGCGCCGGCAGCGCCGCCTTCCTTCATGGTGTTCTTCGACTGGGACAGCTCGAACCTGTCGCCGGCCTCGCTGAACGTCATCAGCCAGGCCGCTTCCGCCTACAAGAGCAAGGGCGCTGCCCGCATCCGTGCGACCGGCCACACCGATACGTCGGGCCCCGAGGCCTACAACATGGCGCTGTCGCTGCGTCGTGCGAATGCGGTGAAGAATGCCCTGGTGCGCGAAGGCGTGCCGGCTGCCAACATCGCCGTGATCGGCCGCGGCGAACAGGGCCTGCTCGTGCCGACCGCTGACGGCGTGCGCGAGCCGCAGAACCGCCGCGTCGAAATCGTAGTCGAATAGACGACGAAAGCGGGGCTGCGCGACGGACCTGTCGCTCAGTCCCGCACCTTGACGGCGTCGGCGACGAATTCGGCCTCGCTTGTCGGTATCGGCGTCGTGGACTCGCGGCAGAACGCGGCGCCCAGGATCCAGTTCAGCTGGCCCGGGCTGCCCGAGCCGTTACGCACGAAGCCGATGCATTGCCGCTGGGCTTTCTGGAACGTCACGTAGTGGTCGCCGGCTCTGCTGCCGGTCAAATGCCAGCCGCCGGCGCCTGTCGTGACGTTCTTGAGCGCATCCGCGGTTCGCAGCCAATCCACCGCGCCCGAGTTCGCGACCGGGCTGAGGCCACCGACGCCATGCGCCGCCACCAGCCGGTACAGGCCGATGGCAAACTCGCTTTTCGTATCGGTGTAGGTGAGCCGCCAGCTCTGCACATTGCCGATGCGGAACGTGCGGACATTCGACGTCCAGCAGCGGTTGAACGGCACGCCATAAACGGGCGCCGTGGCGCAGGGTATCTCATTGGTGAAGTTCCAGGAGTCCTGGGCGTGGGCGGTCGTGACGATGCCACCAGCGATCAGGGCTGCAAGCGACATGAGCAACGGCTTGAGCCCACCACCAAATTGTTTCCGCCTCAAGTGAGCAAGCTCCCGATCCGCGCCAGCAGCGAGAAAACAATCACACAGATTCTCGGCTTCAGCAATCTTGGCGCAGCGATCAACGCGTGGGCGTCAGGCCCCACGGGCAGGAGGTGGCGCCGGGAAAGTCCATACGCCGGCCCGACGAATCCTGGCACGACACGCCGCCGCCGTAGGTGCTCGCCCGCGGCGTGGCAGGAGCAGGAGCAGGGGCAGGCGCAGGAGCTGGTGCTGTGGCGGCGCGCGCTTTCGCAGCAGCCTCGGCCTTCTTGAGATCATCGTCGTACTTGGCGAGCGCCGGTGCGGCCTCGCTCAGCAATGTCTGCTGCTGCGCTGAGGTCAGGAACCCGGTCGTCGGCTGATTGCGGGCCTTCTGCCACGCCGTAATCATCTCGCGCGAGCGCGCCCCGAAAACGCCATCGGCGCCGTGCGTGTCGAACCCGAGTGACGTCAACGCCACCTGCAGCCGTTGACGGTCGAGCTGCGACAGCTTCAGCGCGGTCTCGGCGGCTTCCGCAGCCTTTTGCGCCGCCGCTTCAGCATCGGCCTTCTGCTTGGCTTCAGCGTCCGCCTTCTGCTTGGCCTCGGCGTCTGCCTTCTTCCTGGCTTCCGCGTCGGCCTTCTGTTGAGCTTCGGTTTCCGCCTTCTGCCTGGCTTCGGCATCGGCCTTCTGCTTGGCCTCGGCGTCCGCCTTCTGCTTGGCTTCCGCATCGGCCTTGCGCTTGGCCTCGGCCTCCGCCTTCTGCCGGGCGTCAGCCTCGGCCTTTTGCCTGGCGTCGGCTTCCGCCTTCTGCCTGGCCTCCGCCTCTGCCTTTTGCTTCGCGTCAGCCTCCGCCTTCTGCCTGGCGTCCGCTTCTGCCTTCTGTCTGGCCTCCGCCTCGGCCTTTTGCTTCGCCTCGGCGTCGGCTCGCTGCCTGGCCTCGGCGTCTGCCTTCTGTTTGGCTTCCGCGTCGGCCTTCCGCTTGGCCTCGGCGTCTGCTCTCTGGCGGGCTTCAGCGTCCGCTTTCTGCTTGGCCTCGGCCTCGGCGCGTTGCTTGGCTTCCGCTTCGGCCTTTTGCCTCGCCTCGGCTTCTGCCCGTTGCCTGGCGTCGGCTTCGGCCTTTTGCCGGGCTTCGGCAGCGGCTTCGGCCTTCTGCTTCGCCTCGGCCTCCGCCCTCTGTTGGGCCTCCGCTTCGGCCTTCCGCTTGGCTTCGGCTTCCGCTTTGGCTGCGTCGGTGACGGCCGGGGGCGGCGCGGGCTGCGGCGGGAAGATCAGGTATCCGCCAGCCACGCCGACGAGAATTGCCGCCGCCGCCCCGCCATAGAGCATGAGGCGGTTCTTCCCGGCGAATGACGCCTTGAACGATGCGAACGACCGGGCGGATGCCGATCTCAGCCCGCCAGCCACGGACGATGCCGCAGACGTGGCGGCCGCCATCGCGGCCGGCGGCTGCCGCTTCGCCGGCGGCGGCACGGGCACAGCCGCGGGCTTCGGTCGAGGCTTCGGGCGCTCGAAGACGGTCTCGTCGCTGACCTGCTCGGCTGCCGCTCCGGAAAGGATACCGCGCCATTCAGAGATCGTTTGCGGGCGATCCTTGGCCCGCACCGTCAGGCCGACATCGATGCCTTGGAGGATGCCGGGCGGATAGCCTTCGGGAGAAAGCTTGGACAGCGGCTCGTAGGCATCGTTGAGCGCGCGTTCGAGCGAACTCGGCGGCGCCTTGCCGGTGATCGCGTGGTAGAGCGTCGCCGACAGGCCGTAGATGTCGGTCCACGGTCCCTGCTTGTCCGACGTCAGCTGCTCGGCCGCGGCATAGCGCGGCGTGAAGATCGCCGTCATCGCAGCCGTGCGATCGGCCATCGACGAGCGCGATGCGCCGAAATCGATCAGCGTCGGATTGTTGTTGGCATCGAGGATGACGTTGGCGGGCTTGACGTCGCGATGCAGGAAGCCGGTCTTGTGAACGGCATCGAGTCCGTCGAGCAACCGGTCGAGCATGCGCTGGGTGATCGCGGGCGAGAGCTTGCCGTCGCGCTTCAGGCGCTGCTCGAGCGTGTCGCCGCGCGCTAGGCCCATGATCATGTAGGCCGTGCCGTTGGCCTCGAGGAAGTCGTAGACGCGGACGACCGCCGGCGCGCCCTCGAGGGTCGCCAGGATGCGGGCCTCTTCGAGGAAGCGCTCGCGTCCCCAGATGAAGTCTTCGGCAAACTGGGTCGATCGCGGCACGACCGTCGAGCCGTTCTCGCGCAACGCCAGCGTCGTCGGCAGATATTCCTTCACCGCGACTTCGCGGCCGAGCGTCGTATCCTTGGCGTAGTAGGTGATGCCGAAACCGCCGTGGCCGAGGACCGACAACAGCTCGTAGTTACGCAGCCGTGTCCCGGCCGGCAACGTTCCTCGCATTTCGTTCGGCTTGGCGTCTGCCTTCGTCCCGGCCGCCATACTTCTCTGCCCTCGGGCATTCAAGCTTTGCGAAGAGCAATTCTAGCGCATGTTGTGATTTCGCAAAGCGTCAAGATTGAGGTCGTCCATCGCGCTCGCGTGTGGGGAATCTCACGTACACATCACCACTAAAACGTTATGACAGCGGCACTACGTTAATCCTGCCGGCCCTCCCGAAAGGCCTCAAATCCTCTTGTCGAACGGGCAGATGTTGCACGATAGTTGCGATGGTTCAGTGCCGGTCCGACGGAACGACGTCCTAGGGGGATGACAGTTGCGCCCAATAGAGCTGAAACCGCTGATCGGCCGCCTGAACGACGTGTGCCGCCGCGCACTCGAGGCGGCGGCTGGCGCGACCGCCCTTCGTACCCACTACAATGTGGAAATCGAACATTTCCTGATCGGGCTGCTTGATCGCACCGACAGCGATCTCGCCGCGATCCTGCGGCGCTGGGAGATCGACCCCGCCCGCCTGTTGGCCGACCTCACCAAGTCGCTCGACCGCATGAAGACCGGCAACGCCCGCGCGCCGGCCCTTTCACCCGACATCGTCGACATGGTGAAGCAGGCGTGGTTGCTGGCCTCGGTCGAGCAAGGCGCGAGCCGTGTGCGCTCGGGCCATCTCATGTGGGCCTTGCTGGCCGACGACATGCTGGCGCGCCGCGCCATCGGCTCGTCGGGTCTTCTCGCCGCCATCGCGCCCGACACGCTCAAGGCCGACTATCTCACGATCTGCGCCAACACCGTCGAGACGGCGCAGGCGACGACGCAGGCTGCCGGTTCGGAAGCCGCGGGCACCGGATCGGGCGAATCGCGGCCAGGCGGCTCGGGGGCTCTCGACCAGTTCACGATCGACCTCACGGCGCAGGCCAAGGCAGGCAAGATCGACCCGATCCTCGGCCGCGACTTCGAAATACGTCAGATGGTCGACATCCTGACGCGCCGCCGGCAGAACAATCCGATCCTCACCGGCGAAGCGGGTGTCGGCAAGACCGCTGTCGTCGAGGGCCTCGCGCTCCGCATTGCGGCCGGCGACGTGCCGCCCGCACTGCGCAGCGTGACCTTGCGCACGCTCGATCTTGGCCTGCTGCAGGCCGGCGCGGGCGTGAAGGGCGAGTTCGAGAACCGCCTGAAATCGGTGATCGACGAGACCAAGTCGAGCCCCAAGCCCATCATCCTGTTCATTGACGAGGCGCATACGCTGATCGGCGCCGGCGGCCAGGCCGGCCAGAACGACGCCGCCAATCTCCTGAAGCCCGCGCTGGCGCGCGGCGAGCTGCGCACGATCGCGGCGACCACCTGGGCCGAATACAAGAAATACTTCGAGAAGGACGCCGCCCTCACCCGCCGCTTCCAGCCCGTGAAGGTCGAAGAGCCGAGCGAAAAGATCGCCGTCGCCATGATCCGCGGCCTCGTTTCGACCCTCGAACTGCACCACAAGGTTCGCATCCTCGACGAGGCAGTGAGCGACGCCGTGCGCCTCTCAGCACGCTACATCCCGGCCCGCCAGTTGCCCGACAAGGCGGTCAGCCTGATCGACACCGCCTGCGCCCGCGTGGCGATGAGCCAGAACGCGATACCGGCGCCGATTGACGACTGCCAGCGCCGCCTCGGCCTGATCGACACCGAGCTGAAGATCATCGAGCGCGAGACGGCGGCGGGCGCTGATCACACCGCGCGGCGCGACGAGTTGACGACCGAGCGGCAGCGCATCACCGACGACCTCGGCAAGCTGAACGAGCGTTGGGAAGCCGAGCGCGATCTTGTCGCCAAGATCGACGCCGTGCGCGCCAAGATCGATGCCGCGACGGCGACCACGAGCAATGCCGGAGATGGCGCGGCCAAGAGCGATGGTCAGGCCGAGCGGGCCGAGCTTACGGACCTGTCGGCGCGGCTGCGCACGCTGCAAGGCGAACAGCCGCTCATCTTCCCCGTGGTCGACGGCCAGGCGATCGCCGCCATCGTCGAATCATGGACGGGCATCCCGGCCCGTCGCATGCAGACCGACGAGATCCGTACCGTGCTCAATCTGCGCGAAGCGATGGAGCGGCGCGTCGTCGGTCAGAGCCACGCTATGGAGGCCGTCGCCCAGGCCATCCGCACCAGCCGCGCCGGCCTGACCGATCCCAGGCGGCCGGTCGGCGTCTTCCTGTTCGTCGGCACGTCGGGCGTCGGCAAGACCGAGACCGCGCTCACCCTCGCCCAGCTGCTCTATGGCGGCGAACAAAACACGACCGTGATCAACATGGCTGAGTTCAAGGAAGAGCACAAAGTCAGCCTGCTGATGGGCAGCCCGCCGGGTTACGTCGGCTATGGCGAAGGCGGTGTGCTGACCGAAGCCGTGCGGCGACGCCCCTACAGCGTCGTGCTGCTGGACGAAATGGAGAAGGCCCATCCCGGCGTTCAGGACGTGTTCTACTCCGTCTTCGACAAAGGCAACATGAAGGACGGCGAAGGGCGCGACATCGATTTCAAGAACACTGTCATCATCATGACCAGCAACGCTGGTACGGATCTGATCAACAAGCTGTTCGCCGATCCGGAAACGGCGCCGGACGCCGCCGGACTCGCCGACGCGCTGCGGCCGGAACTGGCCAAGTTCTTCAAGCCGGCGTTCCTCGGGCGCGTGACTCTGGTGCCATATTTCCCGCTGCCGAACGCTATCATTCGCCAGATCGTCACGATGCAGCTCGAACGCATCCGCAGCCGCGTGCGCGACAGCTATCGCGCGACGTTCGATTGGACACCGGAGTTGGTGGACGCCGTCGCGGCACGCTGCACGGAAAGCAGTTCGGGTGCGCGCAACGTCGAGAACATCCTGACGCGTACGCTTCTTCCCGAGTTGTCCGCAGAGGTGCTGGCTCGACTGGCGGACGGCCAGTCGATCCAAAGCGTCAAAGCCAGCCTCAACGCAGACGGGTTGTTTTTCTTTGCCATCAACTAACCGTAAAGGTGTTGATAATCCCCAGTGGCTTTCTCCAACGGAGGTCGACAGTGCCAATCTATATGAAATTCGGCGACATCAAGGGTAATGTGACGACGCACGGGTATGAGAAATGGATCGAGTTGAACTCGTTCCAGTACGGAGTTGGCCGAGCCGTCAGCAGCGGCGCCGGCGGCAACACGCGCGAGAGTTCCGCGCCCAACGTCAGCGAGATCGTCGTCACCAAGCATTTCGACGAGGCGTCGCCGAAGCTCTACCAGGACTCGGTCGCGGGAACGTTCGACACCAAGGTCGAGATCAAGATGAACACGACCACCAAGAACAAGACCGAAACGTTCCTGGCCTTCGAACTGGTGGATTGCGGCGTCAGCAGCTACTCGCTGAGCTCGGGCGGCGACAATCCGATGGAGAGCCTGTCGCTCAACTTCCTCAAGGTCATCGTCACGCCCACGCCGCTCGACAAGTCGGGCCAGATCAAGAAGGGCGACGTCGTCTCCTACGATCTGCTGGCGATGAAGGCGGGCTGAGGCCAGCCACTGCATGTAGAGACAGGCCGGTGCCTTCCTGGCACCGGCGATCGGGCCCGGTATCCCCTACTGCTGAGGTTCAGCAGATGGCGGCTTGATACCGGCGCTCGTCAGCAGCGCCTGACGCGCTGTCTCGTCGGAAACGAGTTCGGCGACGAGTTCCGGCCAACCAAGCCGCGCCCGTCTCACCGCTTCATCCAGCGTAAATCCGATCGGCGAGCTTGGCTCGTTGCGCTTGAACCAGGCGGCGATCTCCGACAGCTGGCGCAGTGCATGTTCGCGCCCCGTGATGCTGCCGGGCGTTGCCGCCACGACAGCAGCGCCATCGCCTGCGGTCGCGCTTGTCATCTCGGCTGCTCCATCCGTCGCGTCAGGCGGTGCAAATCGCGTGCACGTTTCGACCACGAACTCCAGCAACTCGCGCACGCGGTTGGCGGCGGGGCTGGCATCGCCGGCCTTCTCATCGAACGCCCGTTCCATGTCCTTCCACGAAGCAAGCGTCTTGGTGATCAGTTCGCGCTGCGCCGACCAATGCGCGGCGCCCGCCACGCGCGCTTCCTTCTCCACCTCTTCGAACGGCAGGACGCCGGAGTCGATGCGCTGGGCGCGCCGCGCCGGGTCGGTGATGCCGCTGAGCTCGACGGCCGCCTGGTATTGCCAGATGCTGAAAGGCGTCCCGTCCGGTCGGCGAAACAGCGCCACCTTTCGCAAGGGCTGCATGAGTGTTCCGTCGGCGCCCTGGCCGGAGAGGCCGGCGACGGCCGCCACGCGGCCCTCCATGTCGCCCTCTTCCGGCATGGGATACAGGCCGTCCCAATGCCGTTCGACCAGGCCGCCAATGACCGCGGCACCGGCCATCAGCCCGCGCAGGCCGGCCATGCGCACCAGCGCCTCTGTCAGCCACGTCGCCACTTCCAGGTCCTTGGAGGTCGACTTCAACGCGCCGATCGCCATCGTCGCGACGGGCCGCCAGAGCGCCGGCACCCCTTCATCGCCCCCTCCGGTGTCGGCCTGGCGCTCGGCGTCGCGCGCCTGGGCGCGGGCATCGCGAAGGCGGAAGTAGATGGAGGTCGGCGCGAAGTCCTGTCTGAGGTCGACGCCGGTCGGGTGCTCACCCTCAAGGGGTGCCAGGATCGCCTCGAAGTCGGCCGTCTCAAGTTCCGGGATCATGGTGACGTCACCTGCGGGACTGGTCGGCTATGATACAAGCCACGCCGCCATGGTGAAGGGCCAAACGTTTCGGGAACGTGCTTTTCGCCACGTTCGAGAACAACTGAGCTGCTTATGCTGCTATCGTAACGAACCGCAAACCCAGCGGTCGATTGGATATTCCAGCGGCCTCGCAAGCCGCGGTTGCGGTGCGGCCCCATGGACGGCTCCACCGGTCCGGAGTACTCTATAAGTAGGAGGGTTTCTGCGATGAGCTCCAGTATACACGACAAGCTGAATCGTGTGCGCAAACCCCGAGTGCACATCACCTACGACGTCGAAACCGAAGGCGCTCAGATCCAACGAGAGCTCCCGTTCGTCGTCGGCATCATGGGCGATTTCTCCGGTGACCCGACGACGCCGCTGAAGCCGCTGGCGGATCGCAAGTTCACGCAAATCGACCGCGACAACTTCAACGACGTGATGGCCAGCATGGCGCCTGGCCTCAAGCTCAAGGTCGACAACAAGCTTGCCGACGACGGCACGCAGATGAGCGTCGACCTCAAGTTCAACTCGATGGACGACTTCGATCCCGTGCAGGTCGTCAAGCAGGTCCCGGCCCTCGCCGCACTGCTCGAGACCCGCGAGAAGCTGCGCGATCTCATGAGCAAGGCCGATCGTTCCCAGGAGCTTGAGAACCTGCTCGAGCAGGTCCTGAAGTCGGAGCAGGATCTCAAGTCGCTGTCAGGCGAACTCGGCATCAAGAAGTCGGAGGAGTAGAAAATGGCCGACGCAAAGAGCGCGCCCCAGGCTGCCACCGCCACGACGACCGAAGCGGCGGGCGGTCTGCTCGATCAGATTCTCACCAACACCAAGCAGACGGAGCCCGATCGCGCGCAGGACCTCGTCAAGACGCTCGTCGAGCAGGCGCTCGCCGGCACCGTCACCTTCGATCGCAACCTCACGCGCACGTTCGACAAGGCCGTCAAGGCGATCGACGCCAAGATGTCGGCGCAGCTCAATGCGATCATGCACGATCCGAAGTTCCTCAAGCTGGAAGGCAGCTGGCGCGGATTGCACTACCTCGTGCAGAACTCCGAGACCGGCACCTCGCTCAAGCTGCGCGTGCTCAACCAGAGCAAGCGCGAGCTGGGCCGCGATCTCAGCCGGGCGATCGAGTTCGACCAGAGCCAGCTGTTCAAGAAGATCTATGAGAACGAGTTCGGCACGCCGGGCGGCGAGCCCTACGGCGCCCTGATCGGCGACTACGAATGGACGAACCACCCCGACGATCTCGAGACGCTGCGGCTGGTCTCCAACATCGCGGCCGGCGCCTTTGCGCCGTTCATCTCCGCGGCCGGCGCCGGCATGTTCGGCTTCGATTCGTGGACCGAACTGTCCAAGCCGCGCGATCTCGCCAAGATCTTCGACACGGTCGAGTTCGCCAAGTGGCGCGCCTTCCGCGACAGCGAGGATTCGCGCTTCGTGAACCTCGTCATGCCGCGCGTGATCGCCCGCCTGCCCTACGGCAAGAACACCAAGCCGCTCGACGAGTTCGACTACGAGGAAGCGCCGATCGACGCCCGCGGCAAGGCCCAGGCGATGGATCACGAACACTATTGCTGGTCCAACGCCGCCTACATCATGGGCGCGCGCCTCACCGATGCCTTTGCTCAGACCGGTTTCTGCACGGCCATCCGCGGCGCCGAAGGCGGCGGCAAGGTGGAGAACCTGCCGACCCACGTCTTCACGTCGGACGACGGCGACCTCGACGCCAAGTGCCCGACCGAGATCGGCATCACCGACCGGCGCGAGTTCGAACTGTCGAACCAGGGCTTCCTGCCGCTCTGCCACTACAAGAACACGGACTATGCGGTGTTCTTCGGCGGCCAGTCGACGCAGAAGCCGAAGAAGTACGATCGCCCCGAGGCGACGGCCAATGCCGCCATTTCCGCGCGGCTTCCCTACATCATGGCGACCAGTCGCTTTGCCCATTACCTGAAGGTCATGGGGCGCGACAAGATCGGCAGCTTCATGGAAGCCAGCAACGTCGAGACCTGGCTCAATCGCTGGATCCAGAACTACGTCAACCCCAACGTCGACGCCGGCCAGGACATGAAGGCCCGCTTCCCGTTGCGCGAGGCGCGAGTCGAGGTGAAGGAGATTCCGGGCAAGCCCGGGTCCTACAACGCCATCGCCTATCTGCGGCCCTGGCTGCAGATGGAGGAACTGACCACGAGCTTGCGCATGGTCGCGAGCATTCCCCAGAAGGCCTGACCGCCCGAACCTCTTTGATCTGGCACCCGCCGCCATGATGGGCGGGACCGGCACACCATGGGCGAGGAAGCAACGATTGCAGCCCCCACGGAGGAGGCGTCTCGACAACGGCCGCCCTTGCGCGAGTCGGTGCTGGCGGGACGCTTCTTCGGCGAGCGGCACGGCGAGGCGGCCGGCGAGCTGGCAGCCTTTCTGCACGGCAAGCTGAGTTGCAGCGAGGCGCTGGAGATGTGGTTCGGCGAGGCCCTGACCGGGCTGCTGGCCGCGGGCGGCGAGCGGCTGCGCGCGGCGCTCGATCGCGATATCGCCGACATCGACGCCATCCTGGGCGATCAGCTCGATGCGGTGCTGCACGAGCCGCGTCTGCTGGCGCTGGAAGGACGCTGGCGTGGCCTCGCCTGGCTGATCTCCGGCATCGAGCCCGGCCGGCGGGTCAAGGTCCGGCTGCTGCCCATCTCCTGGGCCGAGCTTTGCCGCGACCTCGACCGGGCGCTGGAGTTCGATCAGAGCCTGACGTTCCGTCGGATCTACGAGGAGGAGTTCGGCATGCCCGGCGGCGAGCCGTATGGCCTGATGGTGATCGACCATGCTGTCCGCCACCGCGCCGGCGCTGGGTCGCGGACCGACGACGTGAGCGGTCTCGCCCAGCTGTCCGCCGTCGCCGCGGCCGCCTTCATGCCGACCGTGCTGTCGCTCGATCCGAGCGTGCTGGAAGTCGACACCTTCTCCGACCTCGAAGGCGTGCGCGACATCACCGCGCCGCTGCGCGGCCCCAATCACCTGCGTTGGCGCAGCCTCTCCGGGCGCGCCGACATGCGCTTCATGGCCGTCGCGCTGCCGCGCCTCCTGGCGCGTCGTCCCTGGACGGACGATCCCGGTCGCCTCGACGGCTTTCGCTACAGCGAGCACGCGCCGAGGGCGGAGACGCGGGTATGGATGAGCGCCGGTTACGCCTTCGCCGCCTGTGCGGTGCGCGCCTTCGTCGATAACAACTGGCCGGCCGACGTTCGCGGCGTCGAGATCGACCGTGTCGGCGGCGGCCTCATAGACAATCTCGCCGCCGAGCCGTTCGCGAGCGGCCCGCCCTATGACTGGCCGCGCAAGTCCATCGAATACCAGTTCAGCTTCCGACAGGAGCAGGCCCTGGTCGAGGTCGGACTGCTGCCGGTCGGCACCCTGCCGTTCGGGCCCGAGCTGGTATTCGGCGCCTCGCGCAGCATGCAGGCCCCAGCGAACTATTCCGGCGCAACCGCTGCCGTGGCTGAGGCCAACGCCCGCCTGTCCGCCCAGATCAACTCGATGCTGTGCGCGGCGCGGTTCGCTCATCTCCTCAAGGTCATGGGCAGGGACATGGTGGGCGCCTTCCGCACCGCCGACGAGATCGAGCGACAGCTCAACGCCTGGCTCCAGGGCTACGTCAACACCAACATCAACAGCACCGCCGACTCGCGCGCGCGCTTTCCCCTGCTCGAGGGCAACGTGCAGGTACGCGAGCGTCTCGAGAAGCCCGGCGTGTTCGGCTGCACGATCCATCTCCGCCCGCACTACCAGCTCGACGATATTGCTACCGCATTCCACCTCGTTACCGAACTCGCGGCCCCCAGCGTCTGACGACGCGGCCGGACAGGAGGATCGATGTCGCTTTCTCCCACAGGAACTGTCGATCCGGGCGAAGCCGGCCGTCTGTTCCGCGAAGGCAATCTTGCCGGCGCGCTGACCGCCGCCAACGCCGCGGTGCGCCGGGCGCCGACCGATATCGGCGCCCGCGTCCTGCTGGCCGAGCTTCTGGCCTTCTCCGGCAACATCGAGCGCGCCGACGTCGTCCTCGACGCCTGCGCCGACCTCGACCCGTCGGCCGCCATCGTCGTCGCCGAGTTCCGCCAGCTGCTGCGCGGCGAGCTGGCAAGACGACAGCTGTTCAGCGACGGCCGGGTGCCGGAGTTTCTGGGCGAGCCGACCGCCGCCCAGCGAGCGTCGTTGGCTGCCATCGTGGCCCTGCGCAACGGCAATCCGGCCGAAGCCGCGAGACTTGCCGCCGAGGCCGAGGAAGCGCGGCCTCACCCGACCGGCACCGCGGGCAGCACGGCCTTCAGCGACATGCGTGACGCCGACGACCTGCTGGCCTCCTGCTTCGAGGTCATCACCACGACCGGCAAGTATTTCTGGATTCCCCCGGAGCGCGTGCTGCTGCTGGAATTTCATCCCGCCAAGCGGCCGCGCGATCTCTTCTGGCGCCGCGCAACCATGCAGGTTGCCGACGGTCCCGACGGCGACGTCTACCTGCCCACGACCTACCCGCCGACGACACTCGAAACGGCAACCGCCCTGACCGACGCGCTGAAGCTCGGCCGTGCCACCGACTGGCACCAGGCCGGCGCGGACGGACCGACGGTCGGCCTCGGCGCCGTGACCATCCTGGTCGGCGAGGACGCCATGACCTGGCTCGAAATGGACAAGGTGAGCTTTCAGGTGGGCTCGTGAGCGATAGCCGCAACCGACCCTCGTCCGAAGACAGAGCCGGGACGCGGGGCAGACGGGCCCAGCTTCCGCTGCTCGACCGGCTCATCGATGCCGATCCTTCGCAGCGATCCGACACGCCGTTGTCTGCTGGCGCTGCGATGGACGCGATTCGCCTCAGCGTCTGCAACGACCTCGAGGAACTGCTCAACACCCGTCGGCGCTGGCGCTCCTGGGATCCCCATCTTGCCGAACTCGATCGCTCGCTGGCCGGGTTCGGGCTGCCCGATTTCGCGTCCGGCGCCTATCACGATCCGCGGCGCCGCGAAGAGCTGCGCATGCTCGTCGAGGCCTGCATCCGCCGCTTCGAGCCGCGCATTCTCGGCCTCAAGGTCACCCTGCTGGAGGCGACCGACAAGGTGAGTGGAACGCTGCGGCTGCGCATCGACGCCCTGCTGCATGCCGAACCGGCCCCCGAACCGATCGCCTTCGATACCGTCGTCGACCTTCTCACCAAGAACGTGACCGTTCTCGAGCAGGAGGCGTAGGTGGCGTCGGACTCCCTGCTGGCGTTCTTCAACCGGGAACTCGAGGCGCTGCGCGTGATGGCCGGCGAGTTCGCCGAGCGCCATCCCAAGATCGCCGGCCGCCTGCGCCTGACCAAGGACACCGTCGATGACCCTCACGTCAGCCGGCTGCTCGAGGGCGTGGCCTTCCTGGGCGCCCGCGTGCAGCACCGGCTCGATGACGAGTTTCCCGAGCTCACCGACGCCCTGCTCTCGGTGCTCTATCCGCATTATCTCGCCCCCATGCCGTCGGTGGCGATCACGCGGTTCGCGGCCAATCCGGAGCTGCCGGGCGCGGCCCATCTACCATCCGGCCTCGCGGTCGAGGCCGAGCCTGTCGGCGGCGAGACCTGCCAGTTCCGCACCGCCTATCCCCTGACGCTGTGGCCGATCGAGATCGACGCCGTCCGGCTGTCGGGCATGCCTCTGGCAGCACCGGCAAATCCGACGGCCGCCGAAGCCGTCGCCGTTCTGCGCATCACCCTGCGTTGCAGCAATTCCACCAAGACCTTCACCGAGCTCGGTCTCGACCGGCTGCGCGTGTTCCTCACCGGCGAGCACGGATCGCGGCTGCTCGAACTTCTGATGGCACACACCGTCTCGGTCGCCCTCGCCGACGATCAGTCGGATCCTCGTCCGGTGATCCTGCCGCCGGACACCCTGCAGGCGGTCGGCTTCGCGCCCGAGGAAGCGCTGTTCCCTTGGCCGGCGCGGTCGTTCTCCGGCTTCCGGTTGCTGAGCGAGTACTTCGCCGCACGCGAAAAATTCCAGTTCATCGACATCTGCCGGCTCGACGCCAAGACGCTCGTCTCGGCCGGCAACAAGATGGACATCTTCGTCTATCTCGATCGCGCGATACCGGATCTCGAACGCGTGGTCCAGGCCAACAGCCTGGCGCTCGGCTGCACCCCGATCGTCAACCTCTTCTCGCAGCGTTGCGAGCCGATCTCGCTCGACCATACGAGCATCGAATATCGCATCGAACCGGACGTGCGCCGTCCGGCCAGCGTGGAGGTGTGGTCGGTCGAGCGCGTGCGCGAAAGCCTGCCGAACGGCGAATTCAGGACATGGCAGCCCTTCCACCGGCTGACGCGGCGGCATGCCGACGATGCAGCGGACTCATCGGTCGGCGGCTTCTACGGCACCGCCCGCCGCGATACCACCGCCGACTTCCGCGGCAGCGAGGTCTATCTCCTGCCGCACGATGCCGGTTTCGATCCCGAGCGCGAGAGCAGCGGCGTTCTGTCGGTCGATGCGCTGTGCTGCAACCGCGACCTGCCGGCAGCCCTGCCGTTCGGCGGCGGGCGGCCGACGCTCAGGCTGGTCGAAGGCGCGGCCGCGGTCACCGGCCTCAGCTGCCTGACCGCACCGACGCCGACGCTGCGCATGCCGGTCCGCGAGCGCGGCTTCTGGCGGCTGATCTCTCACCTCTCGCTTGGCCATCTCAGCGTCGTCGGCGGCGAGACGGCGGCCGACGCCCTGCGCGAGGTCCTGCGCCTCTACGATTGCCGCGAATCCACCGAATCGCGGACGGCGATCCGCTCGCTGCTCAACGTGACGTCCCGGCCCGGTACCGCCCGTATTCCCGGCTTGAGCGGTCCTGGCGCGCGCAGCGGCGGCTTCTGCCGCGGCCTCGACATCACCCTGACCTTCGACGACCAGGCCTGGACGACCGGCGGACTGTACGTGCTGGCGTCGGTGCTCGACCGCTTCCTCGCCTTGCATGCCACCGTGAACTCGTTCGTGCGCACCGAAGCGGTCCTGCGCGGCCGGCCGGGCGTCGCCGCCAAGTGGCCCGCGCGGGCCGGCAGCCAGGTCCTGCTGTGACGAACCGTTCCTCCCGCCGTGGCGAGGCGCCGATGGGCCGCCTCAAGGCGCAGCCCGAGCGCTTCAGCTTCGATGCTGCGGTGAGGGTCTTGACCTTCCTTCGCCGCCGCGCCGATCCGGCGGGTGCTGCCCGTTTCACCAGCAGGGTCGGATCGTCGTATCTGCCCGCGGAGGTCACCCAGGTCCAGGCCGACGCCGCCATGTCCGAGCCGCTCGTGACCGTCGGGCTGATCGGCCTGACGGGACCGGCCGGCGTCCTGCCGAGATACTACTCCGACGCCGTCGTTGCCGATCAGCGGTCGCGCGCCTTCTCGCTGACGCGGTTCCTTGACCTGATCTCGCACCGCATGGTCGCGGCGTTCGCCGCTGCCGGCACGAAGTACCGGCCCCATCGCGCCGCCGACGTCGGCGCCCTGTCGGGCAACACGGAGCGCGGCGATCCGGTGGCCGAGGTGCTGCTGTCGCTCACCGGCTACGCCACCCCTCATCTCGCCGAGCGACTGCTCACCGGCCCGGCGGCGCTGCGTCACTACGCCGGGTTCTTTTCGGCCCATCCGCGCTCTTCGGATCGGCTCGAGGCATTGGCCTCCGACTGGCTGGGGCGCCCGGTCAAGGTCGAGCAGTTTGCCGGTGCTTGGCTCTCTCTGCCTGTCGATCAACGGTCTCGCCTCGGCGTTGGCCTGTCGCCCGGCGGCTTCTCCCAGTTGAGCGTCGACGCGGCGGCTGGCGTGCGCGCCTGGGACCAGCAGGCGCGAATCGTCCTGCGCATCGGGCCGCTCGACCTTGCCTATTTCGAGAGCCTCCTGCCCGACCAGCCGTTGTTGCGCGAGCTGATCTCGCTGGTGCGGGCCTATGTCGGATTCGAAGTCGGCTTTGCCGTGAATCCCGTGCTCGCCCGCGACGCCGTTCCGCCGCTCGCGCTCGCTCCGCCGGGCGAGGGCGCGAGGCCTCTGCTCGGCTGGAACACCTGGCTGCCGGCCTCGCGCGCCCTGCCCCGGCGAACCGATGCCGGCGATGCCTTGTTCGAAAGCGAGATCGTTGAGGGACGTGCATGACCCAATCGTGGACCAGCGGCTACGTCGCCGACATCGCCTACATCGAAGGTTTCTACGTCCAGCAGTCGCCGGCGCGCATGGCTCTGGCCTGCCTGCTCGGCAATGTCGCGGCCGATCTCCCGGAGCCCGACGACGATGCGTCGTATCTGGAGCTGGGTTGCGGCTGCGGCATTGGCGCCCTCGTCACGGCGGCCGCCAATCCCAAATGGCAGGTCACGGCGATCGACTATAACCCCGCGCACATCGCCATCGGCACCAATCTCGCCCGCGCCGCCCGCCTCGACAACATACGCTTCATGGAAGCCGATCTCGCCGGGCTGGCGACAAGTGGCCAAGCCGATGCCATTCCTCAGGCCGATTTCGTCACCATGCATGGCCTGTGGTCGTGGGTCAGCAACGAGGTCCGCGCCGGCATCGTCCGGCTGCTGGCGACCAAGACGCGGCCGGGCGGCATGGTCCACCTGAGCTACAACGCGCTGCCCGCCTGGCAGGGCGCGCTCGGCATGCAGCGCCTGATCTACGAGACCGGCATCCGCAGCGGCGGCCGCAGCGACATGCAGGCCCAGGCGGGCCTTCAGCTGGCGCGCGACCTCAAGGCGGTCGAAGCCAAGTATCTCTCCGAGAGCTTTCTCACGCGCGACCTGCTCGACAGGACCGCCACCATGTCGTCTGAATACCTTTCACACGAGTACATGAGCGCGCATTGGGCGCCGGCCTTCCACGCCGACGTCGTCGCCGCCTTGGCCGAGGCCAAGCTCGACTGGGTGTCGTCCGTCAACCCGTTGGAGAACTTTCCCGAGTTGATGCTGACGCCCGAACAGCGCAACGTGATGAACCGCTACAAGGACCCGTTGCTGCGGGAGCTCATCAAGGACATGTGCCTGCAGCGGCACCTGCGTCACGACGTCTTCGTTCGCGGGGCGAGGCGAATAGACAACGAGGCACGCGATGCCGCGCTCTGCGGCCTGACGGTGGTGCCGATCGTCAGTCCGGGCGAGCTGCAGACCAAGATCGGGGTGCCGGCCGGCATGGCGGAGGTCGGTGGCAATCTCAAGGACATGATGGCCGCGGCGATGCGCGGGCCGGCGACGATCGGCGATCTGATGGCGTCGGGCGACGAGAAAAGCAACCCCGCAGAGCTGCTGAGCATCCTTATCGGCTCCCATCAATGTCAGATCGCGACGCGCTCGACGGGCGAGCAGCCCGACTCGGCCAATCGACTCAATCGCGTGTTCGGCTCGCGCGTCAGTTCGATCGTCGACGCCAAGACGTCCGGCGGCCTTGCCTCGTGGCGGCTCGGCACCGGTCTCACGGCGCCGCCCCTCCTGCAATTCATCACCGCCCGTCTTCTCAGCGGCGAGCGGGAAGACAATGCCGACGCCTGGATCAAGGCCCTGAGCGCGGACGTCGTACCGGAGAAGCACGACAAGGTGCGCGAGGTCGTCCATACCGCGATCGAGCAGCGTCTGCCGATCCTGCGGCAATTGAGAATCGTTCCCGACTAGTTCCAGACTAGACCGTCACCTCCACTGGAAATGGAATTATCCCAATAGCCCACACCCTTCCGCCAAAATATCGCCGCCAAGGTCGTGTACCCTCGCAATCTTGCGTCGGCTAGCGTTTGGTGCCTGAAAGCACCGATCGTGACTTGGCTGCTGGGACACCACACCGAAAGTTGCGCTGCACATGGCCGAAGATGACAAAAAATCCTTGCTGTCGATCACCAGCTCAGCCGAGTCGCCTCTGACAGCCGTCCGGATGACGGCGAAGGAAACGATCAGCGAACTGTTCCGCTTCGAAGTCGAGGCGGTCGCGGCCGGCACGATCAACGCGACCAACATGCTGAACAAGCCGGCCTGCGTGTCGGTCAATCACGGCGGCCGGTCGACGCGCTACTTCCACGGCATCGTCCAGGAATTCGGCGTGCTCGAGCAGAGCGGCGCCGTGGACAAGCTCTACAAGATGGTCCTCGTGCCGCAACTGGCGCATGCCGCCATCCGCAGCGACTGCCGCATGTTCTTCAACAAGACCGCCGAGGACATTCTCAAGATCCTCTTCCAGGAAGCCGGCGTCACCCGGACCGCCTTCCGCCTCTACTCCGCGCCGACCCAGCGCAAGGCTACGGCGCAGTTCAACGAGACCGCGCTGCACTTCGCGACCAGGCTGATGGAAGAAGAAGGCTGGTATTACTTCTTCGAGCACAGCGAAGACAGCCACACGCTGGTCGTGACCAACGAGAACAACGGCTTCTACACCATCCCCAATTCCACGCTTCGCCTCGGCGTCGGCACGACGGCCGACATGCTGGTCGAGTTCCGCAAGCCCGAGGCGTTCGCCCCCGGCAAGGTGACGGTGAAGGATTACGACCACGACGTGCCCGACAAGAACCTGAAGATGGAGCAGAACACCATCCTCAAGCACGGCGGCACCTCTCAGCGCCATGTGTTCCATTGGCCGGCCCTCACCCGCGACACGGGCGTGGCGAAGAACCGGGCGCGCTGGCGCATGGAAGCGGCCGAGGCCGCGGTTTCCCTGATCGGCGGCGGCTGCGACCATGCCGGCCTGATCGCCGGCGGCAAGTTCAAGCTGCGCACCGATGGCGGCGAAGTCGTCCATGTCGTGCAGTCGATCACCCATCACGCCGAGGACGTATCGGAGCGCGCCGGCGTCGCCCACGGGACCGACTACTCGAACAGCTTCCTGGCTTTTCCCAACTCGGTGCCGTGGCGCCAGCCGATGAAGACGGCGCGCCCGCGCATGGAAGGCCTGCACACGGCCAAGGTCCTGGCGCCGTCGGGCGAGGAGATCCACACCGACGACCAGGGGCGTATCAAGATCCGCTTCTTCTGGGACTGGCGCGAGGACGCGACGGCCGACAACAGCGAATGGGTGCGCGTCGTGCAGCCGTGGGCCGGCAACCAGTGGGGCGCCCAGTTCATCCCGCGCGTCGACACCGAGGTCGCCGTCGCCTTCATGGATGCCGACCCCGACCGTCCGGTCGTCATCGGCGGCCTGTACAACGGCGATGACAAGCCGATCTTCCCGGTCGGCGAGAAGACCAAGCTCGGCTTCCGCTCGAGGTCGGTGACCAAGGGCGGCACGTCCGATTTCAACGAGATCACCCTCGACGACAAGAAGGGCAGCGAACAGCTCTTCCTGCATGCCCAGAAGGACATGAAGACCGAGGTCGAGAACGACCAGACGCTGACCGTCGAGAACGACCGCACCGTCACCATCAACAAGGGCAACGAGACGGTCACCCTGAAGCAGGGCAATCAGTCCACCGAGCTCCAGCTCGGCAACATCTCGGTGAAGTGCGATCTCGGCTCCATCACCATGGAGGCGATGCAGGCGATCACGTTGAAGGTCGGCGCAAACTCGGTGAAGATCGACCAGACGGGCATCACCATCAGCGGCTTGATGGTCAAGATCGACGGCTCGGTCATGACGCAGGTGAACGGCACGATGACCCAGGTCAAGGGTGCCGCGATGCTGACGCTGAGCGGCGGCATCATCTCGATCGGCTGAGGACTTCGCGATGGCTTCCCCGACCACAGGCAAGACCGTGACCAAACTCAGCGACGACCTGGCCCGCGTGCTCCCGCACCTGCAGCTCGACGAGCAGGGGCGATCCGCCGTTGCCGGCTGCACGGATGCCACCGAGGCGCTCAGCCGACTCGAACAGGCCGGACTTCTGGTCGAAGCGACGCGGCTCGTCGCCCATGCGCTGCCCGCGCGGGAAGCGGTGTGGTGGGCGTGCGCCTGCTCGCGCCACACCGCCGCCAGCGGGACCGATCCCGCGGCCGAGGCGAAGGTCCGCGAGGCGGCCGAGGAGTGGGTCCGCAAGCCGACCGATGAACATCGCCGCTCGGCGATGAAGCAGGCCGAGGCGACGGGGTTCGGCAGCGCCGAGGCATGGGCCGCCGTCGGCGCCTTCTGGAGCGGCGATTCCATGGCGCCGCTGGAGGCGCCCAAGGTCCCGCCGCAGCCGCATTTCACCGGTCTCGCCGTGGCGGGTTCGATCGCGCTCGCGGCCGCCCGCGGACCGGCGGCGCGGCGCGACGACAGGCTTGCGCGGTTCCTGACCTCGGCCAAGGATATCGCGGCCGGCGGTGCCGGCCGCCTCGAAGCAGAGCCAGACTGATGCCAATGCCAGCAGCACGCGTCGGCGACATGCATGTCTGCCCGATGGTCACCGTCCTGGTGCCGCATGTCGGCGGACCGATCCTTCCTCCCGGCGGCATTCCCGTCCTCATCGGCGGCATGCCGGCTGCCCGCGTCGGCGACATGTGCGTCTGCGTCGGGCCGCCCGACGTCATCGCTCTCGGATCGTTCAAGGTGCTGATCGGCGGCATGCCCGCCGCCTACCTGGGCTCCCTCACCGCCCACGGCGGCAGCGTCGTCATGGGCTGCCCGACCGTTCTCGTCTGACCGCGAGCCTCAACCGCCTGCCGTAGAATCGCCTGCCGTAGAATCGCCTGTCGTAAAATCGATCGTCACGGCGGTGACGTTGTCGGTCACCTTGGCCATCAGGGCGGCCGTGACCAGTCGTTCGGCGGCGGTGTCGTCGTCGCCGGAGAGCAGCTCCGCCAGCAGCTCCTCGGGCACGGTCTTGCTCAAACCGTCGCTGCACAGCAGCAGCCGGTCGCCGGCCTGGAGCTGGCCGGTCCGCTTGTCCAGTTCGAGCAGCTCGATATCGGCGCCGACAGCGCGCGTGATGACATTGGCCTGCGGATGGCGGGCGGCTTCGGCTTCGCTGATGGTGCCATTCTCGACCAGCATCTGCACCAGGCTGTGGTCGCGGGTGATCCTGGTGAGGGAGTGGCCGCGCAGCAGATAGGCGCGCGAATCGCCCGCCCACAGGCAGGCGAAATGATCGTCGCGCGCCATCAGCACGACCACGGTCGTCGCCACCATCGCCCCGGAACCGAGCCGTGACGCCTCGCTGTGCAGGCGCGCATGCGCCGCCTCGAGCCGCGTCCGCACCTCGACCAGCATCTCGCTGGCAGAGAGGTTGGCGTCGATGGATTGCAGGAGACTGGCCACCTCGGCGGAGGCGATTTCGCCGGCGACGTGCCCGCCGGCACCGTCGGCGACGGCCCACAGGCCGAGATCGGGCCGATTGACGTAGGCGTCCTCGTTCAGCCGATTCGCCGTGCCGGCATGCGTCGCCGCCGACGAGCGGAAGCTGCCAAATCGAGCCGTGTTCTGAGCAATTCCGTTCTCAGACATCACGAAGCATCCGAAGCTCGCGGGACGGGCACCGCCGGTGCGGCAGCGTTCGCTCCCCAGTCATCGTCTATGAGGGCAGCAAAATCCTCGCCCTCCGGCAAGGCCGTTCCCGTTTCAAAACGTGCGACAACTCTGGGGCCGCCCTCGGTCCACCACGCGGTGCGGCCGGACACGAACGCCAACTCGGGCGCGGCGCCTTCAGCCGCGGTGAAGGCAGCCTGGATGCGCTGGGCCAGATCGGCAGGCGCAAGGTCGTGCTCCAGCGCGTCACGCCCGGCCTCCTCGGCGGCCGCCAGGAAGGACGTCATCGCCCCGACGTACGGCAGCCAATCGCAAGGCGCCGCGGCGGCGATGGTCAACGGCGAATAGCGTCCGACCTTGTCGACGCTCGGCAGCCACAGTCCGAGCACGCCGTTCCTGCCGCACAGTCCCGGCGGCAGCATGAAGCGCCAGACCGGCGCCTCCAGCCAGGCGTCATACCAGTCGTCCCGCCACCGTGCCTGCGTCTCGGCGAGGCCGCGCTGCCACCAGCCGTCCCAGCCGTCGATGAAGTCGCGCGGCAGGTTCTCGCGCACGAAATCTCCCCGCGCCGGCAGCTTGCCGAACAGGCCGGCAATCGCATCGGGCGGCAGCGCCGGCATGGCCGCTAGCCGCTGACCGATGGACAGCGGAAGTCCTGCAGGACACCCGGCGCGAAGGGATTCATGACCGAGCCGGCGCGGATCTCGAACGCCGCACTGCGCTCGCCGAGCGAGAAGCTCAGCAGGTAGCGCTCCGGCGAACCCGCCTGTTGCAATGTGCCGCGGCTGAACAGGCGGAACATCGCCCATGGGCCGGTCTCGGAGATGACGCCGGTACCGCCGCGCGGCGGCGGATTGAACACCAGCCGCACGTTGGTCATGCCGCTCGGCCCCGGCCAGGTGATCTGGGTCGAACGCGCCGGCCCGTGCGCGTAGGTGACCGGCGTGCCGTCGAACTCCAGGCTGACCTGGGAGGCGCCCGAGTCGAGCTCGACGGGCGTGATGTCGAAGCGGACCGCGATCGTCGTCGAACCGGACGCGAAGAACAGGTCGCGGATGACGGCGGCGCGCTGGAACTGGACGATGTCGGCGGGCGAAACCGGCGCCGTCACGCCATCCACCGCCTGGGGCGTCCAGGTCTTGCCGGTGGTGTTCACGTAGGGCCTGAGCTGGGTGTTGAAGAAGCCGTCCAGCAGCCCGCCGGGCGCGAACAGCTTGGCGAAGTCGTCCAAAGGCGTCTCGTTCGAGCTGCCGGGCACGAACGGGAACCGTCCGTTGACGGCGGGCGCGCAAAGCCTGGCCGGTCCGTTCACGCCATTGTAGGCGGCGGCGACCTGCTGGCGCGCACCGCCGGCGCGCAGCGCGGTGCTCTGCTCGGCCATGCTGGCCAGCCAGCGACCGAGCGGCTGCGGCTGGCGCTGCGACTCTGCCCGCAACGCCAGCGAAGGGTCGTCGCCCGCCGCCACAGGGGCCGCACCGACACCGGCCGCGTTCATCTTGGCAAGCTGCTGCCGCAGGTCGTCCAGAAGCTTGAGGACCTGGTCGATCGGTGCCGAGCCGGGCGGCGTGACCAGTTCACGGAGCTGCCGATAGCGTTCGTCGATCTCATGGCCGGGCGGAAGCGCCGGTGCTGCACCGGCCTGGCCGGCAAGCAGCGCAGAGAGCGCCGCGGACTTGGCGACCGTCGGCGCCACCGCCGCCGCCTTCTCCTTCGCAGCCTTTTCCAGATCCGCTTGCGCTGCCGCCTCGACAGCCGACGGCTTCGGCGGCTCCGACAGCGTGAGCTGCCGGGCGATGGCCGTCAGCAGCTCCTTCATCGGCGACTGCTTCGACGCCAGGATATAGAGGTCCTGGGAGGCCTGGTTGAGGCTGCGCAGCGGCGCGATCTCGAGGTCCTGCAGCAGGCCGTCCCACGCCTTGGCGTAGTCCTCCATGTACTGCTTGACGACATCGTTCGCGACCTCGCTTTGCTTGGAGAGGTCGAAGTTGACCGGCACCTTCTGGCCGAGCACCCAGCTTTCCGAGGCGACCTCGCGCGTCGCCGTGGCCAGCGCGGGCAGCAGAACCTTGTGGAAGCCCTCGACGGTCAGGAAGCCCGGTATGCCATCGCTCAGCTTCCTGCCCGAGGCCCGGGTGAAGACGTTTCCGCCCGCCCGGCCGATCGCGTCGCTCGGGCGCCACGGCGGCAGGCTCTGGGCGGCGGCCGAAGGCTTGATGCGGGAGTAGGCGCGCGAGGCCAGCGAGACGCGGCTGAAGGTCGTGCGCGCCTTCGCGACCAGCGCCTCGTCGAGCGGTACTGCCGGCAGGGACTGCGCGAGCAGCGCATCGAGATGCTGCTGCAGGCTCGCGATCACCGCAAGATTGCCGGGGCCCGAGTACTGCGCCTGCCAATCGTAGGTCATCCACTCCTTGACCAGGGATTTGTCGAGCGGACCCTGGCCGCCCAGCATCAGGTAGACGCGCGTCGCCTCGTAGAGGAATTCCGGCTGGGTGAAGTAGCCGCGCATCTGGGCTTCCAGCCGCCAGATCAGGCGCGGCAGCAGCGCATAGCCCAGCGCATGGCGATAGACGCCCTCGGCGCCGCCGCGCAGCTTGGCCGACTGCGACAGGTCGAAGCCCGCCAGCAGCGGGCTGCTGCCCTTTGCCGTGTTCGACAGCTCGCGCGCGGCGTCGAGCAGCGGCAGCAGGCGCGGCAGGTCGGCATCGTTGACCGGGTCGAACGTCGTCTCCTTGGCGACCTTCTCGTAGGTGTCGAGGGCTGCCGACATCTCGCTGATCTCGCGCTGGCTCGAGGATCGGTTGGCGACCAGCCATCCGGCGATGCCGAGCGTCAGCAGGGCCACGACGGCGTAGGAGGCGGAGCGCAGGATGAGCCGCCGCATGCGCGCCGTCGGCGGCTCGCTCACCAGCATGGCCTCGCCGAAGATCACGCGCGAGACGAGATGGCCGAGGAAGTAGCTGCGCCCCTGCACCGGGCGCAGGGCGGCGGCGCGGCGCTGGTCGAGACCGAAGGCGCGCATCATCACGCCGGTCAGGCGATCGATCGGCGAGCCTTCCTGGGTGCCGGAAGCGAAGTAGACCCCGCGCAAGAGCGGCGCCGGGTCGAGCCGCGAGCCGCCGAAGGCTTCCGTGAGGAAAGCCTGCAGAGGCTGCAGCAGGGTGGCGATCTGCGTCGGGAAGCCCGCGATCAGGGCGCGGCGCTCCGGGCTCTGCTCGGCCTGCAGGCGATCGAACAGGCGATCGTTCAGGCTGTCGACGAGAAGCTGCAGCTCGTCGGGGAACTGGCCGACCGGCGCCGCGGCGGCCTTGCCGAACGGGAACGTCACGCCCCAGACCTGCTCGCGCCGCTCGCGGTCGAGATCGTCGAAGAATTCGGCAAAGCCCGCGATCAGATCGGCCTTGGTGAAGACCAGATAGACCGGCAGGTGGATGCTGAGGCGTTCCTCGAGCTCCTTGATGCGTCGCCGCACGGCGCGCGCATGGGCCACGCGCTCGTCGTTCGGCGCCGCGGCGATGTCGCTCAAGGCAATCGCCACGATGACGCCGTTCAGCGGCTGGCGCGGCCGCGTCCGCTTGAGCAGGTCGAGGAAGGCGTCCCATCCGGCGCGATCGACGGCGGCATTCGAATCCTGCGTCGTATAGCGACCGGCCGTGTCGATCAGCACGGCGTTCTCGGTGAACCACCAGTCGCACATCCGGGTGCCGCCGACGCCGGCGACCGCCCCCTGCCCCATCTCGGCGGCCAAGGGGAATTTCAGGCCGCTGTTCAGCAGCGCCGTCGTCTTGCCCGCGCCGGGAGGCCCGATGATGACGTACCACGGCTGCTCATAGAGGTAGCCGCGCGTGCCGCGCGCCCGCTTCAAGAGCGACAGCGCGGTCGACATGCGGTCGCGCAGGGCGGCCGCTTCCTCGCTGCTGCGATCGTTCGCCTCGTCAGCCGCCTTTTCGGTGACGCCGCTCTCGAGCTTCTGCTCGCGGCGGCGGCGATTGAAGTCGAGGGCCACGTTCACTCCGGCCCAGATCGCCAGCAGGCACAGGATGACGACCAGGCGGGCGATCCATCCCTCGAGAAGCGGCAGCAGCGGGCCGAAGAACCAGACCAGGGCCGCCAGGATGGCGACGCCGACGAAACTCAGCACCCAACGCGAGGCAAGGAACCGCAGAGCTTTCATGACTAGCCACCCTGCCGAGTAAGGACCACTTCGATGCGCCTGTTGCGTTCGCGGCCTTCCGCCGTGGTATTGGGCGCGATCGGATCGGCGTCGGCCCTGCCCTCGACGCTTATGCGCGATGGCTCGCCAAGCGCGGCGCCGATGATCGTGCTGGCCGCCTGGGCACGCGCCGTCGACAGCTGGAAGTTCGACGGGAAGGCGATGGTGCGGATCGGCTCGGAGTCGGTGTAGCCGATCACCTTCACCGGGCCGTTCTCTTCCTTCAGGGCGAGCCCGATCCGCTCGAGCAACGGCTTGAAGCTCGGCGTCAAGGTGGCGCTGCCCGACGCGAACATGTTGCGGCCGATGATGCGCACCAGCGGCTGCGCCGGCGTGCCCAGCACCTCGACGAGCTTCTGATCGATCTCGGGCTTCAGGAACTGGCGCAGCTTGTCGAGCGAGGAGGGCTCGGGCGGCGGCGGCGCGACGACGATCGCGGGCGCGGGCTCGACGACCGGCGTGCGGGTGATGGTCGGCATGCGGTCCGGCGGGGCGCCCTGCAGGCGGGCATAGACGGTGTCGGATTCCGCATTGAGGTTGATCGAGAACCAGAGGAAGAGCGCGCCGATGACGCCCAGCCCCGCCGCGGCGGCGACCCAGAGCGGCACCACGAAGCGCGCCGGCCGGTAGGGCGCATTGACGCCCTTGGTATGCGGCGCAAGCTCGGGTTCCGCCGCCTTCTTCTGGCGGGTGATGACGGCATAGGTCTCTTCGCGGATCCGGCTGATGTCGCCGACGCCGCGGCGCGACAGGCGATACTGGCCCATGAAGCCGAGCGACATGCAGATGTACATCAACTCGATGACCGGCAGGAACCGGCCCGGGTTGTCGCACATCTGCTTCAGCACATCGAAGAAGCGCTCGCCGGCGCGGACCTCCTGATGGAAGGTCGAGACCAGCGAACGCTGGCTCCAGGTTCCGCTGCTGCCCCAGGGCGTGCTCAGAACGACGTCGTCGAGGCTGGCGCACAGCGCATAGTGAGCCGGACGAAGCTGGTCGAGCGGCACCCCCTTGTCGCGCGCCTCCTGCTCGAACACGCGGACCTGGCGGACGGTGCGCTGGTAGAGGTCGCCGGAGTCCGGCGGATTTGCCGTGTTGCGCAGCCGCGCCATGAGCTGGAGCAGCGGCGCCGCGGCAACCGCCAGCACGTCGCCGCCCGTCGCTATGTTCTCCGCGCCCTCCGCCGGCGTGGCGGCGCCGCGCGGGGCGGGCGTTTCCGGCGGCGGCGGCTGGTCGCTGCGCGCCACGGTGGGATGCTCGGGTGCCGGTGCCCGGCGCCGACCGGGAGTCGGCCGAATGACCGTCCGGTTGTCGTCCTCAGGCTCGGCGAAGGGATTGTCGCTCATGCTCGCCTCACGTCAGCGGCGTCAGCCGCGGATCGCCCAGAGCTCGATATTGAGATTTGGGAACTCGCCGGAGAGATGGATGGCAAAGCCACCGGAGGACTGCAGCTCCTTCCAGTGCGCCGAATTGCGGTCCAGCTCGAAATAGGTCGCGCCAGCATAGAACGGCAGCTGCCGCGGCGCGACGGGCAACGGCCGCACCGCGATGCCCGGCAGGGCGACGTTCACCAGCTCGCGGATATGCTCGACCGCGCCGATCTTGACCTGCGAGGGGAACAGCCTTCGCAAGGTCTCGGTCGGCACGTCGGCCTGCACGGCCAGCACGAAGCTCGACGAGCGCAGGATGCCGCGATCGACGATGGGACCGACGCGCACGCCGTAGGCGCGCTGCTGCAACGGGATCTGGATGGCGGTCTGCTCGATCACCGTCGACAGCGAGCGGCGCAGGTCGGCGATCACCGGCGCGAAGCTGCGCTGCAGATCGGCATGCCGGTAGGGCGGATACTCCGACGGACGGCGGCTCGCTTCGGTGAAGGTCGCAAAGTCGCCCGCCATCTGCACCAGCGCGGCGTAGAGATCGACCGGGTGGACGTTGCCGTCGCTTGCCCAGTGCGCCAGCAGCTTCTGCGAGCGGTTGACGGATTGCAGCAGCAGGAAGTCCGAGACGTCGGCAACGCCGCGCGAGCCCGGCGCCGTGAGCCGCGCGGCCAGCGCCTCGCCGCGCTGGTTGAGCAGGCCGGCCAGCTCGGCGAGCAAGCCGCTGAGCGGCGGCGCCGCCGAGCAGGCGAGGCACGGCGCGATCCACTGATCGTCGAGCACCACCTTGCGGTCGGCGCCGACCTCGACCACGCGGGCAAGGCCGATGCCGTGATAGCCGGCGCGGTTCTCGGTCTCGAGCATGTAGCGCAGCCTGAGCCTGCCGACCTGCACCTCGGCGGGCTGCGGCGAGCCGGAATGCGTGTCGTAGGCTTCGAACGGCTTCTGCTCGTAGCGGCCTTCCGAGGAGCCATTGGCGGTGACCTCGACCGCTCCCGCCTGCCGCATCGGCAGCACGAGATAGACGACGGCGTTGCGCGTCGTCTCGGGCAGGTCGAGCGGCACGGGCTGGTCGGTCTCGCCGGGCAGGGAGAACGGCGTGCCGTCCTCGAACACGCCGCTGCCACTTGCCAGAGCGAACTGGCCGGTGGCGAGCAGGTTGCGGTTGATCACGCCTTCCGTCAGCCCCCAGGCATGGGCGCGCAGGGAGGCGGTGCGGTCGCGCACCAGCGCTTCCAGCCATCGGTCCTGCTGCTGGAAGTGCTGCGCCCGCAGGAACATGCCCTCCAGCCAGACCACACGATTTGACCAGGTCATGTCGGCACCAGTGCGGCTCTGGTGCCGCTGATCGAGATGGCAAGCCGCGAGAGCCCGCTCTCGGCGATGGGAGCGACCATGCGCCATTGCGCGCGATCGATATCGCGGAACAGCACTGCAACGCCGATGAAGCGCACCCCGGGTTTCGGCATCAGGGTGACCTTCCGGGTCTCGCCCGGACGGACCACCACCTCTTCGGCGCCGGCGCTTTCCGTTCCGAGCGTCTGGGCCTCGCGTTGCATCAGCGAGTAGACATCGGCCGCTTCGAACTTGCCCCTGGCATTGAGCGAATAGAGGCGAACCGCAACCGACACCGGCGTGCCCGCCGGGTTGGGATTGATGTCGGCGTTGGCCCGGATGGTCACGTCGACGACCGGTGGCGCCGGCGGTCCGCCGCAGCCTTCGATCAGCAAGGCGCCCGGTATCGCCCCGAGCAGCAGCCGGCGACTGATATTGATCATGACGACGCCCGATCGGCGGTGAGCTTTTCGATCGCCTGCTCGTAGGCACGGGCGAAGGCCTTGCCGAACACGCTGTCGAAATCGTCGGAAAGCGCCTGGGTCACGCTCTTGTGCAGCTGCCCGAAGGCCTCCCACGCCTTGGCCTTCTTCTGGGCGGGATGGATCTGCAGGCCACCGCCGCCCGCCTTCTGCTCGATGATCTCGGGATCGAACTGGGCGAGCAGGACGCGCACGGCTTCCTGCATCGCCGAGATGGTCGCCAGCTCGTGCATCCGGAGGTCATCGAAGGCCTCGGCGATCGCTTCGTCCACCAGCATGCCGCCGCGCCGGCCGAGGCCGAGCAGGGTCGCCAGGGCATCGTCGTCGTCGAGCGAGAACTTCAAGGGGTTGTTGCCGCTCGGCCGGATCATCGTCTGCTCGATGCGGAACTCGTCCTTGATGCTGGCCCGCGCCATCAGGGTCTGGCGCAGCCCGGTGACGCTCGCCCGCAGCGCCGCCCCGATGCGCTCCAGCGTCTTCTCCGGATCCGGCAGCTTGGCGTCGCTCATCGCAACGCCCCGCAGGAAAGCTTCGACGACGGCGGCATCGCCTGGCGTCTCGGGCGGTGGCGCGGCTGGCGGAGCAGCGGCCCGGCGCTCCTTCTTTGCCGGAGCCGCGTCCTCTGGTGCGGGCTCGGCCTGCGGTGGCCGCGCCGGCTGAGGCTGAGGCCGTGGCGCGGCGGCAGGCAGGTCGACATCCCAGTCGTCGGGAATGATCGCGACCGGTCCCGGCGGCCGGAAGGCGCTTTGCAGCGCCGGTGCGTGGTCGGAGTCGGTCGGCCCGCTGAACGGCTCGGGATTGGGCGCCAGCGGATCGAAGTCCGCCGGCAGGATCGGCGTGTTGGGCGCGTCCAGCATCGACGAGGAGCTGGGCAGCCGGGCGTCCTGGTAGGGACGGACGTCGGAGCGCGACGGCAGGGGATCGGGGGCGCCGAGGAAGCTGTCGCGCTCGCGCTGAGCCTCCTCCTCGTCGATGATCACCTCGATCTCGTAGAGGCCGAACTTGACCCGGTCGCCGTTGCGCAGCTTCTGGCTCGCGCCCTTGCCGATGGGATCGCCGGACTGGTTGAGGAAGGTGCCGTTGGTGCTGAGATCCTGCAGCTCCCATTCGCCTTCGCCGACGCCGTAGACGAACTGGCAGTGCTTCTTCGACAGGTGACGATCAGGATCGGCGACGACCCATTGACAGTCCTTCCCGCGACCAATGGAGAACTCGCCGCCGCGAACCTCGCGCCGCTCGGGCGCCACGTTGTCGGGGCAACGGATCATGACAAGCTTCAGGGTCACGTGAAGGCGCACTCCTGCAGGGCAGGCGAACGGCAGCTCCGGTCGCGTAAAATAGTAGTAGGGGAACCCGCTTCTGGGCAATCGTATTTGGCTTTTGGATCAATCCTATTGAAAGTTGCAGGGCGCCTTGAAACTACCATTAATATGCGCATTAACCGACATGGTTGACGCTCCGGGGCTGCGCCAGCCATCCTATGCGTCAGCCATTCGACATCAACTCTGTCGCCATGTGCCTTGCCCCATCGCAAGTGATCCTGAGTACCGACGAAGCCGGCGCGGTCGCCCCGCCGATCTTCACCTCGGTCGGGCTGGACGCAGTGAACGGTCCGGGCGACGTGTTCGTCATCCAGTCGCTGTTGAACCGGCGGCTGCCCAAGCCCCACACCGAGGTGCCCGTCACGGGCGCCATGGATCCCGGCACGGTCCTCGCCATCAAGGCGTTCCAGGCGGTAGTGATGGGCATGAACCCGCCGACCGGCCACGTCGCCCCCGGCAGTCCGACCTACTACGCGCTGGCGGCGCGTCCGCTGGTCGCCAAGGAGCAGGCGCCGACGCCGCGCTTCGGCCATGTCGGCATCGTTCCGCCGGAGATCATCGAGGCCGCCAGGGCGTCGCTCAAGCGCTGGGGCGTCCCGCCGTCGATCACACTGGCACAGTGGATCGTCGAGAGCGCCTGGGGTGCCGCCATGCCGCCCGACAGCAACAATCCCTTCGGCATCAAGGCGCTGGAAGGCCAGCCGGCGGTCGAAAGCGAGACCCGCGAGGTCATCGACGGCAAGGTCGTGACGATGGTGGCGCGGTTCCGGCGTTTCGCCAGCATGTCCGAAGCCTTCGAGCTGCACGGCAAGCTCCTGTCGACGGGCTCGCCCTATCGGGCGGCCATGGAAGTGGTCAAGGATCCCGACCGCTTCGCCGACGCGCTGACCGGCGTCTATGCCACCGATCCGCAATACGGCACGACGCTCAAGTGGGTGATGGATAACTATCGCCTGAAGCAATACGACTGATCTACCGCCTGGAATCGCAACTGCCTGATCCAGGCCCGCTGTCATCCCGAGCGAAGCGAGGGACCTTTCCTGCGGCCTGAAGGACCCCTCGCTCTGCTCGGGGTGACAGGCAGTACTACGGCTTGAATTCGCCGCCGCCGGGCGGCGTGATCTTGTGGTCGCGCAGTCTCTTCTCCAGCACCGGAATGGCGGTCGCGGGCTTTCCCCTCGAGCAGTCGTCGAGCGCCTGCAGGGCCTCGACGTCGATCTTCCGGCCGATCGCATTCTGGACATAGCGGCGATAGAGCTCGCTGAGCTGGGTGCAGTAGGCCTTGTCATCGCTTTGCGCCCGCGCGAGCGGGGCCGACGCCAAGGCGGCAAGGACGAGGAGGATGCGTTTCACGAGACCTGTCCAATGATCGGCGCAGGCCCGCGCTCGTGGCGGGCCCGACTTGACCGATGACGATGTGCTCGACGCGATCGTACATCACAAAGGCCCCAACTCGAACTGCCCGCCTTGCCTGTCGTACCCATCGCGACAGCGGGAATCTGTGGGATTTGTCACTGAGAGCACGACGCATTGGGCGTCTACTGGACAGGCGATCTCGGTTGCCCTGTAATCAACACGTCACTCGGACAAGGGTGCGGCCATGAACATCCGGATGATCCACAACGGCAGGGATCGCGATTCGCTCATGATGCCGATGGACGACCGCACCGTCGATCTCATGCTGCAGTACAGCATCCAGCTCATCCGCTGCGAGCCGACCACACGCGTCAACGAGTTCCGCTCGGTCGACACCCACGTTCCCGGCAACGGCACCGTGCGCGACGGCTCCGACCGGTTCAATCTCGATCCGTGGACGGACGCCGAGTGGCTGGCCTTTCGCGATAATTTCGTGCGCGTCATCATGCGCTACTGGGACGGCAAGTTCGAGCTCACGCCGAACCGGGCGTGGTATCAGGCGCGGCACGCCATCGGGGCGGCCTCGGCATCCAGGATCACCTGCAGCATGTCCATCGGGCTGGTCGATGCGGCCGGATTGGCAAACCAGCGCTTCTTCATTATCAAGCCGCGGGAAACCAGCTTCCGCTCCTTCGCCCTGGGAGAGCGGCGGCTTGGCCTCTTCACCCATCGCGACCTCGCCCTCGACTGGCACACCCGGCAGACGCGCCTGGGGCGCGTGCGGCACAGCATCAGCTTTCTCCAGACCACGATCCTGCACGAGTTCGGCCATACGCTCGGGCTGCATCACGTCGGCGGCAGGGGCAACGCGGATTCGAACTACGGGATCACGCTCGACCAGCGCAACGAGCTCATGGGCATGGGCGACCATGCGACCGCGCGGTTGGCCCAGCCCTGGATCACGCAGCTGCGCCACCATCTGATACCGGCCCGCGGCGAAGCAGCCGTGCGCTTCACGCCGCGTGTGGTCGGCCCGCAGCTGATCACCTACTGGGACAACGACTGGGTGCCGCCGCCGCAGCCCGCGCCCTAGGGCAGGGCTATCGCATATGACCAATTTTCCCGTCATCCCGAGCGGAGCCGCCCGAAGGGCGGCGCAGTCGAGGGACCTGTTTTGTCGATGCATCGACAAAAAAGGTCCCTCCGCTACGCCTCGCTGCGCTCGGCTCCGGTCGGGATGACGGGATCTAGGAGCCATATGCGATAGCCCTGCCCGTCATACGGGGGAGGATACAGGAGGGGGCAGGCCACCAATTTGCCGTAGCCAATTGAAGATCATGATCTCAAATTTCAGAGATCGTCTTTGGGGCCTTCCCCCTCCTGTATCCTCCCCCGCAAGCGGGGGAGGAAAGAGAAAGCACCAGGCGAGGAGGGCGTCGTCTTCGTGTCCGCCTAGTCCTTCGCGTCGGCCGCGACCTGGACCTTGATCATCTTGTCCGGCGGCGGCGGCACCGAGCCCGACTGGCCCTGGCCGCGCTTGATCTTGTCGACGAACTCCATGCCCTTGGTGACCTTGCCCCACACGGTGTACTGGCCGTCGAGGAAGTTCGAATCCTTGAAGACGATGAAGAACTGGCTGCGCGCGCTGTTGGGATCGCTGGTGCGCGCCATCGACACCGCGCCGCGCACATGCGGCTCCTTGGAGAATTCGGACTTCAGCGTCTCGCCCATGCCGCCCGAGCCGGTGCCGGTCGGATCGCCGGTCTGCGCCATGAAGCCCTCGATCACGCGATGGAAAACGACGCCGTCGTACTTGCCCTCGCGCGCGAGCTTCTTGATCTGCGCCACGTGGTTGGGCGCGAGATCGGGGCGCATCTCGATGACCACGCGGCCATCCTTGAGATCGATATAGAGCGTGTTTTCCTTGTCCATGGCGGCGGTCGCTCCTGCGAACATTAAAGAGATGGCGACGAATAACGGCGTCAGTGCCAGACGCATCATGGGACCCTCACTCTCACCACGCCGATAGGGTCGGCGCGCGACCATACTGACAGGTCCCGGAAAGACAAGCGTCAACTCGGCGGCCGATTCGCCCTGCCAAGGGGGTGTGCATCGTTTCCCGTGGAGTTCCTGCGAAACCGCTGCTTAGAGTGCGGGAATAGTGGGAAGTCATTGATAAAGCGGATTGTCGGATGACCGCCATGGACGGCGGTGAGCGGCTCGATGAGGGCCCGGCCGCCCTGAATTCCGTGCTCGAACGGCCGCACGCCGACGGCCGTGCGCGTCCGCTCGAGGAGATTTTCCCGCTGCGTGGCGATGTCGGCCGCGCACGCCTGATGCAGGAGACCTGGCGTGCCTTCACGGTCGGGATGGCGGGCAGGGTGGCGGCGGCTTTCGGCGACGGCCGCTCGCCGCCGGAAATCGCCTATGCGATCGGCGAGGTCGTCCACAATTACTTCCGCACGCGCGGGCTGACGCTCACAAGCTATGAGCTGCGCCGGCTGGTCGCCGAGCTGCTTGTCCAGCGGCCGACGAGCGGTCCGCTCGTGCAGTTTGCCAGCGAGCCCTCGACCAGGACGACAGCGTGGACGGATGCCGACGCTGCAACGCCGCCGCCGGCCATCGGCGATGCCGTGTTCGCGGGCCCGCCGTCACGCCTGGTGACCGTGACGCCGCGCGCGTTGGCCGACGTCGTGGCCAAGGGTCGCGCCAGGCTTGGGGCCGAGCCATTCGGCCTGCCACGCAAGGTCGTGATCGATGCCATCGCGGCGGCGCTCGACGGCTCGCCGTCCGATGAGCGCGATCGACTGGCCGCGCTGGCCTTGAGCGAACTCTGTGGCCTCGGTCCGATCGACCGCCTGTGGGCCGACAGGTCGATCCGCGCTGTGTTCGTGAACGGGCCTGACACCCTCCATGTCGAGCGCGACGGTGTCATCGAACCGTCGCAAGAGAGGTTTCGCGACCGCTCCCATCTCGAGGAGATCGCGAGGCGCCTCGTGAGGCGACAGACGGGGCCGGCGGCCGCGATAAGCCTGCGCGACGGCAGTGAAGGCGTGGTGCTGTTTCCGCCGGCCGCGCCCTCGGGGCCCGTGCTCGCCCTGCGGCGTGGCGAGCCAGGGGAGGCGACCCTCGAACGGCTGGTCGGTGGCGCGCGGCTCAGCCGGCCGATGGCCGACCTTTTGCGCATTGCGACCCGCAGCCGACTGAATGCGCTGGTGGTCGGGCCCGCAGGGGCGGGCAAGACCGCGTTGCTGGCCGCGCTGGCGCGCGACCTTGGCGACACACGGGTCGTGACGGTGGCGCCGCACCGCGAGTTCCGCTGGCCGTCCGCCTCGAAGGTCGAGATCACTGCCTCGGCGCAGGCGCCCCTGGCCACGCTGCTCGCGGCCGGCCTGCAGTTGCGGCCCGAGGTGCTGGTCGTCGATTCGCTGCAGCCCGCCGATGCCGCCGTGCTGGGCGGCCTGCTGTCGGCGGGAGCGCGCGGCATCCTCGCCGCCGGAGAGCCGGAGGCCATCGCGGTCGTGCCGCGACAATGCGTCGATCTTCTGGTCAGCGTCGGTCGCCTGCACGGATCGTTCGTCGTGACCTCCATCGAGGATGGGACGGGCGCCCAGCTCTTCGCCTATCGACAAGATGGCGGGTTCCAGCGCCGGGCGACGACGGCATCATTCGCCGGCACCGTGCACGAGTCGGGCTATGGCGAGGCGCTGTCCAGCGTGCTGCGCTAGCAGCGTCTATCCTCCAGTGCGACCGGCCGCCACATACCGATTGGGGCGGAAAACCCGTTACGTCTCAGGCCTATATCTGGTACTAACCGCTTTGAATTGCGGGGGATTTTGCGGGTCGGAACCCTCCTGAGAGAGCGACCTGCTGAAGGGACGATTGCATGAGCGGCAAGCGCGTTTTGGGCATTCTCGGGATGGCGGTGATCGCCGCGCTCGGCTTCGCGGGCGGCGCCCTGGCGCAGCCGATCGTCGGTGTGCCGCACGATTGGCAGACGAACTTCCCGCCGCCCTACACGCCGGTGATGCAGAAGGTCGAATCGCTGAACGACCTGCTGCTGGTCATCATCTCGCTGATCTGCATCTTCGTGCTGGCCCTGTTGATCTACGCGGTGTGGCGCTTCCATGCCTCGCGCAACCCGGTGGCGACGACGACGACCCACAACACCGTGCTCGAGATCGCCTGGACGGTCGTTCCGATCCTCATCCTGGTGATCATCGCCATCCCGTCGTTCCGGCTGCTCTACTACAGCGACAAGGCGGTCGACGCCGCCTTCACCATCAAGGTGACGGGCAACCAGTGGTACTGGACCTACAACTACCCCGACCAGGGTGATTTCACGGTCGAGAGCCGCATCCTGGCCGAGGCCGACAGGGTCAAGCAGAAGCCGCAGGTGCCGCGCCTGCTGGCGGTCGACGAGGAGATGGTGATCCCCAAGGGCACCACCGTGCGCATCATCGGCACCGCTGTCGGCAACTCCATGCACGGCTGGACCGTGCCCGGCTTCGGCATCAAGAAGACGGTGATCCCCGGCCGCCTCAACGAGGGCTGGATCAACGTCAAGGACGAGGGTTTCTACTTCGGCCAGTGCTCGCAGATCTGTGGCGACAATCACAGCTACATGCCGATCGCGGTGCGCGTGGTCTCCAAGGACGTCTTCGACAAATGGGTGGAGCAGAAGAAGAAGGCGGCCGGCATCGCGCCGGCGACCGACTTCGCTTCCGTCACCGCTCCCGCCAACCGCTAAGCGCTTCGCCGCAGGAGAGATAAAATGGCCACCGGGTACGGCGCCGCCCACTCACACGACGCTCATGGTCACGACGACCATCACACGCCGACGGGCATCAAGCGCTGGCTGTACAGCACCAACCACAAGGACATCGGCACGATGTACCTTGTGTTCTCGATCTTCGCCGCCCTGATCGGCGCCACCTTCTCGGTGGTGATGCGCCTCGAGCTGCTGCAGCCAGGCGTGCAGTACTTCAACGGGCCGGACGGCACGCCGAACGGCCATCTGTGGAACACCGTCGTCACGGCGCACGGCCTGATCATGGTGTTCTTCGTCGTCATGCCGGCGCTGATCGGCGGGTTCGGCAACTGGTTCGTGCCGCTGATGATCGGCGCGCCCGACATGGCCTTCCCGCGCATGAACAACATCAGCTTCTGGCTGCTGCCGCCGGCCTTCATCCTGCTGCTTGCTTCCGCCGTGATCGGCGGCGGCGTCGGCACCGGCTGGACGATCTATCCGCCGCTGACGATCAGTCAGGGCGCCGGCATGGATCTCGCGATCTTCTCGCTGCATATCGCCGGTGCGTCGTCGATCCTGGGCGCCATCAACTTCATCACCACGATCTTCAACATGCGCGCGCCGGGCATGACGCTCCACCGCATGCCGCTGTTCGCCTGGTCGATCCTGGTGACGGCGTTCCTGCTGCTGCTGGCGCTGCCGGTTCTGGCCGGCGCCATCACCATGCTGCTGACCGACCGCAACTTCGGCACCTCGTTCTTCAAGGCCGAGGGCGGCGGCGATCCGACCCTGTTCCTGCACCTCTTCTGGTTCTTCGGCCATCCCGAGGTGTACATCATGATCCTGCCGGCCTTCGGCATCGTCAGCCACATCATCTCGACCTTCTCCAAGAAGCCGATCTTCGGCTACCTGGGCATGGCCTATGCGATGGTGGCGATCGGCGTCGTCGGCTTCGTCGTGTGGGCGCACCACATGTTCACGGTCGGCATGGACGTCGACACCCGCGCCTACTTCGTCGCGGCGACCATGGTCATCGCGGTGCCGACGGGCGTAAAGATCTTCTCGTGGATCGCCACCATGTGGGGCGGCTCGATCCGCCTCGAAGTGCCGATGCTGTGGGCGATCGGCTTCATCTTCCTGTTCACGGTCGGCGGCGTCACCGGCGTCGTGCTGGCCAATGCCGGCGTCGACTACTCGCTGCACAACACCTACTACGTGATCGCGCACTTCCACTACGTGCTGTCGCTCGGTGCGGTGTTCGGCATGTTCGCGGGCTTCTACTACTGGTTCGGCAAGATGACCGGCCGGCAGTATCCGGAGTGGGCGGCGCAGATCCACTTCTGGACGACCTTCATCGGCGTCAACCTGACCTTCTTCCCGATGCACTTCAGCGGACTCGCCGGCATGCCGCGCCATTACGTCGACTATCCCGACGCGATGCACCACTGGAACTACATCTCCTCGCTGGGCGCCTTCCTGTCCTTCGGCTCGACGATCTTCTGGCTGATCTTCGTCGTGTTCGGCGGAATGCTGGCCGGGCGGAAGGTCGGCGCCAACTACTGGGGCGACGGCGCCACGACCTTGGAATGGACGGTGCCTTCGCCGCCGCCGTTCCACACCTTCGAGGAACTGCCGCACATCTCCCCGACGGCACACCACTGAGACAGGAGCGAAGGCGCCCCTGCGGCGCCTTCTCTTTGATAAATGAGCGATACGGCACAGACCCTGAGAGCATTCGACAACGCGACGCCGGCGCGCGTGCGCGATTACGTCGACCTGCTGAAGCCCCGGGTCATGTCGCTGGTCGTGTTCACCGGCCTGGTCGGCGTGATGATCGCGCCCGGCCATCTGCATCCGTTCACCGCCGCGCTTGCCGTTCTGGCGATCGCGCTGGGATCGGGCGCCGCCGGCTGCATCAACATGTGGTACGAGCGCGACCTCGACGCCCTGATGGCGCGCACCGCCAACCGGCCGCTGCCGGCCGGCCGCGTGGCGCCGGACGATGCGCTCGGTCTCGGCGTGCTGCTGTCGATCTTCTCCGTGCTGCTGATGGCGGTGTCGACCAACTTCGCCGCCGCCGCGCTGCTCACCGCCGCCATCCTGTTCTACGTCTTCGTCTACACGGTGTGGCTGAAGCGGCGGACGCCGCAGAACATCGTGATCGGCGGCGCCGCCGGCGCCTTCCCGCCGATGATCGGCTGGGCCGCCGTCACCGGTGACGTCTCGCCGATCTCGATCGCCCTGTTCGGCCTGATCTTCCTGTGGACGCCGCCGCACTTCTGGGCGCTCGCGCTCTATCGCAGCGACGACTATCGCCGCGCCGGCGTGCCCATGCTGCCGGTGGTGGCGGGTGCGCGCGAGACCAAGCGGCAGATGCTGATCTACACCCTGGTGCTGCTGCCGGTGGCGCTGGTGCCGACCCTGATGGGTTCGGTCGGCTGGCTCTACGGCGCCGTCGCCCTGACCTTGAGCCTGGCCTTCATCGGCCACGCCGTCACGGTGTGGCGCGCGGCCGACGACGCGACCGGTCACGGCCCGGCGCGGCGCATGTTCCGCTTCTCGCTGATCTATCTCGCCGCGTTGTTCGCTGCCCTGCCGGTCGACCAGCTCGTGTCGCGGATGCTGGCCGGATGAGCGTGATGGCCGACAACCGCCCCGGCGATTCCGACATGCACCGCCGCCAGCGCGGCAAGAACCTCGTGGTGGCAGCCTTCCTGCTGG
>Ga0081539_10001100_pt1 | contig 49090 bp, 51 predicted proteins | sample TabmetS4T2R2_FD_71023 | JGI IMG/M metagenome (GOLD analysis project Ga0081539, IMG submission 71023) | Tabebuia heterophylla rhizosphere microbial communities from the University of Puerto Rico - S4T2R2 | ecosystem: Host-associated > Plants > Roots > Rhizosphere ... | reverse complement strand
CCTGGGCGGCCAGCCAGCGCTCAAAGCGAGCGAGCTCCGAGTCGAGGATGCCTGACGCCTGCCGTGCCTCGGTCTCGCGGCCCGATGCGTTCCGCTCGACGATCGCCTGGACCTCGTCGACGTCGAAGAGGCTGACGCCCTCGATCTCGCGGCACTCCGGATCGATGTCGCGCGGCACCGCCAGGTCGATCAACAGCAGCGGAGCGTGCTCGCGTTCTCCCATGATCACCTCGAGCTCGGAGCGCTCGATCAGGTGGTGCGGCGAGTTGGTTGCGGAGACGACGATGTCCGCGCTTGCGAGCTGCGCCGGCAGCTCGTCGATTCGCACCGCCGCCCCGCCGAAGCGCTGGGCGAGCGAGATCGCGCGGTTGTAGCCGCGGTTGGCGATGAAGACGGCGTCCGAGCCGCGCGCCGCGAGCGCACGGGCGGTCAGCTCAGAGGTCTCGCCCGCGCCGATCAGCAGTACCCGCCGAGCGGAGAGGTCGCCGAGGTTTCGCTGGGCAAGCTCGACTGCCACCGAGGGGATCGAGACGCCCTTCTCGCCGACGGCGGTCTCGGTGCGGGCCCGCTTGCCGGCCGCGAGGGCGCCGCGGAAGAGGCGGTTGAGGATCGGGCCGGTCGCGCCCTCGACCAGGGCCAGCTCGTAGGCGCGTTTGACCTGGCCCTGGATCTCGGCCTCGCCGAGGATCATCGAGTCGAGGCCCGCGGTCACCTGCATCAGGTGGCGCGCCGCCTCGGTCGAGCGCAGCGAGTAGAGGTGGCCGAGCAGCTCGGTCGGCCGCGTCCCGGCCTGCCGGGTCAGCACGTTCAGCGCCGTCGACTCGGCCCCGACCGGGTCGGAGACGATCAGGTAGAGCTCGGTCCGGTTGCAGGTCGAGATCGCCGCCGCCTCGTGGATCCCCTCGCTCGCGGTCAGCTCGCGCAGGGCGCCGGCCGCGGAGCCCTCGGTCAGCGAGAGCCGCTCGCGCAGCTCCAGCGGCGCGGTCTTGTGCGAAACCCCCAGGGCGAGCAGTTCAGACATCGTCCTCACCTCGGAGCGGCGCGGCAGGGCCGCCGACCGCCTCCGAAGGAGTCAGATTGCGATCGGAGCCGGCCGGCGGCTGGGCAGAATCAGCCGGCATGTCCTCCGCTTCGCGTCCGGGCATGCCGGGGCGTCCCGACGACTCGGCATAGTCCGCCACTTCTCTCAGTTCCTTCTCGATTCGCGACAGTTTCGACGCCATGATCGCCACGTAGACGACCAGCAACACGACGAAGACGACGTAGGCGCCGGCGACGTACTTGCCGGCCTCATCGAGCGGCAGGGCGGGGGTCGCGGCGAGAAGCAGCGAGAACATCAGCTCACCTCCGGGGCGATTCGCGAACTGTTGGCCGGGCCGGGAGCGTCGATCGCGCGACGCAGCCGCTTGACCTGGCCGGAGGCGCTCTTCGCCGCCAGCTCGAACTTGACCAGGGTGACCCAGAGCAGCGCCATCGCGACGAAGCAGGCGAAGACGGTCCAGGCCATTTCCGCCGGCAGACCGCCTTCGGCGGTGGCGAAGGTGCGCGGGTGGACGAGGCTCTCGGCCATCCGCACGGCCATGAAGTTGAGCGGCACGAAGGCCCCGGCGGTGATCGCGAAGACCGAGGCGTAGCGGGCCTGGCGGTCGCGGTCCTCGATCGCGTAGCGGAACGGGTAGTAGGTGCAGTAGAGGAGGAAGACGATCAGGAAGCTGACCAGGGTCGGCTCGTCCCAGACCCACCAGTGCCCCCACGACCCCTTGGCCCAGATCGAGCCGCTGATCAGCACCGCGACGCCGAAGATCACCGACATGTGGATCGAGACGTAGGAGTAGGCGTCCCACTTGCTGTTCTGGGTCCGCAGGTGGGCGATCGCGAAGATCCCGCCGACCACGAACCCGATCAGCGCCACCACCGCCAGCGGCACGTGCAGGTAGAAGATCTTCTGGATGAAGCCCTGGTCGGCGTCGAGCGGCGCGTAGAAGAAGACCAGCGAAAGCGACAGGGCCAGCATCGCGACGGTCGCGATCGAAAGCGGTCTCAGTCCTTTGCCGTACATGCCTAGGAGGTGCGGGTGGAAGGCCCGGGGCGGATCAGTCCTCGAGGAGAAAGTCGAACACCGCGTAACCGAGCAAGACGAAGATCAGATCGTATAGGCCGAGCACCATCAGCCAGGTTCCGAAGCGCTCGTAACCGGGACCGCCCACCGCCAGCAGGGGGTCGGTGGCGCCGGTCGCGGCGATCATCAGCGGCACCACCAGGGGCAGCAGGATCAGCGGCACCAGCAGGTCGCGGGAGCGCGAGTTGACCGCCATCGAGGAGATCAGGGTGCCGGTCGCGGCGAGCCCGAGGTCGGCGAGCAGCAGGACCGCGACCAGCGGCCCCAGGGCCGCGGCCGAGTCGAGGAAGAAGAGCGCGAAGACCGGGACCGCGATCAGCTCCAGGGCCAGCAGGTAGACGATCAGCGCGCTTGCCTTGGCGGCGAAGAGGACGCTGCGGTCGATCGGCGCCAGCCGCATCGCGTCGAAGCCGCCCTCCTCGCGCTCGGCGACGAACAGCCGGTTGATCCCGAGCACGGCGGCGAACAGCAGCGTCGCCCAGAGCACCCCGGAGGCGAGGTCGCCGGAGAGCTGGGTGCGGTCGAGCCCGAAGCGGAAGATCACGAAGGTGGTGACGGCGAAGATCGCCATCGCCGGCAGCGACTGCAGGGTGCGCAGCTCCGCCCGCAGGTCCTTGCCGAGGACCGCCGCGAAGGCGACGCGCGAGGGGGTCATCAGCTGGCCACCGCGGCGCGCTCGCCGATCCCCAGCCGCAGCACCCGGTCGGCCTCGGGCAGGAAGCGGTCGGGGTCGTGGGTGACGATCACCCGGGTCTGCCCGGCGCCGGGGCCGATCAGCTCGCGGGCCAGCTCGCGCCCGGCGGCGTCGAGGTTGGAGTCGGGCTCGTCGAGCAGCAGCAGCGCCGGGCGGTGCAGGACGCAGCGGCAGATCGCGAGGCGCTGGCGCATCCCGGCCGAGAGCTCGACCACGCGGTCATCGCCGCGGCGGTCCATCCCGGCGGTGAGCAGCAGCTCGTCGATCCGCGCCTCCGCCGCGGCCCGGTCGAGGCCGTGCAGCTTCGCGTGGAAGCGCAGGTTCTCGCGCCCGGAGAGGTCGCGGTAGAGCAGCGGTTCGTGCCCGAGGTAGCCGATCTGGCCACGCAGCTTCCAGGCCTCGCGCGGCAGCGCGCAGCCGAGCACGGAGATCTCGCCGCCGCTCGGGCGCAGCAGCGTCGCCAGGATCCGCAGCAGCGTCGTCTTGCCGGCGCCGTTGGGGCCGAGCACGACCAGGGTCTCGCCGCGGGCCAGCTCCAGACCGACGCCATCCAGCGCCGCGCGTTCGCCGAAGTCGCGGCGCAGCCCGGCGAGCACGATCGCCGGGCCGCTCGCGGAGCTGGGTAGGTCCTGCGTAGAAGCCATCGAACTCGATTGTGAAGGCTGGCCGATCATCTAGGCTGCCGCCGCGACTCGCGGCAAGCGGCGCAGCAAACTCGAGAAGGAGAACTGGATGAGGGTGAGCAAATCTGTGGCCATGCTGGCGGCGGCCTGCGTCGCCGTGCTGGCGCTCGGCGCGGCGGTCGTGACCGCGGCCGGACCGGGTCAGACGGTGAAGGTGAAGTCCGAAGTGACGATCGGCGCCAGCGGCTACCAGGGCAAAGTCAAGGCGAAAAACTCGAACTGCGTCGGCGAACGGATCGTCGTCCTCAAGCAGAAGGGCAACGGCGTGCTCAGCCGGGTCGAGTCGAAGCCGAACGGCAACTGGAAGGCCGACCTCGACGACCTCAACGCCAAGATCAAGATCCCGGCCAAGGTCTTCGCCGAAGTGAAGCCGATGACCCAGGCCACCGCGGGGCCGATCTACAAGTGCGAGGCCGCGATCTCCAAAACCGTCGAAATCGCCGGCGGCTAGCGTCGCTTGCGCAGGGTCCGCCGTCCCACCTCGAGCAGGGGGGCGGCGCCCTCGCGCAGCGCCTTGGTCCGCGTCCCGGCCTTGCCGTAGAGGATCTTCGCCGAGGCCCGCACCGCCTCGCCCAGGGTGGCGTCGTAGGGGTGCCACCAGAAGTCCCGGGCGAGGCCCGGCTCCCAGGCGTTCATCTTGATGTTCACGCACTCATAGAAGCCGAATTTCGAGTGCGAGCGGCCGAGGCCGGAGTCCTTGACCCCGCCCCACGAGCACTGGCAGGCGCCGTGGCTGAACGAGTGGTCGTTGATCCAGACCATCCCCGACTCGAGCTTGCGGGCGATCCGCTCGCCGCGCAGCCGGTCCTTGGTCCAGACCGAGGCCCCGAGCCCGAACTCGGAGTCGTTGGCGAGGTCGATCGCCTCCTGCTCGGAGTCGACGACGACGATCGGCAGGACCGGGCCGAAGATCTCCTCGCGCATGATCCGCATCTGGTGCGTGACCCCGGTGAGGACGGTCGGGGCGATGAACTTGCCGGGCAGCCCCGGCAGCTCGACCGGCCCGCCGCAGAGCTTGGTCGCCCCGGAGGCGACCGCGTCCTCGATCAACTCGACGACGATCTCGTACTGGCCCTCGGAGGTCATCGGCCCGATCTCGGTTCCCCACTCCAGCGGGTCGCCGACCGTCATCGCCGCGGCCTCGCGGGCGACGCCCTCGATGAAGCGGTCCGCGACCTCGCGCTGCACGTAGACCCGCTCGATCCCCGAGCAGGTCTGGCCGGCGTTGGCGAACCCGCCCCAGATCGCCCCGGAGATCGCGTTGTCGAGGTCGGCGTCGGCGCAGACGATCATCGGGTCCTTGCCGCCGAGCTCCAGCACGCTGCCCTTGAGCTCGGCCGCGCAGACCTCGCCGACGTGGCGGCCGACCTCGACCGAGCCGGTGAAGAAAACCTTGCCGACGCTCGATTTGGCCAGTGCCTCGCCGACCGCGCCGCCGCCGTGGACGACCCGGACCAGGCCCTCGGGCAGCCCGCCCTTCTCGAACACCCGCGCGATCCGCTCACCCAGCAGCGGGGTCAGACTGGCCGGCTTCAGGACGACGCCGTTGCCGGCCATCAGCGCGATCGCGACCTCGCCGAAGGGGATCGACCAGGGGTAGTTCCAGGGCGCGATCACCCCGACCACGCCGATCGGCTCATAGGAGAAGTGGCCTTTCTTGGAGAGCGTGAAGGCCTGGGTCATCCGCACCTTCTCATCGGCGAGGATCTTCGGCCCGGCCTTCGCGCACCAGTGCAGGGCGTCGACGGTCGGCAGCAGCTCCATCGTGTAGGCCTCGACCCGCGGCTTGCCCTGCTCGCGGACCAGCAGCTCGGCGATCTCGTCGATGTCGTCGAGCAGCGCGTGCGCGGCGCGGCGCATGTACTCGGCCCGCGTCTTCGGCCGCAGCTCGGCCCAGGCCGGCTGCACGCGGGCGACGTCGTCGACCACCGCCTGCACCTGCTGCGGCGTGATCGTCGGAACCGTCCCCACCAGCTCCCCGGTGGCTGGGTTGAACGACTCCAGGGTGGATAGGGACTCTTGAACTGCCGTGGCGCTCTCCATGTACCGATGATACGTCCGGAGGATCGCTTCCCGGGAATCAGGGCCGCGGCGGTCGCGCGACCTCCGCGAGAGCGCGGACGCCCGCCAGGTACTGCTCTTCGGACAGCCGGAGATGCGAGCGGCGGCGCATCTTCACCGGGTCGAGCTCGATCGCGTCGATGGTCGGTCCGTGGTGGGTATGCCAAACCGAGATCAGCATCTCGATGTCGATCCGCCATGGCCAGGCTGCGATGTCCTCGGCACTTCGAAGGCGAAGTTCCTCGTTGCCGTCCCCCTCGTAGAAAGGCGTCTTGAATATGCCGGCGCCGATGATCCTGCCTCCCAACCTCGTGACGCCGTAGAGCAGGAAGAAATCACCGACGTTGATCCCGACGGGACGCTTGTTGTGCGGAAAGTGGACCCGCTCGGCGAGCCGTGAGGAGGAGACGAGGGCTCCGTCCACCATCGTCTCTTCCGCCAGCCACCGATCGGCCAGTGGGCTTCTCGCCGCGCCTATCGCCTTGATCCAAAATTCCATGGTCGTTGAGATTTCATATTACAGTTTTCACAAGTTCACACGCATAAATTCGAATTTCATATCTCTTTCATCGCTGTGGCCAGCTGTAAGATCACTGCGTGGCCGAAACGATGCGCGAAGTTTTCATTGACGTGGAGCCGGGTGTTCGCATCCGGTTTCGCCGCACGCAGCCACCGCCGCCCCTGTCGTACGCGATCACGCTGGAGTGCCAGGAAGGCGGCACCTGGACCACCGTGCGGCTGTGGGACAACGCCGACGCGATCGACGAGCACCACGAGCATCTGCACACGCGAGCCGGGGGCAAGCAGCCGGCGGTTGTCCTCGGCTTCCCCTCGGCCAACGAGGCGATGGCGGCGGCCATCAGGAAAGCCAAGTCGGAGGCTGGAGAGATCGTGAGACAATGGCGTGCGTCGTGAGTCGCGAGGCCAACATCGATCCCGCAACCGAGAGAGTTCTCGCCAGCATCGATGACGAGGAGCTGGCCGGGCGCTATCCCGATCGGGTGCACTTCATCTCCGCCGACGACCCCAACCAGGGAGAGATGGCAACGCAGGCCTTGTTCAGCGGCGATCCCGTCGTCATCGTCTATGCCGACGGACATGAGCTGCTGGTTCGCCCCGAGCACGCCGTCGGTGTCGTGGCAGTGCTGCTCGGCCTGGCCGCGTTCTTCTCGAAGCTTCGTCGCCGAAGCGGGGGAGATGTGGTGCAGCTACCGCCGCGGATCCGCATCGAGGCACGCGACTCAAGCGGGCAGCCGATCGCTGCCTAGCTTCGCTGTCTCCCACTTCCGGGTCACTCCCCGCGACCCTTAGTCTCCTTTCGATGGGCGATCAGCTGTTCGATACGGGCGAGGGCGCCACGACGCCCCCGCCGCCGCCCGACGCGCCGCTGGCGGTGCGGATGCGGCCGCGCTCGCTGGACGAGCTGATCGGGCAGGAGCACGTGGTCGGGCCGGGCTCGGCGCTGCGGCAGGCGATCGAATCGGGCAAGCCGCACAGCGCGATCCTCTACGGGCCCCCCGGCGCGGGGAAGACGACGCTGGCGCGGATCGCCGCCGCCGGGGCCGCGGGGGCCTTCGAGGAGGAGTCGGCGGTCAACGCCGGCAAAGCCGAGATCCGCGGCGTGATCGAGCGGGCGCGGGAGCGCCGGCGGGCCAGCGGGCGGCCGACGATCCTCTTCCTCGACGAGATCCACCGCTTCAACAAGGCCCAGCAGGACGCGCTGCTGCCGGCGGTCGAGGAAGGGCTGCTGACCCTGATCGGGGCGACCACCGAGAACCCCTACTTCGAGGTCAACTCGGCGCTGCTCTCGCGGGCCCAGGTCTACGAGCTGAAACCGCTCGACCCCGGCCAGGTCGAGGAGCTGCTGCGCCGCGCCCTGGCCGACCCCGAGCGGGGGATCGCGGAGCCGCCGCCGCTCGAGGACGCGGCCCTGACGATGCTGGCCGAGCGCAGCGGCGGCGACGCGCGGGTGGCGCTCTCGGCGCTGGAGCGGGCGGTCGAGCGGGCCGCCGGCAAGCCGCTCGACCTGGCCGCGATCGAAGACGCGCTGCAGCGCAAGGCGATCGACTACGACCGTCAGGGGGACCGCCACTACGACTTCGTCTCCGCCTGGATCAAGGCGACCCGCGGCTCCGATGTCGACGCCTCGCTCTACTACCTGGCGGTGATGCTGGAGGGCGGCGAGGACCCGCGCTTCATCGCCCGCCGGATGGTGATCCTCGCCTCCGAGGACGTCGGCAACGCCGACCCGCAGGCGCTGCTGGTCGCCGACGCCGCGGCCCGCGCGGTCGACCGGGTCGGCCTGCCCGAGTGCGCGCTGAACCTCGCCCAGGCGGCGGTCTACCTGGCGCTGGCGCCGAAGTCGAACGCCTCCTACAAGGGGCTGGCGGCGGCCCGGGCCGAGGTCCGCGCCAACGGCGCCCAGATGCCACCGGACTACCTGCGCGACGCCCACTACCCGGGCGCCGAGAAGCTCGGCCGCGGCAGCGGCTACCGCTACGCGCACGACGAGCCGGGCGGCGTCTCCGACCAGCCGCTGCTCCCCGAGGGCCTGCGCGAGCGCCGCTTCTACGCGCCCAGCGAGCGCGGCTTCGAGCAGGAGCTGGGACGCCGGGTGGAGGCGCTGCGAAAGCGCCAGGGCAAGTCCTAGAAACCGGCGCAACTACTTCGGTATCTGGGTGTTTCTATTGGCGGCTTTCCAAGCTAAGCCAGGGAGAGCCGATTACCGGCCGGAGGCCTGGACTGGGGGTCTCCGGCCGGGATTTCGACAGGGGGGAGAGGGCGCCGAGAGGGGGACCAACTCGGCGCCCTCGTCGTTTCGGGGCAGGGATCGCCGATGGCCTAAGGTGGGTGCATGGCCGACGCCGACGCACCGAAGCTGCGACTCGGGGGGATGGCGCTCCGCAACGGGCTGCTGATCCACGGGCCGACCCACTGGGCGGCGGCGGTGCGCGACGGAAACGGCGCGATCCAGGTCGCCTCCGAGCGCAAGCCGGAGCTGGCCCCGCGGCTGGTCGCGAAACTGCCGGGACTGCGCGGGCCGCTGAAACTGGCCGAGGCGATGGCGGTGCTGCCGCTGATGCGCCGCCGGCTCTCGGCGGCGCGGTTGCCGTTCGAGGACTGGCGCGTGCTCGGCGCGATCGGCGCCACCCTGGCGCTGACCCAGGTGCTGCGCAAACGCGGGCCGGCGACCGCGCTGCGCGAGGGCGTGACCCAGGCGATCGGCGTCGTCCCGGCCCTGGTCGCCCTCTCCGACCGCGACCTCGCCGCCTACCACGGGGTCGAGCACAAGGCGATCGCCGCCTACGAGCAGGGGGTCGAGGACGTCGCCAGCGTGCCCAAAGAGCACGACCGCTGCGGCTCCAACCTGATCGTCCCGATGATGCTGCTCTCGGCCGGCGGCACGGTGCTGCTCGAGCGTCTGGTCGAGAAGCCGGGGCCCGCGGTCCGGGCCGGGATCGGCCTCGCCGGCGCTTCGCTCGCGGTCGAGATGTTCGCCTGGAGCGACCGCCACCACGGCGACCCCCTGGCCGAGGCCTTCCACACCCCGGGGCGCGAGATCCAGCGCTACTGGGCGACCAAGGAGCCGACCCCCGAGCAGCTCGAGGTCGGCCTCGCGGCGCTCGACGAGATCCTTAGAGCCGAGGGTCAATAGACTGGCCCGCCCGCGGCGGACGCGGGAGCGAGAGAGCGAGACTTCCGGTGACTATCAGCGCGAACGAGCGAAAGCAGAGCACGCGGGCGGAACTGTGATGTTCGGACGTATCGACCACATCGGCGTCGCCGTCGAGGACCTCGACGCCGCGCTCGAGCTCTACGAGGCCGGCTTCCAGATGCCGCTGGTGCACCGCGAGACGGTCACCGAGCAGGGCGTCGAGGCGGTCCTGCTCGACGTCGGCGACGGCCACGTCGAGCTGCTGGCGCCGCTCGGCCCCGACACCCCCGTCGGCAAGTTCATGGCCAAGAACGGCGCCGGCCTGCACCACGTCGCCTACGCGGTCGACGACATCGACGTCGCCCTGGAGCGGCTGGACGAGGTCGGGATCAAGCTGATCGACCGCGAGCCGCGGATCGGCATCCGCGAAAGCCGCGTCGCCTTTCTTTACCCCCGCTCGACCGGCGGGGTCCTGACCGAGATCGTCGAACCCGCGGGAGGGCACTGATGGCAGAGGTACAGCGCGTCGAGATCGGCTTCGAGGGCGGCCAGGTGATCTCCGCCCGGCTCGCCGACGATGACCTCAAGGACCTGCGCAAGCAGCTCGAGAAGGGCGGCTGGCATGACCTCCACACCGAGGACGGAGTGATCTCCCTCTACCTCGGCAAGGTCGCCTTCATCCGCGTCCAGTCCGGCGGCAGCTCGGTCGGCTTCGGAAGCGTCGAGTAATGCGCTCCCGCCTGCTGCTCGGCGGTCTCGGAGCGGCGGTCCTCGGCGCGGCCCTGTGGTGGCGCAAGAATCCCTCGGCCTGCCCCTACGGACAGCGCTTCTGGGTCGAAGCGCCGCACCCGATCATCACCCGGGAGCGGCTGCGCGACGTCCTTCGCCCCGAGCCCGGTGAGCGGGTTCTGGAGATCGGGGTCGGCACCGGTTACTACAGCCTCGACCTCTCCAGGTGGCTGCAGCCCGGCGGCACGCTGGAGCTGTTTGACCTGCAGCAGGAGTTCCTCGACCACGTGATGCGCGCCGCCGCCGAGCGCGGCCTCACCAACCTGGCGCCGACCCAGGGCGACGCCACCGCGCTGCCCTTCGGGGACGGCTCGGTCGACGCCGTGGTGCTGACCGCGGTGCTCGGGGAGATCCCCGCCTCCGACGCCGCCCTGCGCGAGATCCGCCGGGTGCTGAAGCCCGGCGGCAGGCTGGTCGTCGGCGAGCTGTTTGGCGACCCGCACTTCACCACCCGCGCGGCGCTGCAGCGCCAGGGCGCGGCCGCCAACCTGCGGCTGGAGGAGGTCTCCGGCAACTGGTTCGGCTACTTCGCCCGGCTCAGCCCGGTCTGACCCCGAACGCGAAGTAATTCCGTACCATCGGCGTCGGTGTCCGCGCGCCGCCTCCTATCCGCGCTCGTCCTGGCCCTCGCCCTGCTGCCCGCCAGCGCCGCCGAGGCCGGCTTCGCGCCGCAGAGCGAGACGATCTTCGAGGCCGAGCAAACCTCCTCGCCGGACATCGCCAGCGACGCCGCCGGCAACTCGGTCGTCGTCTGGAGCCAGGAGAAAGCGCTCGGCGATCCCCAGGAAGCGAAAGCCCGGCGGCTCAGCGCCGGCGGCGCCCTGGGGCCGGCCTTCGACCTGGCGCCGGGAGAAATCGCCTCCGAACCCGCCGTCGCGATGACCCCGACCGGCCGCGCCTTCGCGGCCTGGGAGGTGCGAGCCGAAGAATCCGGGCCAGATGGAGTCAAGGGCCGCTGGGTGGAGGCCGACGGGACGATGGGCCCGGTGCTGACCCTGATCGCCGGCAAAGCCGCCGAGGTGGCGGCTGGCGAGGTGACGGTTGCGATCGACCCGGCTGGGGTCGCGACCGTGACCTGGGTCAACTTCGAAGGCAACGAGGTCTCGCTGCGCCGGGTCGGCCCCGACAGCTCGCTCGGGGCGCTGCTGCCTGACGTCTCGGGTGGCGGCGCGCAGTTCCATCAGACCGTGGCGCTGCCGAATGGCTCCACGGTCGTCGTCTGGCGTGGCAGCGGGATCGAGATGAACGTCGTCGACGCCGCCCTCGGCTTCGGCCTGCCGCTGAAAATCTCTGTCACCGGGGCCGCCGACAGCCCCCAGATCGCCGCCGACGCGCTCGGCCACAGCCTCGTCGTCTGGCGCGCCACGATGGGCGAAGACTGGGGCGCCTTCGGCCAGCGCCTGGGGCCGACGGGGGCGCTCTCGGGAACCGAGCTGGCGATCGACCCGCTGGCCGACGAGTTCGTCAACCAGGCCACGGTCGCCGCCGATTCGGCCGGCGACTTCGTCGTCAACTGGGAACGCCAGAACCCGAAAAACGAGAAGACCGTGCTCGCCCGCGGGGTCAGCTTCGACACCGGCTTCGCCGGCCCCGCGCAGACGCTCACCGAAAGCCCGGCGCTGGCCAGCCCGCTCGCGGTCCCGGCCCTGTTCGACAGCGGTCTCGGCGCCGTCGCCTGGAAGACCGGCGCCAGCAGCGGCACCGCCGTGCTCGGTCGCCAGATCGACCGCGTCGGCACGCCGACCGCCGCCGCCCAGGAGCTGGTCGCCAAAAACAGCTTCAACCGGATCTACGTCGCCAGCGCCCCGGCGATCGGGGCCGCCGCGTTCCTCTCCCACTACCCGATCTCCGGCTCCGCCCAGGGCGGGGTCGTGCGCCGCTTCCTGGCGCCGCCGGTCTGCGCGGACTCGCTCGCCGGCGTCGCCCAGGGCAGGCCGATCGTCGTCCGCCTCGACTGCAGCGGCGCGGCGATCGAGACGGCCGCGGTGGTCGCGAAACCAAAACACGGCACCCTCGGCGCCTTCGACGCGGCTGGGCTCAGCGTCGGCTACACGCCGAAACCCGGCTACCAGGGCGGCGACAGCTTCACCTACGCGACCGGCAACGACGGCGGCGCCTCCACCCCCGCGCGGGTCACGATCACCGTCCGCAAGGACACGGCGAAGCCGAAGATCCGCAAGCTGCAGCTGATCCGCAAAGGCAAACCCGGCAAGCAGAGCTTCAAGTTCCGCCTCGTCCTCTCCGAGCCGGCGAAGGCGAAGCTGACGATCAAGCGGGTCACCCGGGTCGGCGGCAAGCTGAAGCCGCGCAAGCTCGGCACCGTCGCCAGCAGGAAAGCGGGCCGCAAGGCGACGCTCAAGGTCAAAGGCAAGCTGGCGCGGAAGCTGCGGGCCGGCGGCCGCTTCCGCGTCGTCGCGGTCGCGACCGACCCCGCCGGCAACAGGTCCGCGGCGAAGAAACTCGCCTTCCGCGTTCGCTGAGCGCGGCTCAGCCGGGCTTCGGCGCGTAGCGGTTGTGGAACATCAGCACGTTGCCGTCGGGGTCCTCGAAGATCGCCATATGGCAGACGCCGCTGTCGATCGTCTCGCCCTGGAAGGCGACGCCCTGCGCTTCGAGCTCGGACCGGGCGGCGGCGACGTCGTCGACGTGCAGGGCCAGCGGGTGCGGCCGCGGCGAGAACTCGCGGCCGATCGCGGCGGCGTCCATCACCTGCAGGGTGAGGTTGCCGGTCTCGTACTCGCCGGCCGGGATCCGCTCGTAGTCGACCGTCTGCTCGAGCCCGAGCACCTCGGTGTAGAACCGCTGCGCGGCCGGATAGTCCTTGACGAAGACGGTGAGGAAGTCGACGCCGCCCACGGATACGCTCATTGTCCCTCCCTGTTCACTGGTCGGATGGGAACGAATCTAGACGACAGACTTCGCGCGGCCCTGGAGCCCTCGCTGAACGCCGGGGAGGGGCTGACCGGGGCCTGCATCGCCACCCAGGTCGGGGTCTTCCGCGGCCGCCAGGTTGCGATCGGCGTCACCGCCGGCCGTCTCCTGATCCAGGGCATGAACCGCAAGTTCGAGCCCGACGGCCCGCCGCTCTCGCTCCCTCCCGAGCGCCTCGCCGCGGCGGCGGCGGACGGGGCCGGCGGCTGGCCGGAAATCGGCGCCGCGATCATGGACCAGGCCGCGGTCACGCTGAAGCTGCGCACCAGCGACGGCGAGAAGCTGAAGCTGACGATGATGCGGGGGAGCGGTCCGCTGGCTGGGCTCGGCGGCGGCGAGGCCCAGCGTCAGGGCGTCGAAGCGCTGGCCGAGTGGTTCGCCGCGCGGGCGATGTAGACCACCTTGTACTGGACCGCTTCGTCAAGCGGCTGGACGAGGCCGTCCTCGTCGGTGTAGCCGAAGACGTCGAGGCACTCCAGGCCGGCGGCCTCGATCGCCGCCAGCACCTCCGCCTCGGGGAAATGGCGCTCGCGGTGGACCTCGGGTGTGATCCGGGTCTCCTCGCCCTCCTTCAGGGGTGTCGCTTCGAAGCGCGCTTCGAACAGCGTCCCGGGCGGGTCCCCGGGGTTGGAGAGGCCCTGCCAGCAGAGCCGCCAGCCGTCGCGCTCGACGACTGTCGCTTCGCAGAAGAAGCCGCTGTAGCCGTGCAGGGTGTTGGTGTCGAACATCAGCAGCCCGTGCGGGGCGAGGTTGCGGCGCATCCCCGCCAGCGCCAGCTCCAGCTCCTCGCGGTCGAGCATGTAGTTGACCGGGTCGTTCAGCGCCCAGACCAGCTCGAACTCCCCGAAGCGGGGAAGCTCGCGCATGTCGGCCACGTCGACGCGCACATCGGCGCCGCCCTTGGCCACGGCCAGCTCCAGCATCGCCGGCGAGACGTCGCAGCCGTGCACCTTCCAGCCGCGCCGCAGCATCGGCGGAAACGCCTTGCCCGAGCCGCAGCCGACGTCGAGCAGAGCTCCCTGCCGCAAGCCGTGCCGTTCGAGTGCCGGCAGCAGCATCCCGAACCATGTCTCGTAGTCGTTGAGGTGGGTGAATTCGTCGTAGACAGGGGCCATCGCCTCGTAGGCGATTTGCGCCCAGCGAGGACGTCCCACCGCAGCCGTTGTCAGGTCCACGGCGCAAAGACCGGGATTTAGTGGAAACCGTTCCAGCGCTATATCTCCCCCCTCTGGTTATGGGCGATGTAAGTTCGTTTGATCAGCACTCGATCGGCACATCAACCTGGAACGGACGATGGCTGGGAGTGGGGAGAGGCACACAGGGTTTGCCTGCGGCTGGCATATCGATACGCGAGTAATCCGAGCGAAGCCGAAGATATAGCCCAGGATGCTTTGCTCCGCGCCTGGCGTCGCCGCTCGACCCTGCGCGAGCCCGACCGCCGCAAGCAGTGGCTGGCGACGATCGTCCGCAACGAGGCCTTCCGCCAGCACGCGCGGGTGCGGCCGATCCCGACCGAACTGGTCGAGACCGAGGCCGAAGAGGACGCCCGCGTGATCGCCACCGTCGAGCTCGCCGATCTGCACGCCGCGTTGCGCCAGCTGAGCGAAAAGGACCGCGATCTGCTGGAGATGCGCTACACCGAGGATCTGACCCAGGGCGCGATCGCGCGCAAGCTGGGGATCCCTGAAGGTACGGTCAAGGTTCGCCTGCACCGCGCCCGCAACAAGCTGCGCCGCGTCTACGTCCCGCGCTGAGCCGCATTTAGCAACCCGTTACGCGCCTGTACACACGGGCGAGCGAGCGGCGGGGAACTTCAGACCGCTGTACAACGACTGCGGCGGCCCCGTGTCCGACTATTGAGTATATGAAGACGGCACCGAGGCAGATCGTCGCGTTCGGCGGCGGGGGCTTCTCGATGGAGTCCGGAAACCCGCTGCTCGACGACTACGTGCTGGGGCTGACCAAGGCCGAGCGCCCGCGAGTCTGCTTCCTGCCCTCGGCCAGCGGCGACGCCGACCACTACATCGTCCGCTTCTACCGGGCCTTCTCCGCGCACCGTTGCGAGGCCAGCCACATCTCCCTGTTCCGCCGCGAGCAGGGCCCCGAGGATCTGCGCCGCCACCTCCTCTCCCAGGACCTGATCTACGTCGGCGGCGGCAGCGTGATCAGCCTGCTCGGGGTCTGGCGCGCGCACGGGATCGACGTGATCCTGCGCGAAGCCTGGGAAGCGGGGGTGATCCTCTGCGGCCTCTCCGCCGGCTCGCTCTGCTGGTTCGCGGAGGCGGTGACCGGCTTCCACGGGGCGCCGCAGCGGCTCGAGGGGATCGGCCTGCTGCCGTTCAGCAACTGCGTCCACTACGAGCCGAAGTCGAGCCGGCGCGAGTCCTACCACCGCTTCCTGCGCGAGGGGATGCGGGGCGGCTACGCGGCCGAGGACGGCGCCGCGCTGCACTTCAAGGACCAGGAACTGAGCCACGTCGTCGCCTCACGGCCGGAGGCCCGCGGCTACCGGCTCGACGTCTCCGGACAACGGGTGGTGGAGATGCGGATCGCCACCACCTACCTCGGCGATCGCGGCGCCGCGCCCGCCGCGCCCCTGCCCGAGGCGTTGTCCACCGCGGTCGCGGCCTAGTGGCCACCACGGGAGGCCACTGATGGGCCTCAACGGCGCGGATGCGGGATCCGCGACCGCGGTTCGGCGCATCCTCGCCCTCGGCGGTCACGACTTCACCTCGCGCCCGCCCGACCGCGCCGTCTGCGAGCTGCTGCTGCGGCTGGCCGGGGAGCGCGGCAGCGAGCGGCCGAGGATCTGCATCCTGCCGACCGCCAGCGGCGACACCTCCGAGCAGATCGGCCGCTTCTACGCCGCCTTCGGCGAGCGCTCCTGCGAGCCCTCGGACCTCTCGCTGTTCCGGCTCGGGCGCAAGCCGATGGCCCTGCGCGACCACCTCCTCTCCCAGGACCTGATCTACGTCGGCGGCGGCAGCCTGGTCAACCTGCTGGCGGTCTGGGAGGCGCACGACATCGCCTCGATCCTCAGCCTCGCCTGGCGGCGCGGCGTCGTCCTCGCCGGCCAGAGCGCCGGGGCGATGTGCTGGTTTGAAGCCGGGATCACCAAGTCCTCGGGCAAGCCGCTCGCCGCGGCCGGGCTCGGCCTGCTCTCCGGCAGCCTCTGCGTCCACTACAACAACGAGCCCGAGCGCCGCGCCGCCTACCTGGAGGCGGTGGCCGACGGGATGCCGGGCGGCTACGGACTCGACGACTACGCCGGCCTGATCTGGGAAGGCGAAGGCAGCCCGACCGCCGTCACCGCCCGCCGCGGCGCCCGCGCCTACCGGGTCTGCGACCGCGAGGGCGCGGTCTCCGAGTCGCCGCTGCCGGCCCGCTTCCTCCCGGCCCCGGCCCCGGCGGCCCTGCGCGAGGACATCGCCGAGTTCCGGCGGATCAAAACGATGCGGAAACGGGCCGGCTGGCTCGGCTGAGTCTCAGTGGCCCTCGCCGGCGGCGGGTGGGGCGGTCGGATCGTTGCCCTCCTCGCCGAGGCTCTCGCGGGCGATGTACTCCTCGGCCAGCAGCAGGTTGTCCATCGAGCGCTCGACTACGTTCAGGAGGTCGCCCATCAGCGCCACCTCCTCGACCTGCTCCTTGACGAACCACTGCAGGAACTGCTCGGCCCGGTAGTCCTTGAGGTTGCGGGCGAGCTCGAACAGGGCGAAGATCTCGTCGCTGACCCGTCGCTCCTGGTCGAGCGCCATTTTCACCGGCTCCGAGCCGTCGCTGTAGGTCGTCTCGACCGAGCTCAGCGCCGGGATGTGGACCGGCTCGTCGACGTCGAGCAGGTACTGGATCATCATCATCGCGTGCTCGCGCTCCTCCAGCGCCTGCCGGTAGAAGAAGTGGGCGAGCCGCGGCAGGGTCTCCGCGTCGTAGTAGACAGCGGCGCCGAGGTACTGCTGGGAGGCCGCGAACTCGTTGGCGATCTGCTCGTTGAGCGCATCGGCGAAGGACTTGTCTGCCATCTGTCTGCTCCTTGTCGGGCGAGGGCTGGGAGGACCAACGTAGCCGATTCCCCGAGTTCGGTCGGCCGAAGCGACGCTTAGGCGATCCGAACGCAGAAGTCCGTGGTATGCGGGGAGAACTGCGCTCGCCTCAGACGGAGCGGAGGGCCTCGGTCGGGGTGAGACGGGCGGCGCGCGTCGCCGGGTAAAGGCCGGCGAGGCCGCCCAGCAGGCAGGCGGCGAGCAGGCCGCCGCCGACCGCCAGCGGCGGGACCAGCAGCTCCAGCCCTTCGTAGGCGGCGTAGGCGCCGGTCGCGGCGGCGCCGAGCAGGACCCCGGCGGCGCCGCCGAGGACCCCGAGCACGAAGGACTCCGAGAGGAACTGCACGGCGATGTGTCGCCGCCGCGCCCCGAGCGCCCGCCGCAACCCGACCTCCGAGCGCCGCTCCAGGACCGAGATGATCATCACGTTGGCGATCCCGATCCCGCCGACCAGCAGCGCCACCGCCCCGAGCCCGAGGAACAGCGAGGTGAAGGCGCCCTCGGCGGCGGCCTGGGCCTCGAGCGCGTCGGAGGGCCGGCTGACCGCGACCTCCTCCGGGTCCCAGGGGTCGGCGGCGGCGGGCAGCAGCGCGGTGGCGCGCCGCACCGGCGCTTCCCCCTCGCGGGCGCGGACGTAGATCGCCGAGGCGCTGCGCTCGGTCCCGAACAGCCGCTTCGCGACCGGGTAGCCGATCAGCGCCGAGGAGTCGATCTCCGGCGCCAGCCGCAGCGGCTCGAGGATCCCGACCACGGTGAGGAGGCGGCCGGAGAGGTAGACCTGGGTGACGCCGTCGAGCCCGGCGATCCCCAGCCTGCGCGCGGTCGTCGCCCCGAGCACGATCGCCGGGTAGCGCTCGTTCGCCGGGTCGAGAAAGCGGCCCTCGCGCAGCTCGCCCTCCAGCGTCCTCAGCAGTGAGTCCTCGGTCGCCCGCACGGCGATCCCGCCGGTCACCTCTTCGGGCACGTAGGAGCTGCGCCGCACGGTCACCCCTTCGACCTGGGTGACGGCGCTGGCCGACTCGACCTCCGCCAACAGGCGGATCCGGGCCGCGGCCGCCGCCGGCAGCTCGGTTTCTTCGCCGAACAGCGATTCCCCGGGGCCGACCGTGAGCAGGTTCGTCCCCAGCCGCTCGATCGTCGCCAGCAGGTCGGCCTTGCTGGTCTCCGAGATCGCCAGGACGGCGACCAGCGAGGCGATCCCGATCGAGATCCCGAGCACCGAGAGCGCCGCCCGCAGCTTGCGGGTGCGCAGGCCGATCGTCGCCAGCCTCAGCGTGTCGCGCGGCAGCAGGCGGCTACTCATCGCTGCCCTCGCCCTCCAGGCGCCCGTCGCGGACCGCGACCCGTCGCGGCAGCGAGGCGGCGATCTCCTCGTCGTGGGTGATGATCACCAGCGTCGCGCCGGCGGCGTTGAGCTCGCCGAGCAGCTCCATCAGCTCCGCGCCGGTCCGGCTGTCGAGGTTGCCGGTCGGCTCGTCGGCGAGGACGATCGCCGGCTCCCCGATCAGGGCGCGGGCGACCGCGACCCGCTGGCGCTCGCCCCCGGAGAGCTTGGCGGCGGAGTGGCGCTCGCGCTGGGAGAGGCCGACCCGGGCGAGGGCGGAGGAGGCGCGCTCGCGGCGCTCGCCGGCCGGCACCCCGGCGTAGAGCAGGCCGTCGGCGACGTTGTCGATCACCGGCGCCGCCTCGAGTAGGAAGAACTGCTGGAAGACGAAGCCGATCCGCGTCGCCCGCACCCCCGCCAGCTCGTCGTCGCCGGCCGCCGAGACGTCGCGGCCCTCGACCGCGACCCGGCCGCTGGTCGGCCGGTCGAGCGTGCCCATCAGGTGCAGCAGCGTCGACTTGCCCGAGCCCGAGGGGCCGACGATCGCGGTCAGCTCCCCGGCGCCGATCGTCAGCGAGACTCCGCGCAGCGCCTCGACGCCGCCGGGGTACTCCTTGCGCACGTCCTCCAGCTCCAGGACCGGGCCGCTCATGCCTCGCCGCTCTCCACCCGCATCCCCACGCGCAGGCCCTCGCCCTCGACCTCGACGTAGCCGTCGGCCGCGAGCCCGGGCGTGACCTCGATCCGCCGCCGCCGCGCGCCTTCGATCGCGACCACGGCGAAGCGGTCGCCGCCGATCGCGACCAGCGCGGTCAGCGGCACGCTGAGCACGTTCTTGCGCACGCTCTGGGTGAAGAGGACGCTGACCGCGGCGCCGTCGAGCGCCGGCACCTTGGTCTTGCCGACGATCGCGACGGTGACCTCGACGCCGGGTTCGGATTCGGCCCCTGGCGCTTCTTCGCTCGACCCTTCGGCGGCGGCGATCCGCCGCACCCTGCCGCTCGCCTCCTCGCCGCCGGGCAGCAGCACCTCGACCCGCTGGCCGCGGTGGGCGACCGCCTGCTGGTCGGGGTCGAGTTCGACGCTGACGATCCGTTTGGTCGAGCTGGTCTTCAGGACCGGCACCGAGGCGGGGTCTGAGGCTTCGCCGTCGGCTTCTCGCTCGCCTTCGGTGTCTGATTCCGCATCGCTCGGCGAAGCCGTCGTCTGCGCATCGCGGTCCGGCGTCTCGGCTTCAGGTTGCGGCTCCTCTTCCTCGGGCGCCGGTTCGTCTTCGGCCTGGGGTTTCGGCGGTTCGGGTTCGGCCGGCGGCGATTCGAGGTTTTCTTCGAGCGAGGGCTCGTAGGCGATCAGGGTCGTGGCGCCGTCGCCTGCCGTGTCGCTCGCCAGGCCGCCGCCGCTTGACCCGAGCGCTTCGCCCAGCGTCGCTTCAACCGCGGTCACCCGGCGCGGCCCCGGCAGGAAGGCGACGCGGCCGAGCTCGACCGCGCCGGTCTCCTCCAGGCCGAGGTCCTCCTGCCAGGCTTGCACCGCGGCGGCGGTCGTCGAGCTGAACTCTTCGTCGACCGTCCCCGGTTCGTATCCGAGCGCCGCCAGGTTCTCCTCCAGCTGCTCGACGTCGGGACCGTCTTCGACCCCTTCGGCGAGCTCGCGGTAAGCCGGCACCGCCCCGTACATCAGCAGCACCGGCTCGCCGGCGAGGGCGTAGAGCCGCTCGCCGCGGCGGACCGTGTCGCCGACCCGGGGCAGGGCCGTGACCGTGCCGGAGAGGCGGGCCAGCACGGTCGCCTCGCCGGCGTAGCCGATCGTGCCGCTGACCGTCAGCTGTTCGGCCAGGGTGCGGCGCTCGACCTCGCCGCTGTCGCCAGCCGCCGTCGAGCCGGCCGCGGCGGGTTCGCCGGCCGAGCCGCCGGAGAGGGCGAGCGCCGCGGCGGCGAGCGCGAGGGCGGCCAGCCCCGCCGCCGCCAGCGCCCGCCGCCCGCCCCGTCCCTGCAGCCGCCCGCTCACGGACCCGCTTTGAAGCCGGGGCCGCCTTCGGGCAGCTCCTCCTGGCAGGCTTCCTGCGCCGCTTCCATCGCCGGGCCGTCGATCTCCCCGGGCCCGTTCGGTCCGCCGATCCGCATTTTCACTTTGCCCCCGCCCTCGAATTCGGGGTCGGGCATCTCGACCCCGTGCTCGCGCATGCACTGGGCGAAGGCGAGCATCTTGTCCTTCATCTCTTCTTCCTGCTCCGGTGACATCTCGGGAGGCTTGAAGTCGACCTCGTCCTCGCAGGTTTCGATCGCTTCCTCGGTCGCCGGGTCGTCGAGGTCGACGCCGGCCCCGCCGGCGCCTTTGCCCGCTTTCTGGATCGTCAGCCCTTTGTCGCCCGCCACCGGGTCGGGCACGTCGACGCCGTGCTCGCGCAGGCACTCGGCCATTTCCAGGCGCCCCTCTTCGAAGGCCGCGTCGTCCCCGCTCGCCTCGGCGACCCCGTCGCCGCCCGAGCCCGACCCGCCGCCTCCGCAGGCGACCAGCCCGACCGCGCAGAGCGCGATCGACATCGCCACAGCCCAGTCCTTCTTGCTCATCTCCAGCTCCTTTCGGGTTGAGGTGGAGATCAAGCCGGGCTCGCCTGAGAGCCTGCTGAGAGCGGGCTATGAAGTCGCTAAAGCAGGCGTGCTCGGGGGCGCCACGAGGTCCAGTGGCACGGTCGGCAGCCGGAGCCGCAGCAGCCCGCCGCCGCCGGGCGCGTTGGCGGCGCTGACCGCGCCGCCGTGGCTCTCGGCCACCTGGCGCACGATCGCCAGCCCGAGCCCGGAGCCGGGCAGCCCGCGCGCCGACGGCGCCCGGTAGAAGCGGTCGAAGACGTGCCCGAGGTCGGCCTCGGCGAAGCCCGGGCCGTGGTCGCGCACGGTCAGCTCGCCGCCGGCCAGGCGGACCTCGACCCGCTCGTCCGGCGGGCTCCACTTGACCGCGTTGTCGAGCAGGTTGGAGACCGCCCGCTCCAGCCGCTGCGGCGAGCCCCAGACCGTGCACGGTTCGAGCTCCGCCTCGAAGCGGTGGGCCGGCGCGTGGCGGCCGGCGCGGGCGATCGCCGCCGCGAGGAGCGCGTCGAGTCGCACGTCCTCCTGGACCGGCGCCGCCTCCTCTTCGCGGGCGAGGTCGACGAGGTCGCCGACCAGCACCGTCAGCTCCTCGAGCTGGGCGACCACGTCGCCGAGCAGGCGCTCGCGCTCGGCCGGGGCGAGACGCTCGGCCCCGGCCAGCACCTCGACGTTGGTGCGCAGGCTGGTCAGCGGCGTGCGCAGCTCGTGCGAGGCGTCGGCGACCAGCTGGCGCTGGGCGTTCAGCGAGCGTTCGAGCGCCGCCAGCATCGTGTTGAAGCTGCGGGCGAGGCGGGCCAGCTCGTCGCGGCCGCCGGCCTCGATGCGACGGCTGAGGTCGCGGGTGCTGGCGACGTGCTCGGCCGCCTCGCTGAGCTGGCGGACCGGCCGCAGGGCGGTGCGGCCGACCGCCAGGCCGAGGCCGACCGCCAGCCCGATCCCGCCGACGCTGACCGCGATCAGGACCAGCAGCAGCTGCTCCAGCGTGTCGTCGACGCCCTCCAGCGAGCGCACCGCCTGGACCGCGCGTTCCTTGCCGACCTTGCTGGTGAAGACGCGGGCGTGGATCCCGTTGACCTCGGTGTCTTCGAAGAAGGCCGGGGCTGCGCCGCGGGCGACCGCGAGCGTCCGCGGGGTGACCGGCAGTTTCACGTCCTCGCGCGGCGGCCCGATCACCCTGCCCTTCGCGTTGACGAACTGGGCGTAGCCGACGGTGCCGCCGAGCGCGTCTTTGGGGACCCGGACCTCGACCGATTTCAGCCCTTTCTCCCCGGCTTTCAGACCCGGCAGCGCCCCTTTGACGACTTTGCCGAGGTCGACCTCTCCCGTCGTGTTTTTGACCCGGATCGCGAAGACGCCGCCGGCCAGCCGGTTCAGATCGGCGTCGACCTGGCCGCGCAGCTGGTCGCGGACCAGCAGGTAGATCGCCACCGAGGCGAGCGCGATCGCGACCGAGACGGCGACCCCGGCGGCCAGCACGATCCGCTTGCGGAAGCTCACCGTGATTCCCGCAGGACGTAGCCGACCCCGCGCACGGTGTGGATCAGCCGCGGCTCGCCGCCGGCCTCGAGCTTGCGCCGCAGGTAGCCGACGTAGACCTCCAGCGAGTTCGAGCTGAGGCCGAAGTCATAGCCCCAGACGCGGTCGAAGATCGTCCCCCGCTCCAGCACCTGGCGCGGGTTGCGGAGGAACAGCTCGAGCAGCAGGAACTCGGTCCGGGTGAGCTCGATCGCGCGGCCCTCGCGGGCCACCTCGTGGCTGCCCTGGTCGAGGCTGACGCCGGCGAAGGAGAGGACCCCGGGCTGCTCGGCGCCGCTCCGTCGCAGCAACGCCCGCAGCCGCGCCTGCAGCTCCTCGAGGGCGAACGGCTTCACCAGGTAGTCGTCGGCCCCGGCGTCGAGACCGAGCACGCGGTCGCCGATCGCGTCGCGCGCGGTCAGCATCAGCACCGGGGTGCGGTCGCCGTCGGCGCGCAGCCGCCGGCAGAGCTCGAGCCCGTCCATCCCCGGCATCAGCACGTCGAGCACGATCGCGTCGGGGCGGGCGTCGCGGAGCAGGCCCAGCGCCGCCTCGGCGCCCGGCGCTATCTGGACGTCGTAGCCGCCGAGCGCCAGGGCCCGGCGCAGGGCGTCGCGGACGGCGTGCTCGTCATCGACGACAAGGATCCGCATCGGCGCAGGGTCACAGCCGCGCCTGAGGATTTCCTAAGAGCCGGGAGGCGGTCCGGCTAGGCGCGCCAGCGGAAGCCGAGCTCGTCGATCGACGGCTGCAGCGGGCTCGAGGGCAGCCCCGGCTTGGTCGCCTGCGCCGGGTCGTTGTAGCCGCTCGGGGCGACGTCGTTCGGCGTGTCGGGGTGGAAGATCGAGGCCAGGTACTGGATCTGCCCGCGGCCCGGGCCGAGCTCGGTCTGGCCGCCGCCGTAGGCGCCGATCCCGCGCTCCTCGCAGTAGTCGTAGGCGGCGAACAGGTTGGAGATCGGCCCGAAGCGCGAGGGCTTGACGTTGACCGTCTTCGGCGGCGACCACGGCATCGCCTCGATGTCGGCGATCGAGTGGATCGGCGCGTCCCAGGTGACCCGCTCGGAAACCGGATCCAAGAGAGGCTTGGTCTCGGCGGTTACGTCTGGATCCTCGAGCCAGGCGTCGGGGAATTTCTCGATCAGCTTCGCGTAGAGCTCGGGGTCGGTGACGACGTCGACCGGGGTGCCTTTGTAGAAGCCCTTGAGGTCGAGCGAGTCGACCGCGCCGGTCTCGACCAGGGCGTCGATCAGCGCGTCGTCCCAGTCGTTGAAGGGGTCGAGCTTGAAGCGCAGCGTCGGGTAGTTGGCGAGCCGTTCGAGCAGCGGCTCGATCGAGGACTTGGCCTCGGGGTCGAAGCCGGCCAGCCGCATCGAGCTGACGAAGTTGAGCGGCCGCGGCTCGCGGCCGAGGATCGCCGCCAGGTTGGTCCCGGCCTGGCGCAGGGCGAGGTCGAGCGCCGCCGACTCGAAGGCCCAGCGGCGGTAGTCGACCGACATCTCGCGCTCCGGCCCGCCCGCCGCGAAGAGGTCGATCTGCCCGAGCGCCTTCGAGAACTCGTCGAAGCTCGCGAAACTGCCGGTGAGCCCGTCCTGCGGCCCGGCGCTTTGCTGGGCGACGTGGTCGACCGCGTCGTAGGTGACGTCTTCGCCGACCCCCTCGTGGCCGCCGCCGCTGAAGGTGATCACCGTGGTCAGCCGTTCGAATTCGCCGAGCGTCAGTTCCAGCCCCTCGAAGGAGCAGGACTCGATCTCGAGCGGCAGGTCGGCTATCGCGTCGTAGCTGGCCATCGACGCGCAGCCTAACGAGTGACGTTTGTCGCCTTGTGGGGAGGGTCAGTCGCGGGTGACCCGCAGGGTCTTCAGCTGGCGGTCGGAGCCGCCGCGGACGTAGCCGCCGTGGGCGACGCTCTCGCGGATGTAGGCGAGCGTCTCCGCGGTCAGCCGCTCGCCGGGGAGGACGTTGGGAATCCCGGGCGGGTAGGCGGCGAGCCCCTCGGCGGCGACGCGGCCGGCGGCCTGCTCGAAGGGGATCACCTCCTGCGGGCCGAGGAATGCTTCGCGCGGGGTCAGCACCAGCTCGCCCCAGGGCGGCGGCGGCGCCAGCTTCTCCTGCGGCGGACCGGGCTCGGCTTCGAGCTCGGCGACCGCCTCGCGCAGGGCCGCGACCAGGCGCTCGCCGGCCGCCGCGGCCGGCTCGCCGAGGCCGAAGATCGCGACCACGATGTTCTCCGAGTAGAGCTCGAAGTCGATCCCGTGCGAGTAGAAGATCGAGTGCGCCAGCTTGTAGCCGGTCGAGCCGGTGCCGCGGACGTCGATCGAGAGCCGCAGCGGATCCCAGCCGGCGATCCCGGGCTGGCCGACGAGGCTCTCATCGAGCACCGCCAGTCCGGGGATTTCGGCGACCCCCGCGCGGGTGGTGGCGATCGCGCCGAGCGTCTCCTCCAGCAGCTCGCCGCCGTGGACCGCGGCGCGGCGCCGGGCGGCGTCGAGCGAGCCGGTCAGCAGGCCGCTGGGGCTGGTCGTTTCGACCAGGCTGACGCAGCGGTCGACGATCGCCGGGTCGAGGCGGCCGCCGTGGCCGAGGTGCAGCATCGCCGCCTGGGTGAGGCTGCCGACGATCTTGTGGGTCGAGGAGGTGACGAGGTCGGCGCCGCTGGCCAGCGCGTCGGGCGGCAGCCCGTCGCTGAAGTGCAGGTGGGCGCCCCAGGCCTCGTCGACGATCAGCGGCACACCGCGCGAGTGGGCGACCTCGGCCAGCGCGGCGACTTCGGCGCAGGCGCCGAAGTAGGTCGGCGAGACGACCATCGCGGCGACCGCGTCGGGAGTGGCGTCGAGCCCGGCGGCGAGCGAGTCGGGGGTGAGGCCGTGGGCGATTCCCAGCTCCGGGTCGAGCTGGGGCGAGACGAAGGTCGGCCGCATCCCGCTCAGCACCAGCCCGTCGATCACCGAGGAGTGGACGTTGCGCTGAACCACGACCTCCTCGCCGTAGTGGGCGAGCGCGAGGCAGGTCGTGTGGTTGCCCTGCGAGGCGCCGTTCATCAGGAACCAGGTGCGGGACGCCCCCCAAGCTGCGGCGGCGAGCAGCTGGGCCTGCTGGAAGGGCGTCGGTTCGGGACCGATGTCGACTCCCTCGGTGACCGAGGGGATGTCGTTGCGCAGGCCCGCCTCGCCGACCAGCTCGCGCAGCTTCGGGTCGGCGCCGGCGCCGCCCTTGTGGCCGGGGACCTGGAAGCGTCCGGGCTCGCGCGCCGCGTAGGCGAGCAGGGCGTCGACGAACGGAGTCGCGTCCTGGCTTCCTGAATCCGTCACCGAATCGAGTCTACGCCTGGGCGGCGCGGTCCCCGCCGGGATTTCAGCCGCGGCGCACAAGCCCGGTCCGACAGACTGTGCGGGATGGAGCACACGGCACTCGGCTACTGGCTGGCGGAGGCGGGCGAGCCCTCCCCGGCCCCGCCGCTGGCGGCCTCCGTCGACGCCGACGTACTGGTTATCGGCGGCGGTTACACCGGGCTATGGAGTGCCTGGTACGCGAAGCGGCTGGAGCCGGGGGCGCGGGTCGTCCTGCTCGAGTCCGAGCTCTGCGGGCAGGGGCCGAGCGGCCGCAACGGCGGTTTCTGCAACGCGATGTGGTGGTCGCTGGCCTCGATGCGCGACCGCTGGGGGCCGGCGGCGGCGCTGGCGGTCGCCCGCGCCGCCGAGGCCGCGGTCGAGCGGATCGGCTCCTTCTGCGCCGAGCAGCGGGTCGACGCCTGGTGGCACCCGACCGAGTACGTCCACGTCTCCACCGCCGCCGCCCACGACGGCTCCTGGCAGCCGGCGGTCGACGCCTGCCGGGAGCTCGGGGTCGGGGACAAGGTGGTGCCGCTGAGCGCGGCCGAGGTCGCCGCCCGCTGCGCCTCCCCGGCCTTCCGCGCCGGCGCCGCCTGCCCGGGGTCGGCCACGGTGCAGCCGGCGCGGCTGGCGCTCGGGCTGCGCGAACGTCTGCTGGCGGCCGGGGTCGAGATCCACGAGCGCTCGCCGGTCCGCGAGTTCCGCGAAAGCGGCGACGGGGTGCTGGCGCGCACGCCCGGCGGCGAGGTCCGCGCGGCCCGCGCGGTGCTGGCGATGGGCGGCGCCGGCAAGGGCCGCCACGGCCCCTTCCGCGGCCGGCTCTCGGTCGCCTCCTCGCACATCGTCCTGACCGAGCCGGTGCCGGAGCTGCTGGCGGAGCTCGGCTGGACCGGCGGTGAGTGCATCACCGATTCGCGCGCCCTCCTGCACTACATGCGGACCACGCCGGACGGGCGCATCGTTTTCGGCTGGGGCGGCGGGCGGATCGCGATGGGCGCCCGGGTCAAGGGCCGGGCCGAGCTCGACGCCGAGGTCGTCGCCGCGGTCCACGCCCACCTGCTCGACTACTTCCCCGGCCTCGCCGGCAAGCGCGTCACCCACGCCTGGGGCGGCCCGATCGACGCCTCGCCCTCGCACCTGCCGATGGTCCTCAGCCAGCGCCGCGGCCGCTCCTTCGCCGCCGCCGGCTACACCGGCAACGGCGTCGGTCCCTCGAACCTGGTCGGCCGCACGCTCGCCGCCCTGGCGCTCGACCGCCGCGATCCCGAGACCTCCCTCGCCTTCGTCGACCCCAAGGTCAACCAGATCCCGCCCGAGCCCTTCCACTGGCTCGGCGGCGAGGCGATCCGCCTCGGGATCATGGCCAAGGAGGAGGCCGAGCTGGCCGGCAAGGCGCCCGGCCGGATCGCCTCCGCCATCGCCGGCATCCCCAAGCTGATCGGCTTCCACATCGGCCGCTGACCAAGCCCTTGTCCGGGTGGTCGCCATTTCAACCGGTATCCGGTTGAAATGGCGACCACCCGGGGGTTCGTTCCTGTAGGAGGCGACCGACGCGGGCGATCACCGCATCGGGTTCGCGGTAGAAGCGGACGTCGGTGACGCGAGTCATTGCGATGCCGTGGACGAGAAGGTCCTCCGCACGCTGGCGGTCACGCTCGAACGCCTCGTGGGTGCCGTGCGTCCCGTAGGTGTCGAGTTCGACCGCGAAGCGCTGCTCTTCCCAGTACATGTCAAGCTCGTAGCCGTGCCGGTTGTAGTTCGCGGCAGGGCGCGGCAGACCGGCCTCCACGACTGCCGCCAGGAAGTGTCGCTCGAATTTGGACCGGGTGAACTCCGCCGGCACCTCGTAGAACGCTGCTGCCCGACGCAGTTGCCCCCAGCCGTGGTGCCCTCGGGTGCGGTCCAGGAGCTCATGGACGTTTCGGAGATCGAGGAGTCCGAGCTCCTCGGCCCGCTCCATGAATCCCCGCACCCGCCGCTTCCGGTCCCGCGCCGCCAGGTCGAGCAAGACCCGCGGCACGGCGGTCACCGGGATTTCATCGACCATCGCCCGGTCCACTGTGTCGAAGCGTCGCGTTCTGTGCACGACGATCTCGGGCGGTTTGCGCCGCCTCGGGATCGGACCCGTGACCTCATACGGCGCCGGGGATCCCCTCCAGATGCCCCAAAGCCAGGCTGCGGAGTAGTGGCTGAGCAGCGCGTCAGGACCGCAGGCCAGGACCGCGGCCAAGCAGCGCCCGTGCTGGGTAAGGCTCGTGTGCCCGACGGCGTAGACACCCGTATGGATCCGGTGCAGTCGTCCGGCTTCGACCGCTCGGGTCACTGCCGCTTGCGAGTAACCGAGCGGTCCCAGCATTTGGCGAATCGAGACGACGCCATGCTGGCGACTCGCCAACGCTGCAAGCCCTCCATGGTCGGGTGGTCGCCATTTCAACCGCATACCGGGTGAAATGGCGACCACCCACTGGGTTCTCCCCCCCTCGAGCCTTGAAAGGGCGGAGTTAGTTGGTCTTGATGTCCGCGGGGAGGGCGGACATGCGCTCGGCGCGGCGCTGTTGCCACATCACCGCGATCGCGGCGGCGGAGGCGACGAGGAAGAGCAGGGTGGCGAGGGCGTTGACCTGGACCGGGATGCCGCGCAGGCTGACGCCGTAGACGTAGAGCGGGAAGGTCACGGTCGTGCCCGAGTTGAAGTTGGAGATCACGAAGTCGTCGATCGAGAGCGCGAAGGCGAGCATTCCGGCGGCGACGACGCCGGGCGCGATCAGCGGCAGGGTGACGAGGCGGAAGGTGGTCCAGGGGGTCGCGCCGAGGTCGGCGGCCGCCTCCTCGAGTTTGCGGTCGAAGCCGATCAAGCGCGAGCGCACGACGACGACGACGAAGCTGATGCAGAACATCACGTGGGCGATCAGCAGCGTCTCGAAGCCGAGCGAGAAGGCGGCGTAGACGAACATCGAGAGCAGGGCCGCGCCGACCACGACCTCGGGAGTCGCCATCGGGATCACGATCAGCAGGTTCGCGAACCGCCGGCCGCTGAACTTGTGGCGGACCAGGGCGATCGCCATCGCCGTCCCGATCGCGGTCGCGATCAGCGTCGCCAGCGCCGCCAGCTCGAGGCTGGTCAGCAGCGCTTCGTTCAGTTCCGGGATGTCGAACATCGTTTCCCAGTATTCGAGCGTGAAGCCGTCGTCGAGCGCGAAGGTGAGTTTGCCCCGCGGCGTCGCCCCGAACGAGAACAGGGCGATGACGAAGATCGGGACCAGCAGGTACAGCGTCGCCAGCACCGCGTAGATCGGCAGGGCGTTGTGGCGCAGCCAGCGCCAGGCGGCGGCCATCAGGTCTTCTCCTCCGGGTCCTCGTCACCCATGAACGCCCCGATCCCGGCGAACCTGATGTAGACGAAGACGATGATCATGATCAGCGCCATCATCAGGAAGGAGAGCGCCGCCGCCTCCGGGTAGTCGCGCTGGTTGAGGAACAGCAGCTGGATAACGTTGCCGACCATCTGCTGCTGGGGGCCGCCGAGCAGCTGCGCGTTCAGGTAGTCGCCGAAGGCGGGGATGAAGGTGAGCAGGACGCCGGCGACGATCCCCGGCGCGGTCAGCGGCAGCGTCACTTTGCGGAAGGCCGTGAAGGAGTTCGAGTAGAGGTCCTTGGCGGCCTCGATCAGGCGCCCGTCGAGCCGCTCCAGGCTCGCGTACAGCGGCAGGATCATGAACGGTAAGAAGTTGTAGGTGAGGCCGGCGATCACCGCGCCCGAGGTCGCGAGCACGCGCCCGTCCCCCGGCGCCAGCGAGAAGACTTCGAGCACGTCGACCACCGGGCTGGAGTCCGAGAGGATCGTTTTCCAGGCGATCGTGCGAATCAGGTAGGTGGTGAAGAAGGGCGCGATCACCGCGAACAGCAAGAGCAGCCGGAAGCGGCCGCCGCGGAAGACGATCGCGTAGGCGAGCGGGTAGCCGATCGCCAGCGCCAGGATCGTCGCCACCCCCGCGTAGTAGAGCGAGCGGAAGATCTGCTCGGTGTTGCCGGAGAGCGCGTCGGGGAAGTTCGACCACTCCCAGGTGAAGGTGAAGCCTTCGATCGGCGTCCCCGAGCGCAGGGCGATTTCGCCCATGAAGTACATCGGCACGACGAAGAAGAGGACCAGCCAGACGATCCCGGGACCGAGCAGCCAGTAGGGGACGAGGCGTTTACTCCAGCTCATCGCTCAGCCCGCCACCACGTTCGCCCACGCCTTCGAGACCGTTTCCGGGTCCGGCGGCGAGCCCTGGATCGAGCAGCTCTTCTGGAACTCGGGGCTGGGGAAGACCAGCGGGTCATCCGCCAGTTCTTTGGGAACCAGCTCCTGCACCCCTTTGACCGGCGAGATGTAGGTGATGTATTCGGTCAGGCCGGCGGCGACTTCGGGCTCGTAGACGAAGTCCATGAAGGCGAAGGCGGCGCCGACGTTGGGGGCCCCGATCGGGATCACCATGTTGTCCGACCAGATCACGCAGCCCTGTTCGGGCATGATCCATTCCGCGTCGGGATTGGCGACGATCGAGGCGTCACCGGACCAGCCGATCGCGGCGACGATGTTGCCGGCGGTCAGTTCCTCGGTGTAGTCGTTGCCGGTGAAGCGGCGGATCTGTCCGGAGGCCGCCGCGTCTTCGATTTTTTCGATCGCTTTCAGCCAGTCCTCGTCGGTCGCCTCTTCGAAGTCGACCCCTTCGGCCTTCATCACCAGCGGCACCGTGTCGCGCATCTCCTGCAGCATCGTCACTTTGCCCTTGTATTTGGGATCGAAGAGGTCGTTGACCGATTTGATCTCCGGCGCCTTTGACTCGTCGACCCAGATCCCGGTCATCCCGGTCTGCCAGGGGATCGAGAATTTCCGCCCCGGGTCGAATTTCGGGTTCTTCAGGTTCGGGACCAGGTTTTTGAACACCTCCGGGATCGAGCTCGGTTCGATTTCCTGGAGGAAGTGGAAGTCGTACATTTCTTTCGCCATCCAGTCGGTGACGACGAAGATGCTGCGACCGCCCGATTCACCCTGTTCGAGCAGCGGACGCATCTTGCCGAAGAATTCGTTGTTGTCGTTGACGTCTTCGATGTAGTCGACCTTGATCCCGGTCGCTTTTTCGAACTGGGAGATCGTCCCCGGTTCCCCGCCTTCGTTCGGCTGGATGTAGCCGGGCCAGTTGGAGATCGTCACGTCGCCCTCCGGCGGACCGTTGGATTCGGCGACCTCGACCGGGTTGTTGGCGATCCCGCCGATCGTCCCGCCGCAGGCCCAGACGGTCAGCGACAGGGCAACGGTGGCGGCCGCGGCCAGCGCCAGCTTGACTGCAGCGCGGGCTCGGGCTCGCCTCATCTCACTCGCCTCCGTCCGCCCCGCTGGCGGCCGGCGCCGGCTCGCGTTCGGCCAGCGTTTCGGTCACCACGTGCATGTGCTCGGGCTCCCAGCTCAGCACCACCCGCGCGCCGCCTCCCGGCAGCTGCTGGCGTTCGGACTCGTCCGCGTTCGGGACCAGCACGGTCATCCGCACGTCATCGCCGAGGTCGACGACGATCTGGGTCGAGGTGCCGAGGTAGAGCGAGCTCTCGACCACGCCCTCGACCCGCGGCGTCCCCGGCTCCGGCGGCGAGGCGAGGTCGGCCAGCTCGATCCGCAGCTTCTCCGGCCGCACCACCGCGGCGCAGCCCTGGCCGGCCCGCAGCGGCTCGGTGTTGCCGGCGACCTCGGGGCCGCTGTCGAGCTTCACCATCCCCGGCGCCGAGACCGTCCCCGGCATCAGGTTGGAGACGCCGATGAAGCCGGCGACGAAGGTCGTAGTCGGCCGCTCGTAAACCTCCTCGGCGCCGTCGACCTGTTCGACCCGGCCGTGGTTCATCACCGCGATCCGGTCGCTCATCGTCAGCGCCTCCTCCTGATCGTGGGTGACGTAGACGAAGGTAATCCCGACCTCGCGCTGGATCCGTTTCAGCTCGACCTGCAGGCCCTTGCGCAGTTTCAGGTCGAGGGCGCCGAGCGGCTCGTCGAGCAGCAGCACCTTCGGCAGGTTGACCAGCGCCCGGGCCAGCGCCACCCGCTGCTGCATCCCCCCGGAGAGCTGCGCCGGCTTGCGCCGCGCCTCCTGGGCGAGGCCGACCCGCTCGAGCTCCGCCCTGACCCGCTCGCCGATCTCGTCCTTGCTCACCTTCTGCCGCTTCAGCCCAAAGGCGACGTTGTCCTCGACGCTGAGGTGCGGGAACAGCGCGTAGCTCTGGAAGACGGTGTTGGTCGGCCGCTTGTAGGGCGGCAGCCCGGCGACGTCGGTGCCCTCGATCCGGACCTCGCCCGCGTTGGGCTGCTCGAAGCCGGCGATCATCCGCAGCGTCGTCGTCTTGCCGCAGCCGCTGGGCCCGAGCAGGGTGAAGAATTCGCCGCTGCCGAGGGTCAGGTTGAGGTCGTCGACCGCGGTGAAGTCGCCGAACTTCTTGGTCACCCCACGGAGCTCGACGCTGGGACTGGAATCGTTGCTCACTTCACTCCCCCTCTGCCAGTGCGGGTTTCGGTTCGATCGCCGGGTTCTCGAGGAAGCCCGGTGGGGCGACTTCGCGGCGGCGCATGAAGAACGGCTGTTTGCGGTGGTGGCGCCAGGCGGCGAGCAGGACGACGCCGAGGAGGATGAAGCCGACCCCGATCACCGCCGGCGGCCCGAACCCGAACCAGGATTCGCCGCTTTCGGAGTTCGCCGGGTCGGAGTAGTCGATCAGCGCCTTGACGAAGAGGAAGCCGAGCAGCAGCGCCCCGACCGCCGGCGCGACCCCGACGAAGAGGAAGTTCTTCACCGATTTGGTCAGCTCGCGGCGGTAGTAGGCGACGCAGGCCAGCCCGGTGAAGGCGTAGTAGAAGGCGATCATCAGGGCGAGCGCGGAGAGCGAGTCAAACAGGAAGTTTTCGTTGATCAGCTTCGACGGCAGGTACCACGCGACCGCCAGTACCCCGATGGCGACAGTTGAGACAACCGGGGTGAAGAACCGTTTGCTGACCTCGCCGAGCGCCGCCGGCATCGCCTCCGCGCGGGCCATCGAGAGCGAGGTGCGCGAGGCCGGGAGGATCGTCGTCTGGGTGGAGGCCAGGGCGGAGACGACCACCGCGAGGAGGACAAGGCTGCCGAGCGGTTCGCCGAGCACCTGGCTCGCGTAGTTCGGGAGGATCGCTTCGCTTTCGAACTTTTCCGCCCCGGCGGCGCCTTTCCAGGCGACCAGCGCGGTCGCCACCCCGAGGTAGGTGACCAGCAGCAGCACGGTGCTGATCAGGCCGGCCAGGCCCGGCGCCGTCGCCTCGCCCTCGGTCTCCTCGTTGAGGTTGACCGCGCTCTCCCAGCCCCAGTAGATGAAGACGCCGAGCAGCAGCGCCCCGGTCAGCGCCCCGCTGCCGTCGATCGCGAACGGGTTGAACCAGGAGAGCGAGGGGTCGACCGCGGCCGGCGGGGCGTCGCCGGAGAGGACCTTGACGATCGCGACCGCCGCGAACAGCAGCAGCGGCACGATCTGCAGGATCATCAGACCCTTCTGCAGGTTGGCCGAGAGCTCGGTCCCGATCACGCAGATCAGGGTCATCACCGTGATCAGGGCCAGCGCCAGGGCGATCACCGCGAACTCGCTTTCGACCAGCGACTCGGCCCCGATCAGGTCGAAGAAGGTGTAGGCGGCGACGTCGGCGAGCGAGCCGATCACGAGGATCCCGGTGACGCAGATCGCCCAGCCGGTGATCCAGCCCGATTGCGGCCCGATCGCCCGGGTCACCCAGGAGAAGCTGGTGCCGCAGTCCTGGTCGGCCTTGTTCAGGTAGTAGAACGCCGCGGCGATGAAGAACATCGGCACGAACGAGACCAGCAGCGCCGCCGGCGCCTGGAAGCCGACGATCACGACGATCGAGCCGATCACCGCGGCCAGCGAGTAGGCCGGGGCGGTCGAGGCCAGCGCGATCGTCAGCCCGTCGCTGAAGGTGATCGCGTCTTCTTTCAGCCCCTTGTCGTGGTGGGCCCCGGCCCTGGCGGCGCCCGCGTCGGAACCCACCGGGACTGCTGAGCTCTGCATGCGGGTATCCCTCCTTTGCCGGCCGGGCCGAGTTACGGCTTCCTCAGGCGACGGTAAGCCCCCACGGACACCAAAGCAAGTGGCGGATGTCCCAAAAGCACAGGATCCTCTTATACCTCGTGTACAAGAGATCCGTCCTCGCTTGACCCTTAGACCACTTGCGGATGTGCCATCTTGGCTCTAGCTTTGTCCATAACGTCGTAGAGAGGAAGAGGAGAGTCAGTATGGCCACCGCCGCGTCCCAGTCCGTCGACACCGGGCTCCAACAGCTTGCTCGCCGACATCTCTGGATGCACTTCTCTCGCATGGGCGGCTACGACGCCGACCACGAGATCCCGATCATCTCCCGCGCCGAGGGCTGTTACGTCTACGACGAACACGGCAACCGCTACCTCGACGGTCTCTCCGGCCTGTTCTGCGTCAACGCCGGCCACGGCCGCACCGAGTACGGCGAGGCGGCGGCCCGCCAGATCGAGGAACTCGACTTCTACACGCTGTGGAGCTACGCGCACCCGCGGGCGATCGAGCTGGCGGCGCGGATCGCCTCGCTGGCCCCTGGCGACCTCAACCGGGTGTTCTTCACCAACGGCGGCGGCGAGGCGGTCGAGTCGGCGCTGAAGCTGGCCCGCAACTACCACCGGATGCTCGGCAAAGGGCAGAAGCACAAGCTGATCGCCCGCGAGGTCGCCTACCACGGGACCACGATGGGGGCGCTCTCGGCGACCGGGATCACCGACCTGCGCACCCAGTTCGAACCGATGACGCCGGGCGGCTGCCACGTCCCCAACACCAACGTCTACCGCTGGCCCGAGGACCGCGAGGAAACCTGGGCCGCGGACGCGATCGAGGAGCGGATCGTCTTCGAGGGTCCGGAGAGCGTCGCCGCGGTGATCTTGGAGCCGGTCCAGAACGCCGGCGGCTGCTTCGTCCCTCCCGACGGCTACTTCCAGCAGGTGCGCGAGATCTGCGACCGCCACGACGTGCTGATGATCTCCGACGAGGTGATCTGCGCCTGGGGCCGCCTCGGCCACTACTTCGGCTGCGAACGGTTCGGCTACCAGCCGGACATCATCACCATCGCCAAGGCGCTGACCTCGGCCTACGCGCCGATGGGCGCCCTGATCGCCTCCGACACCGTCGCGGCCCCGTTCATGGAGGGCGACGCCTCCTTCGCCCACGGCTTCACCTTCGCCGGCCACCCGGTGGCGGCGGCGATCGCGATGGCCAACCTCGACGTCTTCGAGAAGGAGGACCTCTGCGGCCACGTGCTCGCCAAGGAGGCCGAGTTCCGCGGCATGCTGGAGACCCTGCACGACCTGCCGATCGTCGGCGACGTCCGCGGCGCCGGCTTCTTCCAGGCGATCGAGATGGTCAAGGACAAGGAGACGAAGGAAACCTTCAACGAGGAGGAGTCCGAGCGCCTGCTGCGCGGCTTCCTCTCGGCCGAGCTCTACAAGCGCGGGCTGATCTGCCGGGCCGACGATCGCGGCGACCCGGTGATCCAGCTGGCGCCGCCGCTGATCTCCGACACCGAGCAGTTCGAAGAGATCCATGACGTGCTGCGCGCCGTGCTCACCGAGGCCTGGGACCAGGTAGTGAGTTAGGGGGGCCCTTGCTCACGGTCCAGAGCCTGCTCGACGAGCTCGACCTCGAACTGGCGGCCGGCGGCAAGGCGGCCGCCTCGCCGGTGCGCTGGGTCCACATCTCCGAGCTCGAGGACCCGACCCCGTGGCTCTCGGGTGGGGAGCTGATGCTGACCACCGGGATCCCGCTCGACACCGCGGCCAAGCAGCGCGAGTTCGTGCGCCTGCTCGCCGACAGCAACCTCGCCGGGCTCGGGCTCGGCACCGGGTTCAGCCACCAGGAGCTGCCGGTGGCGCTGGTCGACGAGGCCGAGAAGCGCGAGTTCCCGCTCTTCGAGGTGCCCTACTCGACGCCGTTCATCGCGATCACCGAGAAGGCCTTCGCGCGCCTGGTCAACGAGCAGTACGAGGTCCTGCAGCGGGGGATCGCGGTCCAGCGCCGGCTCGAGCGCCTGGTTCTCGAGGAGCGCGGACTGGAGGAAATCGCGGCGACGATCGCCTCCGCGGTCGGCGGCACCGTAGCGATCCTCGACAGCCGTGGCGACCGCCTCGCCGGCCGCGGCTTCCGCCGCCAGCTCTCCGCCGACGCGATCGCCGGGATCCGCAAGGAGGCGCTCGGCCACTCCGGCGACGGCCACCCGTTCGTGCCCTCGCACCCCTCGGTCGCGGGTCGGGCGCTCGCCCACCCGGTGGTCTCGCCCGGGGGCGGGCCGCCGCAGGCCTGGGTGGTGATCGTCCGCGACTCCGGTGGCCTCGGGGACTTCGAGCGGCTGATCCTGCAGCAGGCCGTGGCTGTGGTGGCGCTGGAGCTGATGCGCCGCCGCGTCGCCCGCGAGACCGAGCGTCGCCTGGCCGGCGACGTGCTCGCCGGGGCGCTCGGCGGCCGCATGGAGCCGACAGAGTTACGCCGCCGGCTGGAGCCGTTCGGGATCGGCGACGAGGCCGCCGTGCTCGTCTTCGACCTCGAGCACCCGGCCGCCGCCGCCTCGACCCTGGAACGGGCCCTCGCCGCCGACGCCTGTCCGGCGGTGGTCGCGCCGCACGCGGTCGGCGGTCGCGAGCTGCTCTGCGCGGTGGTCGACGCCGCCGATCGCGACCCGCTCGACGTCGCCGCCGAGGCGCGCGGGGCGCTGCGCTCGGAGGCCGGCAACGTCCGCGCCGCGGCGAGCCGGCCGGCGCCGCCGGAGAGCCTGCGCCACTCCTTCCACGAAGCGCGCTGCGCGCTCGAGGCGACCGCCTTCGACAACGGCAACGCCCCCGAGGTTGCCTCCTGGCGCGACCTCGGCGCCTTCACCCTGCTGCTCTCGATCCAGGACGACGAGGCGCTGAACCTCTACTGCGACAGCGTGCTCGGCCCGATCGAGGACGGCGACGAGGAGTACGGCGGCGAGCTGCTGCGCTCGCTGGAGGCGTTCATCGAGCAGAACGGGCAGTGGGAGCGGGCCGCCCGCGAGGTCTACTGCCACCGCCACACCCTGCGCTACCGGATGCGCAAGGTCGAAGAGCTGACCGGGCGCGACCTCTCCCGCGCCCACGACCGGATCGAGTTCTGGCTGGCACTGCGAGCGAGGGAGTTGGTTACGTGAAGGTAGGCGTCCCCACCGAGATCAAGGCCGACGAGTACCGGGTGGCGATGACGCCGGCCGGCGTCCGCGAAATGAGCGAGCACGGCCACGAGGTGCTGATCCAGGCCGGAGCCGGCGAGGGCAGCGCGATCGCCGACGCCGAGTACGAGGCCCAGGGGGCGCGGATCGTCCCCGACGCCGCCGCGGTCTTCGCCGAGGCGGAGATGATCGTCCACGTCAAGGAGCTGCAGGCGAGCGAGATCGAGATGCTGCGCCCCGGCCAGCTGCTCTTCACCTACCTGCACCTGGCGCCCGACCCCGAGCAGACCCGCGGCCTCTGCGGCAGCGGCGCCACCGCGATCGCCTACGAGACCGTCGAGGACACCAAAGGACGGTTGCCGCTGCTGGCGCCGATGAGCGAGATCGCCGGCAAGATCGCCACCCAGGCCGGCGCCCACGCGCTGGAGAAACCGCACCAGGGGCGCGGCATCCTGCTCGGCGGCGTGCCCGGCGTGGCCGCGGCCAACGTGATCGTGATCGGTGGCGGCGTGGTCGGGATGAACGCCGCCTTCATCGCGATCGGGATGGAGGCCGACGTCTTCGTCTTCGACCGCTCGATCGACCGCCTGCGGGAGCTCGAGGTCGCCTTCGGCGGCCGCTGCTCGACCGTCTACTCGACCACCCTCGCGGTCGAGGAGATGCTGCCGCGGGCCGACCTGGTGATCGGCGCGGTGCTGGTCCACGGCGCCCGCCCGCCCTACGTGATCACCCGCGAGCAGCTCGGCCTGATGAAGCCCGGCGCGGTCCTGGTCGACGTCGCGATCGACCAGGGCGGCTGCTTCGAGACCTCGCGCCCGACCACTCATCGCGACCCCACCTTCGAGGTCGACGGAATCACCCACTACTGCGTCGCCAACATGCCCGGCGCGGTACCGATCACCTCCACGCACGCGCTTACCAACGCCACCCTTCCTTATGTGATCGCGCTCGCCGATCTCGGCGTCGCCGAGGCGATCCGCCGCGATCCCGGCCTGCGGCCGGGGGTCAACGTCGCCGCCGGCAAGGTGACGCACCCCGCGGTGGCGGAGGGGGTAGGAATGGACTACGTACCGGTCGAGGAGGCACTCGGCCTCGACCAGAAAATCCACGGAGGAGCGCAATGAGCACTTATGCGGTTGTAAACCCGGCCACCGGCGAGACGCTCAAGGAGTACCCGGAGATCAGCGACGCCGACCTGCGCGCCGCGATCGATCGCGCCGACCAGGCTTACAGGAGCTGGTCGGGATCTTCCTCCGTGGCCGACCGCGCCGCCCTGGTCCGCAAGGTCGGCGAGCTCCACAGCGAGCGCCGCCAGCAGCTGGCGGAGATCATCGTCCGCGAGATGGGCAAGCCGATCGAGCAGGCGCTCGGCGAGGTCGATTTCGCCGCCGCGATCTACGAGTACTACGCCGACAACGCCGAGAGCCTCCTCGCCGACGAGCCGATCGAGCTGCTGGAGGGAGACGGGACCGCGGTGATCCGTCGCAGCCCGTTCGGGGTCCTGCTCGGGATCATGCCCTGGAACTTCCCCTACTACCAGGTGGCCCGCTTCGCCGGACCGAACCTGGTGATCGGCAACCCGATTCTGCTCAAGCACGCGCCCCAGTGCCCGGAATCGGCGGAGGCGATAGCCCAGATCTTCAGCGCCGCCGGCGCGCCCGAGGGCGCCTACGAGAACATCTACGCGACCAACGAGCAGATCGAGTGGGTGATCGCCGACCCGCGGGTGCACGGCGTCTCGGTCACCGGCTCCGAGCGGGCCGGCGCCGCGGTCGCGGCGGTCGCCGGCGCCAACCTGAAGAAGGTCGTGCTCGAGCTCGGCGGCTCGGACCCGTTCATCCTGCTCGGCACCAACGACGTCGACGCGGCGGCCCAGCAGGCGGCCGAAGCGCGGCTCGACAACACCGGACAGTCCTGCAACGCGGCCAAGCGCTTCATCGTCGTCGAGGCCCTCTACGACGAGTTCGTCGCCAAGCTGAGCGAGAAGATGGGCGCGTCCAAGTCCGGCGACCCGACCGCCGAGGGCACCGAAATCGGGCCGCTCTCCTCGAGCACCGCGGCGGACCGTCTCGAGGACCAACTGAAGCGGGCGGTCGAAAACGGCGCCGAGGTCGTGATCGGCGGCAAGCGCGAGGGCAACTACATCGAACCGACCGTGCTGACCGGGATCGAGCCGGGCACCGAGGCCTCCCAGGAAGAGTTCTTCGGGCCGGTGGCGCAGGTCTACAAGGTCTCCTCCGAGGAGGAGGCGGTGGCGCTGGCCAACCAGACGCCCTTCGGGCTCGGCTCCTATGTGATGAGCACCGACAAGGAGCAGGCCGAGCGGGTCGCCGACAAGATCGAAGCCGGGATGGTCTTCGTCAACCTGGTCCTCGCCGACGGGGTCGAGCTGCCCTTCGGCGGCTTCAAGCGCTCCGGGTTCGGGCGCGAGATGGGTCGCTTCGGGGCTGACGAGTTCGTCAACAAGAAGCTGATCCGCTCCGCCTAGCCAGGTTCCGGGTTATTACGATCCGATCTTGGTGAAACGAACTGTCAGGGGGGTCTCGGCCGGCTTGGCGCTGCTCTGCGCCGGCTTTGCCATGCTCGGGGCCGCGCCTCCCGCGCCCGCGCCCGAAAAGCCGCCGCGCTGCCACGGGCGGATCGCGAAGATCGTCGGCACCGAAGGCGACGACATCCTCCACGGGACGCCCGCCCGCGACGTGATCTGGGGCGGCAACGGCGACGACGAGATCTACGGCAGCCTCGGCAACGACCTGCTCTGCGGCGGCCCCGGCGCCGACCTGATCCACGGCGGTCGCGGCAACGACCAGGTCTACGGCGGCGCCGGCGACTACGACCGGGTGATCGGCGACCTCGGCGACGACAAGGTGGTCGGTGGGGCCGGCGACCACGACGAGGTCGCCGGCAGCCTTGGGATCGACATCGTCAACGGTGGCGCCGGCAACTTCGACCTGGTCCGCGGCGACTACGGCTGGGACCGGATGTCCGGGGGCGCGGGCCGCGGCGACATCGCCTCCTTCGCGACCGCGGTCGCGGGCGGCAAGGGGACCGGCGTCTGGGTCTCCCTGCGCGACCACATCGCCCGCGGCGACGGCCACGACAAGCTCTTCGCCTTCGAGGACATCGAAGGCTCGGCCTTTCGCGACACGCTGATCGGCGACAAGGGCAACAACCACATCGACGGCGGGCTCGGCGACGACAAGATCTTCGGCGCCGGCGGCCGCGACACGATCGACGGCAACCAGGGCAAGGATTCCTGCAAGGGGGCGAAGGGGCGGTCCGTCTCCTGCGGCCCCGAACGGGCGCCGAAAGCCTCGGCCTACGTGCAGCTGAACCCGCTGGCCCGCGGCGGTGCCGGTCTGCAGATCGTCGGCGGCGGCGGCCGCGACGACTTCGTCGTCGCCTTCGACGAGAAGAGCGAGACCTTCGCGGTCAACGCCGCCAAGCCCCTGGCGATCGGCCCCGGCTGCGAGCGCCAGAACCCCAGCCAGGTCGTCTGCCCGGCGCTCGGGCCCGGCCTCTGGCTGATGGCCGACCTCGGCCCCGGCAACGACAGGCTGCGGGTCGAAGGCTCGCTGAAAGCGGTCGGGACGACGCGGCTCGCCGGCGGTTTCGGCAACGACGAGATCCACGGCGGCCCCGAGGACGACCTGATCGAGTCCGGCCCCGGCGCGGACAAGCTCTACGGCGGCGCCGGCGCCGACGGCCTGGTCGGCGGCCTGCCGGGGCCGACCTACCTCTACGGTGGCCCCAACGGCGACCTGCTGGCGGCCGGCGGCGGCTGCGCCGGCGGCGGCATCTTCGGCGGCCCCGGCCGCGACGACGCCTCCTTCGCCGAGACCCAGGCGCATCCGGGCCTGCTGATCATCTCCTTCCCGGCCGGCAAAGCCTGGGTCGACGAGGGTCCCTGCAACCCGGTCCGCCTCGCCGGAGACCTCGAGGACATGGAGGGCTCCTTCGACAACGACGTGCTGATCGGCGACGGGCGCAAGAACTCGATGCTCGGCCAGCCCGGCCACGACCGCTTCTACGGCAACGGCGGCGACGACGTGATCGACGCCCGCGACGGCGTCCGCGACTTCTCGATCCAGTGCGGTCGCGGCAACCCGCCCGTCTCCAAAGGCAAAGGCAAAGGCTTCACCAAACCCACCGGCGTCGCTGCCGGCCGCGCCCTGATGGACTCCTTCGACCCCGCCCCCTTCAACTGCGCGATCCGCAAATCCGGCACCCCCGTCCCCGGCCTCCACGGCTGACGTAACCGCCGCAAATGCTCAAACCGCGGGGAGAACCCGTAAGCGTTTGTCCTTATTCGCCCTGTGGGCGAAAAAAGGCAAACGGTCGGGCGGCATCGGCCTCTGTTTGAGTTGGCGACTCGGCAGCACGGGGTGGTTTCGACGCGACAGCTTGATTCGCTCGGGTATTCGCCGAGCTCTGCCGCGAAAGCCGCGAAGGCTGGACGGCTTTGGCGCGTCTATCGCGGCGTTTACGCGGTCGGGCACGAGCCGTTGACCTGGGAGGGGCGTTGTATGGCTGCGGTCCTCGCGGCCCGTCCGGCGGTCGCCAGCCACCTCGCTGCCGGCTGGCTCTGGGAGCTACTGCGCTACCGGCCGGAACGGATCGCGGTGATCGCGCCGACTGCGCGCCGTGCGCGGCGGGACTTTCGCGTCCACTTCGGCGTTCTGCACCGGGTCGACATCCGCGTGATCAGCGGGATTCCGGTGACCTCCTTTGCTCGGACCACGCTCGACCTGGCGGCGACCCTCTCCCCACCCAGCCTCGCTGGAGTGCTGGAGCGGTCAGAAGAACGTGGTCTCTTCGATCTGACCGCGGTCGAAGACGCCCAGCGGCGGTATGCGCATCACCCCGGCGCCGGCCCCTTGCGGCAGGCGCTCTCCATATATAGAGACGATCCGCGCGTCCTGCGCTCGCGCCTGGAGAAGCGCTTCCTCGAGCTCGTCCGCGAGTTCGGGCTGCCCGAGCCGGCGATGAACTACAACGTCGCCGGGTTCGAGCTCGACGCCTACTGGGAGCGCGAGCGGTTCGCGGTCGAACTCGACGTCTTCGAGACGCACGGGACCCGCATTGCCTTCGAGCGCGACCGGGTCCGCGCCGACGACCTGCTCGCGCTCGGCGTCGAGATGATCCGCGTCACCGGTCCGCGCCTGCGCCGCGAACCCGCGGCGGTGATGCGCCGGCTCGCCGAGCACCTCGCGCGCCGCCGCCGGGAGCGTTCCTGAACTAGGCTTGATCCGTGGCCAGGAAGACCGCGACCGGAGACGAGGCAGCCGCGATCGCGGCGGCGATCGCGCGGTTCGAGGCGGAGACCGCGGCCGTCCCCGCGGCCGATCCGTCCCCGGCGGTCAGCCCGTGGCAGCGAGCGGCGCTGCTGGAAGGCGTGGGGGCCAAGGAGGCGGTCCAGGAGTCGAAAGGAAAGGGATCGACATGGCTGTCGTGAAAATCATCGAGCTGGTCGGGAGCTCCAAGACCTCGACCGACGACGCGGCCAAACAAGCGCTCGAGCAGGCGCGCGGGTCGCTGCGCAACATCCGCGCCGTCGACATCGTCTCGACCGGGATTCGCGGCGAGAACCTCGACGAGTACCGGGCGCACGTCCGCGTCGCCTTCCTGATCGAGGGATCGGAGGTCGATTGATGAGCGAGGCGGGGGAGCCGCGCGAGGTCTCGCGCGAGGAGGCGCAGAAGCTGGTCGCGGACGGCGCGCAGATGGTTGACGTGCGCGCCGACCACGAGTGGGAGGCGGGTCGGATCGCCGGCGCCACCCACCTGCCGCTGGCCGAGCTGGCCGAGCGGGCCGGCGAGATCGAGAAGGATCGGCCGGTCGTCGTCTACTGCCGCGGCGGCAACCGCTCCTCGATGGCGGCGGCGGCGCTGAGCGAGGCCGGCTACGACGCGGTCAAGCTGACCGAGGGGATCACCGGCTGGGCCGAGGCCGATCTGCCGCTGGAGCCGGAGGACGGCTACGTCGCCGAGTCGGGCGAAGCGGCGGCGGTCCTGCAGGCGCGCAAGCGGGCTGGCTGAGCCGGGCTGAAAGGCGGTCGGGAGGCTGATCCCGGCCGCAAATTGCCTGCTCACGGCTAAATACCCTAATCCCGGTCAGGTTTTGCTACATTCCTCCGCATGGAGGTAGTGGTCGCTGAGAACAAGGAGCAGCGCGGCAAGGGCCGCGTCGGCACCGTCGAGAACCCGGAGACCTACGAGAACGTCCCGGGCCACATCATCCCGATCATCGAGCGCGAGTTCGACGACTTCGACAACGAAGCGGAGTCCTTCCTCGCTGGCCAGATCGAGGAGCCGGAGTTCATCGGCTTCCGCCTCAAACAGGGCGTCTACGGGCAGCGCCAGCCCGACGTGCAGATGGTCCGGGTCAAGCTTCCGTTCGGCGGGGTCACGCCGGACCAGATGGACGCCTTCGCCGACGTGGTCGAAAAGTGGGCGCCGCTGAACAAGGGCCACATCACGACCCGCCAGAACATCCAGATCCACCACGTGCCGCTGCGCCACATGGAGGAGCTGATCCGCGAAATTTCCGACTCCGGCCTCTCCTCGCGCGAGGGCTGCGGGAACACGGTGCGCAACGTCACCGGCGACCCCTGGGCGGGCGTCGCCGAGGACGAGATCTTCGACCCGACCGGCCACGCGGTCGCCTACGTGCGCTACTTCGTGCGCCACCCGACGACGCAGCTGATGCCGCGCAAGATCAAGACCGCCTTCACCGGCTCCGACGAGGACCGGGCGATCACCGGCATCCACGACATCGCCTTCATCTCCCGCGAAAGGGATGGGGTCAAGGGGTTCGAGGTCCGGGTCGGCGGCGGCACCTCGATCATGGCCCGGGTCGCGCCGACCCTCTACGACTTCGTCGAGGCCGACAACGGCGACTACCTCAAGGTCGCCGAGGCCGTCTTCCGGATCTTCGACCGCCAGGACTGGCTGCGCGTCAACCGCGCCCGCGCCCGGATCAAGGTGCTGGTCGACAAGATCGGCATGGACGCCTTCCGCGAGCTGGTCGACGAGGAGCTCGAAGGCGAGTGGGTGGCGGAGCGCGAATTCGGCCCCGAGCTGGTCGAGCGCCTCTACTTCTCCGAGGACGAGGAGGGCAACGCCCCGCCGGCGCCGCCGCAGACCGCTTCGCCGAACGGCGACCGCTCCGAGTTCGAGCGCTTCCTCGAGGCCAACGTCCAGGCACAGCGCCAGGAGGGCTTCTCGACCGTCGAGGTGAAGATCGAGCGCGGCGACCTCACCCCGGAGCAGTTCCGAGGGTTGGCGGGCGTAATGCGCGACTACAGCGGCGGCTTCGCCCGCAGCACCGTGCAGCAGAACTTCGTCCTCCGCTGGGTCCGCGACGAGGCGCTCTACGACGTCTGGGTCAAGCTCGGGGAGCTCGGCCTCGCCGAGGTCGGTCCGCGCCAGGTCACCGACGTCGTCTCCTGCCCCGGCACCGACAGCTGCAAACTCGGGATCACCAGCTCGATGGGCCTGAACCGCGCGATCAAGCAGCGGGTCACCGAGATGGCGATCGAGGACGAGCTGACCAAGCGGATCCACATCAAAATGAGCGGTTGCCCGAACGGCTGCAGCCAGCATCACATCGCCAACATCGGCTTCTACGGCGCCTCGCTGAAAGTCGGCGACCGCCAGATGCCCGCCTACATCCCGCACGTCGGCGGCAACTTCGAGGGCGGCGAGGTGATCTTCGGCAAGCGGCTGAAATCACGGCTCCCGGCCAAACGGGTCCCGGAGGCGGTCGAGCGCTGGATCAAGCTCTACGAGGCCGACCGCAACGAGGGCGAGGAGTTCAACCCGTTCGCCGAGCGAGTTGGGGCCGAGCCGTTCGAAGCGGCGATCAAGGACCTCACGCTGCCGGCCGAATTCAGCCTCGAGACGATGCAGCAGTTCATTGACTGGAACCGCTCCAGCCCCTACAAAGTCGAGCGCGGCGAGGGAGAGTGCGCGATCTAGCGCACGGTGATTCGCGATGAAGCCACCGCCGATCACGCTCTCGGGAACGGTGCCGACAGTCACCGACATCGACCACGAGAAGGTTGCCGCCGAGCTCGAGGACCGCAACGCCCAGGAAGCCTTCGAGTGGCTGTTCGAGACCTTCGGGGCCGAGCACTACATCGCCTGCTCGTTCCAGAAAACGAGCTCGGTGACCGCCCACCTGGCGACCACGGTCAACCCCGAGGCGCGCTTCTTCTACCTCGACACCGAAGTCCTCTTCGAGGAGACCTACGAGACCCGCGACCGGCTCGCCGAGGCGCTGGGGATCGAGTTCGACCGGTACCACGACCTGACGATCGCCGAACAGGCCGAGCAGTACGGCGATGAGCTCTGGAAGAGCAACCCCGACGCCTGCTGCGGGCTGCGCAAGGTCGACCCGATGCGGCGCGCCCTTTCTTCCGTAGACTGCTGGGTCGCTGGCGTCCGCCGGGGCGATTCCAGCTCTCGTGCCAAGACGCCGAAGTTCGGCTGGGACAAGAAATTCAACCTCTGGAAGCTGAACCCGCTCGCCGACTGGACCGAGCGCGACGTCTGGAACTACATCAGTGAGCACCATCTTCCGTACAACCCTCTCCACGACCAGGGCTACCCGTCGATCGGGTGCACGCACTGCACGCAGCCTGTGGGCCCTGGCGGGTCCTCGCGCGACGGCCGCTGGGTGGGGACGGGCAAGACCGAGTGCGGTATCAACTAGCGCCCAGCCGGCGCCGGTCCTGAGGTCTACGCGGTGATGGACGAGGCGATGAAGACGCGGCAACCCGCGGTCGAGCTGACCGACCTCGACACGCTCGAAGCGGAGTCGATCCACATCATCCGCGAGGTCGTCGCCGAGTTCGAGAACCCGGTGATGCTGTTCTCCGGCGGCAAGGACTCGGTCCTGATGCTGCACCTGGCGCGCAAGGCGTTCGCGCCGGCCCCGGTGCCGTTCCCGATCATGCACGTCGACACGGGCCACAACTTCCCCGAGGTGATCGAGTTCCGCGACCGCGTCGCCGCCGAGCACGGGCTGCGGCTCGAGGTCGCCTCGGTCCAGGAGCTGATCGACAGCGGCCGGATCAAGGTCGGCCACGAACTCGAAAGCCGCAACCGCCACCAGACCGTGGCGCTGCTGGAAGGGATCCAGAACGGCGGCTACGACGCCGTCTTCGGCGGCGGCCGCCGCGACGAGGAGAAGGCGCGGGCCAAGGAGCGGGTCTTCTCGTTCCGCGACAAATTCGGCCAGTGGGACCCGAAGAACCAGCGGCCCGAGCTCTGGAACCTCTACAACGGCCGCCACCGCAAGGGCGAGCACATCCGCGTCTTCCCGATCTCCGACTGGACCGAGCTCGACGTCTGGCGCTACCTCGCCCGCGAGCAGGTCGACCTGCCCTCGATCTACTTCGCGCACGAGCGCGAGGTGGTCGACGTCGAAGGCCTGCTGATGGCCGTGAACGAGTTCTTCCCGCTGCCCGAGGGGGCCGAGGTGGAACGGCTGATGGTCCGCTACCGGACCGTCGGCGACGCCACCGGGACCGGCGCCGTGCGCTCGGAAGCGACCCATTACGAGGCCGTGATCGAGGAGACCGCCGCGACCCGGATCACCGAGCGCGGCGCGACCCGCGGCGATGACCGCTTCTCCGAAGCGGCGATGGAGGACCGCAAGAAGGAAGGCTATTTCTAGATGGCCTCCGAGTTGCTGCGCATCGCCACCGCCGGCTCGGTCGACGACGGCAAGTCGACCCTGATCGGGCGGCTCCTGCACGACACCAAATCGATCTTCGAGGACCAGCTCGAGTCGATCGAGCTGACCTCCCAGAAGCGCGGCAACGAGCAAACCGACCTGGCGCTCCTGACCGACGGCCTGCGGGCCGAGCGCGAGCAGGGGATCACGATCGACGTCGCCCACCGCTACTTCGCGACGCCGAAGCGCAAGTTCGTGATCGCCGACACGCCGGGCCACATCCAGTACACGCGCAACATGGTCACCGGCGCCTCGAACGCGAACCTGGCGCTGCTCCTGGTCGACGCCCGCAAAGGCGTGCTCGAACAGACTCGCCGCCACGCGCTGCTCTCCTCGCTGCTGCGGGTCCCGCACCTGGTCCTCTGCGTGAACAAAATGGACCTCGTCGACTACGACCAGGGCGTCTACGACGAGATCCGCGAGGAGTTCAAATCCTTCGCCGCGAAGCTCGAGATCACCGACCTCGGGTTCGTCCCGATCTCCGCCCTGGAGGGCGACAACGTCGTCAACCGCTCGCTGAACATGCCCTGGTTCGACGGGCAGCCGCTGCTCGGCCACCTCGAGGACGTCCACATCGCCTCCGACCGCAACCTGGTCGACAACCGCTTCCCGGTCCAGTACGTGATCCGGCCGCAGACCGAGGAGCACCGCGACTACCGCGGCTTCGCCGGCTCGGTCGTCGGCGGCATCTTCAAGCAGGGCGACGAAGTGATGGTCCTGCCCTCGCGCCGGACCTCGAAGATCGCCCAGATCGACACCCCGGACGGCGCCGTCGCCCAGGCCTTCCCGCCGATGGCGGTGACGATGCTGCTGGAGGACGAGCTCGACGTCTCGCGCGGGGACATGATCTGCCGCCCGACCAACCAGCCGACCGCGAACCGCCGCTTCGAGGCGATGCTCTGCTGGTTCGACGAGACGACGACGCTGCGGACCGGCGCGCCCTACCAGCTCAAGCACACGAGCAAATGGGTCGCGGCCGAGGTCGAGGACCTGCGCTACCAGCTCGACGTCGACACCCTGCACCGCGACCTCGAGGCGGAGACGCTCGAGGTCAACGACATCGGCCGGGTCTCGATCCACACCACCTCGCCGCTGTTCTTCGACGAGTACCGGCTGAACCGCAACACCGGCAGCTTCATCCTCGTCGACCCCGCCACCGACCTCACGGTCGCGGCCGGGATGATCATCGGCGCCGGCGGCGAGGCGGCGACCGGCACCCACTCGATCGTCGCCGAGAACATCACCTTCCACCCGAGCAAGCTCTCGCGCGAGGACCGCTGGGGCTCGCTCGACACCGGCGGCGCGACGATCTGGATGACCGGGCTCTCGGGCTCGGGCAAGTCGACGATCGCGACCGCGATCGAGCACAGCCTCGTCTCCAGCGGCCGCTCCGCCTACATGCTCGACGGCGACAACCTGCGCCACGGTCTCAACGCCGACCTCGGGTTCAGCGAGGAGGACCGGGCCGAGAACGTGCGCCGGGTCGGCGAGGTGGCGAAGATCCTCGCCGAGGCGGGGACGATCTCGATCGTCTCCCTGGTCAGCCCCTACGCGGCCGAGCGCGAGAAGGTCCGCGCCGCCCACGAAGAGGCCGGGATCCCGTTCTTCGAGGTCTTCGTCGACACCCCGCTGGAGGAGTGCGAACGGCGCGACCCGAAGGGCCTCTACGCGAAGGCCCGGGCCGGTGAGATCACCAACCTGACCGGGGTCGGCGCCCCCTACGAGGCGCCCGAGCGCCCCGACCTGGTCACCGATCCCGACCTCGAGACCGCGGTTCGTCAGGTCCTCGGCCTGCTCGACTGAGCGCTCGATGGATTGTGGGCGCTATAGCGCCCACAAGGTGACGAGCGCTAGCGGGGTTCGCGCACGATCACGGTGCGGCCGTCGCTGAGTTCGTAGACGGTGCCGATCGCCTCGCCGCGGCCGACCACCTTCTCGCCGGGCTTGATCTGCACCTGTTTGACCTTGTCGTCCTTGTCGGTGACGACGCTGTCGGCGGGGGCGGTGCTGGAGCTTTTGCTTTTGGCCTCGCCGGTGATCGCCTCGGTCAGGTTGAGCGAGGAGAGGGCGGCGAGGAGGAAGGCGAGCGAGAGGACGATCCCGAGGTCGAAGAGGTTGACGAGGCCGTCGAGCGGGTCGCCGGCGCGGTCGTCGCGGCTGCGGGCGCGGGCCGAGACCTTCACGGGGCGACCGCCAGGTGGCTGTGGGGGAGGGGGGCGCCGTGGCCCCTGGGCGCGGTCAGGCGGGCGGCGATGAACTCGAGGTCGGAGTAGTCCTGGGCGTAGAGGCGGTCGCGGACGAGGGCGATGCCGAAGGCGAAGGCGCCGATCAGGAGGCCGGCGACGGTGACGCTGAAGGCGAC
>Ga0081539_10001099_pt1 | contig 49180 bp, 43 predicted proteins | sample TabmetS4T2R2_FD_71023 | JGI IMG/M metagenome (GOLD analysis project Ga0081539, IMG submission 71023) | Tabebuia heterophylla rhizosphere microbial communities from the University of Puerto Rico - S4T2R2 | ecosystem: Host-associated > Plants > Roots > Rhizosphere ... | reverse complement strand
CTGCGGCGTGTGCTCGAAGACCATCCGGACCGCGCGCTCACGCACCTCCGGAGCATGCTTGCTGGGTCGTCCCATGGGTCCCATCCTCTCTCTGAATGGGCCCTCCGATAAACCCGGTACGATTCAACGGAGAGTCCTACAATCAGCGTGTCTCGAATGCGAGAACATTCGAAAACAATTCCTGACGGACTGCGGCCGTGAGAATCAGGCGAATCGATGAATTCGTGAATTTGGAGGCGCCGCCCGGATTTTGAACCGGGGATGGAGGTTTTGCAGATTTCGCAGGGTTGGCTAAATTGTTGACTCGTCTTGCTCTCTGGCTCCTCGTCTCCCCTGCTGTTACGTGGTGTTTGGGCCTCCGTGGACTGCTACTGACCGTCGCCAAACAGCTCGCTCTCGTCACCTCGCTCGGCCAACGAGCGAAGGACGTCGGCGCTTCTCGGCTTGGGATGACGGCGGTACTGTTCGAGCACGAGCGAAAGCTGCTGTCGGATGAACTCGGAACGCGACACCCCGCGCTCCCGCGCGGCGCGCGTGAGCAGTCGATCCGCCTCGTGATCGAGTGCAATTGTCGTCGCTTTCTTCCGGGCCAGTGCCATGGAAGTAATATGACTCGGCGACGTTGTCGAGTCAATCCGGAGCAGTCTGGTGTCGCCAGTGGATATCGCGCCTCAGGCCGATGCGACGTGCGAAGCCCACGAAGCCGCCTGTTTCAGGTTGAACACCCGGTGCCGAAGCGCCTTCAGGTCTTCGAGGGCTTTTCGTGTACGCGCGAGGATCGTACCCGCCTGGGCCACCACCCTTGAGGCAATCGTCACTTCGAGTGACGGGCGGCGACGGAATGAACAGTTCGATAACGCCGACGCAACAATCGGGCTAGACAAAACTACAGATTCATGTGGCGTACGCGAAACGGCCGATGGCGCAGAATTCCGTCCTTACGTCCCGCCGCCGTGGGATTCGCGGCGGTGTCGGCCATCCGAGGCCGAGCGCCTGGAGCGTGACGGCGAGTGGGCATGGGCGACACCGTGCGATCACCTTACTTCCTGGACATCACGGCCGGTATGAAGCCCGAGGACGTCCCCTTCACGCCCCCGACAGCTGGTGGCGGCCTCGGCGTTTGGCGCCGTCGGTTTCGTCTGCGAGATAGCCCATAGGCGACCTGCTCATCACAGCCGCTATGCTGCGATGACTTCCGTTCTGTTGAGCAGCGAGTTGAACACGGCGTTGCCCACGTTCACGCGCTCATCCTGCGTGTAGACGCGGCGCAGTCCGTCGAATGAGTGGTCGGGGTCGCCTGTGAGCGAAGCGAGCCTGTCGAAGAACGCCAGGTCGTCCAATCCCAGAACCTGGTTCGGCCGCGGCACCGCGCCCCAGGCGTCCCAGCGCAACACCTCCACCTTGTTCAACAACGCTGCATCATGAATCAGGTCCGCCGCGAGAAACCACGAGCCACGCAGGTTGCCCTCGACGATGCCGAACCGCTGCGGGTCGACCTGACCTGTGCGCCACCGGGTCCACGCCTCGCTCGCAACCAGGAACTGATCTCGTGGCACGTCGAGCACGTTGTGCTCGATGCGAAGCCGCTCGCACCACACGTCGTCAAACTGCGGATCGGCGAGCATCCAGCGCCCCGCCGATGGGTTCCAGTATTCGCAGACAACGTGATCCTCGAAGTCCCCCGGCTTGAAATACGCACCAAACCCGGAACGCCCCCGCACGGGAATGCGCTTGGCTCGCAGCATGGCCAGCAGCAACACCATAAAGTGGCGACACACGCCAACCAAGCGGCGCTCGGGAGGCCGCGGGACCGTCAACGGCCGGCCGTCGAGGATGAAGATGCGCTCGATCATCCCTTCCACGGGCCGTATGTGTGACTCCTGTTTGCGCTCGTCAGAGATGGGGACGCCATAGAACGCGTCGGCAACGAATTGGTGAATGATCAGCCCCTGAACGATCCGAACGAGAGACTCGAGATCATCCGGCAGCTGCTCCAGGTCGCCGGCGTATGCCCCTGGTGAAGTCATCGTGCCCGGATGCGAGTAGAAGTCGAGAATCTGCGGTGTCATGACATCGCTCCTCGCCAATTACGCCTTGATCGGAATCCAAATCTCGAGGCCGCCGATGCCGGTCCTCGAATCGAACTGTTCGCTGTAGCGCTCGAAATCGGGGGCGTCGACGAGCTCGTGGCCCGATTCGGGAAGCCATGTGTGCCAAATGGTGATCCATGTGCTCCGGATCGTTGAAATGTGCTCGTCGTGCGAGAACACCGCGTACTTCTGCGCCGGAATCCTGACCCGGCTCCATTCGGACGAGAGATTCGAAAAACCCGTCACGGCCACTCCGCAGATGTAATCGAAATCGCCGTCCTCGTCGATGTTGCAGCGGACGCCATAGGTGACTTCGCCGATTTGGCCGGGAACGGTTCCGAGGTATGGCACGAATCGCTGCCATTGCGCCGGAATGCCGGCGCTCGTCTCGCAGGTGTAGCGCTGGGCGATTCCCGCGACGAGCAACACCGGCGCACGCTCGAATCGCAACGGAGGGACCACGGCTCGTGCTGCTTCTTCCATTTTCAGGGGCTCTACCAGACTCAGGTTCCGCACGCCTTCGTGTTCGCGAACGGCCTCCGGCGTGACGCCGAACTGCTCGCGAAAGGCACGGGTGAACGCTTCGTGCGATCGATACCCGGCATCGAGCGCCACCGAAAGGATGTCTCGTGCACCGTTGGCCAGTGATCGGGCCGCTTCCGCGAGCCGACGGCCGCGGACGTACCTCATCGCGGAATGGCCCGTCGCATCGCCGAACGCGCGCGTGATGTAGTAGGCGGACACCCCGGCGGCGTCGGCAATGTCATCCAGGGTGATGTCACTGCTGAAGTGACTTTCGATAAACCAGAGTGCTTTGCCGACCGGACTCATGGGGCGTTTGTTTCCGCACACTATGCAATCATCCGACGTGCCTCGCTTGATTGAAATTGCTGTCGCGTGGGAAAGCCGACGACGTGCGGCGTCCGCGTGGACTGTCGGACGGAGGCAATTCATGAGGATGGCCTCTTCAATGGCGGCCGTCGTGTGCGCACTCGGGGCGAGCGCCCCGCGCGGGTCGCGGTCTGGCGCAGCGCGAGTCAACGCGACGACTTGGCGGTATGCGCCTCGCGCGCTGCCTGCGCTTCGTCCAGGGTCCTGAACTTCATCACGCCACGCGGATACGAGCGCGGCGCAATTGCCCAGTAGCGCGCGCAGTGTCGAACGAAGCGCTCGAAGCCTTCGTGGCGCCGCAACGGCGGGGCGGCGTTCATGGCTTCGCCTGAGCGGAACTTGGCAGGGTGTTCGCCGAGCACATCAGGCACGGTGATGTCGGCCACGTGCGGATCGTCGTCGTACGCCGCCCGTAGTGCCGAGCGCAGCCGCTCGACGTTCTCGGGCGTCGCCCGAATGAAGAGATCGACGTCCTCGGTGACACGAACCACTCCGTGAAATCCCATGGCTGCGGCGCCAATCAGCAGTATTCGAGCCCCGTTGGTCTAAAACGCACGCAGGACCCGAATCAGTTCGTCGCGATCCACCGATCAAGCGTATCGCAATCCAGACGCCTGCCGCGCCTGGTGTATCGCGCGGGCAATCGCCCGGTATTCTCACCTCACCCTGCGAATCTTGAACGGAGCCACGCCTGGTCCGATGACGATAGGTCTAAGAAATCGCAATCCGCTCGATTGAGCGGAGGCGAGTCCGGGCGTACTCCTGGTTTCAGCTGAGTTATCCTCTACCGCTAAGTCCGAACCATCTTCAGACGGGGTTCATGTCATGAGAAGCGGGAAGAATCGCTCGTTCCTTCCTGTGTCGCTCGTTCCGGCCCTCCTCGTGGTCAGCGTGATCGGTGTGGTGGCGACTCAGGAAGTCAGGGCGCAGTCCATCAGGGCGACGAACTGGTCGGATCCGGCGACCTGGCCGAACAACAAGGTGCCAGCCGCAGGCGACAAGGTGGAGATCGCCAGTGGCAAGGAAGTGATCCTGGACGTGAGCCCGCCTGCTCTGAATGGCGTGACGATCAACGGCAAACTCACATTCGCGGACACGTCCGATCTGGCGCTCACCACGGAGTGGATCATGCTCCACGGCGAGTTGGCCATTGGCACCGAAGCCCGGCCCCACACCCGCAAGGCGACCATCACCCTCACCGACAACGTCAAGGGTGAGGAGGTCATGGTCGGCATGGGTGACCGCGGCATCATGATCTCCGGCGGCACATTGAACCTGCACGGTTCCACCACCAACACCTGGAGCAAACTGTCCGCCACGGCCAATGCCGGCGCCACGTCGATCCAGGTACTGGATGCCAAGGGCTGGAAGGTGGGTGACGAGATCGTCCTCGCCTCGACCGATTTCGATCCACGGCAGGCCGAGCGCCGCACGATCGCCGCCATCAGCGGCACCAACGTCACACTCGACAAGAAACTCGACTACATGCACTTCGGCAAGATCACTTTCGGCATCGATGAACGCGGGGAAGTGGCCCTGCTGACGCGCAACATCACGATCCAGGCTTCGGCCGACGCGGCAGACGCGCCGTTCTTCGGCGGCCACATCATGGCCATGGGGTCGAGCAAGATGTTCGTCGAAGGCGTCGAGTTGACTCGCATGGGCCAGAACCTGACGCTGGCCCGCTACCCGATTCACTGGCACCTGGTCGGCGATGCGAAAGGCCAGTACATCAAGAACTCGGCGATCCACGACACCTACAACCGCTGCGTGACCGTGCACGGCACGAACTTCCTGCGCGTCGAGAACAACGTGACCTACAACACTGTCGGTCACTGCTTCTTCCTCGAAGACGGGATCGAGCACGGCAACGAGTTCGTGAAGAACCTGGCCATCCAGATCAAGTGCCACACCAGCAAGCCCTGCGTCCCGACGAATCTCGCCGCCAACGGAGAGAGAGACGCCACGTATGCGAATCGTCAGGCCTACCGGGAAATGAGCTTCCACGGGGACACCCTGCTGCCTTCGGACAACACGGTGGCGGCCTACTGGATCACCAACCCGGACAATAGCTTCATCGACAATGTCGCGGCGGGTTCCGACGAGAACGGTTTCTGGCTGTCTCTGCCGGAACACCCTCAAGGTGCGTTCAAGGATGCGGAAGTCAGCAAAACCATCTGGCCGCGCCGAACGCCGCTGCGCACATTCAGAGGCAACGTGGCCCATTCCAACTTCGACGGGTTCATGTTCGACCGGAACATCTACGAAGACAACACCTTCGGTCTGGCCACCATCCCGTTCCTGCCGTTGAAAAATCCTGCGGACTTGGAGAGCGAAGTGGTGGAGACGCACTTCGAGAGCTTGACCAGCTACAAGAACCGCAATGGCGGTCTCTGGAGCCGGGGCGACCTCTTCGTCTTCACCGACTTGAAACTCGCTGACAATGCCATTGGCATGACGCCGTCCGCTGGCGACATCGGCAGCTCACGGTTTAAGACACGGCTGGTTGATTCGCTGGTCGTAGGCGAGACCGACAATAGAGGCAATCCCGCCACGCCCGAGGAAGTTGCCTACGGCCGGAGCCTCCCGAAACGCCTGATTCCCGACTTCCCGATCCGCGGCTACGAATACTACGACTACCGCGATGATGTGGTGAACACGACGTTCGTGAATTTCCAGGACAACGATCGGAGAAAAACGGGAGCGCTTTCCTGGCTGTTGTTCGCGAGCTCGGGGGTCAGTACCGGAAGCACCGTCCGCGGCGCGAAATTCGTCAACGCCAAGCCGGTGTATTTTCCGAAAATCGATCCCAGATTCGATAACGACAACCGGGGCGGCGTGGGCTACCGGACCCTGTCCATTCACGACCTGGACGGTTCGGTGACCGGCATCCCCGATTCCCACATCCTGCTCCACGACGGCGAGAACAACAGCGTCGTCACTGACGACACCTGTGAAATCCATCCAACCTGGAACGCCTCAGTGTGCAAAGGTGATATCGGTCGCCTGAATCTCTCGGACAGTCGAGGAGAACTTCCAGGCACAGTCGATATCGAAACTCGGACCGCTCGGTTCGCGTTGCTCTCGACGATCGGTGGAAATCGTCCAACCGCTGCCGCTGGTGCCGCTCCGATCGCTCGTCCTGCTCCGGCCGCTCGTCCTGCTCCGCAGGGGCCCATCGCGCTTGTTCGCAATGGCAAGGAATTCAAGATCACGGGCAACCAGAGCACTGTGCGTGCCGGCACCGAGATCACGGTCAAAACCGAAAGGACTCAAGTCACCCTCAGTCTGGCCGAAATGGACCAGGGGTCATGGGTCATATTTGCGCTGCCGGGTTTCACCACAGCAGCCTCCGGCACGGAACAGCCCAACATGGACGCATTACGCAAGGCGGACGCGACGTCTTATTTCAGGGGCGGGGATGCGCTCTGGGTCAAACTGGTCGTGACCACGCCTCCGTTGCCGATTGTTCGTCCAACGGATCTGCAAGCCAGTATCGCGGTCAGCAGATAGGATCGGTTTCGCGACCATCCGTTCCCTCCGCGAGAAACCCTATGCGCTGCAACAGAATCGGAAAGCGTCCGTCCGATCGCAGTGAGTCCCACCAGTGCGCGCACGGGAGCATGATGAGGAATACGTCTCGCGACGCGTACGCGCGATCGAGATGGTGAAATGCGGCGTCGCGATCGCCAAGCCCGGCGAACACCAGTGCGAACGCGCTCGGTGGGACATGGCGGCTGAGGGCGATCTGCTCGAGGGTGTCGACGATCTGCTGCGCGTCATCGTGACGGCCGATCCGTCCGAACACCCAGCCCTGGAATCCGAGCATGAACACGTTGCCCCCAGAGAGTTGGTAGGCGCGGCGGTACGACGCGAGCGCGGCATCGTGATCGTCCGTGCGGTCGAACAAATGGCCTAATACTGCGTGTGCCTGAAAGTGGTCGGGATCCAGCGTGAGCGCGTGGCGCGCGGCGGCGAATCCGCTATCGTGCCGCCCGGCCCAGGCGAAGATCATCGCGGCAAAGACGTGCATCACCGGCGCCAGCGGGTCGATCGTGCGCGCCCGCTCGATCTGTGCGATCGCCTCCTCGTGCCGCAGCGCATTCGATAGCAGATGCGCATAGAACTGGCGCGCGACGACGTCGTTCGGATTCAACTCGATCGCGCGCAGGAACGACCGTTCGGCAGCCACCCAATCCCGGCCGACGTAGAAATCCATGATCGCGGCCGCGGCATGGGCCTCGCTGAGATTCGGGTCGAGTTCCAGAGCCCTGGCGGCAGCATCCCGTGCCCGGCTCCAGCGATCGATCACATCCGCCGTGTTGATCAGGATCTGCAGCACGTACACGCTTGCGAGCGCCGCGTGGGCCGGCGCAAACGAAGGTGTTTTCGCGGTCGCCGCCTGGAAGCACTGCTCGGCCCTGAGCATCGCCGCCGGCTGCCGCTGATGCCAATACCACCGTCCCCGTAGGTAAAGGTCGTAGGCATCCGGGTCATGCGCCGACGTGTCAGGCGTCGCTCGGCCTGCGGACGGCACGTCGACGCCTGCCTGCCGGGCAATCGCGCCGGCGATCTCGTCGACCAATGCCGGCAGATCGCCATGCCGACGATCGTACGTCTGGGTCCACACCTGCAGGTGATCGCGCGTGCGAACCAACGTCACGGCAACGCGCAGCCGCTGCTCCTGTCGACGGACAGCACCTTCGACGAGGTAGTGCGCCCCGAGTTCACGGCCGATCTCCTGCGCCGTCCCGCGGAGGCGTTTGTACGCCACGCTCGACGTGCGGGCGATGACGCGCAGTCGGTCGGGTGCCGTTCGACCGAGTACGCCGATCAGTGTTTCGGTGATCCCGTCGACCAGGTGCTCGTCGGTCGTGCCGCGACCCGCGTCGCCGAACGGCAAGACTGCGATCGTGACGGGCGACGACACGGGAGCGACGAACCGGTAGCCCTTGCCAATTACGGTCTCGATGAACGCCGGCCGCGCCGCTGAGTCTCCGATTGCCGCTCTGAGCTTTCGGACGACCGTATGCAGACCCATTTCGGTGTCGATCTCCGTGTCAACGTTCCACAGGCGCGCGACGATCTCTCCGCGAGTGACGAGTTCACCATGACGTTCGACAAGCATCAGCAGCAGCTCGAGAGGACGACGCTCGAGTCGCACCGGATGGGAGCCGTTCAGCAGACGGAATCCGGTGGGGTCGAGCACGAAGGAACCGAACGTCCAGGGGCCGTTGCTCACAACAGCGACTTTCGCACATTGGAGCCGAATTCAGACGAACGTCAGACCAACGTCAGACCCACTCTATTCTCTGCGGCGTCGCCGCCATCTATGCTGCCGGGGTCGCGGTCGGCCGCGACTCACCTGGAGCAAACATGACGACGCTGACCGAAAGCGCTCGGCCTTCGACACGACAGCGGCCCGTCTTCTACCTGGCGATGGGCGGGATCTTCGCGCTCATCGCCTTCGCCGGATTCACCCGGACGTATCTGTTGCCCATAGTGATGAACCGGTTCGATGGACCGGCGATGCTCCACCTCCACGGCGCCCTGTTCTTCGGATGGATGATCCTGCTCGCGTGGCAGAGCGGGCTCGTGCAGCGCCGCCGAGTTGACGCACATCGCGCGTGGGGGATGGCCGGAATCTCCATCGCGACCGCCATGGTGTTCACGACGGTGGCCCTGGTTGTACGAGGGCTCGACTTCGCAGCGACCACAGGAAACCTCCATCACACACGTGTCCTCGCCATCGCACCGCTGTCGCAGATTTCGCTGTTCGCCGCGTTCGTGGCCGCGGCGATCATCGCGGTGCGCCAGCCGGAGACACACAGGCGGCTCATGCTGCTCGCGACGGCAAACCTGCTGCCGCCGGCGGTGGCACGACTCTTTGGCGTCGTGCTCGCGCCAGCCAACGCGGGCCGGCCGAACTTTGCTCTTGTCACCGATGAGAGTCTCGCGTTCGCCGTTACCCTCACCGCAGCGCTCGTCGTCGACATCCTCATCGTCGCGGCGATCGTTCGCGATTGGCGTGTGCGCGGTCGGCCGCACGCCGCGTACATTCTCGGCGGCGCGAGCATGGTGCTGGTGCAGCTCCTGCGCCAGCCGTTCTCCCACACGTCTCTGTGGCAGTGGATCACGAACGGGTTGCTCGCGCTTGCCCGGTGACGCAACGCGCCTCAGATTCACAGGCTCGCGGGGCTCGCGCCCGCGTCGCCGAGTGGGAGGTCCTCGGAACCTCCTCCTTTCCCACGCGCCCAACACGCAACCCGCTTCGAATCCGAGGCTTACAGCGCGCGATCGCGCTCGCTTCGGCGGATTTGTGGTCCACCGTAGTCCATTAAGAAACGCTCGCTTGTACGCATGCGGCACAGATGGTCGGATTTGAACTGTGAAATTGGAGGCGCCGCCCGGATTTGAACCGGGGATGGAGGTTTTGCAGACAGGGCCGGGACGTACTTCCTGTTGTTTCGTCCTGCTTTCTGGTCGGTCCTGCCCCTCCGTGTTCCCTGGTGTTTGGGCGCTATTGTTCGCAAGTTGTCCCACGTTCCGACCTGCGCAAGGGCACGACGCGACGCGCTATTGGTCGAAAATGTCGAAACCGGTCCGAATTCACCTTCCACCAAGCGCGGTGCTGCGCCAGTGCTCGCTACTGATCCGGATCGGTCGGACGGACGACGAGGTCGAAGGCGCTGCCTTCGCGAAGTCGGACAGCCGCGAAGTGACGGAGATCGCGCGTGGCCAATCGACGAATGCCGAGATCTTCCGCAAGCACCACCACAGATGCGTCGACGAGGCCGAGACGCAGGTCGGTGTAGCGACGGTCAATCTCCATGGCTCGCGCGAGCTGATCGACGGCCGGCGGCGCATACGTGAACGCCCCGACGGCAAGATCGTTCATGAACGCCTTCATGGCTGCTCGCTCGTTCCGCAGAAAATAGTCGACTTCCGCCAGCACGAGTCCAGGAACGTATCGGGTTCGCGCTCGGTCGATCGCCTGGCGGAATCGCCGGTGGTCGGGCGCGCCCTTCACGAGATAGTCGAGGAGCGCACCCGTATCGCAGATGAGCGCCGCGGTGCTACTGACCGTCGCCAAACAGCTCGCTCTCGTCACCTCGCTCGGTCAACGAGCGAAGGACGCCGGCGCTTCTCGGCTTGGGATGACGGCGGTACTGTTCGAGCACGAGCGCAAGCTGCTGTCGGATGAACTCGGAACGCGACACCCCGCGCTGCCGCGCTGCGCGCGTGAGCAGTTGGTCCGCTTCGTGATCGAGTGCGATGGTCGTCGCCTTCTTCCGGGCAAGTGCCATGGAAGTAATATGACTTGCCGACGTTCTCGAGTCAATCCGGAGCGGCCGGTTCCTGTGTTCGAGGTCGGCGGCGAGACGAACGATTGCCGGTCACGCGGGACGGGCAAGCGCATCGCCGTCAACAATTCGTGGTGCCGCGCCTCCGGTCGAAGTTCCGCAAGAAAGGGATCCCCGATCGGCGTCACCATGCGTACTGCACGCGTTCGATACGCTTCTTCCGACATCCCGAGCGACGAGTCGCGATCACCAAGTCCCAACTGAACCAGCGCGACGTCGACGGGTGAGATATAGGACGTCAGCGCACGTGTTCGCAGTCCGGCAACGATCCGCTCGGCCCGTTGTCGATCGCCGCTGATCGAGCGCATGCATAGGCGAGGCAGGCTTCGATGAAGATAAACTCCCGGCGAGTCGAAGATCCGTCTCGAGTGCGACGATCGCCTGCGGCAGCTCACCGGCGACCGCATAAGGCCCGGCCCATGAAATGCGTGATCGGCGCGTTGGCGTCCAGTTGGAGTGCCTCGCGCGCCGCGACGACGGCCCGTTCGACGCGGCCGGCCTCGAGGGGCACAAACGAGACGAAGGCGGCGACGATCGGCGACACGGGATCGCAGCGTCTGGCCAGGTCAATTTGCTTGTGCGCCTCGTCGTGACGACCGAGTGTCCAGAGCAGCTGCGCATACCTTTGATGCGCCACCGGATCGTTCTGGTCCAATTCGATGGCGCGAAGATACGACCGCTCCGCGGTGTCCCAGTCCCACTCGTACAGTTTCTGGACTTCTGCCAGCACGGTGCGCGCTTCGCTGAGCGAGTCGTCCAGAGATAATGCTCGTTGCGCCGCCTCGTTTGCTGGGACGAACACCTCTTCCGGCGGCTCCAGACCGAAGAGCCCGAGCATGATGTAACTGTCCGCAAGTCCAGTCCACGCGAGTGGATACCCAGGTCTCTTTCGAGCGCCCGACGGAAGTAGTCGATACTGCGCCGCAGGTCGTCAGGGGTGCGCTTGGTCCAAAATACCGCGCCTTGACGTACGCCTCTCGCGCCTCCTCGCGAATCTCTCGCCGCAACGTCGAATGCGCGACAGTCGCCACGAACCGGTATCCACGCTTTGGCAGCGTTTCGATGAACCTCGGTCGCTCGGCGTCATCGCCCAGCAACTGGCGCAGATGGTTGATGGCCTGGTTGATGGCACGGTCGAAGTCGACGTACGTATCGCGTCCCCAGACGCGATTGCGCAGCTCCTCGCGGGTCACGATCTCACCGCCCGCCGCGAGCAACATCACGACAGTGGAAGGTATCCGCTATCGTCTGTCAGGCGGGATCGAGTTTCTCAGCTCCACCGCCAGCCATGCACGCGCGAGCTTCCAATCCCGCATCACCGTCTGCGGAGACACCTGGAGCGCTTCCGCCGTCTCTTCAACGCTGAGGCCCCCGAAGAACCGAAGCTCGATCACCCGAACACGGCGCGGCTCTCGCTCCGCCATTCGTTTCAGCGACTCGTCGAGCGCGCAAATCTCCAGCGCCCGCGCCAGCGCCGCGGTCGGCAGCGCGTCCAGCCCCTGCGTGTCCGCGGGATCCACGCGCTCCATTCCCCCACCGCGCTTGGTCGTGGCACGGGCACGCGCGGCGTCTACCAGAATCCGACGCATGATCTGCGAACACACCGCCAGGAAGTGGGCGCGGTCCTGCCAGTCGACGGCACGCGCATCAACCAGCCTGACGAACGCCTGGTGCACCAGTGACGTGGCGTCGCCGCGGAGGTCGCGCCGCTCTTTGCGGACGTACTGACGGCCGACTCGGCGCAAGTGGTCGTAGACGAGCGGCGTCAGACGTTCGAGTGCCTGTGCATCGCCGCCGCGCCACGCTCTCAGGAGGGTCGTGACGTCGGGGGATAACGGCAGCATGTCGGCGACCATTGTAGATTCGGCGAGCGTTTCCCGCTGTACACGGTGGCGGGAGGGGGTGTCGGGGGCGCGGATGAGCTATATGAACGATGTCTCGAAAGAGCGACGACATCAACCCCGCACCGTTGGTGCCCGGCTTCGCCCCGTTCTCTTCGCCGGACGGTCGGACCATTGGATTCATCGATGTCGGGGCGGGAATCCCGGAGCTGAAAACGATGCCGGCGAAGGGTGGGCCCGCATTCAAGGTGTGCTCCTTCGACTTTCCAAGCGCCGGCGTCACCTGGGGCGACGACAACACGATCGTGTTCGCAACGCTCAATCGATCGACGGGACTCTTTCGTGTGCAGGCGACCGGCGGGCAACCCGAGGTTCTCACGACGCCCGACGTCGCTCATGGCGAAGGTGACCACGTGTGGCCGCAGTTTCTGCCGCAGGCCCGGGCCGTCCTGTTCACCATCATCCCGCCCGTCGACAGCGAAGAGCCGTCGCACATTGCGGTGCTCGACTTGCGGACCGGCAGAAAGAAGGTGCTGAACCTGCCCGGTGCCAGCCAGGCCCGGTACACGTCGAGCGGCCATCTGATTTACGTCGCGGCCTCCACGCTGTTCGCGGTGCCGTTCGACCTCGATCGCCTGGACGTGCACGGGACGCCGACGACGTTACCGATTAAGGTTGCGACGAACGACAGCGGCACCGCCGAATTCGACATTGGCCGCGACGGCACGCTCGCCTACATTCCGGCGGGCGCACGAGCGGGCGCACCGCGAACCCTCGTCTGGATCGATCGGGCGGGCCGAGAGGAGCCCGTCGCCGGATCGCAGGCTCGCGCGTACATGCACCCGCGACTCTCTCCTGACGGCTCGCGACTCTCCGTCACCATCGCAGGCCAGGTCCATGTGTGGAATTTCGGACGCAGGTCGTTGCAACGGGTGACTTTCGAATCCGGGTGGCAGGGAGCACCTGTCTGGGTCGATAACCGCAGCGTCGCGTACTTGTCGACGACCGTAAACGGGCGCGCCTTTTCGGGCAGCGCCGGCAAGCTATTTCGCCGCGCGGTTGACGGCAACAGGCGACGCGGAGGAGCTCACGCCGGATCAGGCATCATCGGACGTCCTGGTGCCCTCATCCTCGGGCATCCTGGTGCCGTCGTCCGCAGGTGCGGGCGCCCTCCTCGCCTGGACGATGTTAAGGAGCGACGTGCTGAAGCTCACGCTCAGCGAACGCCGCCTCACGTCTTGGTCTCAGACGCCGAACGATGAGCGGAACGCCGAGATCTCGCCGAATGGGAGATGGGTAGCCTACGAGGCGAATAATCAGCCGCAGTCGAACCAGTTCAACGTCTACGTTCGCCCCTTCGCGATGCCCAGTGCGCGTCTCATGGAGCTCTCCACGAGCGGCGGAAGGCAGCCAGTCTGGAGTCACGATGGTACGGAGCTCTTCTTCATCGGGAGCGAGGGTGCGCTGTACTCCGCCCAATTCAATGCTGAAAACGGCGTCGCCGAACCGCCCAGGCAGATATTACCGGGCGGCTACTATCGCAGTGGACGTCCGGGCGTCTTCGCCGTACGCATGTACGACGTGGCGAAGGACGGCCGGTTCCTGATGATGAAGGACGCGGTCGCCGACCTCTCCACTGATCGCACTCGCATCGTCGTCACGCTGAACTGGCTCGAGGAATTGAAACGGCTAGTTCCTTCGAAGTGACGGGGCGGTTGTAGCTCCGAAGCTGATTCCTCGCTTAACCCTCCAGGAGGGTTTCGATGCGCGTGATATCAGCCATCATTCTCGTTGTACTCACGGCGGCGGTCGCCGCCCAGACGCAGCCACCGTCGGAGCGGTTCTATCAAGCCATCCGACAGAATGATTTGGCGACGCTTGGAGGCCTTGTTCGTGACGAGGGCCCGAATGCTCCCGAGGCGCAGGGTCAGACGCCCGTGATGCTTGCCGCGGCGTTCGGTAGCGTGGAAGCGGTCAGCCTGCTCATCACCGCCGGAGCCGACGTGAACGCAACAAGCGGTGCCGGTGTGACGGCACTGCATCTTGCGGCGGACGATGCCGCGAAGACCCGACTGCTGCTCGACGCCGGAGCGAACGTGAACGCCGTGTCGCAACTGGGGCGGACACCGCTGCTCGTTGCGGCCAGCGCCAGCACCGGCGCAGACGTCGTGCGGCAATTGGTGGCCAAAGGCGCGGACCTGAACGTCGCGGATACGACCGGTGTGACGCCGCTCATTGCCGCCGCCAACGCGGACAACAGCGAGGTCGTCCACATCCTCCTCGCGCGGGGCGCCGACGTCCACGCGCGCGCCAAGACCGGGCAGCCGTCCACGGCGCTGATCGGCGCCGCCGTCAACGGGAACGTCGCGTTGGTGCGGACGCTCTTGTCGCACAAGACCGATGTCACGGTCGCGTCGGCGGATCGCACTGCCAATGTGAAGAATGGTCCGGTCCGATTCGGCACCATCACGGCTTTGCATGCGGCCGTCACCGGCGGCGGTGTCGAAGTGATCGAGTTGCTGTTGAAGGCTGGCGCACCAGTGGACGCGATGGATGTGCGAGGCATGACGCCGCTGATGTGGGCCGTCGCCACGGACCGCGCCGATCCACGGATCATGCGCCTGCTGCGTGCGCATCGCGCGGACGCAAACCTCCATTCGACGGGCGGCGAGAGCGCAATGGACTGGGCGCGCAAATTCAGCAATCCCGCTGTGATGTCTGCACTCGGCGTGTCGTCGTCCGGCCGTGACTCCGAAGCGACCCACGCCGTGGCGTCACGCGCGACCGCGTCCGCACGCGAGGTGGTTCTGCGCAGTCTGCCGTTGCAGCGCACGGCCAGCAACCGCGTGATGACCGAGGGCGGCTGCAGCGCCTGTCACGCACAGCCGCTCACGGCGATGGCGATCGACGCGGCGCGCGCACGAGGCTGGACGACCATGTCCTCGGACGACGTGTCGGCGCAGGTGCCGATGATCGTGAACGCCGTCACGCCAGTGCTGATGCAGTTGCCGGATCAGGGCGGAGTTCCCGACGGACTGGTCTACCCTGCCCTGCAGATGGCCGATCGGCGGTCGCCGGCGACCCGCGCGACCGACGCGCTCGTCCGGTATCTCGCCGCGAAGCAGCGCGCCGCAGGTAATTGGCGTGGCGTGGGTGCGACGCGCGCGCCGATGCAAGATGGCGACTTCAGCCGCACCGCCCTGAGCATTCGGGCGCTCAGCGTCTATGCAACGCCGGCTCGCGCCACCGAGTACCGCAGTCGAGTCGTTCGAGCCGCCGGCTGGTTGGCCGCACAGACTCCAGTGACGACTGAAGATCGCGTGATGCAACTGCTTGGCCTGCACTGGGCCGATGCGCACACCAGCACTCGAGAGCGGCGCGTCAACAAACTCCTGAAGCTCCAACGTGCGGATGGCGGGTTTGCGCAGACGCCGCACCTCGCGAGCGACGCGTATGCCACCGGCCAGGTGCTCTACACGCTGCGCGAATTGGGCGTGCCGGCTGCGGACGCGGCAATCCGACGCGGTGTGACCTTCCTCATCACGACGCAGCACGAAGACGGTTCATGGTTCGTCAAGAGCCGCGCGATGAAGATCCAACCCTATTTCCAGAGCGGGTTTCCGTACGGTCACGATCAGTGGATCTCGCACGCCGGCACCGCGTGGGCGACTATCGGTCTGGCCCGCGCTGCCGAGGAGGATGGGCTGACACAGGCCGCCGTGTCCGGAGCGCCGGCGACCGCCGAGCTCACACTCACAATTTCTGAAGAGGGGGACCATCTGGTGGTCGTTCCATCGGGTAAGACGACCGATGGAGCCCCACTCACAGGCAGATTGACTTCTCCCAAGGCAGGTGGAACCGTCCCGGCGCCGCAAGGCACGGTCGCGTACGATTCGACCATCGTGACGCGCATCAACGTCCGCACCATTCAGATCGTGACGATGCGTCAAGGGAGGGAGCTCGCGCAAATACGGCTCGAACTGGCACCGGATGGCAAGACGCTTACGAGGTCCATCCGCGGCACTAACGCTCACGGTCAACCCATCGAAGGAGTGTCGGTGTTGGAGCGGCAGTAGCCGTGCCGCGTCCGAGCCTCACAGGACCGCCGATGTCGTGCCCGTCGCGCGAATCGTCAACCGCTGCAGCGCGCGACGGCCGCACGTTGGGTCGTCGAAGGTCACCTCTTCAAAACCATAGGGCGCGAGCACGTTTCGCCAGAATGCGACGGCGGCTACGTTGTTTGGCGTTTCAGTGATTTCCCAGAGTCCAGGATGCCGCTCGAGCACGTGCCGAGCGGCATGGGCGCCCACGCCGAAGCGGCGGTAGCGCCGCATGACGAAGAACTCCGTCATCCACCATACGTTCTCGCCATCGTCCAGGCGCGACGGCTGACGATTGACCAGCGCAAACCCGGCGATTGCCGTGTCCGCCGTGATGAAGTAGCCGTGGTCGAACTCGAGTTGGTCGAGTTGATGAAACCGGCCGTCGCGATCGATCGCCACTGGCTCGATCTCGCTGAAGTCGTATTGATACAGCTGCAACAGATTGCGCAGCGTGCCGATGTCGTCGGCCAGCATGGGGACGACGGCAATCGAGTCAGCATCTACTCGCGCCACAACTCACTCTCCGTTCCCGTCTCGGTTCAAGCGTCGGAACCTCCACGAGCAAAATCGTGGCGCGATCGAAAACGGTCGACACGACGTGGCAATTATCAGAAAGGCGAGCCGCTTCACAGGAGGTCAAGCGTGGCTCGTCGAAGATTTCAAACAGGAACGTTATCGAAGCTCGGAAAGCGCCGGAAGGTATGGGTGATCCGGTGGACCGACGATGTGTTGCGGGACGACGGCACCGTTGGTCGAGTACGTCGCGCCGAAACGATTGGCACTGTTGCCGATTTTCCGAATCGCCGGGATGCCTTGGCGAAAATGGAAGAACGGCTGCGGGAGGTCAATCACGGCACACAGCGACCAGAATCCGGCATCTCGTTCGGCGCGTTCGTCGAGACGCAGTGGAAGGTGCTGGCGTTGCCGAATTTCAAGGCGTCAACGCAGCACGGATACAAGACAGTGCTCCGCGTGCACGTGTTGCCAGCCTGGCGGACATGGAGGCTCCGCGACGTTGAACGGCTGGCGATTCAGAGCTGGGTGTCCGATCAATTCCGGCGCGGCAAGAGGTGGCAGGTTGTGCGGAACGCGTGGACGCTGCTCTCGAGCGTCCTCGAGTCGGCGGTCGAATACGGGTATCTGCCGGTGAATCCTGCGAGGGGCGTGAAGTTCCCGCAGAAACCCATCAAGCAGAAGCCCGCAATCATCGCCGGCGACGACTTCGTGAAGCTGCTCGGTGAACTACGGGAGCCGTATCGAACGATGGTGAGTCTGATTGCTGCGACCGACTTGAGAGTCGGCGAGCTGCTGGCGCTTCGCTGGGGTGCGCTGGACCTCGAGACGGGAACGGTGGCGGTTCGTGAATCTGTGTTCGAGGGCACGTTCCAAGCGCCCAAGACGCAGCGAGCTCGGCGGACGATTCCGCTCGGACCAAAAGCGGTGGCAGTGCTCAGACGGCATCGGGAGATTGCCATCCGGCGTGAACCGGATGATCTCGTGTTCCCCAACTCGAAGGGCGACCCGTTCCGCGAAGCCAAGCTACTGCAGCGGGTGCTGCAGCCAGCAGCGGAACGGGTGGGACTTGGTCGCGTGACGTGGCATCAGTTCCGCCACATTCATTCGTCCTTGCTCAACGACCTCCGGGTGCCGGCGAAGATCGCGCAGGAACAGCTCGGGCACGCCAGCATTTCAACAACGCTCGGCATCTACACGCACGTTGTCGATGCATCGCATCGCAGCGCCATTGAAGCAGTCGAAGAGCGGTTGTTCGTCGAAACTGTCTCGAATTGTCTCGAACCCGCGAGGCAGCTCGAAACGGCCGTTCCCGTAAGTGACAGCGTGAACTGATTTTAGGATTGGAGGCGCCGCCCGGATTTGAACCGGGGATGGAGGTTTTGCAGATTCCGCGAGGTTCCCTATCTTGTTGGCTGGCCTCGTCTTCTGGTACTGGGTGTTCGTCGGTTTTCAGCGGTGTTTGGGCATTAATGGCCCCATGTGTGGACCCACGTTCGCGCTGCTTGGATCTGTCAGATTCCGCGCACCTCGAATCCGAACGCACGGGCGGCCACGCCAAGTGCCGTGTCATGGGTGACCATCGTCGGCAGTCTCCCCATCCGATCCCGCCAAATGAGCGCGGTCGCGAGATGCAGGCCGTCGAGCGTCCCGAGTGGCATCGGCATCGGTTCGCTGGCGCGGCTGAGGACCGGCGTTCGCAGCAACACCAGATCAATGGCCTCAAGCCATTCGTTGGCGATGCGCAGTCGAGCAGCCGCCTCTTCGCTGCTCAATGAACCCTGCAGCCGCAGCCGATCGATTGTGCGAGCGCTCTCCACGGCAATAAGCTCGCTGGACACCAGTCGGTCGTACTGACGCAGATCATCCAGGGCGCCGGGCTCACGGAGCACAATGCGCAAGAGCGCAGAGGTGTCGACATACGCGATCATCGGCGGCGTCGATCCTCCAGGAGGATCGAGATGCTATCGGTGCGCCTCGCCAGCCTTGGAGGAAGCTTCAGATCCCGGAGACGCCGTGTCGCCGTACGAATCTCGAGCGGTTGCGGCGCGTACGGCACGATCCGCGCTATCGGCGTATTTCGATCAAGTACCGTCAGCGAGTCACCGTTCCGCACCGATCGCAGGTGCTCGCTCAGGTGCGCCTTGAGCTCCGCGATGCCTACATCACTCATGACCAATTATGGTCATGAGTGGTCATAAAGGCAAATGGTGCGAGCACCGGTAACCGGTGAAGCGCTCTTTAACGCCAACATGGGTCCCTTCCGGCTGGTGCTCTCTGTCGTGTCGTACGCCATCCTCCTCGGCGTGTTCGTGTTGACGTGTGCACGCGAGTCGCCCTCGCCCGCTGACCGTCTCGTTCTCCAGCGACGTGCCGGAGCGCTTCGTCAGGTCGCGCCCGCATCGCATCAAGCGGAGCCCGTTCTTTAATCGCGAATCCGTTCGGGCCGAAAGTGTTACCTATGTGCCCGGAATAGACCCTCCGTACGAGCGACTGCTGGCGAAAACGAGGGCTGAAGCGTCACCGAAGGGCTGAGAACTTACAAATTTAGGATTGGAGGCGCCGCCCGGATTTGAACCGGGGATGGAGGTTTTGCAGATTCCGTAAACCAGGTCGTCATGGAGGTTCTCCTTGCCTTTTGGTCATTGCAAGGTCGCGAGACGAGATCGACAACGTGAACGAACGCGACGGGAACTATTAGGCGCAGCGCGAACCTTCGCGAGCCGACAGCAGGTCGCCAAGCTATGGCACGCGGGCGAGATCAGGCCGCCAGTTGAGGACGACACGTAGACGGCTGACGGTGTCTTCGTCCTTGACCATGAGAAAGCGCTGCCCATCCGGCGTCACGTCGTAGTTGGAAATCGTGATGCCGGCACCGTACGAGTAGGGCCGCTCGAACAGCAGCTTCGGCCGGCTCAACTCGACGCCCGCAGCCGTCGTCCTCAACTCCACTGCGAACATACGGTCACCGTTGCGGTAGAAGATTTCGCGCCCGTTGCCGCTGATGGACGGCTGCGTACCGCCGTCAGTGGACACTTGCACACGCCGGTCGCCGTCTGGGAACGAGCGCACGTAGACCTGGTTGCGCCCTGACTCGTTCGACACGTACGCGAGCCACTTGCCATCGGTTGACAGTCGGCCGCCGCCTTCATACGCCGGCGTCTGCGCAAACGGCCTCGTCTGGGTTGGGTTCGAGAACGGAGCAACCAGAAGATCGAAGCTCGTCGTCGGTGTGTTGCGGAGCAACACCAGTGTCTGGTTGTCCGGCGTCACGGCGCCCGGATAATCGAACTCTGTGGTGCCTGGCAGCGTTCGGCCAGGTTCCACGCCGCGCGCGTCTTCGACGCGTAATCCGGCGCCGCTGCGGTGAACGATGTGTTGCCCGTCGGGCAGCCAAATGGGGAACGCGTTGCTGGCGGTGTACTGTGTCGCCAACAGCTGGAACGCGTTGCGGCGAAGGTCGAGCATCCACACGCCGCCGGCCTGCACCACGACGCGGCTCCCGTCGGGCGAGAGCCGGGGATTGAGATAGGCACGCGTTTCCTCGACGACGGGCTCTTCGACGCCGGTGCGCGACACCCACACGAGACGCCGCACGGCTGCGCCGGGCGCGTAGACAATCATGCCCGCGCGCGACACATCCGCTGGCGGCACCGACTCGGACCGATTCGGGATGTTGTCGAGCACCCGCTCCGGCGAGCCCGACGTCGTCATCGACGCGGTGTCGAATTTCGACACCAGCAGTTCTCCGTCGCGGTAGAAGAACAGCCGATTGCCGGGACCGACGAGCGGCATCATCGCATTGCTCAGCACCGCTCGGCGCTTGCCGGTGGCGCGTGTCACCGCATCGATGCGCCACTGCCCCCCCTTCGACTGGACGGCGAAGAGCAGCGTCTGCTCGCCGGGGAGGGGCGTTGGATAGGCGTGCGTGATCTCATTGCCCGCCAGAGCCGTAATCGCCTTCGGCTCTCCGCCGCCTCGCGGCACCTGCCACAGCACTCCGTCGTGAACGTAGACGATGTAATCGTCGCCAGTCCACGCGGCCCCATACAGAATGCTGGCGCCCCGCGCCGCTGTCGTCACGAGCCCATCGGTGAGCGAAGCGATGCGTAATTCGCCGGCGGACGTGGCAAACCCAATCGCACGCCCGTCGGGCGAGAAGAACGACGTCGTGGCACCTTCCGTGCCGCGAACCGGAGAGATCTCGAAGCGATCGAGCCGCCGAATGAACAGCTGCCGTTCACCGACATCGGTGCCGACGAACGCCAGGCTTCGGCCGTCGGGTGACGAGGCAACAGTGCGGGACGTGGATCCAAACAGCTCGACACCGCGAGGCAGTGTGATTTCGAGCCGTGTCACTTCGGGCGAGGCGCTACCGGCGGTGCCTGGGCGCGACCACGCGAAGCCAGCGGTCGCGATTGCGGCGACCGTCGCCGCAACGGCAACACCCCAGGCCATCGCGCTGCGGCCCCCCTGCCTTCCGCTGGGAGCGGGCGATGTCGCAACAGGTTCGCTCGCCGCCTCGTCGATCTCAAGTCTTGCGTCGCCCGCGTCGCGAAGACGGCGCGCCGGGTCCTTCTGCAGACAGCGGTACAACAGGCGACGCAGTGCTGCAGGCGTGGCGGCGGGAAGCGCGCCCCACTCGGGCTCGCGGGCGATCACGGCAGCAATCGCGTCGGATACCGTGTCGGCAGGGCCGAACGGACGCCGTCCTGTGAGCATCTCGAAGAGTACGCAGCCGAACGCCCAGAGGTCCGCCCGCTGATCGACTGCCTTGCCACGCGCCTGCTCCGGGCTCATGTACGCCGCGGTACCGAGGATGAGACCCGCGTGCGTGGCGGCGGGCGATGCGATCGTCGGCGACAGCGTGAGGGCGATCGTCCCGGCGTCCAACGACCGGTCGGCGGTTGCGGGATCCACCAGCTTCGCCAGGCCGAAGTCGAGCACCTTCACCGTGCCGTCCGAACGCAGCTTGATGTTGGCCGGTTTCAGGTCGCGATGAACGATCCCCTGCGCGTGCGCGGATTCGAGTGCTTCTGCGATTTGCCGCGCAATCGGCAGCGCGTCATCGAGAGGCACGGGCCCTTGCGCAATTCGATCGGCCAGGGTAGGCCCTTCGACCAGTTCCATCACAGCGCCCTGATCGGGCCGCTTTCCTCGAGGCCGTAGATCTGCGCGATGTGCGGGTGATTCAGCGATGCGAGAAGCTTCGCCTCGCGCTCGAACCTAGCGAGGCGATCAGGGTCGCGTGAAAGGGATTCGAGCAGGATCTTGATCGCGACGTCCCGTTCGAGCCGCGTATCGCGCGCCCGATACACTTCGCCCATGCCGCCGGCCCCCAGCAGCGACGTGACCTCGAACGATCCGAATCGCCTTCCTACCGCGAGCGGCACTCGCCACGCATTCTAATGCTGAGTCGACCACGTCCGTGGCGGCCTGTTCATCAAGGGCGGAGGTCCTCGAAACCTCTCGCCATTCGGCAACCGCCTTCGTGCAAGTCGCGAGGCGTCAGCGGTTTACAGATCACGCAAGGCTCTCGCGGTTGCGATTCTGGGTCCAAATGGGGCCATCCGCGTGGCGCAACATTGCGACCCAGACGCAGAAGCGGTACAAATTTCTTAAGGATTTTGGAGGCGCCGCCCGGATTTGAACCGGGGATGGAGGTTTTGCAGTTCGGCGCAGCTCTGTATCTTGTTGGCTGGCCTCGTCTTCTGGTACTGCGTGCTAGCCGGTTTTCCTGGTGTTTGGGCGTCACTGGCCCCAAGTTCGGCCCCACGTTCTCGCATCCTCGCGTTCGTCACCAACCCGCCCCAACGGGCTGGGCGTTCGCGATAGGCCCCGACCGGACGCCTGCAGGTCCTAAACGACGTCATCCTCGTCCGCGATCCTGCAGGCGCCGCCGCTGGACCGCCGGGCGATGCCGCCGGCAGGACTCGATGGTGCGCCCGGCTCCGCCCGCTTGTCCACGATCACGATCCGTTCACTGCGGTGGCAACCACGGACGTCGCATTCTTGCAGCGAACTTCCTGATCCACTCCTCGGCAGATCAGGTCGATGGGTCATCGGGCTACTTCCGTTCACAATCGTCACTTCTGAATTGCAACAGGCCCTGCGGTGAAAACCGAGGGCGCGCGCCGCGGGCGCACGGCGCATGTGAACGCCTATTGTTCCTCGCCTCCGAAGTTCACACATCGCACTCGGAACGTGATCTTGCCGTCCGGATGGTGGGCCGTAGCGCAATCGCGTAGCTCTGGTTCGTTGCTGAAGCTCTCACGATTCACCCGCAACCAGGTCAGAACGTCTGCAATGATCGCTGGCCATTTCGCCCCCTTCGGCATGGCATTCGTCGGCGCCTCTACGTACAGGGCTGTGCCGCGTGCCATCAGCGCCGCGTCAGCTCGGATTGCCGTCGCGAGAGAACTGAAGCCACCATGAAGATTGATCTTCTCGCCGATGAACGGTTCGATCAGCGTATGTTCGATGGCGACCCTTTTCCCATCGCTCTTTCGGGTCGCGATCATCTCGACGCCGCGATCGACGTGCTTGTCCGCATGGTAGCGGTCGGACAGAGGCTTCGCCCATGAACCGCCCTCGAAGACATCAAGAAGATGGTCGATCAGCCGATTCTCGCCACGACTTCCCATTGAGGGCATCGATCCTCCGTGACACAGGTCTGAGGACTGCTACGTCAGGCAGGCGATAGGAGGTGGGGCATCCTTCGCGACGTGTCCGTTTAAGGTCTCCCGATCGCTCCTTCGCATCGTCATCGACGCGGTTTTCCCACGACTGGACAAGTTGCTCCGTGCGTGTGCTGCCTGCCTACTGCGAGCTACGTTGATGTTTCCCGATATCGATGACAGTATGAGCGGACTCGCACGATATGACGATGCAACCGTCGACGATTCCGGGGCTGAATGTTCGCGAGCTGCACGCTCTGGTGGTGATCGCGCACTTCGGGAGTCTGGTCGGGGCTGCGGCGTTCCTGCAGACCTCCGTGTCGGCACTGAGCCGCACAGTGTCCCGCGTCGAAAAGGCTGTCGGAGTCCGCCTGTTCTCGAGGACCACGCGACGCGTCGAACTGACATCCGCGGGCCGAGAATTCATCGCGGTCAGCGAACGCGTGCTTGGCGACCTGCGAATTGCTGTTGGCGGTCTTCGCGAGCTGGCCACGGAGCAGCGTGGCCTCGTGATCATCTCGACGTTGCCGATCGTCGTGCAGCGCACGCTGCCCGAGCTCGTTCGCAAGTTTCGCGAACAACGGCCACAGGTCGACGTTCAGGTTCGTGCCGGCTACAGCGGTGCGATCGTCGATGATATCGTCGGAGGGGTGGCAGACTTCGGGATCATCTCCGGAGATCTCGCACCTCCCCACCTCGAACGCGTCGATCTCCGCCGGGAGTCGTTGTATGTCGTGGTCCCGCAGGAACATCCTCTAGGAGAAGAGAGCACACCGATTCGCCTCGCACAACTCGACCAGGTCCCCCTCATCCTGCCTCCTCAAGACAGCCGAACCCGCGTACTCATCGAAGGCGCGGCCGCGGCGGCAGACATCGTCTTGCGTCACGCGATCCTGGTGCCTGGTTTTCCGGAAATCGTGGAGTTCGCCAGGGCAGGGGTCGCGCCAGGGATCGTCCCCGCTGGTGCGCTGCCGCAACCGCTCCCACCCGGCGTCCAAGCGCGTCTGCTTTCGGCGCCCGCGCTGGCCATAACGGTGTCGATGATTCGGCTGGCCGAGCGCGACATGAGTCCGGCAGCGGCGAGCTTCTGGGCGCTGGCGCTGAACGAACTGAAGTCGCAGCACTATGTCCCGTTGACCCGCTTCAGCCGCGTGGAAGGCCGTCAGCCTCAGATGGCGCGTCGTCAACGCCCGCGAGCGCAATCCGGGCGACGCAGCCGAGCGTAGCTTCTGAGTCCTCTTGAATGGGCCGAGCAAATGGAACTTTCGCGCGGTGTGCAAGCGCGTGTTTCAGTGGCCGTTACTTTCTGATGAAGCGGGCGGTATAGCAGTCCCCAGTCCGCTGGAATCACCTGTGGTGCGTCACGGTCACCGCGCCGGTGGTCGTCGTCCGATAGATCAAGTAAAAATCGCCAACTCTGATGACGTCGCCGTCGCGGAGAAGCCGTGGCGCGAGCACCCGTTGGCTTCCGACGAAGGTCCCGTTCTTGCTGCCGAGATCTTCCAGGTGCGCCGAACCGTGATGAACAACGAGGCGAGCGTGCCGGCGCGACACGATCGACGCGTAGAGCGGAACCTCCACGTCGGCGCTGCGGCCAATGATGTTCTCTCCCTCGTGCAGCCCGTAGTCACGATTCGCCCAGGTGAGCCGAGCCGACATGACACTCGGCTCTTCTTCCACCGCGGACAACGCATAGCCGAAACCGTGAATCGTCCGGATGATATGAGGGCGCTGTGCAGAGTCGCCGACGAGCGTACGGACGTCGGAAACGAGTTTGGCGACTGCGTGCTCGGACGCGACGGTGTCGCGGCCGAGGAGATCGAGCAACTCGGCTTTGGTCAGGGCCTTTGCCGCGCGGTCGATCAACAGCTTCAACAATTGGACGGCCCTCGGTGGAAGCGCGATTTCGGCGCCAAATCGATACAGCAGTTTCGACTCGACGTCGAGGACGCAGGAGCCGAAACGTACCTGCGTGTGGGCTCGATCGGCATTGTCGCGGTCGGCACGCGAGAGTGCGCGATCGCGGCTCGCTCCGGAAAGACGCTCAGTAATCGATCTGTACCGAAAACTTGATGAACCGCGCCGTCAGGATCGACTGCGGTGTTTGCCAATTCGCAAACGCATTGCTTTGCGTGAGGACTGCGTCAGTGTTGAGCGCGTTATACACGTCGACGCTGGCGGTGGCTCGCCTCCCCGCGAACCGCAGGATCTTTCCGAATCGCAGATCCAGCTGATTGAGCCGCTCGCCATACAGGGAACCAGGCTCCACCAGGTTCACGTTGATGTTCGGAGCGTTGCCTGACAACGGCCGGCCGAGCGACGGAGCGACGAGCGCCGTCGGTGCGTTGAAGTTCGCGGCGATGATTGGTCCTGGCACACTCTGGAACGTCCCGCTCACGAGCGCTCCAATCCTGGGCACCATGTAGACCGCGACGCCTTTCACCTGCGTCAGGAACGGACTCTCCTGATGGCACCTCGACGCGGGTAACCATGCGCCCGCGTTGGCGCCGCCAAGCAGCTGAGCCGACAAGAGCAATTCCGGGACTTTCGCAATGACTTCACAGTTGTCGGTAGTCGTCTTGCCGGTACTCACGCCTCCGGACAGTTGCAGTCCGCCAGTGAGCCGCGCGCGAGCGTTGAAATCGAAGCCGTTCCAATGGTCGATCTGCTTGCCGTACTTGTCCGAGAGCGTGTTCAGGTTCCTCACCTGTCCGAATTTGTCCGGGTTGACGTCCACCACGCCTTGAACCGAATAGCCGCCGCCATCGGAGAGTCGAGGATCGCTCGGTGCCGTGAGCGTGAAGAGCGTGTAGTCACTTGCCGCGGTGAGCACGTTGTCGGTGACGCGGAAGTTGCCATAGATGCGGCGGAAGTAGCCGACATCGACCGAGACACGAGGCACGACTTCGTGCTGGACCGAGCCGGAGAATTCCCAGTTGTATCCCCGGTTCCCAAAACCGCTCGTCAGGTCCGTATCGAACACCGCTTGGTTGAGCGCGCCGAAGTTCGCCGGACCAAGGGGACCCACACACTCGCCATTGGGAAGCGGGTTGAGCAGGTCGCAATCGACGACGTAATCGCGATTGGCGTCATTCCAGGTCCGGGACGCCGACTGGACGATCGAGTAAACGGGATTGGCATCGGTCGCCAGGCCGTTGAGTCCCTGGCCGGAGAGGTACTTGTTCGCCGTCGCTTTGAGGGCTGTCTTGCCGTTGCCAAACAGATCGTACGAGACGCCGATCCGCGGCGACAGATCCTTCCAGTTCAGGTTCTGTTGTTCCTGGAAATCCAGGCTGCGATTCGGCTGCAGGTGACCCGGGCCGAGATGCTGCTCGGGCACCCGACTGGCGAAGTAGTCGTAGCGCAGGCCATAGGTCGTGGTCAGCCGCGACACGGTCCAGCGGTCCTGAGCAAAGATTCCCAGGTCGTGATCCAGATTCGTCCGGAACACGAGATCGGTCGCGTAGATCGTGACTTGATTGGGCACGCCGTTGAGGAACCGGTAAGCGAGCGGCGTGAACTGGAAGAGTCGATGATCGAGCCTGCCCTGCTGATCGTTGAAACCGACTTTCACCGCGTGCGTGCCCGTGATGTACGACGCAGCGGCGCGATAGAAGTAGCTCGGTACCGACGAATCGTTGTAGTAACCCGTGAAGATGCCACCACCTCCACCGCGGTAGACGAGTCCGGTTGATTGTTCCGTGACCGGAATCATGCCCGGCACCGTGCCGCTCCGGTACGCCTGATCCTCAGGGGGATAGTTTCCCCAGCGCTCGGTGCGATGCAGCGCCACCGCCTCGAGAAGCAGGTGGTCGCTGACCGGCGAGCTCCACTCGGCATGCAGCAAACGCTGCGGAAACGACTTTCGATCGTTCGCCGCTTCCGGCGCACGTGTCGCGCTGATGTAGAACGGAGACCGGGACACCCACTGCTGATCCCACGTCCCGGCAATCTTGTTTCGCGGGCTCGCCTGCCACGTCAGTCTGACCTGCCCGTCGTACCACTTTCCGTTGTTCACGGCCGGCTTTGTCGGGTCCGGGTCGAACGTCCATGCGTTGGGATTGTTCGCGTTCTTGTTTTCGAACATCCCGCCGACAAAATTGTTCGCGATCTGATAGCGCCCGGTGAACCAGAACCACACTTTGTCCCGTTGAATCGGGCCGCCGAACGCAGGATTGAAATCGAGATTGTCCTTGAGGCCGTCCGCCGTTCGCAGTCCACGCGCCTTTAACCGATCGGTGAAATTGTTTCCCTGCAACGAATCATCGGAGAACGTGACGAACATCGCTCCGGCGAAGGTATTCCCGCCGTCGCGGGGAATGTAGTTGATGCGCGGTCCGCCCGTAGCGAGATCGGCATTGACCGCCGATGTATCGATCGTCACTTCCTGAGCGGCCGCTGCATTTGGTGCCGACATGCCGACGGCGCCGCCACCCATCAAGGTGGCTGTTGTCACACCGTTGTTCGTGACGCGCATGTCACCGCCGCGGCTGCCGTGCACGGTGAGCGTCGCCATCGGATCGCCCAACGATCCACCGACATCCTGCGCGCTGGCCGTCACCCCGGGAATCAGTACGGCAAGTGTCGAATACTGCCGACTGGTCGGCGCGGCGTCGATGAGCGCCTTGTCCATCACTGTCTGTCGCGTCGTTCCTTGCGTGTCGACGATTGGCGCCTCACCTGTCACTGTCACCGTCTCTTCAACGGCTCCCACCCGTAAGTCGGCGTCAACGCGTGTCGTCGCAGCGCCGCTCAGCTCGATCCCTTCGCGCTTCACCGTGTTGAAACCCGGTAATGAGAACGTCACCACATACGATCCGGGACGCAAATCGACGATGCGAAATTGCCCGGACCCGTCGGTCGTGGCCGAGCGCGTCTTTTCGATGAGCACGGGGCTGGATGCTTCAACCGTCACGCCGGGGAGCACCGCTGCGGACGTGTCCTTGACAGTGCCGGTCAGCGTGGCCTGTGCGAAGGCCGAGCACGGAATGAGCAGGATCACGAGACAGCCGAGCGCGCGGTTCAGCAGTGGCGGCATTCTTTCATCTCCTAGCGAGGCTTCGCCTCACACCGTTCGAATACGGCCTCAACCACAGGCGGCGTGATTCCGCCTGTGGAGAATCGATTGCTTGCCTAGGAAGGACTCCGATCCAACGCCCGGCGAGGAGAACCTCGCCCTACTTGGCTTGATTACTGGTGCCCGGGACGCCGCCCGCGGGATTGCGGACATTCCGGTTGTATTGCTCGACCTCGTCGAGCGGAACGCACTTGTCTTCCGCCATGCTCGCCCATCCGGTCCCTGCCGAGAGATCGTTCGCGCCCGCAAGACGGAAGGTGACGAGATCGCTCTTCCACGGTTCCGTGTAGATGCGCGGATCAGTCACCGTCATCTGCAGTTCCATGATGTTGTGGTACTTGCGCGTCCACCGCTCTTCCACGCGAGCCTGATCGCTGATCGGATAGCCGAAGTGATCGAGCCACTGCCGATCGTCCAGACCCACTGTCGTGACGACGAGCGTGTTGCCTTCCCATCGGCCGGCTGAATAGCCGTTCCATCGCGGCAGGTACTCCTCGACCTTCGGCAGCGCACGACCATCGACCCAGATCTCACGGTGATCCCACGTCCACTCGAATCGCTGGATGATTCGGTTCGACGTCATGATCATTTCCATCGGCGCGGGGTCGTAGAGGATCATCCGCACCAACCCGAGCGGATTGCAGGCGCCGACGTAGTCGTTGCCTTGCGCGGGCGGGATGGCGCGGCGTCGTCCGCTGGGCACTTTGGAATCGGACGCTTGCGGCGTCCCGACGCGAGCGCCGTACGACGGCTTCTGCGCGTCGAACTTCTTCTTCCCTTCGGCGGTCAGCGGCGGCTCGTAGTTGTCGTTGAAGCCGTACTTGTTGCCGAGCCACACGCCAGAGAGATCTTTCGGATCGAACGGCTGGTTGTCGGGCACGAGACGGGGTGCGCCGCGGCCAAGCACGTTGCCGTTGCCGCCGCCGCCACGGCCTTGCGGCCCGGCACCCGCGCCGCGACCGCCCGGTTGCTGGGCGGCGACGAGCAGCGGGACCATGATGGCTATCGACATCACCGCGACCAAGACGCGGGTTCGCATGGACGCTCCTTCTGAATCGCGCACCGTGCTACTGTGAGCCCGGCCCGCCGCGACGCGCCGGCGCCTCGCCAGGCGCCACGGGCGCATCACCACCGGCGCCGCCTGAATTCACGATCAACTCACCCTGTTCGTTCTTGATCGTCCGCACGCAACCGTTCAGTCCGCCGATGCGTGCGGTCCCGAGCGTCAACTCGACGACCGTTCCCGGCTTCATCGCCTCGAGGGTGCGGCTCTGCGTCCACCCTGCTCGCAGCAGGAACGTTGGATTGGTCACCAGCTCCGCCGTCCACGTTTCGGTCTCGCCCTTCTCGTTGACGCGCGTGAACGTCAGCCACGGATGCGGGTTCTTGTACTTGAACTCGACGACGGTGGCCTTGGTCGTCCACAGGTGATCCATGTCGTACGAGATGTTGCTGCCGTGATGCGCGAACACCGCCGACGGCGCCGCGAACACCGCCGCGCCCATCGCGATGCGCAGGAGGATGCAAATGGCTTTCGAGTGGTTCATGTCGCTCTTTCCTGATAAGCAAGAATGGTCTTTTGTGTTGTTCGCGGGTAAACTACACGCGACGTTGCTCCTTGTCAATGAGGACGCGCGGCCGATCGGCTGCGCTGTGGAAAGGGTGAAGCTCCGATGACGTGCGAGAGGCGCCGGTTCGCTGCCGTGGCCGCGGTCGCCGGCTGGTGTGCCGTGTCAGCGACGTCTATCAACGGTCAGGCTGCGAACGCCCGTCCCGCCGCTGCGGCCCCGAAGCAGGTAATGGCCGAGGACGTCTTCAAGAACGTCCAGCAGTTGCGCGGGATTCCCGTGAGCGAGTTCTGGGACACGATGGGGTTCATCTCGGCGGCGCTCGGAGCGAACTGTGTGCACTGCCACGTGGACAACAGCTTGAACAGCCTCGAGAAATTCGCCGAGGACACGCCGCGCAAGCGCCGGGCGCGCGAGATGATCGCCATGGTCAAGGCGATCAACACGACGCACTTCGGCGGCACCCGTGTCGTGACGTGCAACAGCTGCCACAACGGAGAGATCCGGCCGCAGCCCATCCCGAGTCTGTTGAAGCAGTACAGCCTGCCCGTGGAGGATCCGAACATCGTCGAGATCGTGCCCGGGACCACTGGTCCATCCCCGACCGAGCTCTTGAACAAGTACGTGGGAGCGGTGGGTGGAGCCGAACGCCTCGCGCGCCTCACGAGCTTCGTCGCCAAGGGCACCTATCAGGGGTTCGATACCTACGATCAGCCGGTGCCGTACGAGGTCTTCGCCAAAGCGCCGAACCAGCGCACGGTGATCGTTCACACACAGAATGGCGACAACACCACGGTGTTCGACGGGCGGACCGGCTGGGTGGCTGCCGTCGACAAACCGATTCCGCTGCTCCCGCTCTCGGCAGGCGGCGAGTTGGACGGCGCGCAATTCGAGGCGAACCTGTCCTTCCCGGCAAATCTCGCGATGGCGCTCACGGGCTTGCGGGCGGGGTTTCCCACGACCTCCATCGACGACAAGAACGTCCGCATCATTCAGGGCACCGGCGCATCCGGCGCGCGAACCAAGCTGTTCTTCGAGGACGCCTCCGGCCTGCTCGTTCGCGTGGTTCGCTACACGAACACGATGATCGGGATCGTGCCCACGCAGATCGACTATGCCGATTATCGCGATGTCATGGGAGTGAAGATGCCGTTCAAGACGACCGTCACGTGGACGTCGGGGCAGGCGACGATCGAACTTTCCGATGTGCAGCCGAACGCCGCGATCGATGCCTCGCGTTTCGGCATGCCCGCGCCCGCGGTGCTGAAGAAAGTCACTCGATAATCAGGACTGCAGCTTGTGAGTACCGGGTCAGCGGCGATCGCCCTCAGCGCACTCCTGATCGCGGCCGCGACGATGCTTCGCGAGCCATCGATCAAGGCGAGCGACGCCACCACACTGAGGTCCAGAGTTCGGCTCTGTCGAGCCGAGCGTGACTGCGGAGGTCAGGCCGACTCGATGCGCCTGACCGCGCGAGAAGGCTCTGGGGATCCGCGAACTCACCGAGTTCGCGTCACGCGGTCGGTACCGGCCCTCGCAGCCCAGGGCCCCGCCGCGCGTTGTATGCGCGGTGGGATGGAATCGCTGTCCGTCGCGGGGTCCCCGACGCGCGTTTTCCAGCGCGTTGGGGTGCTCCACCGGAACCGGAGCGCGGGATCGACACAGCCGAACTCTGGGCCTGCACCCACCTCGCGGACCATGACCGCCCCCACCGCATCTGATGGCGACACGGCAGTCGCGTCTCTCGACGGGATGCTGCGCACGGGTCGTCCACAGCTGCGATTCGAGGGACGAAGCGGGTATCTGCGATCCGTGCTCGATCAGCTGAAGGTCCCCGTCGAGTCGCAAGTCGTGACGTTCTCGCAGGCCAGTCTGCACGGCGCCCGCGTAACCGACAGCTACCCGCGCGCGATCTTCTTCAACGACGACGTGGCGGTTGCGTGGGCACCGCAGTCGTCTAGCCTCGAGGTCGCCGCGTTCTCGCAGCAGCGCGGGCTGGTCTTCTACACGCTCGAGCAATCACGGAACGTCGCGCGCTTCGAGGAACGGCGGGACTGCCTCACGTGTCACAAAACCGACAAGACGGTCGGCGTACCAGGCCTGCTCGTACTCAGCGCACCGCGGCGGGGAGGCGTGACGTCGATCGCCACGGATCACCGGACGCCTCTGTCCGATCGCTGGGGCGGATGGTATGTCACGGGCCTGTCTCGACGCTGGAAACATCAAGGCAATCGCATCGGTCAAGGCTGGCTCACCTCCCTCTACGATCAGTTCGACACGAGCGGCTATCCGACGCTCTACAGCGACATCGTCGCGCTCATGGTGCTCGAGCACCAGGCACGCGCGTCGAACCTGATCTCGCGCGCGCAGGTGTTGTTTCATACCGATCCGTCGGGACGCGATGTCGCGATCGCGATTCGCGAGCTGACGGACTACCTGCTGTTCGCCGACGAAGCACCCTTCCCTGCTCCCATCGTCGGCACCTCCGGGTTCGCGGAGCGGTTTTCCAGCCGTACGCCCCGCGATGCGTCGGGGCACTCGCTGTTTCAACTCGATCTGAAACGACGACTGTTCCGGCATCCGATCAGCTACATGGTCTACTCGGACCTCTTCGATGCGCTGCCGCAGCCGATCAAGGACCGCGTCTATGGGCGGTTCCTCGTTGTATTGAAAGAGCCTGGCGAAGGCAGCGTCTCCTATCCTCAGGTTTCATCAGCGGACAAGGCTGCGACGCTCGACATCCTGATCTCGACCAAACGCGACTTCCGAGACTTCGTCCAACGCGAGCATCACGAGTGAGTCTCATGCGTCACCTGCGATTGCTGTCCCTCTGCGTCCTTCTATCGATCGGCACCACGAGGTGGGCTGCGGCTGCGCCATGTGAGTCGCTCTCCGTCACGTTCCCGTTGAGCGGCGCGCGCACGGTGCTCGATGTGAGCGTGAAGGTCTGGGAGACGAACAATCCGTATCTCATCTTCCCGGTGCCGCCGAACGTCAAAGCCGCCGTCTCGCGCAGATAACCCGCGTCAGGCTTTCCGTCGCCGGGTGCGCGTCATGTCGACGACCCGTGCACCGATTCCACCATGTTGCGGTTTCAGGCCGCCGAGCACCAGCGACCAGAAGCTGGAGGCCGTCGGGCTCATGTGTCGACCGGCGAGGCGAATCAGCGTGACCGCGACGGAGAGCGCGGGGGCGGCCAGCAGGCGCGTGCGCACGTCCGGCGGCAGCGGTGTTGGCATCGCGCCCGATGGCAGAATCCCAACACCGACACCGGCGCGCACGCACGCGAAGACTTCAGGAAACCCCGGCACGAGGACAGCGTTTCGCAACGTGAAGCCCGCGGTCGCCGCAGCGCCCTCGACGAGCTTGCGCGTATAGCTGTCGCGCGGCGGCGAGACGAGCGGGAAATCACGCAGCTGCGCCAGCCGGATCGGCGTCGACTCTTCCGCCAGCCGATGGTCCCTCGGCAGCACCACGTGCAACGACTCGCGGCGGAGGTCGACGCGCTCGAGAGATTCGGGTATCGAATCACCGTAGGTGATGCCGAAATCCGCGACGCCGCCGACGACGTCCTCGATCACCTGCGAATTGCATCCGCCGCGCAGCTGAACGTCGACCTGCGGCCGCCGTTCGCGAAAGGTGCGAACCAGCGCCGGCAGCGTCTGCTGCACCACGACCGGGAAGCTCGACACGATGACCTGGCCGCGCTGCTCGTTGGCGATGTCACGAAGCCCGCCGAGCGCGATCTGCAGGTCGTTCAGCACCCGTTCGCTCACCGCCACGAACTCGCGACCAGCCGGTGTGAGCTCGATGCGCCGCGTGCTCCGCGCGAATAATCGTACGCCCAGCTGCTTTTCGATCCTCGTGATGGTGCGGCTCAGCGCCGACTGCGACGTCTGCAGAAACGCAGACGCGTTCACCAGGCTCCCGAAATGTGCCACCGCAACCAGCGCCTGCAGCTCTTTCACATTGAGGCCAGGAACATTCACGGCTTGCATCGTCATATCGGCTCCGTCAGCGGCCGCGATACCCGGGCAGAACCGCCAGAGCGTTGTCCCGCTCGATGCCGGCGAGTTCCGCCGGCGAAAAACCGACCGTGTCCAGTGCCCGCCTGATTTGCGCGGACGTGCCGTACGGGATGTCTGTACCAAACACGATGTGTGAGGTGCCTCCCAACAGCGTTCGCAGCCCCTGCATCGCGATCGGATTCGCGGATCCGGCCGTGTCGTAATAGAACCGTCGCACGTGATACAGGCGGGAATTCACCGCGGGCGTCCCAGCGAGGCTTTGCGCGTCGATATTGCCAACCACGCGGCTTGCTGCACCGATCAGTGTGCCGCCGGCGTGCGACCAGATGAATTTGATGTTGGCGTAGCGGGTCGCCGCGCTTGGCTGCGGAGCCGGCGCGGCGCCAGCTGCCCGCGGTCCCGCTGTGCGACCGCGTCCAAGAACACCCGCACCACCAAGCCGCGCGTCGGTGTTTTCGGCAATGAGGCTCATGATGGTGCGAGCGGTATCGGTGAACCACTCGAGCGTGGCGGGGCTCGCGTTCGCAAGATTGTGGCAGCACGCCGCATCGGTCGGATGCGTGTAGACGACCGCGCCGCGACGGTTCAATTCGTCGAACACCGGTTGCAGTCGAACGTCACCAAACCACATGTTGCCGTAGCTGGTCAGAAGGCCGACACCATCCGCCTTCAACGTGTCGAACCCGTACGCGATCTCTTTCAGGCTGGCGTCGACGTCGGGCAGCGGGAGGACGGCGAACAGGCCGAAGCGTCCTTTGTAGTCCGACACCATTCGCGCCCCGTACTCGTTCATGTCTCGCGACAGCGAAATGGCGTCCTGTCGCTCGCGAGCGAAATCGTCGCCAAACCACACCCCCGGTTCGGTGCACGAGATGAACGCCGTCTGCGTTCCTCCTTCGTCCATCGACTCGATCGCGCGCGCAGGGGTGTACTCCTGAAACGCCTGCCATCCCTGGCGCTGCGATTCGGCCATGCGCTTGATCCAGCGAGGCGAGCCGAAGTGATGATGGAGATCGAGGATGCGCCTTGCGGACGGGGCAGTGGCCTGCTGCGCGGCGCGGATGTCGCGCGAGAAGGCCACCGCTGCGGCAGTTGCCGACACACCGGCCAGCAATTCCCGGCGAGAAAGAGTCTGCATCATGCTGGCCGAGGATTGACGCTCAGCCCACCGTCGAGCACGACCTTCGACGCATTGAAGTAGCGCGCGCGATCCGACGCCAGGAACGTCACGGTATCGGCCACCTCCGACATCTCTGCCCACCGCCCGGCGATGATGCCCATGCGTTTGCAGAACGACGACAGGAACTCCGGTTTCGTCACACCCTGCTGCTTCGCCATGTTGTCCGCCCACACCTCGCGACCCTCGGTCCCGACGAGCCCAGGCACGACAGTGTTGACGGTGATCTTCTGCGCGGCCAGATCCTGTGCCAGGTATCCGGTGGCCTGGTTCATCGCCGCGTTGTTCAAAGCGTGCGTGAGGGCGGGAGCCCAGACGGCCACCGACGCGCTGCCGCTGATGTTGATGATTCGACCGGTGCCGTCACCGGGCATGAGCGGCAGAAACGCTTGCGTCACTCGCAGGGCGCCGACGATCTTCAGATTGAGATCGTCCATCCAGTCCGAATCGGGCCACAGGATCTGCCGATCCATGCGGCGCATCGGACCGCCGGCGTTGTTGACGACAATGTGCACGGTGGGATGGTCGGCCTTGACACGATCGGCCGCCGCCTGCAGCGAGCTGGTACTCGTGATATCCGCCGTGAGCGGCAGGACGCTGACGCCTTGGCTCCCACGAATATCGTCGGCGGCTCGTTCGAGCTGCTCCTTCCCGCGAGCCAACAGCACCACATTGACGCCTTCCGCCGCCAATCCACACGCGATCGCCTTGCCGATGCCGCGGCTGCCGCCCGAGATCACTGCCACGCGTCCCTTCAGTCCGAGCTCCATCGCCAATGTCGTCTCTCCTCGAAAATGCAAGACCACGCGCGTTCTTCGCGCGTTCACTGCGCCGGCGGCAGCGGATTCGGCACCCGGTTGGAAATCGCCGGCACCGTCTTCAGATACGCGAAGATCGCCTTCAGATCATCGTCTGAGGACATCGCGTACATCCGCCACGGCATGGGATTCAGCAGCGGTCGGCCGACACCGCTCTTCTTGCCGTTGCGAATCGCCGAGATGAATGTCTCCTCCGTCCAGCTGCCAATTCCCGTCGCGCGATCCTGAGTCAGGTTGCTCGTAAACGAGACGCCCCATGGACCGGACCATGCGGTATTGGTCGAATTGATCGACACGAGCCAATCGCCGGATTTAGGTCGCGGCGCCGCCACCTTCACGTTCGCCGGGTGGCCCGAGAGCATCTTGCTCATATCGGGTTCACCCTTTTCGTTGAAGGGCGTATGACACCCGTTGCAGTCCTGGATCGTCACCAGATACTTGCCGCGCGCAACCATGGCCGCCGATGGTGTCGCCGCCGATCCGCGCTGTTGCGCAAGCAGCGACAGCGAACCCGCAACGAACACTCCTGTCATCAACACCACGAGAACGGCGGCGCGGGCCTTGTCGGACCCGCGGAATCTCCAGTCGTGACCCATCACGCCTCCTGTTCTGGACCGCAGCTCACGCGGCCAACGCCTCGCCACCATGATCGGGCAAGGCGAGGATGATCAGTGCAGCCGCGAGGAAAAACGCGGAAGTCGTCGCCATCGCCAGCCCGATGCCGATGCCTGGTAATGTGGCCAGCGCGCCAATCACGTAAGGTGCAACGGCACCCGCCAGCCGTCCCAGGTTGTAGCTGGTGCCCTGCCCGGTGGCACGCACCGCGGTCGGAAACATCTCCGCAATGAAGCCACCGAACATGCTGAAGTAGCCGTGCGCCACGTACCCGAACAGCGGCCCGAGCAACATCAGCACGAGCGGACTGCGGGCCATCTGTCCATAGATCGGAACGATGAGAGCCGCGGCGACCATAAACAGAATGAACGTGCGGCGGCGGCCCAACAGATCCGCGATGAACCCGAACGTGAGGTACCCCAGATAGGCACCGATCTGCAGCGGAATGATCCAGCCGATCGAGCCGACGACGCTCATCCCGGCACCGCCCTGCGCCACCGGACGCGCGAGGAAGCCGGGCAGCCAGAAGAAGATTCCCCAGTAGCCGAATTGCGTTGCGGAATTGAGCGCGATGATCAGCAGCGTGCGGGCACGATACTCGGGACCGAAGATCACGGCGAAGGGGTTGACGGCACCCTTGGCCACCGCTCGCCGCTCCGTCCACGCTGCCGGTTCCGGCACCGACCGGCGCACCCACAGGACGAACACTGCGGGCACGACACCAAACGCAAACAGCCACCGCCACGCTTCTGCGCCGAGATCGAGCGTATCGATGAAGACGCCAGCGAGGACCGCGGCCAGGATGTAGCCCAGCGCCCATCCGGACTGCATGATGCTGATCGCTTTGTTGCGATGCGCCGGCGGCCACGTCTCGCTGACGAGCACAGCGCCCGATCCCCATTCGCCGCCCATGCCAATGCCGAGCAACGCGCGCCACATCAGGAGCTGAATGATGCTCTGTGATGTCGCGGCACCAAGTGAGGCGATCGAGAACACGACGATGGTGGCCATCAGCGAGCGAGCGCGGCCGATGCGGTCGGCGATGAAGCCGAAGAGGATGCCGCCGCACGCCGACATGGCGAGCGTCACGGTTCCCAGCAATCCCGCCGTCGCGTCGTCGATCGAGAAATACCGCCGCAGCTGACCGATTGCCATGGCGTAGAGCATGAAATCCATGGCGTCGAGCATCCATCCCAGCTTGGCCGCGGCAAGGACCCGCCATTGCTCCTCAGTGATCGTGCGGTACCAAGGCGTCGACGGAGCGTCCATGGCGGCGACCGACGCCGCGCTCGAAGGACTCACTTGAACTCCGCCATCATTCCGGGAATGTTGCCCGCGGCGGGACCTTCCCCGTAATTGAGCTCCTTCAACAGGGTCTGGGTAATCTCCTCCTCTGTGCGACCCTCTTTGACCAGCGCGCGCGCCCGTTCCCGAATCCGACCGACCCTGGCGCGATGATCGAGAAACTGCTGCTTCGTCAGCACCGGACCGTGACCGCCGACCATGAAGTCGAAGTCCATCGCGGCGATGGCATCCAGCGTCTTGCCCATGTCGGTCCAGTTGCCGCCGTCACCGTAGTTGACGATCTGCGGGATCGTGTCGGGCGTGGTGACGAGATCGCCGACAACGACGACGCGTGCCGCAGGCAGGTACGCGACGGTATCACCACGCGTGTGTCCGCAGTATTCGGTGAGCTGCACTTCCTTGCCACCCAGGAACACGCTGCCGTTCCGCGAATACGTGATCTGTGGCAGCCCTTTCTGTCCACCGCGCGCCATCTGCTGCCGGTCATCGCGGGAGATGATCAGCGTTGCGCCGATCTGCTGCATCTTCGCCGCACCACCGCTGTGATCCTGATGATTGTGCGTGAGGATGACGTAATTGATCGGCTTGTCGGTCAGCGATTTCACTTTGGCCACAACGTCGTCGTGCATCTGGTCGTTCTTGGAATCGAGCAGGATGACGCCCTCGTCGGTGAGGTACACCGTGATGTTTCCACCGAACGCGCCTATCTCCGCGACGACGTTGTTCTGATTCTGAATCACGTACACGTCGTCTTTGACCTTCACGAGGCGTGGGAGTTGGGACGCGGCCGGCGGCCCGCCACCAGCGCCGCGCCCGCCGCCGCCACCTCCACGCCCGCCGCCGCCCTGTGGCGGTGGCGGCAACGACACCGTTGTCGTGCACAAACCGTCGGTGGCCGGCGGACGTGCCGGCTGCTGCGCAAAGGCGACGCTGCCGGCGGCGATGAACACACCCGATAACAGCACGACGCGGACTGTTCGCTTGGATGAGGGCATATCAGGCCTCGTTCTCAGGCGGGAGAGCGGAATGAAGAATACGGCCGCGGATCATTGCGGCGGCGCCGTGGCGAGTCGTGGCGGATCGATCGCACAGGGCGTCGGGGCGAACTTCGAGCCGTCGGGTTCTTTGCGGAAATCAGCCGACGTGATGAAAGGCTGCGCCAGATATTTCGGGTCGTCGACGATTGTCGTCACGGTGAGCCACTCGAGATCGCGCGGGCCGGTGTGACGATAGTAGTACTCGGTGACGACGGCGTTCTCGCTGTACGGGACGCCGTTGGTCCGCAGGTAGCCGGCTCGTAGCCCGGTCGTCACAACCTTCAGGTTGCCGCCGGCAACGCTCCCACCCCCGCGCCCGCCAAACCCGAACGCAGGGACCGGCTGCTGCTTGCGCCATTCGGCGACCGATGTGCCCTGCCATGTTCGTTCACCTCCCGCGGCTGGCGCAGTGCCCTCCGGCGGCTGTGCGAATCGCAGCAGGCGAGTCTGATTTCCGGCGGACGTTTCGATCTTCAGCGTGGAGTCGTCCTGCCACGTGACATGCAGCCGGCCGGGACGGCGCGTGATGGCCGCCGCGCCGAAAGCGCGACACTCGCTGCCGTCCGCTTTGTCCTTCGCGAGGTCCCACGAGTCGGCCACCTTACGACCGTCGTTGTTCAACGGCACGCTCGAATAGTCACCCTTGGGCGGCGTCATCATGCGCCACCGCCAGTCTTCGGTGACGAGCGACACCCAGTAGCCAGTCATGTCGAACGGAGCAGCGGCGCGCGCGGTCGGGGGCGGACCACCACCACGATTGCCTCCCGTTCCCCCTCCACCCGGCCCGCCTTGCCCTGCCTGTCCCCCTTGTCCCGCCTGCGGCGCCGCCGTCAGTGCGACAGCGGCCACGACAACGTACGCGCAGGTCCAGATGATGCGCCGGCTCATCGCGTCACCCCTCGCCGCGGCTGTTGTGCGGCCTTCGACAGACTGCGATACGCGGCTTCGACGAACATCTCACCCGTGTACTTCGGCATGCCGTACAGCGAGTCGTAGTCTCGCGTTGGCCGCGCGGCTTTCACCTGTTCGAGCGTCAACCGGCGGCGGATCATGTCCTGGATGCGATCGTGAACGATGGTCACCATGTCGCGGTAGTCGGCGACATCGGCTTCGTCACAGAGGCGACCGATCGCAGGCACGACCATGGTCCCGCCTTCTTCGTTCAGCTCCGGAACCGTGAGCTCGATGATCGTGTTGAGCCCGGCGAGAACACCCATGAAGGTGCCACCATGCTCGACGTCGATGCGCGGGAACTGATGTGGGGTGTAGACGTCGCCCGCGACGACAACATCCGATCGGCGAAACACGACGAACGAATCGCCGTCGGAATACGCGGACGGCTGGTGATGCAGCTGGACGGGCTCGCCGTTGAAGAACAGATCTTTGCTGCCGACGAAGTAGGTATCGGTAGGCCATGAGAGCTGCGGAAACGAGCTCCCGTCGGCACTCATCCGCTGCTGAACCGCATCGAACGCAAGGATGGCAGCTCCATCGCCTTGGCGGCCAGCCGCGGCGCCGACGGCGCGCCCTGCTCTGCGGATCACCTCGTTGCCCCCGGTGCGATCCGCATTGGTGTTGATGATCTGCAGAATCGGTCCCAGGCTCACCGTTCGGATCGCCTCGAGGAGGCGGGGCGCCAGCGCCGCCGTCATCGTGTCCACAACGAGAACGCCGTCCTCTCCGACCTGCACGGCGCTGTTCCCCTCGGCACTCGCCATCAGATACAAGCGGTTACGCCGAATCGGGACGATATGGATCGGTCCGACCTCCCGCTCTACGCCGGGCGCAAACGCCTCCGGCACGGCGCGCACCGGCGTCTGCTGGCCCGAGACGAGAGCTGTGGCACAGACAAGCACGCCAGCCGCGACCGCTGGAAGAAACCGATGCCTGGTCGCGATCATCGGCCGGCTCCTGGCGCCGCGCCTCCGCCTGCTGGCGCCGGCGCCGGAGACGTCAGCCGCGCGCCGGGGGCGAGGACCGGAGTGAACGTCGCGTCGGGCAGGGTCCGCAACTTTGCCGCGAATTCCGGGTACATCGTTTCGGCGCCACCCGATCGCGCGTCTACCGGCATGTGATACCGCGCGACGAACTCGTTGAGGTACGGGTTCTGGCCGGGGAGATAGTTTGGAATCAGCGTCTGATCGCGATCGATCTCCACTTCCACGGAACACGGATACGGCACCGGCAGAAACCCTGGCTCGTACACGAAGTTTCGACTCTTGATGTACGGCTCGGTGAGATACACCGGGTCGTCGATGATCTGGATCCACGTCAGCACGTCGCCGCTGCGAATGAAGTGCTCGGTCAGCGTCGCCTTCTCACTCCGCGCAAGACCGTTGCGGCGGACGTAGGCGGGTTTCAGGTGAGTGGTGGTAACGGTGAGCGTGTCGCCTTCCCACTTCCCGGTCGAGAATCCCTGCCACGTGTGAGGCGCGTACTCCGACGGGTGCGCCCGCCCGTCCATCCAGATCGTGCGCACCGGCGTCATCCACGCCATCTGTGTGTGATAGGCAACGACGTCGGCGGTGACCGGATTGACATCCGCCCAGATGCGCAGGTTGGAGAAGTTGGGACCGTAATCGGCCGGATGCGGAATGCACTGATGCTCGGGCACGGTCCACAACGTCGCGCTCCACGCTTCGCCGCGGGCGCGATCGGCGTCGTTGATCGGTAAACCCTGGAACTCGCCGATGTGCGGACCGCCGCCGCGCTCCGGTGCATCTTCGTGTTGGCGAGTCGCCCATCCGCCGCTCAGATCAACCTGCGCATTCGCCGCCACCGGCAGCGCCAGCGACACGCTCAATGCGGCGGCCGTCGCACGGATGCGTAAAGCCATACTGGAATCAGCCTCTTTCCTGTTTTGCAAGAATAGTTACTCGTCTTGTTTGCGTGTAAACTACACGCCGCAGCGATTCTCTGTCAATGCTGGGTGGTGGATGCTGGGTGGTGGATGGTGAATCGTGGATGGTGGGTTGGTTGGTGGTTGGTGGTTAGTGGTTAGTGGTAGTGGTTACGAGGCGACGAACCACCAACCACGATTCACCAACCGGTCGAAGAGGTCGGCATGCAAGTGTCACGGACCCTGCGGAACGCACGTTCCCTCGTCACGATCTTTCTCGTCACGGCGATGATGTCGCGGTCGCACGCATCTCCAGACGCACAACAGCGTGGCGAACGAGAGGGCGCAGCCGCTGGCGCACGCCAGGGCGGCGCGGGTGGTCGCGGTGGAGGCGGCGGCCTGGCGGCCAAGAACCCCGATCTTCCTGCTGGTGCGTTCACCGCCGCTTCCACGATCGCCCGCACCACGCTGCGCCACGAGTGGGTCGACATTCCATTCGGTGGACAGCGGCTCCACACCTGGATCGAGTATCCGAATAGAACCGACCCGGCGCCGGTTGTCGTCGTGATGTCGCATGAGGCGGGTCTCGACGACTGGATGCGCGCCGTCGCCGACCAGTTGGCAACGCAGGGATTCATCGCTGTCGCTCCGGATATCTTGTCCGGGCGCGGTCCCAACGGCGGCAACTTCGACAGCTTCCGCTTCGCGGCCGACGTCGTCCAGGCAAACGAGAAGCTGCCGCAGGACGATGCGATGCGCCGGTACAAAGCAGCCCTCGACTACGCACGGAAGCTTCCTGGTGCCAGCGCCAGGAGCGCGAGTCTGGGCGTGGGCATGGGTGGAGCCGACAGCTTCCGCTTCGCTGCTGAAGTACCGAACCTCGACGCCACTGTGGTGTTCTACGGCGTCTCGCCCGACGAGACTGTGCTCGCAAACGTCAAGGCGCCGGTGGCTGGTTTCTATGGCGAAGACGATCCTCGCGTCATGCCGACCGTCCGTGCAGCCGAGGCGACGATGAAGCGGCTCGGCAAGTTGTTTGAGGTGCACGTGTATCCCGGAGCGACGCAGGCGTTCCTGCGCTCATCGGTGGAAGGACAGAACGCGGACGCTGGTCTGGCCGCGTGGCCGGCAGCGATTCAATTCCTGCGGCAGCACGTGAACTAACGAGGGAGCGATGAAGAGACACGTATTCCTCTGCGCACTCGTGGCCATCGCGTTGTCAAATGACGCGTCGTCGCTGAACCCGCTGCACGCGCGCACCGCGCACTCGGTGTTGCCGTCGCCGTCGACGGCGTCGACGATTCTCAACACGACGACTCGGCACCGTGAATGGGTGAATGTCGCCGCTGGACCGTCAACCGTACTTGCATTCGTGGTGTATCCGGAGCGCGCGGATACGGCGCCCGTCGTGCTGGTCAGAATCAAGAACGAGACGTCGAGCGTCCGCGCCCGCGCGATCGCCGATCAACTGGCCGCTGAAGGATTCATCGGCGTCGTTCCCGACGTGCTGACCGGCCTTGGGCCCAATCACACTGACGGCGATGGATTCACGAGACCGGATGATGTCGCCCAAGCACTGCGGCGCCTCGGAGAGAACGAGGTGAGACGGCGGTACGACTCGGCGCGGAACTATGCCGAACGTCTCCCGGCGGCCAATGGAACGAGCGTGTGGTTGAATTTCGATCCGCGAGAAGGACGGGCCGACATCATCTTCGACGGACTCGATCGCGCTGCCACGAGTGTAAGCGCCAGTGCGGCAAACTGGCCGGGCGTTGTCGAACGTCTGTCTGATGTCACGCACAATCACGCGACGTTTGTCGCAGCCAGCCGTTCCCGAGTCCGGCTGCCGGTGGACACCATGAGTGCTGTCGCCGTCGACCCGCACGCGATGCACATGGCGCATTCGATGGCGCCGGCCGCTCAGAATCAGCGAACCGGTTCGACGGCCTCCCGGACGATTCCAGGCCTCGCCGACAAACCTCGGAATCTCCCGGCCTCGTATTACACGGCCACGGCGACGCTGGCGCGATCGACTCTGAAGAAGGAGTGGGTCGACATTCCGATGGGCGACACGAAGCTCCATGCCTGGGTCGAGTACCCGGAAGGCAACGGCAAGGCGGGCGTGGTCATCGTGATGCAGCACGGCGTCGGACTCGACGACTGGATGCGCTCGGTCGCGGATCAACTCGCGGCCGACGGATTCATCGCCGTCGCGCCCGATGCGTGGTCGGGCACGGGGCCGAACGGCGGCAATCGCGATTCATTTCAATTCGATGACGAAGCGATGCGAGCGGCCGCGCGGATTACCCCGGATGAAACGCAGCGCCGCTACAAGGCCGCACGTGACTGGGCGCTCAAGCTGCCGAGAGCCAATGGCAAGACGGGAAGCATCGGGTTCTGTGCCGGTGGAGGAAATAGTTTTCGTTTCGCAGCTGAAGTGCCGGAGCTGAATGCCGCCGTCGTGTTCTATGGTGGCTCGCCGGCCGAGGATCTCGCGCAGAAGATCAAGGCCCCGGTGCTCGGCTTCTATGGCGAGAACGATGCCCGGGTCACGGCAGCCGTCGCGCCCACGACGGAGATGATGAAGCGCCTGGGCAAATCATACGAGCCGCACATCTATCCGAAGGTCACGCATTCGTTCGTGTACTTCCAGGACCTGAGCGTGAACCGCGACGCCGTCGCCGACGCGTGGCCGCGCACGATCGCCTTCTACAGCAAGTATCTGAGGTAACGAGATGCAGCCCAGAGCCGCGATGACCGAGAGTGACACGGAATAAGGAAGTCATGAACACATCCAGTACAAAACGAGGCGCATTGGCTGCGACGAGCCTTGCGATCGTCATTGCCTCTCACATGGGAGCTGGTGCTCAAGCGCCGGCTCAAACACCACAACCGTCGACCGCTGACCCCGTGAATCCCGTGAACCTCTACGCCGCCGACGTCAATCCTTATGCGCCGCGCCAGAATGGGGAGCTTCGTGCCCAGCGCGTGGCGGGACAGGTCTGGCTCATTACAGGGCAGCCTGGCGAGTCGAACGTGTTGGTGCACGTCGGCGACCAGGGCGTGATGGTGATCGATTCGGGCACGCAGGCGATGGCCCCCAAACTACTCGCCGTGGTTCAAGCGCTCGCACAGGAACAGTCCGCGAGTCCCAATCACAAGACTATCCGCAAGGTGATCAACACCAACGGGCGTGCCGATCACATGGGCGGCAACGAGGTTCTTCGCAAAGCCGGCGGCCAGGTGATCGGCGGCGAAGAGGCCGCGCAACAGCGGGCGTTCGGGACTGCAGGCGCTGAAGTCGTCGCCCACGAAAACGTGCTGACGCGGCTGGTGACGGACAGCGCAGCTCCCGGGGCTCTGCCTCAGGAACTGTGGCCGACCGATGCGGAAGGCTTCGACGTCGACAACACGCGCTTCAATGGCGAGGCGGTGCAGATCGTCCACCCTCGCAGCGGCAACACCGATGGCCAGCTGGTCGTCGCGTTCCGTGGATCAGATGTGATCGCCGCCGGCGACGTGGTCGACATGACGGGCTATCCGATCATCGACGTGGCTCGTGGCGGGACGATCGACGGCCTGCTGGTCGCGATCAACCAAGTGATCACGATGGCAGCGCCCGACGATCAGTCGGAAGGCGGCACGGTCATCGTCCCGGGGCATGGCCGGCTGTGCGATCAATCCGAAGTAGCGCTCTACCGGAACATGATCACGATCATCCGCAACCTCGTTCAGTACCACAAGAATCAGGGCAAGACGCTCGCGGAGGTGCTGGCGCTCAAGCCAAGTGAGGGCTATGACCAGCGCTGGGGCCGAGCGAGCGGGCCGTGGACAACGCGCGACTTCATCACGGCGATCTACCAGACACTGCCCGCCAACGGGCCCGTGTACTTCTCGATGAAGAACGCCACCGTTGTCCCCTCGACTGCCACCCCATCGTCCGGCAAGGTGTTCTGAGATGAAGCTTCGTTCACTCGTCGGCTTACTCGCGCTGACAGGCGCGCTCACGTTCGGTCACGCGGAACTCGCTGCGCAAGCGGCGCCACAGGCCGGCCGGCAAGGTGGTCCACCCGCGGCACAGCAGCCGGTTGCTCCGCAAACTGGCCAGTCTGCAGCCCTCACGGATCTGACCGGCTATTGGGTATCGGTGGTTAATCAGGACTGGTATTTCCGGATGATCACGCCGCCGAAGGGTCAGTACGCTCAAGTTCCGCTCAACGCTGCCGCCCGCAAGATCGCCGACCAGTTCGATCCCGCGCTGTACGGTGGGGCGAATTATCAAACCTCCGGAATCATCGACTGCCGGGCCTACGGAGCCGCCGGGTTGATGCACATGCCGATGCGCATCCACATCACCTGGGACTCACCGGACGTGTTGAAGATCGAAACGGACTGGGGAGCGCAGACGCGTCTGCTGCGTTTCAGCCCTGGCCGCCCCAATGACGACTTGGAGCAGGCGATGCGACGCGGCGAGGTCGGTCCGACGCAGGCGCAACCCTCGATGCAAGGCTATTCCCTCGCGATGTGGGAGCAACCGTTTCGTCTCAACGCGAACGGCTGGCAGCGTGGTTTCGCGGGGCGCGGCGGTGGCCTCGGCCAAGGCGGGATAGACGTTTCGCAACCGGGCGGAGATCTGGCGGTGTTGACGACGAATCTCACGCCCGGCTGGCTGCGGCGGAATGGAGTGCCGTATAGCGCGCGTACTCGCGTGATCGAGCACTATCTGACGTTTCAAGATCCGACCGGCAAGGATTGGATAAACGTCACAACCGAGGTCGTCGATCCCGAGTACCTGAATACGCCGTTCATCACGACTGCGGATTTCCGGAAGGAACCGGACGGCTCGAAGTGGGCGCCGCACCCGTGCAAGCAAGTCGCCGAACGCTGACTCACGAGTTGAGAGATGCAAATCATGGGAATCAATCGGCGTCCTCTTTGGTTGGCGGCCGCTTTCACTGTTGTCGGACTGCTGTCTCCGCAACCGGCGGCTGCTCAGTCGCTCATCAATGGCTATTGGGCTCCGTTGCTTCACCAGGATGCGCACCCGTACGCGGGCGGCCCCGATCCTGGAGAGTTCCCCGGCCTGCCGATTACGGACGCGGCACGAAAGGTCGCGTCGAACTACGACGAAAACGAGATGATGCTGAGGGAACTGCAGTGTCGTCCGTTTCCCGCAACCTACGGCCCCAGGGCGCTGAGCACCCTGCGCGCCTGGGAAACGCGCGATCCTGAGACGCAGGAGCAGATCAAGATCGAAACGACGATGGCGTTTGCCGCGCAGCATCGCACCATCTGGATGCCAGCGTCGCGCGTGACGCCTCCGCCGGATTCGGCGCCGCACACGTGGCAGGGTTTCTCTGTCGGCAAGTGGGTAGGCAACGTGCTGTGGGTGCACACGACCCACCTCAAGGAGGGCTTCTTACAACGCAGTCAGGGCCTGCCGCTGTCTGACAAGACCGTCATGGACGAGCGCATCTTCCGGTACGGAGATCTCCTCGTGAACATCATGATGATCTCGGATCCAGCTTACCTTTCGCAGCCGTTTGTCTATAGCAAGTTGTACTACCGCATACCTCAAGGCAGCATGGATCCCTATCCCTGCGATGCGCGCAATCACCTGCCTATGCCGGACGGGTTTGTGCCGATGCGACTGCCCTTCTACACTGCTATCTACAACAAGACGTTCTTCGAGCACGGCATTCCGCTCGAGGCCGCGCGCGGCGGGGAGCAGACGATGTTTCCCGAGTACCAGGACCACTTGAAGACCTTGCCGCCTAATCCGTCATGGGCGCAGGTGAGCGCGGAACAAGGGAAGCAACGCGCGGAACAGGACGCCATCAGGCAGAAGTCGGCTCCCTGAGAAGATTCCGAGGCGGCAACGACCACCTGAAGGATCGAGATGTCGAACGAAACTTCTCGCCGCGAATTTCTCGCACTCTCCGGGGCTGCATTGGCAGCAGCGAACCTCGGAGCGCAGACGCCACAGCGCCGGTTGTTTGCCTACGTGGGCAGGAGAACACGAGGCGGGTTCCCGGGCGGCGCCGGAGCCGGCGCAGCGCGTCCTGGCGGACCGGGCGGTGTCCCTGGCGCCGGCGGCCGGCCCCCGACAGGCGGAGGGGGCATCACGGTCTTCAGGGTGAACATGATCGATGGGTCGCTGACCGAGGTCAGCCGGACCGGTCCCGAAGTGGACGATCTGAACTGCGACGGGATGTGCACGTCGGCGGACGGCCGCCTGTTGTACGCCGTCAATCAGGTGCCGTCACTTGGCGGCAAGCCCGGGGCAGGCGGCGGCGTGGTGGCGTTCGCGATCGACCGTGACGCGGGCTCGTTGAAGCACCTGAACACGCAGCCCTCGATGGGTGCGATGCCGACAGGCGTGATCATCGACAGGACGAACTCGCGCGTGCTGGTCGCGAACCACGGTGCCGTCGCAACGATCGTCACTGTCGTCAAGAGGAACGGCGTACCTGTGGTCGAGAGCCTGACCGACGATGGGACCGTGTCGATGTATCCGGTCAAGAGCGATGGTTCCCTCGAGCCGGCGTGTGACGTCTCCGTCTTCGCGCGACGTCCTCCATCCGAGCCCGGTCCTGGCGCCGCGGCACACCAGGTGATCTTCGATCGCACCGAGCGGTGGGCGATCGCCAGCGACAATGGATACGATCACCTCTATATCTATCGGTTCAGCGCGCGTGCGCGGACGCTGGAGGGCAAGGCGTATCCGACACCACCCGGCAAGGCGCCGCGTCACCTCGTCTTCCATCCGCGCGCACCGTACTTCTTTTTCACGAACGAGCGCGAAGCCAGCGTATCGTCCTACTCCTTCGATTCGAACACGGGCGAACCACGGGCCGTTCAAACGATCCCGACGATTCCCGACGGCTACTCCGGTCCGCGCGTGGCGCCGTCGAACATCCAGATGCATCCCAACGGGCGGTTCATCTATGCCGCGAACCGCGGCGACGACAGTATCGCGATCTTCAGCATCGACGAAGGCAGCGGACGCATGACGCCGGTGAGCACGGTGAAAACGGGAGGCCGCGGACCGCGCGAGATGAACTTCGAACCTTCGGGCAAGTACTTCTACGTCTGCAACCAGCAGTCAGGCGATGTCACGACGTTCGCGGTCGATGGCAATAGCGGCCATATCACCAACAGATCGAAGGTGGACCTGCCGCAGGCTGGCGTCATCAGCTTTGCCGTGATCTAGTCCCGGAGTTCACGTCAGTTGACC
>Ga0081539_10001098_pt1 | contig 49182 bp, 54 predicted proteins | sample TabmetS4T2R2_FD_71023 | JGI IMG/M metagenome (GOLD analysis project Ga0081539, IMG submission 71023) | Tabebuia heterophylla rhizosphere microbial communities from the University of Puerto Rico - S4T2R2 | ecosystem: Host-associated > Plants > Roots > Rhizosphere ... | reverse complement strand
GAAGAGGGGGGCCCGAAATCCATCCTCACGAGGGTGGTTTTGGTTCCGGGGCTCGATGCTCCGCGAGCCCCGGAATGACGAGAAGATATACTATTCCGCCGCCTGCCGCGGCGCCCGCGCGAGTCGCAACAGCGCATCATCCTCCACTGTCTCGATCGGCGTGAAATCGCGATGGGCGATGTAGTCCGGCCTTGTCGGCGTGCGGATGTAGTTCGAAACCGCGTTCAGCGTCAGATAGACGATCTTGCGCGGGTAGGGCGTGATGTTGCCGCTCGAGCCGTGCACCAGATTGCCGTGGAACATCAGCATGCCGCCGGCCTTGCCGGTTGGCGCGACGATGCCGCCTTCCTTGACCAGCCGCGTCACCGTCTCTTCATCCAGCGTCCACAGCGGATAGGACGTGGTCTCCAGATCATGCGAGGCCTTGAGATCCCCGGCATTCTGGCTCCGCGGCACCAGCATCAGGGGGCCGTTGATCGGCATCACCTCGTCGAGGAAGATCGCGATATTCATCGCGCGCGGCAGCGGCATGCCGTCGTCGCGCTTCCAGGTGCCGTAATCCTGGTGCCATTGCCAGACGTCGCCGGTGAACGCCGCCTTGGCGTTGATCTTGAACTGGTGCATGTACACTTTTTCGCCGAACAGCTGCTCGATCGGCTCGATCATGCGCGGGTGCCTGCCGAGCGTGCCGAAAGCCTCGTTGTAGAGATGAGCGGCAAACGCGGTGCGCGGCGCGCCGCTTTTTTCGCGCCACACCTCGGGCCGGTTGGCGTCATAGATGCTGACCGCCTCGCGGGCGAGGAAGTCGACCTCTTCCTGGGAAAACAGCTCTGGCAGGAACAGCCAGCCTTCGCGGTGGAAGAATTCGATCTGCTGCGGCGTCAGTTTCATGTTTTCCTCTCCCTTGCTCGCTCGTCTTCTTTCTCTCTCTCCCCATGGTGAGGAGCGCGCCTTCGCGCGTCTCCAACCATGAAGGCCCCGATCTCGCCCGTAGCCATCCTTCGAGACGCGGCCTGTCGGCCGCTTCTCAGGATGAGGACCTGCTACGCGGCCTTGTCGCTCGCCCTCAGCCTCTCTTCCGTCATCCGCCCCGCAGCCAGCGCATGCGCCATCGCGGCAGCCTCGGCGGCCTTGGCATTGCCGGAGAGCACATGCGCGGCGATGGTCTCGTGCTCGTGCCAGGCGTTTTCGCGGTAATCGAGCTCGACCAGCACGGTTGCCATCGAGCGGCGCATATGCGGCCAATGCGGCGCGATCATCTCTTCGATCGCGGGATTGCCCGACAGCGCATAGATCGCGCGGTGGAAATCGACATCGCGGGCGATCAGCTCGGCAAGCGGCGTTTTGGCGCTGATCGAGCGCCCGGCCGCCAGCGCCGTTTCCAGTCGCGCGCGGCTGCTCGCATTGGTTTTGGCGCGCACAGCGGCAAGGCGCGCAGCGAGCGCATCGATGGCGCCACGGACCTCGTAGAGCTGGCGGATGCGTTCTGGATCGAGCCGGATCACCTCAAAGCCGCGGCGGCCGCTTTCGGCCACGAGCCCCTGCCGGTGCAGCAGATGCAGCGCGTGCGACACCGGCTGACGCGACACGCCGAGCCGGTCGGCCAGCTCGTTCTGGCGGATACGCTGGCCCGGCGGCAGCGAACGATCGATGATCGCCTCGAGAATCCGCGCATAGACCTGGTCGATCAGGTTCGGAAGCGGGTCGAGCGGGATCATGGCCGATCGTTCCATTTGGAATACGGAATTCCGTATTCGAAAGCTAGCGCCGCCGTAGAGGCGGGTCAAGGCACGATCTTCATGCAACAAGCCTGTTGCATGATAATGTCCCGCGGTCTAAGCAGCGCGGATGGATCTCGATCTGCTGTTTCACGCGCTGTCGGACATCACGCGGCGCCGCTTGCTCGACGAGCTTGCCGAGCGCGACGGGCAGACGCTGTTCGAGCTGCACGTCCGGCTTCTCTCCTGGCAGCAGTCGCGCATTACCCGGCAGGGACTGGCGAGGCATCTTGGTGTGCTCGAGGACGCGGGCCTGCTTCGCACCGAATGGCGCTGGCGCAGCAAGCACCACTTTCTTGATCGCAGCCCCCTGCGCGCCGCGTGGAAGCTGTGGCTTGGACCGATCACCAACCAAGAACAATCAACTGGAGACAATGCTCATGAAGATCGTGCTGACGAGTGTTCTGGTCGATGACCAGGAAAAGGCGCTACGCTTCTATCGCGACGTCCTTGGCTTCCAGCTGAAGCACGATATCCCGCTCGGCGCGCACCGCTGGTTGACCGTCGTCTCGCCCGAGCAACCCAATGGCGTGGAGCTGGTGCTGGAGCCTGACGAGCATCCGGCCGCCAGGCCTTTCAAGTCTGCGCTGGTTGCGGATGGAATTCCCTGCACATCCTTTGGCGTTGAGGATGTCCGCAAGGAGCACGAGCGGCTGACGAAGCTCGGTGTCAGGTTCACGCAACCGCCCGTCAACATGGGCCCGGTGACGACTGCGGTCTTCGAAGACACCTGCGGTAACTTGGTGCAGATCGCGCAGCGTCACTGAGCGCGGGCGCTATGCCTTCCTCATGGCTTCCTCCCGAATTTATCGTTGCGACAAGTTTACCACCGGGCCGGCATCGGCCATTAAAAGACTTCGACGTCGATCTCGGCCAGCTGATCCGGATTGGCCACAGCTTCGATCGCCGCGATGCGGTCGTCGGCGAGAGTAACCCGCAGCGCGACGCGCAACTCGCCGCCGAGAATAACGGCGACGCCAAGCTCGCCGTCGACCAGCGCGGTCCTGGCGGCTTGCGCGCGGCCCTTGAAGGACTCGGCCACTGCCTGCGCGCCACGGATTTCCGCCAGCGACCCCAGCCGCTGCGCGGCGGCATCGGCGCGGACGACGACGTCGGGGTCGAGCACCGCGAGCAACCCCTCGAAATCGCCGTCGCGCGACGCCTTGAGAAAAGCGTCGACGATGCGGCGCTTGTGGCTGAGCTCTGCGTCCGGGGCGGGGGCGCCTTGCACGCGGCGCCGTGCGCGGCTGGCGAGCTGGCGCGCGGCGGCCGGCGTGCGATCGACGATCGCGGCGATCTCCTCGAAGGGCACGGCGAACATGTCGTGCAGCACGAAGGCGAGCCGCTCGGCCGGCGTCAGCGTCTCCAGCACCACGAGCAGCGCCGTGCCGACATTGTCGGCCATCTCGGTTTCGCGCTCATGCGCACTATCTGCCGTCGGCTCCGGCACATGCGGTCCCATCGGCTCCTCGCGGCGCGATTTCCGTGCCCGCAGCATGTCCAGGCACACCCGCGCGACGACCGTTGTGAGCCAGCCGCGCAGGTTCTGCACGGAAGCAGCGTCCGAGCGGGACAGCCGCAACCAGGTCTCCTGCACGGCGTCATCGACATCGCCGACCGATCCCAGCATGCGGTAGGCAACTTTCCGCAAATGGGCGCGGTTCGCCTCGAATTGGTCGGCCCAGAAATTTTTCTCGTCCATCGGTCACATTCCCTGATCGCGCTCCGTCATGGCTATGACGAACGAGACCTGTGCCGTGTGACAGCAGAACGGCGCGGGAACGTCAAAGGTCCAAACCAACCGATGGAGATCGATATGTTGCAAGCCCGCATGAAGCACCCCGTGATGGTCGTTCCCGACGCCCTGAAGACCCTGCAGTCGCTGGGCGATCTGACCAAGCGGGGATTGCCGGAAAAGCTGCTCGAGCTCGTGCATCTGCGCGCGAGCCAGATCAACGGCTGCAGCGTCTGCGTCGACATGCACCCGAAACTCGCCAGGCGCGCCGGCGAGACCGACGAGCGGCTGTTCGCCGTCGCGGCCTGGCACGATGCGCCCTATTTCACCGACGGCGAGCGCGCCGCACTGGCGTTGACGGAATCGCTGACCCGTCTCGCCGACCGCAGCGAGGCCGTGCCTGACGACATCTGGGAAGAGGCGGTGAAGCATTTTGACGAGACCGAGCTTGCCTCGCTGCTCCTCGCCATCGCCACCATTAACGTCTGGAACCGCCTCAACGCCGCCGTGCGCCAGCCCGTCGGTGCGTGGAAGGTGTAGCGGTGGTCTTACCCTCTCCCTCGCGTCCGCCGAAGCCTTGGCGAAGGCGGATGTGGGAGAGGGTCGCTTCGCGGCACGCGAAGCGGGGTGAGGGGTCTGTCTCCGCGGATAGAGATCCTCATTGAGGCAGTGTCAAGCGAGGATAGAGGCCCCTCATCCGTCGCGCATCTGTCGATGCGCGCCACCTTCTCCCACAAGGGGAGAAGGGAAGTTCGCTACCTTGCCAGAAAATCCAGCACGATCTCGCAATATCTCTGCGGCTGCTGCTCGAACATCGGATGCGTTGCGCCCGCGATCATTTCGGTGCGCGAGCCCTTCACATGCGCGGCCAGCGCGCGCAACACCAGCGGCAGTGCGCCCCTGGTGTTGGCGCCGCCGATGAACAGCGTCGGCGTGGTGATCGCCTCGGCCTCGGCCTTTGAGAATGGCGGACGCTGATCGCGCATCTGGCCGATCAGCGTCGTTGCATTGTCGCGCAGCTGCTGCTTCGGCACCGCCGGCAGGCGCTTCCAGGTGCCGGGGCCTTCCAGGGCATCCATGAAAAGCTCCAGCCCGCCGTCGATGTCACCCTTGGCGATGATGGCGGCGGAGGCCGCGATCCGCGCCGCCAGCGCCGAGGGACCGGGCTCGAAATTCGGATCGAGCGTGGCATCGAGCTCGCCGCCGGGTTCGGCCAGGATCAGCTTGCGCAGCAGATCAGGCCGCCGCTGCGCCACGCGGAAACAGATATGCCCGCCGCGCGAATGCCCCATCAGGTCGACCGGGCGCGGCTCGATCTGCGCGATGAAGGCGATGACATCGTCGACATGCTGCGCGATCGAATAGGTGTCGCCGACGCCGTTCCAATGCTCGGGGAAGAAATGCCGCAGGCTCACCGCAATCACGCGGTGCTTTCGCGTCAGCGGTCCCAGCACCGCCGACCAGATGCGGAAATCACACAGCGAGCCGTGGACACAGACCAGCGGCGGCGCAGTGGGCTCGCCCTGGCCGACCTCGATATAGGCCATGTCGTATCCGTTGACGCGCAGGGTCTGCATGGGGCTCGCTTTGGGGATCCGCGGAGGAGGGCGTTCCATCATTCCATGGAACCGGGTCCGTGCCCATTGCCGAATTGCGCCGAATGCCCTGACTTTTCGGTGGATTTCAGCCTGTTGGTCCGATCGGAATCCGGGTGGATAGCAACTATTTCCAAGCCTAGATTCAGGCCAACGACCAAGCTGGAACAATGCCTGGAAGGAGCAAGCCATGAGCCAGCAGTTTGCGATTTTCGACACCCCGATCGGCGCCTGCGGCGTGATCTGGGGCGAGCGCGGCATCACCGGCGTGCAGCTGCCGATGGGCAATGAGGAGAAGACACGCAAGCGCATCCACCAGCGCAACGGCGATATCCCGGAGGGTACGCCGCCGGCCGAGGTGAAACACGCGATCGACGCCATGATCGAGCTGCTCGCCGGCAAGCCGAACGATCTGCTTGACGTGGAGCTCGATCTCGACGGCGTGCCGGACTTCAACCGCGGCGTCTACGACATCGCGCGGAAAATCCCGCCGGGCCAGACCATGACTTATGGCGACATCGCCAAGAAACTCGGCGGCCTTGAGCTGTCGCGCGACGTCGGCCAGGCCTTGGGACGCAACCCGTGCCCGATCGTGGTGCCCTGCCACCGCGTGCTCGCGGCCGGCAACAAGCCCGGCGGTTTCTCCGCCAATGGCGGCGTGGTGACCAAGCTGAAGATGCTGGCGATCGAAGGCGCGACGGTCAACCACACGCCGAGCTTGTTTGATTAGACGGGACTGCACCCTCTCCCCTCGCGTCCGCCGAAGCCTTGGCGAAGGCGGATGTGGGAGAGGGTCGCTTCGCAAAGCGAAGCGGGGTGAGGGGTCTGTCTCCGCGGAGACAGAACTCTAATTGGCACCTGCGTTCGCGGATAGAGACCCCTCATCCGTCGTGCTCAGGAGCGCAATTGCGCTCCAAAGCGCGACACCTTCTCCCACAAGGGGAGAAGGGAAGACCCGCCGGTAGGTTCGGCTTTCTCACCGCCCCCTGAAATTCGGTGGCCGTTTCTCGTTGAACGCCAGCACGCCTTCGCGGCGGTCCTCGGTCGGGACCATGCGGTTATAGGCCTCGATCTCCAGCGCAAGCCCGTCGCGCAGCGATAGTTGCAGCCCGCGGTGGATCGAAAGTTTCGCCTGACGCACCGAGATCGGCGCATTGCGCGCGATGCGCGCGGCGGTCGCCAGCGCTTCCGGCAGTAGCTCGGACAACGGGAATACTTCATTGACAAAACCCCAATCGCGGGCTTGCGCGGCCGTGAAAGGTTTCCCCGTTAGGATCAGCTCCTTGGCGCGGCGCTCGCCGACGGCGCGGGGCAGGGTCTGCGTGCCGCCGCCGCCCGGCATGATGCCGAGCGTCACCTCGGTCAGGGCAAAGCGCACGCCCTCTGCGGCGTAGAGGAAGTCGCAGCAGGCCGCTATCTCGCAGCCGCCGCCATAGGCCGCGCCATTGATCGCGCCGATGACTGGCACCGGGCAGTCGAGCAGCGCCCGCACCATCCGCTCGAAGATGACGTGCTGGCGCGTCCAGGCCTCATCCGTCATGCCGCGGCGCTCCTTCAGATCGCCGCCGGCGCAAAACGCCTTGTCGCCCGCGCCGGTCAGAACAATGCAGCGCAGACTTCCCGGATCGAGCGCGACGTCCTCGAAACAGCGCACGAGATCGCGGCCCATCTGGGTGTTGAGCGCGTTGGACGCATCGGGCCGGTTGAGCCTGACGATCGCCACATGCTCGTCGACGCTTTCAATCGAAAGCGTCGCGAATTCCTGCGCTCCCGCGGGCACGGTCACACCGCCTCGCAGGAAAAGCCGTTGCCCTTGCGCCGGATCTTTCCGACCGAGGGTGACGGGAAGTGCGCCGTGCAGCACAGCGTGTCGGTGTCGCAATAGCGCTCCAGGAAGCTGCGCCGGGTTTTTCCGGCCTGCGCCTGGTCGACGTCGAACTTCATCGACATTTCCGGATAAAGCGCCTGGATCGGCGAATGGATGAGATCGCCGGAAAACACGGCGTCGTCCGTGCCGCGGCCGAGCCGGAAGGCGGAATGGCCGGGCGTGTGGCCCGGCGCCGGCAGGATGCGGACGTGATCGCCGATGACGGCTTCGTCGCCGACCACCTCGTGTCGCCCGGCCTCGACGATCGGGATCACGCTGTCGCCGATCGGCGGCACCGGCGTCTTGGCGTGCGTTTCGATCCAGTAGTCGAACTCGGTCCTGGCGAACACATACTTCGCCTTGGGAAAGGTCGGCACCCAGCGGCCGTTCTCCAGCCGCGTGTTCCAGCCGACGTGATCGACATGCAGATGCGTGCACATGACATAGTCAATGTCGCCGACCGAAAGGCCCGCGGCCGAAAGCGCGCGCATATAGGTGTCGTCGGTCTTCATGTTCCATTTCGGCCGGTTCGGCCGCGGCTTGTCGTTGCCGATGCAGCTGTCGATCAGGATGGTGTGGTGCGGCGTCTTCACCACATAGGACTGGAAGCAGAGGATCAGTACGTCGCTGGCATCGAGCGCTTTCGCGGCTTGCATCCAGCTGCGGTTCTCGGCGAGCACGTCCGGCGTCAGCGTCGGCAGCATTTCCAGCGCGGGCAGGAAGGTGGTTTCCTGCTCGATGATGCGGTGGATGGTGAGGTCGCCGGCGTTGAAGCTGAGGCCCATGCGAAATCTCCCTTACGCCGCCGGCGGCACCGAAATCTTCACCGACGGCCGCTCCAGCATTTTCTGGTGAAACTTGTCGAGCTTCGGATAGGCCTTGCGCCAGCCGCAATCGGCGAAGCGGAAATCGGCGTAGCCGAGCACGCAGACGAGGCCGATCTGCACGATGTCGAGCGGGCCGCCCAGCACATCGTCGCGGCTTTCGAAGCGCGCCATGCCGCTCCAGGCTCTGTTCCAGTGATCGTCGTTCCACGCCGGCCACTGCAGGCCTTGCGGCCGCACGGCCTTTTCGTAGCGGCACAGCAGCATGGAATCGAGCATGCCGTTGATCAGCGAATGATCGGTCTTCACCTGCCAGCGTTTGCGGCCATATCCCGGGATCAGCGCGCCGCCGGCTGTCTCGTTGAGATATTCGACGATGACATAGGAATCCAGGATGACGTCGCCGTCATTGGTGATCAGCACCGGCAGCTTCTTCAGCGGCGTGATTTTAGAGTATTCCTCGTTGGCCGTTCCGGGCGCGACGGTCGAAGGGATGAACTCGATCTTGTCGATCAGCCCAAGCTCGATCGCGGCGATGCGCACCTTGCGGGCAAACGGCGAGGCGGGGGAGAAGGTGAGTTTCATGGATGTTTCCACACGCTCGATGGGAAGTAAGGACGTCATTGCGAGGAGCGAAGCGACAAAGCAATCCAGAGCGCCGCAAGCGGACAGGTGGATTGCTTCGTGGAGCTTGTCATCGGGCGCGCATTCGCGCGACCCGGTGGCTCGGAGAGCGCAGCGCACTTACGCCGCGACAACCTCCTGCCGCTGCTCGCCGAGGCCCTCGATGCCCAGCGTGACGACGTCGCCGATGTTGAGGAATTTGGGCGGCTTCATGCCGGCACCGACACCGGGCGGCGTGCCTGTGGTGATGATGTCTCCGGGCAGCAGGGTCAGGAAGGTCGAGACGTAGGCAATGCACTTGGCTATGGAGAAGATCATCGTCGAGGTGTTGCCGGTCTGGCAGCGCGTGCCGTTGACATCGAGCCACATCGGCAGCTTCTGCACGTCGGCAATCTCGTCCTTGGTAACAAGCCACGGACCGACCGGGCCAAAGCTGTCGTGCGACTTGCCCTTGGTCCACTGCCCGCCGCGCTCCTGCTGGAAATAGCGCTCGGACACGTCGTTGCAGACGCAGTAGCCGGCGACGTGATTGAGCGCGTCGGCCTCGGAGACGTATTTGGCGCGGGTGCCGATGATGGCGGCGATTTCGACTTCCCAGTCGAGCTTCTTGGATTCGCGCGGCCTTTCGATGGGGTCGTTTGGGCCGGAGAGCGAGGTGTTGGCCTTCAGGAAGAAGATCGGCTCGGGTGGAATCGGATTGCCGGTCTCCTTGGCGTGATCGACATAGTTCAGGCCGATGGCGACGAATTTCGAGATGCCGGTGACCGGAGCGCCCAGGCGGGGATTGCCGGAGACCGCAGGGAGCGAAGCGGGGTCGATGCCGGCGAGCTTTTTCAGCGAGTCCGGCGCGTAGGCCGCGCCGTCCAGGTCCTTCACATGGGCCGATAGGTCGCGGAGCTGGCCGGATTTATCGATCAGGCCGGGCTTTTCCGCACCCTTGGCCCCGTAACGAACAAGCTTCATTTTTCAGCACTCCCTTGCTGGGTTTTCCTTACTTGGCTGGCTTCATGGAACAGCGCGGCTGGGATTGCAACTGCCGATCCTGCAATGCTGCCGCAACGCAGCACTTCCTCATCCTGAGGAGGCCGCGAAGCGGCCGTCTCGAAGGATGAGCCACGGGCGAGAGCGGGGCCTTCATGGTTCGAGACGGCGCTGCGCGCCTCCTCACCATGAGGGTCTGACAGCGCCGCTCGGGTCTAGGTCAGTGCAATAAACTTGAACGCGTCGCCCTCGCGCTTGATATGGCCGGCGTTGAAATGGCCGCCGACCACCAGCACCGGCTTGTCGGCGAAGCGTGAGAACAACTCCCGCCGGGTCTCCGCGGCCTGCTTGCCGTCGCTGTCGGCGGTCGAGGACCAGCCGAGATGCGCCATCTGGCAGGGGTGGTGGGCGACGTCCCCCGTCAGCAGGCCCTCCTCGCCGTCGGACTTGATGTGGATGCTCATGTGGCCGGGGCTGTGGCCGGGCGTCGGGATCAGCGTGATCTCGTCAGTGAGTTTCGCGTCGCTCGCTACGAGGTCGGCCATGCCGGCATCGGCAATCGGCTTCACGGAGTCTGCGAACACGGCGATCTGGGCCGGCTCCTCGCTGTGGTCGCGCCAGTGCTCGAACTCGGTTTTGCCGAACACATAGCGCGCCTTCTGGAATGTCGGCACCCATTCGCCACCGACGAGGGTCGTATTCCAGCCGACGTGATCGACATGCAGATGCGTGCACAGCACGATGTCAATGCTGTCAGGGGGAAAGCCCGCCGCGGTCAGACTTTCCAGGAACGGATCCTTGCGATTGTTCCAGGTCGGCACGCTGCGGCCCTGCTTGTCGTTGCCAAGCCCGGTGTCGACGATGATGCGCCGGTTCGGCGTTTCCACCAGCAGCGAGTGGATCGACATTTTCAGCCGGCCCTCTTCATTGGCGAAATGCGGGATCAGCCAGGGCAGTTTCTGGATTTCTTCAGTGGTCGCGAGCGGCAGGATGAAGCGCGTGTGGCCCACCGTCTCGAGCTCGACGACCTTCGTGATTTTGACCTTGCCGATCTTCCACTGCATCCGGCGTTTCCCTTGCTTCCTAACGCGCGCAATCGACGATCACGGTGCCGAGCTTGTCGCCCTTTTCCACCGCGAGATGCGCCTGCGCGGTGTCCGACAGCGCGAACTGAGCGGCGACGTTGTGGATGCGCGTCCCCGCTGCCAGCCATTTCGTGATGTCGGCTTGGGCGGCCGCGAGCAGCGGCGGCGGCAGGGCGAACAGCACCAGCGAACGCAGCGCGATGCATTTCTCCATCAGCTCGCGCATCGGCACGACCGGCGTGCGGTTGCCATTGGTGGCGTAGACCGCGATGGTCGAATTCATGCCCATCAGTTTCAGCGTGGTGGCGATATTGCCGCCGAAATCGACGTCGACGACGCGGTCGACGCCGCGCCCGCCGGTGAAGGCCATCGCCTTCGCGATCACATCATCCGTCTTGTAATTGACGACGAGATCGGCGCCGCCAAGGCGCGCCTGCTCGGCCTTTGCCGCCGAGCTCACCGTCGCAATCACCTGCGCGCCGCCCCATTTTGCGAGCTGCACGGCGTAATGCCCGACCGCGCCGGCGCCGCCGGTCACCAGCACGGTCTTGCCGGCGATCGGCCCGTCGCAAAACAGGCAGGTCCACGCCGTCATGCAGGGAATGCCAAGCGTCGCGCCTTGCGCAAAGGAGAGGTTGGCCGGCAGCGGCGTCACCAGATGCTCGGCCAGCGCGATGTACTCGGCCGCCGTGCCGAAGGCGCGGCCGTTGCGCTGGCCGTTGAACAGCCAGACGCGCTGACCGGCTTTCAGCCGCGTCACGCCGTCGCCGACCTGGTCGATAATCCCGGCGCCGTCGCTGTTGGGGATCACGCGCGGATATTCCATCGCGCGATAAGAGCCGCCGCGGCGGCCGACATCGGCGGGATTGACGCCGGAGGCTTCCAGCTTGATGCGCACTTCGCCTGCGCCCGCAGCCGGCGTCGGCATCTCACCATAGGTGAGCACCTCCGCCGCTGGTCCTGTGCGTTCGTACCAGACGGCTTTCACGCGGCCTCACAGCGTGCCCGGGAACGCGCCGCCGTCGAGCAGGATATTTTGCCCGGTGATGAAGCCGGCCTTGTCGGCGCACAGGAACGCGCAGGCGAGCCCGAATTCCTCGGGATCGCCAAAACGGCCGGCCGGATTCTGCTTGGCGCGCTGCGCCAGCATGGCGTCCTGCGACACGCCCTGCTTCTCGGCCTCGACCTTGGCGGTGTTGCGCAGGCGGTCGGTGAGGAAGGGGCCGGGCAACAGGCCGTTGATGGTGACATTGTTGATCACGGTTTTGCGCGAAAGCCCCGCGATGAACCCGGTGAGGCCGGCGCGCGCGCCGTTGGAGAGGCCGAGGATTTCGATTGGTGCCTTCACCGCCGCTGAGGTGATGTTGACGATGCGGCCGAATTTTCGCGCCATCATGCCGTCGACCGTCGCCTTGATCAGCTCGATGGGCGTGAGCATGTTGGCGTCGATCGCCTTGATCCAGTCGTCGCGGGTCCAGTTGCGGAAATCGCCGGGCGGCGGGCCGCCGGCATTGTTGATCAGGATGTCGGGCTCGGGACAGGCCTTCAGCACGGCCTCGCGGCCGGCCGGCGTCGTGATGTCGCCAACGATCTCGGTGACGGTGATGCCGGGGTTGTTCTTCCGGATTTCATCGGCGGTTACCTTCAGCGCCTCGGCGCCGCGCGCCGTCAGCGTGACATGCACGCCTTCACCCGCGAGCGCCATCGCGCAGGCGCGCCCGAGGCCCTTGCTGGAGGCGCAGATGATGGCGCGGCGGCCTTTGATCCCAAGATCCACTGTTTCGCTCCCTGACTTTTTCGGATGGTTCTGGATTGGATGGCGCGCACTCTAGCCAACCTCGCCCGCCCTGATAAGGGCGCGCCGCGCCGCAGAAATGCATGAGGGGCAAGACGGCCATGCCGTGGCGGCCGCACGCCCTAGATATGCCGCTCTTTCTTCAGGCGATCGATGGTCGCCGCAACCTCAGGCGGCAGCGAGCGAAAACCCATCTGGCCCGCCGCCGAGAACAGCGGGCGCAGTTGCGAGCCGTTGAGGAATGCGGGCTGCATGTTGGCCGGCAACAGCTGGTCGAAGATCAGGATAAACGTCGTCGCCACCAGGCCAACGCGGACCGCGCCGAGCGTGGCGCCGCCGAGGCGGTCGGCAATGCCGGCCTCACTGCCGATCGCCTCATCGAGCGCCATGCGCGCCAGCTTGCCCAGCGCCATGCCGGCGAGCAGGAAGACGCCGAAGAACAGCACCCAGCCCTGCGACAGCGGCGAGGCGGACCCGGCATCGAGGCGAGGAGAGATCACCGACATCACCCACAAGGCGATCGGCATCGCGAACAGATAGGCGAGGATGGTGAGCGCGCTGCGCAGCATACCGGTGTTGAAACCGGTGACCACGGCAATGATCAATCCGAGATAGACGGCAATGTCGAAGATATTCATACAAACCCCGCACGCTTTCCCATGCCGCAACTTCGTCAAGGAACCGGGCCGGCATTCGCTAAAATTGTTGCAGATGTCGTGCATGGCTTCGGCAACCGTGATCGCTTGCATTTGATCCAATTGCACAAGCTTTCTTCAAACGAGCCCTGCTACTTCAGCGTGCGTCCATCAAGGGCAAGGGAATCATCATGCGAGTTTTTGTTTGCTTCGGATTTCTGCTGGCGGCAACAGCCGCGCACGCGCAGACCTACACCACCGTCGTCAACAGCAATACCAAGACGGTGACGACGACCGGACCGACGGCAACCGCCACCACGGTCATGACCTCGAGTTCCGGCTCGACGAGGACCTACACCACGACCATTACGAAAAACGGCGGCTCCGGCTATCAGCCGATGGGCTCCGGCGGCTACAACCCGATGGGGCGGTGAGACGCAGGCGCAGAACTTACCGTCTCCCCTTGTGGGAGAGGGTGCGATCGCGAAGCGAGCGCGGGTGAGGGGTCTGTCTCCGCGGATAGAGACCCCTCATCCGTCGCGCATCTGTCGATGCGCGCCACCTTCTCCCACAAGGGGAGAAGGAAGAGCGCGGCGGAGCTAATTCGTCCGCATCTCGGCCTTGATCATATCCGCCGCCTTCTCGCCGATCATGATGGTGGGCGCATTGGTGTTGCCGCCGATCAGCGTCGGCATGATCGAGGCGTCGACCACGCGCAGGCCCTCCATGCCGTGCACCTTCAGCTTGGGATCGACCACGGCCATCGCGTCGTTGCCCATCTTACAGGTGCCGACGGGGTGATAGACCGTATCCGACCTCGCGCGCAGAATGGCGCGGATGTCGTCGTCGGTCTTCACATCTGATGTGAACAGGTCCTTCTTCTGCAGACTCCGCAACGCCGGCGTGTCGAGCAGGCGTTTTGTCAGCTTGAAGCCGGCCACCATGGTTTCGACATCGCGCTCGTCGGCGAAGAAATTCGGATCGATCGCGGGCGCCGCCAGCGGGTCCGCGCTGTTCAGCCACACGCTGCCGATGCTTTTCGGCCGCAGCAGGCAGACATGGCAGGAGAAGCCGGTGCCCCAGCGCGGCTTGCGCCCGTGGTCTTCCACCATGGCCATGCAGAAATGCAGCTGGATGTCGGGCAGCTCCAGATCGGGCTTGGTCTTCAGGAAGCCGCCGCATTCGGCGACGTTGGAGGTCATCGGCCCGCGCCGCTCGCGCCGGTACTGCCCGATGCCCTTGATGATGCGCCCGATGCCGCTCCACGACAGCCCGGAGAAATAGGGTGCGTCCGAGGCGAAGCCGAACACGAAGTCCGGATGATCCTGCAGGTTCTTTCCTACGCCCGGCAGATGATGCACGCTCGCAATGCCGTGCTTTCCGAGATCGGCGGCATCGCCGACGCCGGACAGCTGCAGCAGGTGCGGCGACTGGAAGGCGCCCGCTGAGAGGATCACCTCGCGCCGGGCGCGGATCACTTTCTTCTCCTTGTTCTTGCCCTGCACATATTCGACGCCGACGGCGCGCTTGCCCTCGAAGATGATGCGGATGGCCTGCGCCAGCGTTTCCACGCGCAAATTCGTCCGGCTCCCCATATGCGGATGGATATAGCCGCGCGCCGCGCTCCAGCGCTCGCCCTCGTGCTGGGTCACCTGGTAGATGCCGAGCCCTTCCTGCTCGGCGCCGTTGAAATCGTCGCGGATGCGGAACTGCGCCTCGCGCGCGCCCTGCAGAAACATCTCCCTGACCGGATTGTCGGAGCGCAGCCCCGAGACGCGCAGCGGGCCGCCTCTGCCGTGGTACTCGCCGTCGAGCTCGGCATTGTTCTCCGAGCGCTTGAAGTAGGGCAGCACGTCGGCATAGCTCCAGCCGGTATTGCCGAGCGAGGCCCAGTGGTCGTAGTCGGCGCGGTGGCCGCGGATATAGACCATGGCGTTCATCGCGGACGAGCCGCCGAGCCCCTTGCCGCGCGGCTGATAGCCGATGCGGCCGTTCAGCCCCTTCTGCGGCACGGTGTCGAACGCCCAGTTGTTGAGCTTGCTCGAGATCATCAGGATGATGGCGCCGGGCGTGGTCACCACCCAATTGTCGTTCTTGCCGCCGGCATCGAGCAGCGCCACCGAGGTGCCCGCATCCTCCGACAGCCGTCCCGCCAACGCGCAGCCGCCGGAGCCGCCGCCCACCACCACGAAATCGAATGTGTCACTCACGCGCGTCCCCCCTTGTTTGTCATTCCGGGGCTCGCGACCCGTCCGCCGTAGCTCGAAGAGCGAAGGCGGAAGCGAGAACCCGGAATCTCGAGATTCCGGGTCTGGTGCTTGCGCACTATCCCGAAATGACGGTGTAGTTTTGCCGGTAAACCTCTGCTTTTGCGCCCCATCTGGCAAGGGCGGTTCCAGCGGCCAAATTTTCCAAGGAAAACAGGCATTTTACCTGTCACAAAATCCTCAAAAGCCGCCCTTTAGGCCCTTTCCAAAGGGGGCGGGCATTGATACATACGCCCCGCACCCGCTGGCTTTGCGCCGGGGTCGCCTTCTCAGGAAGCCACTGGAACGATCCGCTCGGCGCCTTGCGCGCTGGATGCGGTTTCGCCTCCGGTCCGCCAGGGAAGCCGGAATAGGTGACGCGGGGTGGAGCAGCCCGGTAGCTCGTCAGGCTCATAACCTGAAGGTCGCAAGTTCAAATCTTGCCCCCGCAACCAATTCAAACCGACACTCCGCAGGGCGGGGCGTCGGTGTTGACAGTGCCCACGCCATCAGCGGACCAATGTTAGGAGCGGCTGCGGCCACGGCCGCTTTGATGCCGCGCCTATCACCAACCTGGAAGCGCGCGCCGGCAATTATTCTGCGAAGAGCAACGCCGAGATGCAGAAGATGAGGTCCGACACTCACCTTCCTGCTCCGCGGGAATGTCTTTCGACTTGTCAGCGCGCGTTAGAGACCTTGCAGCGTCACCCATACGCGATCGAAATCTCTCCGTGCGAGGGCCGCCCTGGGAATGCAGAAGTGAAGCACACCACCTCCGCTCAGATCCATGTTCGCCTCCTCGTTGCTGTACACCTGCAGCAGTAGCCGCCACTCGGCTTCCGCTTTGTGCTGCAGATCCCACTCCCGTCGCTGCAACTGCTCCCGCGAAAGCACGCTTGGCAGCCTGTACATCTCGGACGGATGTGGCAGCCCATGCATGGTACAGAAGGCGACAATAAAGGGAGACTCGCCGAGGCAATAAGGAAAGCCGAGCAGGCGATGACACATAGCGGGCAAGAAATCCTGATCCGCACCGGTCAGGACGTCAATATAGCCGTGCCGCTCTGGTTCGGAGAATCCAAGATCGATGATCTCGCGCGACTCCACGTCCGGCAACGTCAGATCCCGCGCGAAGCTCGCCTGGCAGGCGGGGAAACGCAAGCGCTCGGGGAGTGCAGTCGGGAAAGGCAGGCGGACGAGGCTGTGAAGATCGCAATCAAGGTGCGACACGCTCCACGAGGACTGCTCCTCGGGTGCCTGCATGAGGCCGGCGCCAGTGCCATCTAGGGCGCAGAAGAACGAGAGGAGGCCCGTGCGGGGAAGGTGACCTTCTACGTCGTGGATAGCTACGTCAGCAAGGTTCACCTGGGCGATAAATGCCATGGGCAAGCGCTGCCAGGTTGGCCATCTCCTGCCCGATGGGAGATCCGGGCACCCGCCGAGCTTCGAACTGCCAAGCAGGAGCGCTTCGTCGCCGACTCGCCGGCAGTCCATTCCAATCGCGGGCATCGAGAGCCGCAGGATGTCACTCGCGACGCGCCCGAGGCCGGCGTCGACCAAGCGTGTCTGCAGGTCCTTGTTTCCCATTTGGCGAAGCACCAACTTGCAATCTTCAGTGACCGGCTAACGACATCTGCGCTCCTTGCGGCGCGAGCAAGGCGCCAGGCAAGGAAATCACCAGATGGATCATGAATCTCCAGTGGCACGGCGTTACGCGCCGCAATGCCAATGGTGAATAAATGACTGTTAGCTTCCCGCGATAGACGCACACACAGTCCGCCGATTGTCAGGCTTTTTCCTTCTTGACTAGAGCTCCTTCTCCGCCAGCTCGCGAAACGCGTCGGGCACCGAACGAGACTGGCCGAGCACGACGGACCCATACCCAACGGCCTCCCAGCCCCAGCGCTCGCGGACTTTGTCGATCGCGCGGTCGGCCGACCAGCGCGCGATGCCTCGCCTGGTGCCGGGCCGGCGTCTTTCATCGGGAAGGGCGAGCGGCAGTTCGAACTGCAGGTCCCAGCTCAGTTCCAGATGCGACACCGAGATCGCGAGCAGCGAGATGAATTTTTCGCGCGAGTGCTCCGCAAGCACGCCGCGCACCAGCTGCTCGGCGATCTCGGCGAGGATTGCGGTTGCGCAGATCGGTTCATCGAGGGTGACCGCCCGGCTGACGGATCGCAGATCCGCAAAGCGAACGCGTGCGGTCACGGTCCTTCCGGGTCGTGAGCTTGCGCGCAGGCGCGTGGCGACGCGGTCGGCGAGATGAAACAGCGCGGGCCGAAACACGTTCTCCTCGGCCGGCTTCTTGCCAAGCGCTGATTGCGCGCCGGCCGAATGGGCGCGGCGGTGCGTCTTGATTTCGCGCGGATCGCGATTCCACGCCAGTGAGGTCAGCTTGTCGCCGGCCGCAGGCCCGAGCAAGCGCTCGAGCGATCCACCTGGCAGGCGCGCCAGCTGCCCGATGGTGTGGACGTCGATCTCGGCAAGTCGCGTCCGCGTGACGGGACCGACGCCCCACATCAGCTCGACCGGCAGATCGTGCAGGAAGGCGAGTTCGCAGGCGGGATCGACCGTCACCAGGCCGTCGGGTTTTGCGACCTGCGAGGCGATTTTCGCCAGATGTTTGGTGCGCGCGACGCCAATCGAGATCGGAAGCCCAAGCTCGGTTCGCACACGGCGGCGGATTTTCCCGGCGATCTCGGCGGGCGAGCCGAACAGGTGGGTGCAGCCGGCAACGTCGGCAAAGGCCTCGTCGATGGAAATCCGCTCGACCAGCGGCGTGAAATCGCCGAGCACGGCAATCGCGGCATCGCCCAGCCGCTGGTACTCGCGAAAGTGCCCGTCGACAAAGATCAGTTGCGGACACAATTCGCGCGCCCGCCGTCCCGGCATGCCGCCGGCCACACCAAAGGCCTTGGCTTCGTAGGACGCCGCGAGCACGACGCCGCCGCCGACCGCGATCGGCTTGCCGCGGAGCGATGGGTCGAGCATTTGCTCGACGGAGGCATAGAATGCATCGAGGTCCGCGTGCAGGATGGTGGCTGTGTTCATCCCGTCCATCGCGACGATGCAGGGCGATCGAAGCGATAAGAACAAAAAGAGAACATAAAGTCAATGCCGCTTGCGGAGGGCAAAGGCGCGCTTACGTCGCAGGGAAGGGCGTGCGCCGGTCAATCGGCTTGCAAGCCTTGGGACGCTTCGCATGACGGATTGGTACCTCGTCTGGATCGACGGACCGCGCGGCCCCGAGCCGCAGAAGTGGTCGTCGGAAGGTGCCTGGGGCCAGCTCTGGCGGCAGGACGTGATCGTGCGCTTTCCGCTGACGGATCGCGAAGCGAAACGGTCGCTCGACGAGCTGGCGAAGGCCCATCCGGTGCCGCTCAAGTGATGCGGCAGGGCCGCAGAGCCCTGCGCCATGGCCTGCTGCTTCTGATTTGCCTAACCTGTCAAGCCCCTAAATCAAAAATATTTCGCTTTACCGTAATTCTGATTTGCGGTATGAATTCGGCCGTCCGCGCCCACATGAGGGACGTTTCGCGAATCGTCACGGCACGTCGGGCGCAGATGCGATGGCTGCGGCAGCCTCAGGCGTAACGGCTTGGTCCTGCGAGGGATCAAGGCCGCCGCCCGACGAAAGGTTTGCCGCGGACGGCGAAGTCGTGTGGTCCTGGCGCCGCGACCCTGGCGTCTATCCCCGCCGGCCCGTGCTGGCAGGGCAACGGTGACAACAAAGGCCGCTCACCGGGGAGATCACGTATAAGCCGACAAACATTGCGCGGGGAAAGCCGGCGTGGTCGGCTGTACCTGTAGTCATAGCCCGTGTGCTCCGGTACACGGGACAATCTACGGGTGCATCCGGCGCCCGGCTTTCCCCGCGCCCTCTCTTCGGAAGAGGGACGACAAGATCGCAAAACCCTGGGCAAATCGCGCCGCGGGAACGGGACGGCTTGCGTGAATGCAACGGCCGCTGGGGCTGCCGAAGCGTGCATCTATCCGCCTTTTGGCCCCGTTCGCGAAGCCACAGGCCGCCTGTAACCCCTTGATGTCAATCGCTAACGCGCCAATCACGCTGCGATCACGCTGGCCCCAGCACAATTCACGGCAAGAAGGGTGGTTCAGGGCCATTTCCTTCTCTTGGGGGAATCATGAGTGCCGAATCAGTTGTGTATTACCTGAAACGCCCGCCCGCGCACGATCCGGTCGACGAGACCGAATGGCTGTTTTCCGCGCTGGGCCAGTTCACGGGCGCCGAGCTCCGCGAATTGCTCTATATCGCGCAGGAGCCGGATTTCTTCGAGACCATGCGCGCCGTGTTCGCGCTTCCCGAGCACAGCCGCCTGGCGCTGCAGGAGTTTCTGGCCGCCGCCGATCCCCGGCCGGTCAGTGCCGCGGTCGAATCCGATGCAAGGTGCATCCTGCAGCGCGGAACGCCGGCGCCGCCCGAAAAGCCCAGATTGAAGCTGGTCGACTAGGGCGCACCACAGTTCGATGTCGCGCGCCTGCTCACGCGGCCGGCGCGCGTCGTTATGCGCTGACGCGCACTACTTATGCGCTAACGCGGAGTGGCTGCCGCCTCATCGGCTCGCTGGCTGGAAAGAACTCGCCGATCCAGTTGTGCCTGATCGCCTCGATATGCCAGGACATCGCCTCGGCCGAGCCGGGCGCCGGATCCGGAATATCCTTGCGGATTTCCCTGCCATCCAGCCATCCCAGGCTGTGCGAGTAACGCGTCTCGCAGACCAGGCGGATGTCGTCATGCTGCTGCAACAGCACATAGCCGTCAGCCGGAAAGAAGGTGCCTGCGAGCTCGATCTGCTGCGGCAATTGCCGCATCAGCAGGAAGGTGCTGGTGGCCGCCCGGTCGGACTCCGACACCAGGACACCGACCATGCTGTGAATCGGGCTGATCGCCTCCGGCGCAAACAGCCCGGGCGGCCCCAAAATGGGGCCCGCGGTTGCCAGCGAAAGATATTCGCCCTCCGGGCCCCAGCGGCAGGCGATCAGCCATTCATGGCCGCGGCTCTTCACCAGGGTTGGCTTGGCATAGTCCGACCGGGCAATATCGGCGGCCAAGGCGATGACGAAGGCTTTCGCAGGCATTGATTCCTCCGGCGCGAACGAGAAATACCTCATGCCAGAGAATCGCCCGCCGGACGTGAGAACACCGTGAACGCAGATGTGAAAAAGCTGTTTGTGAGCGCGGCTTCGTTACTGCTCGGTGATGCCTCCGGGGCTTCCGTGAATCACGATGCACAGCGTTTGCTCACGGAACTGGGCTATGTTTCACGGGAACAGCCCGCCGAAGCCGATGCGACACGCCATCGCGCCCGTCTGCTGCAGGCTGCGGCGCAATTTATTCGAATTTTCGAACTGGCCGCGCCGGGGGCTCCCGCTCTGGTTGCATTCGGCGCCGAAATCGATCCGGCAACGGCGGACCCCCTGCACCGGGGCAGTCGCCCGGTCAGCGTCTCCGGCATCGGGCTCTCGCTGCAGGACGCGTTTCAGGGATGCATCGGCGAGGGCGTTGAATATCTCTCGGGGTTGCAGCACACCGACGACGTCCTGATCGAGGCCGATAGCACGACGGCATTGGCCGCACTCGACCGGCCGACGCGCGATCTGGTCGGCGCGCTGATGTTGTCGCGCGGCGATGCCGGGTTGTCGTGGTATCCCGCGCGACGACTTTCCGATCATTGCCCCGTGTTGCTTCCGGTCGATCTCTGCCTGCGCCGGCCACCGGCTGCGCAGGGGTTCGCGCCGCCCTGGCCATTGAGCATCGGCTCGGCCGCTGGCACGTCATTCGAAGGCGCCGCGCTGCATGGCCTGCTCGAATTGATCGAACGCGATGCCGCCAGCCTGTGGTGGCATGGCGGCAAGCGGGGGCGCGCGGTTCCATCGGATGTCGGGGCCGGCACGCAAGCGCTGCTGGCCGAGCTTCGCGCTGGTGCTGCGGCGCCGCGGCGGAGCTGGCTGCTCGACATCACCACCGATACTGGCATTCCCGCCGTCGCGGCGCTGTCATGCCAGCCCGACGGTTTCGGCTTCGCCTTCGGGCTTGCCGCGCGCCGGACGCTGCCGGCCGCGGCCCGTTCGGCGGTATTGGAAATGTGTCAGGGGGAGCTTGCCTATGCGGTCGTCGAGGCCAAGCGCCGCGAGCGTGGCGATGCCGCGCTCAACGCCAGGGATCGCACCCACTTGCAGCGCGCCACGACGGTCAATGTCGATCATTGCGCGTTGCTGCACCCGGTATCCGGCGAGGTGGAACATCGTTCGATCGACGCTTCGGACCCGTTGGAAGCACTGCAGCTGATCGTGCGACGCCTCGCCGAATGCGGCATAGAAAGCTACGGCCTCGATTTGACGCGGCCGCATTTCGCTATCCCCGTGGCGCGGATCATTGCGCCGGGATTGCAGGCGGAACCTTCCGGCATCGTCACGTCACGGCTTTCCGGCATGATCGCGCAAACCGGTGGCGGAGCTTCCCATACCGGCGGCATCCCATTGATCTAGTTCGGCTTCATATGGCTTGACGTGTCTATGCCCCACGGCGAAACTTTTCCGATGCGAGCAATTGCAAGTGTCCAGACTGCGAGAGAGCCAGCGGTGCCGGAGACCGCACGACGTCTTTCCATCACGCTGGTAGGCCGCCTCGCGCTGCGGCTGGACGGCCGCCCCGTCGAGCTGCGCACGCGCAAGGCCGCGGCGGTGCTGGGCTATCTCGCGCTGTCCGATACAAGAAGCGAGAGCCGCGAGCGGCTGGTCGGTTTGTTATGGAGCCGGTCCGACGAGGAGAAGGCACGAGCCTCGCTGCGTCAGGTGGTGCGCGAATTGCGTCACGCGCTCGATGCGGCCGGCTTTGCCGCCGGACGTCTCTCCATCGGTTTCGATGCCGGTCAGGTCGAGGTCGACGTCGAGACCATTTTGCAGCAGGCGGAGAACGCTCACATCCATCCGCTGCTGCTCAACACCCCGCGTTTGACCGAGCGGCTGCTGGAGGGCATGGACGACCTCGATCCTTCGTTCCGCGTCTGGATCCTGGCGAAACGCCAGACCATCTATGAACGGCTGATGCGTAGCCTCGATGCCGGCCTTGCGGCCACGCATGTTGACGCCGAGACGAAAAGGAAGATCGCGACCGCGATCGTCAATCTCGATCCGACGCACGAACAGGCCTGCTGCCGGCTGATGCAGGCGCATGCCGAGGACGGCGACGCCGCAGGCGCGCTGCGCATCTACAAGGCTCTGTGGGACCTGCTCGACCGCGACTACGGCATGGAGCCGTCAAAGGCGACACAGGAGCTGGTTGCCAGCATCAAGCTCGGTGCCTTCGAGCGTGATCGCGCGGTCAGACCGGAACGCGGCGAAGCCGGCTTGCACGGCGCGAGAGCATCGGCCAGCGCCGCGCTGATGCCGGCGTTCCAGCCGGTCAAGATCGCGGCAAAGCCCTGTCTGGTGCTGCGGCCGTTTGCGATGAACGGCGTGACCTCGAGCCAGGCTCATCTGGTGCAGGGCTTTTCCCTGCACCTTGCCGCCTCGCTGGTGCGCTTTCGCGAGTGGAGCGTCGTCGACCGTCCGCCGGCCGCGGTGGTGCTGCCCAAACCCGGAGCCATGCCGCAATACTACATCGAGGCCACCGCCTATCAGGCCGGCAACGAGATCAACATGGTCATGGTGCTGAAGGACGATGCGAGCGGCCTCTATGTCTGGAGCGAGAGTTTTCGGCTCAATCTCGGCAACTGGTTCGAGGCGCAGCAGCGCATCATCCGCCGGATCGCAACCGCGCTGAACGTGCAATTGTCGGCCGAGCGGCTGATGCGGCTTGCCGGCGAGCCGGACGTTTCGCTCGACGTCTACGACCGCTGGCTTCGCGGCCAAAGCCTGATGACCAAGTTCGATCCGGAAAGCTGGCGCCGGGCTGTCGCCATTTTCCGCGGCGCGATCGAGCAGGATCCTGGTTTCTCACCCTGCTACAGCAGCCTCGTGCAGATGAACAATATCGAGCATTTTGTGCATCCCGGCCTGTTCCGCGATCTCGACAAGGCGCGGGCGACGCTGGATCTGGCAAAGACCGCCGTGCAGCTCGATCCGATCGATTCAAGGGCGCATCTCTGCTGCGGCTGGTCGCATGCCATGGCGCTGCGCGAGGCCGAGGCCGCGCCGCATATGCAGCTCGCGCTGGAGCTCAACGACAACGACCCGTGGACCTTGTTGTCCTGCGCGCACTTTGCCGCGCTATGCGGCTCGATCGGGGAGGCGAGGCTGCGTGCCGAGCAGGCGCTCGCGCTGTCGCCGGCGCCGTCCTATCTGGAATGGGGTTATCACGGCACCATCCGCTTTCTGTGCGGCGATTATGCCGGCGCCATCGAGGCCTGCGACCGCGCGCACGGCATCCTGCAGATTCTGCCTGCATGGCGCACGGCGGCGCTATTCTATCTTGGACGGCAAGCCGAGGCAGAGGTGGAGGCGCAGCGCTACCTCAACGGCATACGCTCGTTCTGGATTGTGCCGCTGGCTCCGACCGACGAGACGATCGTGCGCTGGACGCTGCAAGCCCATCCCTTCAGCGTACCCGACAGATGGCAAGCCCTGCGCGACGGATTGCATGGCGCAGGGCTCCCGGTGGAAGGTGTCGCACAGCTGGCCTAGAGCATGATCCGGAAAAGTGTGAAGCGGTTTTCCGACAAGATCATGCGCAACGAAGAGCCGGATGCGCGATCAGGCGCAGAAGCTGATCGTGTAGTCGCCGATCCGCTCGGCGTGCACCTTGTACTTGTCGGCTTCCGGGATCACCGGATCGATGCCGTTGAACAGGCGCTTATAGAAGGGCGGAATCGGATAGGTCCAGCCCGGCTGGCTCAGCATCTGCTCGGAATCCTCGATCATGACCTTGGGCGGCAGCTTCACCAGGATCGTTTCCTGGTCCGAGGTCACGAACTGCACGTTCTTGAAGCGGTCCGGCACGGTGGCGAACACCTGCGCCTTGGCGAGCTGCTCCTTGAACTCCTCGATGTTTGCCGGAATCGGATACTCGTTGTCGTCCTCGAGATAGTTCTTTCCGGTCGACCAGGTCTTCACCAGCTTGCCCCAGCGCTCGTGGTTGGAAATCTGGATTCTCTCGATCGGCATGACGTTCACTCCTCCGGGTTGCGTGAAGCGGAATTATTCCGTTCACAAAAATGCGGGCTCGGCCTCTTTCAGCTCGGCGATCTCGGCGGTGAACTGCGCGAGCTCGGCCATGTTTTTGATGTCTGGAATTCCTTCGAAAACATCGCTCGGGTAGTATTTCTGCGAAATCTCGATGAGCTGCTCGCGCGGGTTGGCGGCGAGTGCGCCAAAAATCACTTCGGCAACGATGATCGAGCCGAACGGCCCGAGATGCATGCCCTCAGTGCCGGGCTGAGCCATCGCCTCGAACAGGACGAAGAACGGCAGCGGCGGGTCGTTGGAAAGCGTGTCGATGTCATCTGGCCTGAGCCCGACATAGGCCTTCACGGACTTGAGCCATTCGGCAATCCGCTCCACCCGATAGGCACGATCCGCAAGCAGGCGCGACTGGCTCACGAAGCGCGGGCGCCGCGTGGTGATCTCGGCAATCAGCGCGTCCACCGACCACATCCCGGCGAGCGCTGCGCCGAACAGGTCGCGATAGAGCAGGCCGACGCGCGCGGTGGCGTCGAACGAGGCGAAGATCTGGTCGTTGCCCAGGGCATCGCTCAGATAGGGGCCGATGCGGCGGCTGAAATTCGGCGTCGATCCGTTGATCTCGAAGAAGCGCGACCATTGCACCATCCAGGTCTCGTCCAGCGGCATGTTGGCGGGATCGTTGGTGGAGGTCTTCTCCAGCGTGTTGTTGAGATCGTGCTTGGAAGAGTCGTTGATGCGGTATTCCGGCCGCACCATGGCGTGGCCGAAGCGGAATGCGCCGTGCGAGAACTCGAATGGGATTTGCCATTCGCCGGACGGCTCGGGCCGGTCCATGAAGGTCGCGTCGGGGCCGGCATAGGCCGCGTGGATCGCCGGATGCAGCACCCGCCGCATCGCATCCTCGCGCAGCACGTCATGATAGATCGCGGTGAGCGCCTCGCGGGCGCACTGGAAGCGGCGGAAGGCGGCGCCGAAGCGCGCGCTGCCGGAGTTTTCGGGTTCGCGGCGGCGGATCAGGTCGATCAGGGCGTTGTGCAGCAGCGCGAACATCGCGGTCAGCTGCGAGATGATGGCGTGATCGTCATTGCGGGGATCGCCGACCAGCGCCTGCGCCAGCGCCGCGCGGACGCCGGGAATGCTGCGATCGATGCCGGTGACGTTCTCGGCCTTGACGCGGGCGATGTCGCGGAACGGGCAGTCGGCCCGTTCCGGCCCGAACTTCCAGCGCATCCGGCCGAGCTGCAGCTTGGTCCGCCGGTCGTCATCGGCTGCGTCCAGCGCATAGAGATGCGGCGATCCGACAGGACCGCTGCCGTAAAGGCTCTCGAGCTTGAGCGGCGCGCGGCGCGCATTGCTGGTGCCGGCGCCGAGCCCTCCCGCGATCGACAGCGGAATGGCGGATTGCACCAGATCATGCGCCACGAATTGCAGCAGATAGGTGTAGCCCGACGGTATCGACGGATTTTCCCAGTGCTCGAGCGCGCCTCTGCCATGCGGCGGCCATTGCACCTCCGCATCCATGCGGCGCGACAGGCGATTCATCAGCGCGCGGATTTCAGGCAGATGCGCCGGCGATTCCAGCGGATCGATGCCGAAGGCGCGGAAGCGCTGCGAAGCGCGCGGCGTACCGAGGAAGTGGCGAAAGCCGGGAGCGGAAGCGGCGTGTCCAGGAGCGGCGAGTACGGGGCAGCCGGCCGGCTCGATCTCGCGAGCTTTCAGGGAAGCAGCATCAGCACCGCGTGTTGTCATTACAGTTTTCTCGCCCCGTATTGGAAAGCGAGCCTGCTGGGTGGGCCGTGAAATTATCGTGATTTATTGCAGGGAATTTTACGGGTTTTTGATGGACATACTCGCCGTCGCGACGCCCATGCAGTCGCTCTCGAATTGCAAGCATCCGGCAATGGCACGCTTGATTGCAGCGGCTCCGCCTCACGCATTTGTGCGTGACAAGGTGCGCCGATCGGCGTATATACTTCGCATGCGAACTAAATGGCGGGAAGCCCGATGCCGGACCGCCGGCTGATCTTTCTGCTCAACGTGGCGCAGCGCCGCGTGCAGCGTTTCGTGGCGACGCAGCCGCCGAAGGGCGTCACGGCGACGCAGGCCGGGCTGTTGTTCGTGCTGGGCCGGCGCGACGGCGTGCTGCTCGGCGAGGCAGGCGCCGCGCTCGATCTCGGCATGCCCGGCATCAGCGGACTGGTGGAGCGGACGGTCGAGGCCGGCTTGATCGAGAAGCGCGCCGATCCCGACGACGGCCGCGCCTGGCGGCTCTGGTTGACGGCGGCGGGCAAACGGGCGCGGGAGCGCGCCAAAGCCGGCGCCGCCGAACTCAACGCGCGGCTGATGGAAGGCTTCACCGAGGCCGAGATCGACATCGTCGCCCGCTGGCTCGCCAGCGTGGCGCAAAAGTTTCCCAAAGGAGAGAGTGAATGACCGAGCACATCAAGATTGAACGCAAGGACGGTATCCTGACGCTCACCTTCGCGCGTCCGGACAAGAAGAATGCGCTGACCAACGCCATGTACGGCGTGCTCGCGGACACGATTGTCGCCGCCGAGACTGATCCGGCGGAGCGCGTCATCGTGCTCCGCGGCGAGGGCGACATGTTCACGTCGGGCAATGACGTCGGCGAATTCGCCGCGATTGCCACCGGCGCTTTCAAGGGCGAGCGCCATGTCTCGCGCTTCCTGCAGGCGCTGGTGCAATCGACCCGTCCGCTGGTGGCCGCCGTGCAGGGCCGCGGCGTCGGCATCGGCACCACGATGCTGCTGCATTGCGATTTCGTCGTGCTGGCCGACAACGCGCAGCTTTCGACGCCCTTCATCAACCTCGCGCTGGTGCCGGAGGCGGCCTCGACGCTGCTGATGCCGATGCGGATCGGTTACGCGCGCGCTTACGAGATGTTCGCGCTCGGCGAGGCCATGGATGCCAAGACCGCGCTCGACCTTGGCATCGCCAACCGCGTGGTGCCGCTCGAAAGGCTGTACGCGGAAGCGGCTGACGTCGCCGCCCGACTTGCCAAATTGCCGGCGGGCTCGCTCGCCGCCACCAAGCGGCTGATGCGCAATCCCGCGGTGCTGACCGCGCAGATCGCCGCCGAGAGCGAGCACTTCGCCCAGCGGCTGACCACCGCCGAGGCGCGCGAGGCATTCACGGCGTTCGCCGAACGCCGGCCGCCGGATTTCATGAAGGTGGCCTGAGTTCCCGCAAGGCTGGAATGCCGGCATCTGCTGAAGCGTTTCGGCGCGGCGTGGTAGAAGAGGCTCGCTTGATGGAGCCTCTTCATGCCGTTCTGGACCTGCGAACAATGCGGCGCGCAATTTCCCGACGACGCCGCGCCGCCGGCGGCCTGCCCGATCTGCGAGGACGACCGGCAGTTCGTCAACTGGAAAGGGCAGCGATGGCTCTCGCGCGAACAGTTTGGCGCAAGCCACCGGCTGGTCTGGCGCGACGATCTTGGCTTGACAGGCTTTGGCGTCGAGCCCGGCTTTGCGATCGGCCAGCGCGCGCTGCTGGTCCGCGAAGCGGATGGCTGTGTGCTGTGGGACTGCGTGCCGCTGGTGACATCAGAGGCGATCGAGCACGTCAGGTCGCTGGGCGGACTGAAGGCGATCGCGGTGTCGCATCCGCATTTCTATGGCGCCGTCGCCGACTGGAGCGAAGCCTTTGGCGGCGTCCCCGTCTATCTGCATGGCGATGACCGGCTGTGGATCACACGGCCGCATCCTTCCATCGTCGCATGGTCGGGCGAGAGCCACCGCATTTCCGACGGTATCGTTCTGGTCCGCGCCGGTGGACATTTTGCCGGCGGCACGCTCATGCATTGGCAGGCCGCAGCCGACGGCCGCGGCGCGCTGCTCACCGGCGACATCGCGATGGCGACAATGGATCGCCGCTGGGTGAGCTTCATGTACAGCTTTCCGAACTATATCCCGCTGAACGCCACCGCCGTGCGCACCATCTGGCGCGCTGTCGAGCCGCTCGCCTTCGACCGCCTCCATGGCGCCTGGTGGGGCCGCAACATCGCCTCGGGCGCCAAGGCGGCGTTCGAGGCGTCCGTGAAGCGCTATCTGACCGCGATTTCGGGATAATGGCGCGAGAAGAGCGATCTTGCCACCGCAGATCGCGGCGCTATATCAGGGCTTTCCCAACACCTTCATTTCGACCGAGCCCGCATGACGACGACCACCGCTGCCCCCGAATCCCAGCCCTTCCAGGCCGAAGTCGCTGAACTCCTGCACCTGATGGTGCATTCGGTCTATTCGGAAACCGACATCTTCCTGCGCGAGCTGATCTCCAACGCGTCCGACGCCTGCGACAAGCTGCGCTATGAGGCGATCGCCAGGCCCGAGCTGATCGCCGACGGCGCACCGCCGCAGATCAGGATCATGCCGGACAAGAAGGCGAAGACGCTTGCCGTGATCGACAGCGGCATCGGCATGGATCGCCAGGAACTGATCGACAATCTCGGCACCATCGCGCGCTCCGGGACCAAGTCCTTCGTTGCCCGCATGACCGAGGCCAAGGACGGCGCCAATCTGATCGGCCAGTTCGGCGTCGGCTTCTACGCTGCCTTCATGGTCGCAGAGCGCATTGTCGTCACCAGCCGTCGCGCCGGCTCGGACCAGGTCTGGGTCTGGTCTTCCTCCGGCGGCAGCGGCTTTGAGATCGCACCCGCGGACGAGGCGGCAGCTGCCCGTGTCACCAGGGGCACGGAGATCGTGCTGCACCTGAAGAAGGATGCGGAGAAGTATCTCGAGACGTACGAGATCGAGCGCATCGTCCGCAGCTATTCCGACAATATCCAGTTCCCGATCTTCCTGGTGCCGGAAGAGGGCGAGCCGCGGCAGATCAATTCGGCGAGCGCGCTGTGGCAGCGGCCGAAATCGGAACTGTCGGCCGAGGATTACAAGCAGGCTTACCAATCGATCGCCGGCGCCTTCGATGAGCCGGCGATGACGCTGCATTACCGCGCGGAGGGGCGGCAATCCTACGCCGTGCTGCTGTTTGCGCCGTCGACCAAGCCGTTCGACCTGTTCGACCAGGCGCGCAAGGGCAAGGTCAAACTCTATGTCCGCCGCGTCTTCATCGCGGACGATGCGGAGCTATTGCCGGCTTACCTGCGCTTCATCCGCGGCGTGATCGACAGCGAGGATCTGCCGCTGAACATTTCGCGCGAAATGCTGCAGAACAATCCGCAGCTCGCGCAGATCCGCAAAGCCGTGACCGGCCGCATCATCGGCGAGCTGGAAAACCTTGGTGAGAAGGAGCCAGAGGCGTTCGCCAAAATCTGGGATGCGTTCGGCGCCGTCATCAAGGAAGGCATCTGGGAAGATTTTGAGCGCCGCGAAAAGCTGCTGGCACTGTCGCGTTTTGCCACCACATCGGGCGAGAAGCGCTCGCTCAAGCAATATGTCGAGGACATCAAGCCGAACCAGACCGATATCTATTATCTCGTCGGCGACAGCATCGAGCGGCTGAAATCCAATCCCAAGCTGGAATCGGCGAAGGCGCGCGGCATCGAGGTGCTGCTGCTGACCGATCCCGTCGATGCGTTCTGGACGGCCGCCCCGCTCGATTTCGGCGGCAAACCGCTGAAGTCGCTGAGCCAGGGTGACGTCGATTTCGGCCTGATTCCGCTCGCGGAGGACAAGGCGGAAGAGAACGACGAGCCCGCGGCCGATGAGGCGATGACGATCGCCATCGTCAAGGAGGCGCTGGGCGAGCGCGTCGCCGACGTCCGCGCCTCGCAGCGGCTGACCTCAAGCGCATCCTGCCTGGTTGCCTCCGGCGAGGCGCGCGACCGCGCGCTGGAGCGGCTGCTCGCGCAGCACGACAAGGGCGTGGCGAAGAAGCCGATCCTGGAGATCAATCTGAAGCATCCACTCGTCGCAGCGATCGTGAGCTCCAAGGACGCCGCAAAGGATCTGTCCTTGCTGCTGCTGGAGCAGGCGCAGATCCTCGACGGCGAACTGCCGGAGGATCCGGCGGGCTTCGCCAGCCGGCTCAATCGGCTTGTGCTGCGGGGAGTGCCAAACCCGTAGCGCGTCAGCGCGCATCAACCGGCGGAAAATCGTAGAACGAGAAATGATGCCGCAACCTTGTCGGAATGGCCGCTCTCGCCTTGCTGACGAAAACCACCAGTCCCTGATGGCGACGCAGGCCGCTCAAGAGCGCGTTGATCTCCGCATTCGAGTAGCGGTCGTGCGCATCTTTCACGCCGGTGCGCTTGCCGAACAGCGCGTCCGCTTCGTCCAGAACCAGGATGGCACCGCGCGCGTCGGCCTCTGCGAACAGGCGCGCCAGATTTTTTTCGGTCTCGCCGACATATTTGCTCACCACCTTCGACAGGTCGACGCGGTACAAATTCAGTCCCAACTCGCCCGCCAGCGCGTCGGCGGTCGCCGCAGCGTCTCGTCCGCCAAGCACCAGCGGCGTGGGTCTGGAACTCTTGCCGAGCGTCGCGGCAATCGTGCGAATCCGTGTCATGTCCCGCACAGTCGACCTGACACCAGTCCTTGCAAGACCAGCTGGCCCGGCCAGCTCGGTAGGCGCTTTCATGCCATCTCTCCTGTCCGGTGCGATTGGCATTGACGCAAAGGTCCCGCCTCTGTCGATCTGAATGCTACTTGATAGAACCGGATTCCAAAAGCGGCCGTATCTGCTAGACAGTTTTCGGCCGATGGATGCAGCGTCATGATGGGCAACGGCGGCGGAACCGACATTTTTTACGGCGGCATTGCGGTCTTTCGAGGCTTTTCCAGCCTGATGGACCCCAAACTCTATTCGCCGTTGCCGGACGACTGGACCATCGGCGTTGCCGACATCGTCGAGTCGACCAAGGCGATCGCCGCCCAGCGCTACAAGGCGGTGAACATGGCGGGCGCCGCCGTGATCGCCGCGGTGACCAATGCGCTGGAGGGCCGCGAATTCCCGTTCGTGTTCGGCGGCGATGGCGCGAGTTTTGCGGTGGCGCCCGGCGACCTCGATCTCGCGCGCGAGGCCCTGGCGGCGACGGCCGCCTGGGTGAAGGAAGACCTCGAGCTTTCGATGCGGGTCGCGCTGGTGCCGGTCGCCGCCGTACGCGCGCAGGGGCTCGACGTCTGCGTCGCGCGCTTCGGTCCATCGGACAACCTGTCCTACGCAATGTTCTCCGGTGGCGGGCTCGGCTGGGCCGATGCCGCGATGAAGCGCGGCGAGTTCGCCGTCGCCGCTGCGCCGCCGGGCACGCAGCCCGATCTCTCCGGCCTGTCGTGCCGCTTCGAGGAGATACCTTCAGCGCGCGGCGTCATCCTGTCGGTGCTGGTGCTGCCGGCGAAGGGGGCCGATGCGGCTGCGTTCCGTAAGGCGATCGAGGACATCATCGGTCTTGTCGAGCGCAGCCCCGATGCGGGCCGGCCGGTGCCGGCGAGCGGTCCGCCGCTGCGCTGGCCGCCGCAGGGCGTGGAATATGAAGCGCGCGCCGCCCGCGGCGGCTCGCTTGCAAGGCGGCGCACCGTGGTGCTCGCGGTTACGCTGTGGGCCTATGTGGTGATGCGCTTCGGCATCAAGGTCGGCAATTTCGTGCCGAAGAACTATGTGCAGCAGGTGGTGGAGAACTCCGATTTCCGCAAATATGACGACGGATTGAAGATGATCCTCGACTGCACGGAAGAGCTCGAGCGCGAGCTGACGCAGCGCCTCAAGGCGGCCGCGTCAGCCGGCATTCTGCGCTATGGCCTGCACCGGCAGGACGCCGCCATGATGACCTGCTTCACACCGTCGGTGATGCGCAGCGATCATGTCCACTTCATCGACGGTGCGCGCGGCGGCTATGCCACGGCAGCGACCGCGCTAAAGGCGAGCGCATAGCATTTTCAAGCGAATTGGGAACCGGTTCGCGTAAAGAAAACGCGTCAAACAAAGAGTTCAGCGTCCGACGCGGGTCCAGGTCTCGCCGCCGCAGATCATGCCGACGCAGCCCTCGACGTGCAGCGCATCGCCGCCGGCGAAGCTGACGTGGCTGACATAGGTGCCGCCGTCATCGGCATTGTAGATCTGTCCCCACCATTTGCCCGGCGCCGACGGGCGCATGGCGACGAACAGGGAAATCCCGATCACCGGTCGCGTCCGCAGCGCCGGATTGGGGTTCTTGTCGTCGACCTGCGGATGGCCGGTGGCCGGGTCGATCGGATCTTTCAGCCAGACGATGACGCCGCAAATGCCGCTGCCGCATTTGCTGACCTTGACCCGCGCGTCGCCCTTTTCCGTCAGCCAGACGCCGACCGGCTCGGCGGATTGCGCGTGAGCCGGCGCAGCACCGAGCAACAACACCATGGCTGCAAGGATGAAGCCGAATCGGATCATGAACCCCCTCCAGAAAAGCGGGGCTTCAATAGCAACAATGACGGATTGTGCAATCCCGCAGGCGGTCACGCTTTCGCGCGGGCCGCCTGCTACCAGCGCACCAGCCGGATCGACAGCATCGTGGTCAGCCCGAATACGACCATCGCGGTGCCGACCAGGGCAAACAGCGTCCACGCCGGTGCGCCCGATGCGGCGAGCCACCAGCCGCCGAGCGCGACCAGCACGAGGCGGATGGTCCCGGCCAGCACGGGACCGCCGACCTCTGCAGCGCCTTGCGAGGAGAAGTAGAGACAGACGCCGGCGCCGAAGAAGCCGAAGCCCGGGCCGGCCCAGTGGAAATAGGAATACGCGGCTTCGGTGACCCCGGGATCGCTGGTGAACAGCGACACCCACAGGCCGGGATTGATGGCGACGACGAGGCCGATCAGGCCGACCACGGCTCCTGCCGTGGCGGCCGCGATCCACGCCACGTGCCGTGCGCGTGTAACGAGTCCCGCGCCCATTGCCATGCCGACCATCGGGATCGAAGCGGTGCCGAAGGCGAAGGCTATCGGGACCAGCAAAAATTCAAGCCGCGAACCCATGCCATAACCGGCGAGTACCACGGTGCCGAAGCCCGCGAGAATCTTGGTGAAGATGACGATGGCCAGCACGGTCTGCAGCGGCGACAGACACGACACTGCGCCGACCTTGAGGATATCGAGGAACATGTCGCGCTGGAATGCGAAGCTTGCGAAGTTGAGTTTGAGCCGGCTGCGGCCGCTGGCGAGGTACCAGATCAGGAACAGCGCGCCTGCCGTGAAGGCCGCGAGCTGTCCGGCGGCAACCCCGCGCATGCCGAACTTCGGCAGGCCGAACAGGCCGAGCCCGAGCCCGCCGCCAACCGTGACCTGGATGATGGCGACGCCGATCAACACGATCGACGGCACACGCATGTCGCCGGTGCCGCGCACGACCGAGGCGAGCGTGTTGACCAGCCAGATCGAGACTGCGCCGGAAAACAGCACCTGCGAATAATGCATCGCTTGCTCGAGCACCTCGCCGCTGCCGCCAAGCAGGGAGTAGAACGTTCTTCCAAGCAGCAACATCATGGCAGCGAAGAACAATCCCGCGCCGGTGCCGATGATAGCGGCGTGCAGCGCCAGATTGGCGGCGCGCTCGCGGTTGCCGCCGCCGAGCGCGCGGCTCACCGCCGAGGCGACCCCGCCCCCCATCGCGCCCGCCGACATCATTTGCGTCAGCATCACGAAGGGAAACACCAGCGCGATGCCGGCCAAGGGCTCGACGCCGAGCCGGCCGATATAGGAGGTCTCGGCCACCGCAACCAGCGCGGTGCCGAACATCGCGATCGCATTGGGCAGCGCGAGCTTGAGCAGCGTCGACAGGATGGGGGAAGTCAGCAGGCTGTTGACCGGAGCCGCCGGCGGACGCGCGTCAACGGAAGCTTCCATGGTCATGCGTCACCGTGCCCCAGGGCAATATACGAATAGATTATGGTTGACATATTAAGCGCCGGCGCAGGTTTCAAGCCACCCCCGCCGGCGCAGGGGTCACCACGGCAGGCCGCATAGGTCGATGGTGCCCTGGCGCGGCGCGCGGACGATGTCGAGCACGAAGGGCGCCATCGCCTCGAAGCGAACCCGCCCCTCGGGCTGCTCGCAGAAGATTTCGCCGTCAAATCGGTGCCAGCCGCGTGCCTGGTAGAATGCTTCATTGTGCGGTTCGCAGAACAAGATCGCGAATTTCACCGCTTCATTGGCGCGCATGGTCTGCACGGCCGCATCGAGGGCGAGGCTGGCATAGCCGCGCCGGCGGCAATCGTCGCGGGTCGAGACGCCGCCGATGCCGCCGACATGCACCTTGTGGCCATTCCAGGTGATGGTGCGGAAGAAGATGCCGACATGGCAGGCAAGGCCGTTGCCGTCGGGCGCCTCGACCAGCACACGCAGATCGGCATGCGCCCATTTGATATGACCCCATGACAGTTTCTCGACGACATGCTCCGGCCAGACCGCGTTCAGTAGCGGCTCGGCCATCGGCCAGGAGGCGTCCCCGTTGAGGATGTCGATCTCGATGCTCATGGCGGCTGCCGTAGCGTCAAAAATGGGTGTGTTGAAGCTCGTTGGAACCTTCTATAAGGGGTTCCCGTTACCCGTAGTACCCCTCCATTTGCGGACATCACCCCCATGACCTTCACGCTGCCCAACCTGCCTTACGCCCATGACGCCCTTGGTCCCTACATGTCCAAGGAGACGCTGGAATTTCACCACGACAAGCATCATCAGGCCTACGTCACCAACGGCAACAACGCGATCAAGGGGACCGAATTCGAGGGCAAATCCCTCGAGGAGATCGTGAAGGGGTCGTTCGGCAAGAACGCGGCCGTGTTCAATAATGCCGGCCAGCACTACAACCATCTGCATTTCTGGAGCTGGATGAAACCGAATGGCGGCGGCACCAAGCTGCCCGGTGCGCTGGAAAAGAAGATCAACGAAGACCTCGGCGGCTTCGAAAAATTCAAGACCGATTTCATCGCCGCCGGCGTCGGCCAGTTCGGCTCGGGCTGGTGCTGGCTCGCGGTCAAGGGCGGCAAGCTCGAGATCGCCAAGACGCCGAACGGCGAGAGCCCGCTGGTGCATGGCGCGACCCCGATCCTCGGCTGCGACGTCTGGGAGCACTCCTATTACATCGACTATCGCAACCGCCGTCCCGATTATCTGAAGGCGTTCGTCGAGAACCTCGTGAACTGGGAATATGTCGAGCAGCTGTTCTCGAAGGCCTGATCATCACTGACGTCATTGCGAGGAGCGACAGCGACGAGGCAATCCGGCTTTCCTGTTGCGGCAAAAGCTGGATTGCTTCGCTTCGCTCGCAATGACGGTTCAACGTCGCTCTGTTTGGGGCAGGGCAGGTGAGCTACATCCTGGTTTTCGTCGGCGGCGGCTTGGGCGCGACGCTGCGCCATCTGATCAACATCATTTGCGCCCGCTGCATCGCGCCCGGATTCCCCTGGGGTACCTTCATCGTCAACGTCACCGGCTCGACCGTGATGGGCCTGATCGCGGGCTATCTCGCCTTCAAGGGCGAGGCCACGCAGCCCTGGCGGCTGTTTTTGATGACGGGGATCCTCGGCGGCTACACCACCTTCTCGGCCTATTCGCTGGATGCGGCGCTGCTCTATGAGCGCGGCGAACTGCTGCTCGCGGCGCTCTATGTGGTCGGCTCGGTGGTGCTGTCGATCGCCGGGCTTTTCGCCGGCCTCGCGCTGATCCGCCATTTGACCTGACGCGATCCCGCATGGGCATGCCGGGGATGCGCATGGGTCTGCCCCTCGTTCCGTTTGCCTCACCGCGCCGCCGGGACTAAGCAGGATAAGGACTTTTCACCGCCCGATCCGATTCACTTGGCAGATTCTCCGAAAGACCCGGCCGACGATTCCACTGAAGCCGAAGCGCCGCGCAAGCAGCGCAAGCCGATCGGCTGGTCGATGATCTTTATCGCCGTGCTGGTGGCCGTCAGCGTCGTGCTGGTGTGGCGCCGCGACGGCATTCACGGCGTCACCGAAATTCTTTACGGCGATCTCGCGCTGTTCGGCGGCATCCTGCCGCGCGTGCTCGCCGGCTGCCTGCTCGGCGCCTTCATCACCGAAATCCTGCCGCATGAAAAGGTCTCGCGCTCGCTCGGACCGGAGTCGGGCCTGAAGGGCCTTCTGATCGGCACGGCGTTCGGCGCCATCCTTCCGGGCGGGCCGTTCACTGCCTATCCGGTGGCGGCAGCGCTGCTCACGGTCGGCGCCGATTTCGGCGCAACCATCGCGATGGTGGTGAGCTGGACGCTGATCGGCTATGGCCGCGCGGTCGCCTGGGAATTGCCGATCCTGGGGCCCGACTTCACCATCTGGCGCATGGCGCTCTCCGTGCCGATCCCGATCGTCGCCGGTGCGCTCGGGCGCATCGTCTACGTCCGCCTCCACCCGAAGGGAGAGGCGGAATGAACGCAGCGCTCTTCATCGACATCACGCTGTGGGGCTCGGTCGCCGTGCTCGCCTTCATGGTCTGGCGGCGCGGCCGCGTGGTGGCGCTGTCGTCCGCGCGCGAGGGCGCGATGGATTTTGCCAACATCGTGCCGCGGATCGCGCTTGGCGTGATCGGCTCGGGCTACATCGCCGCGGTGATTCCGCCGGAGGTGATCACCGGCTGGCTCGGCCCGGACAGCGGCTGGCTGGGGGTGCTGGCGGCGACCATTGCGGGTGCCGTGACCCCTGGAGGGCCGGTGGTCGGCTTTTCCATCGGCGCCGTGGCGCTGAAGGTTGGCGGCGGCACGCCGCAGGTGATTGCGTACGTGATCTCCTGGGCGCTGTTTGCCTTCCAGCGGCTGATTTTGTGGGAAATTCCCTTCATGCCGGCCAAATTCGTCTGGTTTCGCGCCGCCGTGTCGCTGCCATTCCCGTTCCTGGCGGCGGCGCTGTCCATGGCCATCGGCAAGCCCTGAGGCGCGCCCGTTCGGTGGACTTACGTAATGTTATATTATAACATTTTCCGATGACTCACACCCACGCCCATAGCCATGACCATCATCATGGCCACAGCCACGACCCGGCCACGCCGCATCCGGCGCAAGCCGCGCCCTGGTCGATACTGCGCATGACGGTGGCCGCGCGCCTTGCCGCGGCAGTTGCGGTAAGCGCCGGGCTGTGGGGCATTGTCTGGCTCGCGATGAGGTGAGCATGGCCGCGCAAATCACCCTTCGCGACGTCACGCTCGGCTATGAGCGGCATCCCGCCGTGCACCACCTCTCGGGCGAAGTTGCTTCCGGCGCGCTGCTCGCCGTGGTCGGCCCCAACGGCGCCGGCAAGTCGACGCTGTTTCGCGGGCTCGCCGGCATCCTCAAGCCGCTCGCCGGCACGATCGATCTCGACGGGCTCGACAACAGGGACATCGCCTATCTGCCGCAGAGCGTCGAAATCGACCGCAGCTTTCCGATCTCGGTGTTCGATTTCGTCGGCACCGGATTGTGGCGCCAGATCGGCTTGTTCGGCGGCATGGGCAGGCGCGAGCGCGATCGCATCGGCGAGGCGCTCGCCGCCGTCGGCCTCAACGGCTTCGAGAACCGCAATATCGGCACGCTGTCCGGCGGGCAGATGCAGCGCATGCTGTTCGCACGCGTGCTGCTGCAGGACGCGCGGCTGGTCGTGCTCGACGAGCCCTTCAACGCGATCGACGCCAAAACCTCGACCGACCTGGTCGCGCTGGTGCGGCGCTGGCACGGCGAAGGGCGTACCGTGCTGGCCGCGCTGCATGATCTCGACATGGTCCGCAAGCATTTCCCCGAAACGCTGCTGCTGGCCCGCGGGCCGGTCGCGTGGGGTCCGACAGCCGAGGCGCTGACGCCGGAAAACCTGTTGGTGGCGATGCGGATGTGCGAAGCTTTCGATGACCGCGCCGCCGCTTGCGCGGTGGATATGCCCCCACGGGCCGCCTGACCATGATCTACGATGCGCTGATCGCGCCGTTCATCGAATTCGAGTTCATGCGTCGCGCATTCGCCGCGGTGATCGCGCTGTCGCTCGCCGGCGCGCCGATCGGCGTGTTCTTGATGCTGCGGCGGATGAGCCTGATCGGCGACGCCATGGCGCATGCCATCCTGCCGGGGGCGGCGATCGGCTTTTTGCTGTCAGGTCTCAACCTGTTCGCGATGACCACGGGCGGATTGATCGCGGGCTTTGCGGTGGCGATCCTGTCGGGCGTGGTCGCGCGCGCGACCGAGCTGAGGGAAGATGCCGCGCTCGCGACCTTCTACCTCGTGTCGCTGGCGCTCGGCGTCACCATCGTCTCGGTCAAGGGCACCAATATCGACCTGCTGCACGTGCTGTTCGGCAATATTCTCGCAATGGACAACCAGACCCTGCTCGTCATCGCCTTCAACGCCACCATCACGCTCTTGGTGCTCGCGGTGATCTACCGGCCGCTGGTGATCGAATGCGTCGATCCCGTGTTCCTGCGTACGGTCAGCCGCGCCGGCGCACCGGCGCATCTCGCCTTCCTCGCGCTTGTCGTCGTCAACCTCGTCAACGGCTTTCACGCGCTCGGCACGCTGCTCGGCGTCGGGCTGATGATCCTGCCGGCCGGCATCGCCCGCTTCTGGTCGCGCGACATCACCTGGATGATCTGCATCGCGGTGCTAAGCGCGATCGTGTCGGGCTATGCCGGCCTCGTGCTGTCGTTCCAGACCGGCATTCCCTCGGGCCCCGCGATCATCCTGGTCGCCGCGGCGTTCTATGTGGCCTCGCTGCTGTTCGGCAGCTGCGGGGGCCTGGTGCGGCAGGCGTTCCCCGGCCGCCATCTCGAAGCCTGACCATGTGGCGCTTTCGACGATGGCTGGCCTGCTGCGCGCTGATCGCAAGCGCGCTGCCGGCGCATGCCGAGTCGCTGAAGGTCGTCGCGAGCTTTTCGATCCTCGGCGATCTCGTGCGCAATGTCGGCGGCGACAGCATCAATGTCACCACGCTTGTCGGTCCCGACAGCGACGCGCATGTCTACACGCCGACACCGGCGGACACGAAAAGGATCGCCGACGCGAAACTGATCATTGTCAACGGGCTCGGCTTTGAAGGCTGGCTGCCGCGGCTGGTGCAATCTTCCGGCAGCAAGGCGAAAATTGTCGCCGCGACCGACGGCATCGCGCCGCTCCGGCTCGGCTTGGATGCCGATCCCCATGCCTGGCAGTCGGTCGGCAATGCAAAAGCCTATGTCGGCAATATCCGCAGCGCGCTTTCAGGTGTCGATCCTGCCAACGCGGAGCGATATCGCACCAATGCGGAAGCCTATCTCGCAAAGCTCGACGCGCTCGATCGCGAGGTCCGCGACGCTGTCGCAAAGCTTCCGCCGGCGCGGCGCAAGGTGATCTCGACGCATAGTGCGTTCGGCTATTTCGCGGCATCCTACGGCATCGAATTCATCGCCCCGGTCGGAGTCTCCACCGAATCCGAGCCCAGCGCGCGGGACGTCGCCAAAATCATCACCCAGATCAAACAGGGGAAAATTCCGGCGGTTTTTCTGGAAAATGTAACGGACCCCCGGCTGGTCCAACGGATCGCCGCCGAGACCGGCGCAAAAGTCGGCGGAACGCTCTATTCCGACGGTTTGACCGGCGAAAAGGGCGATGCCCCCACTTACATTGACATGGTCAGGCACAATATAAAGGTCCTGACGCGCGCGCTCGGCGACTAGGGCGGGGGCCACCCCGCAAGGCCTGAGCGCCGCCAAAATCCCACTGTTCGGAGCTGTTATGGCAGAGGCTGTTACTTCAAAAATTCCCGTGACCGTGCTGACGGGCTATCTCGGCGCCGGCAAGACCACGCTGCTCAACCGCATCCTGTCGGAAAATCACGGCAGGAAATACGCCGTCATCGTCAACGAATTCGGCGAGATCGGCATCGACAACGACCTCATCATCGGCGCCGACGAGGAAGTGTTCGAGATGAACAATGGCTGCGTCTGCTGCACCGTGCGCGGCGATCTCGTGCGCATCATGGAAGGCCTGATGAAGCGCAAGGGCAAATTCGACGCTATCATTGTCGAGACCACGGGCCTCGCCGATCCCGCGCCCGTCGCGCAGACCTTCTTTGTCGACGAGGATGTGCAGAAGAATGCGCGGCTCGACGCCGTCGTCACGGTGGCCGACGCCAAATGGCTCAGCGACCGCCTGAAGGATGCGCCGGAGGCCAAGAACCAGATCGCCTTTGCCGACGTCATCGTGCTGAACAAGACCGATCTCGTCTCCAAGCCTGAGTTGGCGGAGGTCGAGGCCCGCATCCGCGGCATCAACCCGTATGCAAAACTGCATCGCACCGAGCGCTGCAAGGTGGCGCTGGCGGATGTGCTGGAGCGCGGCGCGTTCGATCTCGACCGCATCCTGGAAATCGAGCCGGCCTTCCTCGAAGCCGACGATCATGACCATGATCACGATCATCACCATCACGACCATGATCATCACCACCACGATCACAGCCACGGCCATGGCGGGCTGAAGCATTATCACGACGAGGAAATGCAATCGCTGTCGCTGCGGACCGACAAGCCGCTCGATCCGACAAAGTTCATGCCGTGGCTGCAGCAACTTGTTGCCAGCGAGGGACAAAAAATCCTGCGCTCGAAGGGCATCCTCGCCTTCAGCGACGATGACGACCGCTACGTCTTCCAGGGCGTGCACATGATGCTGGAAGGCGACCACCAGCGGAAATGGAAGGACGGCGAGCGGCGCGAGAGCCGGGTCGTCTTCATCGGCCGCGAGTTGCCGGAGCAGATGATCCGCGACGGCTTTGAGAGCTGCATCGTCACGTGATGAAAGAGTTCTACGCCGGCGAATCCGCCTCTATCGTTTCGGTGACCGACAAGGTGCGGCCGCTGCCGCTGGGCGCGGCCGTCTCGTCCGTGCATTTTCTCGGCGACAATGCCTGCTTTGTCGGCGCCGAGGAGAAAATCTTCATTGCCACCCCAGCCGGCGAGGTTTCGCCGGTCGAAGTGCATTTTGCCGCGATCCTCTGCTCGGCGTCGGACGGCGACCGCATTGTTACCGGCGGCGATGACGGCAAGGTCGTCGCAACCAACGTCGAGGGCGAGACGTCGGTTCTCGCGACTGATGCAAAACGGCGCTGGATCGACTGCGTCGCGCTGCATCCGGACGGCGCCTTCGCCTGGTCGGCCGGCAAGACCGCGTTCGTGCGCAGCGGCAAGGCGGAAGAAAAATCTTTCGATGCGCCCTCGACCGTCGGCGGGCTCGCCTTTGCGCCGAAGGGACTGCGCGTCGGCATCGCGCATTACGGCGGCGTGACGCTGTGGTTTCCCAACATGGCGGCAAAGCCCGAGTTTCTGGAATGGGCCGGTTCGCATCTCGGCGTCGTGTTCAGTCCCGACAACAAGTTTCTGGTCACCGCGATGCACGAGCCGGCGCTGCATGGCTGGCGGCTGGCCGATAACCGGCACATGCGCATGAGCGGCTATCCGGCCCGCGTCCGCTCGATGTCATGGAGCGCCGGCGGCAAGGGGCTTGCGACCTCCGGCGCCGATACCGTCATCGTGTGGCCCTTCACCAGCAAGGACGGGCCGATGGGCAAGGAGCCGGCGATGCTGGCGCCGCTGCAGGCGCGCGTTTCCGCCGTCGCCTGTCATCCGAAGCAGGACATCATGGCCGCCGGCTACAGCGACGGTACCGTGCTGATGATCCGGCTGGAGGACGGCGCCGAAATCCTGGTCCGCCGCAACAAGGGCGCGCCCGTCGCGGCGCTCGCCTGGAACGCCAGGGGCACGTGGCTGGCCTTTGCCGACGAAGAGGGTGGCGGCGGCCTGCTGGAACTGTAATAGAGCGCTCCGGGCATGATGTATCTCCCCGAAGCGCATTCATGCTTTATCCTCTCGTTAGAGCATGATCTTTTTCCGGAAGCCGGTTTCCAACTTTCGGGATCGTGCTCCGGGGGCAAGGCGATGAAGTTTCTCACGACCTTCCAGGCCGCCGATTTTTTCGACACGCTGGTCAGCCTCGCTGCGGCCTTCGTGCTGGGCACGCTGATCGGCGCCGAGCGGCAATACCGCCAGCGCACCGCAGGATTGCGCACCAATGTGCTGGTCGCGGTCGGCGCTGCCGCCTTTGTCGACCTCGCCATGCATCTGGCCGGCCCCGACGGCGGCGTGCGGGTGATCGCCTATGTCGTCTCCGGCATCGGCTTCCTCGGCGCCGGCGTCATCATGAAACAGGGCATGGACGTGCGCGGGCTCAACACGGCGGCGACACTGTGGGCCTCCGCCGCGGTCGGCTCCTGCGCCGGAGCGGACATGATCGCGCAGGCGGTGGCGCTGACCGTCTTCGTGCTCGCCGGCAACACGCTGCTGCGACCGCTGGTCAACGCCATCAACCGCATCCCTCTCGACGAGAAGAGGTCCGAGGCGACCTACTACTTCAAGCTCGCCGTGACGCCCCATGCGCTGCCTGCAATGCGCGACCGCCTCGTCGAGCAACTGGAGGCCGCGAAATATCCCGTCGCCGACCTCGATGTGGTCGAGATCGGCGACGGCCAGCTCGAGATCGTCGCCACGCTGGTGCCGACCGCCGTCGATCCCAACGAGCTCAACGCGGTTGCGCTCGACCTGCAGAAGCAGAGCGGCGTGCGCCACGCCACCTGGGAAGTCAGCACCGTGGATTAGGCGTAGAGAGTAATCGCGATTTGCGATCTCTTTGTCGCGCTTCTAATTCTGAAATTCTGCGCTGCAGGTGCCGCGAAACGCGCCGGATCGCGACATTTTTTGGAGCTCATTGCTCCCGGTGACCCCGGTTCCCGGGAACCATGCTTTCGCGCGACCGTTGATCCAGCGCACAAATTTGGCGGTGATCGAATGTCTGCCGACGAGCGGAAGCTGAGCTTGAAAAGTGAATGGCTGATTGCGGTCACGCTGATCGCGGCGGGCACGGCTATGGTGGCCGTCTCAATCGTCGAGATCAGGGCCAATCAGCTTGCGCAATTGGCGCAGGCCACGCAGCCGACACCGTCTTCGCCGGAACCGCAGAAGGATGTTCCCGCCGAGTCAAAACCCGGCGGCGCGCGCCCGACCACGCCGGCGCCCGAGCCCGCACGCCCCGATCCCGATGCGCAGAAGGCGGGCGCGCAACCCGCACTGCCTCCGGCGCCGGCCGAGAAGACCGGAACGCCGATCAAGGAAAAGTAAGCGGCTCCGGCGCGGTCAGTTCAGCGACAGCCAGGTGATGTCGCAGCCGCCGTTGCAATGATTGCAGTGCGCCGGCATCCGGAAGGTGCTTGCCAGCTCCCATTCCTGGGATTCATTGCTCCACTGCACCGTGGCCTGGGCAACGATGTCATCCGACTGACAATGCGAGCAGACGGGCGTTGACCTCGTCGCGACGCGGTTGATGGTTCGGACCGGCTTACCCGGTGCTTCGACGATGTCGAATGGATTGCGCAACAATGCTTCTTTCATTTTTCCCAGCCCGCGAATCAACAGTTACCCCGAATCGACGATAGCGGCGCGATTGCGCCAACGTCATCTCCGGAGTTTTCGGGGTTGTGGATTGTCGCGCGCTGTGCTCCCGGCGCAGCATTGGTCCATATTGCAGCCCGCCCATTTGCCGGTTTTACGGCCTCGCGCCGCGCCAATTGCTGCTCCATAATCCCGCCAGTTCAGGATTGCGAGGGCAGCCATGAAAATCGATGACGTCCGCCGTACCGCCTATTCGATGCCGCTGACCAATCCCGCCTTCCCGATGGGGCCTTATCGCTTCTTCAACCGGGAATTCTTCGTCATCAACTACCGCACCGATCCGGAGGCGCTTGCCGCGGTCGTGCCGGAACCGCTTGAGGTCGTCGATTCCGTCGTGAGCTACGAGTTCATCCGCATGCCTGATTCAACCGGTTTTGGCGACTACACCGAGACCGGGCAGGTGATCCCGGTACGCTTCAAGGGCGAGGACGGCGTCTATGTGCATTCGATGTATCTCGACGACGAGGCGCCGATTGCCGGGGGGCGCGAGCTGTGGGGCTTTCCCAAGAAGCTGGCGAAGCCAAAGATCGCGGTCGAGAGCGATGTGCTGGTCGGCACGCTGCATTACGGCTCGGTGCTCTGCGTTTCCGCCACCATGGGCTACAAGCACCGCGCCGCCGACCATGACACCGTGCTGAAGGGCATGAAGAAGCCGAACTTCATCCTGAAGATCGTCCCGCATGTCGACGGCAGCCCGCGCATCCTCGAGCTGGTACGCTATCACCTCGAGGACATCACGCTGAAGGAAGCCTGGAACGGCCCCGCCGCGCTCGGCCTGTTTCCGCATGCGCTCGCCGACGTCGCGCGGCTGCCGGTGCGCGAGGTCGTCTCCGCGCTGCATTTCAAGGCGGACTTGACGCTGGGGCTGGGGACGGTGGCGTTCGATTATCTGGCGAAATAGGGGTCGTCATTCCGGGGCGCGCGCGAAGCGCGAGCCCGGAATCCACAACCACCATCGTGAGTATGGATTCCGGGCCTGGCCCTTCGGGCCATCCCGGAATGACGAGTTGTCACCGCACCAGGATATTCTTGAACTGCCAGGGGTCGCTGGTGTCGATATCCTCCGGAAACAGTCCCGGACGATCCGTCAGCGGCGTCCAGTCGGTGTAAAATCCCTTCACCGGTCCGAGATACGGCAGCTGGATTTCCAGCAGACGATCGAAATCCATCTCGTCGGCTTCGACGATGCCTTCGTTCGGGTTTTCCAGCGCCCATACCATGCCGCCGAGCACGGCCGAGGTCACTTGCAGGCCGGTGGCGTTCTGATAGGGCGCAAGCGCGCGGGTTTCCTCGATGGAGAGTTGCGATCCGTACCAGTAGGCATTGTTGTCATGGCCGAACAGCAGCACGCCGAGTTCGTCGATGCCATCGACGATCTCGTTCTCATCGAGGATGTGGTGCTTTTCCTGCATCTTCCCGGCGCGGCCGAACATTTCATGCAGCGACAGCACGGCATCGTCAGCCGGATGATAGGCATAGTGGCAGGTCGGCCGGTAGATCACCTTGCCGGACGCGTCGCGCGCCGTGAAGTAATCGGCGATCGAGATCGACTCGTTATGGGTGACAAGGAAGCCATACTGCGCGCCCCGGGTCGGGCACCAGGTGCGCACGCGCGTGTTGGCGCCGGGCTGCATCAGATAGATGGCGGCGCCGCAGCCGGTTTCGTGGGTATGCGCATTCTCGGGCATCCATTTTTCATGGGTGCCCCAACCGAGTTCGGATGGCTGCATGCCTTCCGACAGAAAGCCTTCCACTGACCAGGTGTTGACGAAGACGTCCGGCTCTTTCGGCTTCCTGGAGCGCTGGGTGTCGCGCTCGGCAATGTGGATGCCCTTGACGCCGGCCTGCCGCATCAAGTCCGCCCATTCGGCCCTTGTCTTCGGCTTAGGGGCATTGAGCTTCAGATCGGCGGCGACATTGAGCAGCGCCTGCTTGACGAAAAAGGAGACCATGCCGGGATTGGCGCCACAGCAGGAGACGGCCGTCGTCGAGCCCGGGGGCCGCGCTTTCTTGGCCGCCAGCGTCACTTCGCGAAGCGCATAGTTGGAGCGCGCTTCCGGGCCCTTCGACGCGTCGAAATAGAAGCCGAGCCAGGGCTCGTTGACGGTGTCGATATAGAGCGCGCCGAGTTCGTTGCAGAGCTCCATGATGTCGGTGGAGCCGGTGTCGACCGAGAGATTGACGCAAAAGCCCTGGCCGCCGCCTTCGGTGAGCAGCGGGGTCAGCAATTCGCGATAATTGTCTTTGGTCACGCCCTTCTGGATGAAGCGCACATTGTGCTTCTCGCAATGGGCCTTGCGGCCCTCGTCCTTGGGATCGATCACGGTGACGCGCGACTTGTCGTAGTCGAGATGTCGCTCGATCATCGGCAACGTGCCTTTGCCGATGGAGCCGAAGCCGACCATGACGATGGGGCCGGTGATCTTCGCGTAGATCTGCGAGGCGGGGCTCATGGATAGTTTCTCCGGAAAGTGCTGGCAGACAATGGTGAGGGTGGATCAGGCGCTGCGGCGCTTGGCGGTCACTTCGATCTCGACCTTGATCTCGGGCTTGTAGAGGCCGGCAACGACCAGAAGGGTAGAGGCAGGACGGATCTCGCCAAATGTTTCGCCGCAGACCGCCAGGAATGCTTCGGCATCCGCGATGTCGGTGATGTAGTAGGTCGCGCGCACGACATCGGCCATCTCGAAGCCGCCCTCTTTCAGGGCAGCCTCGATGTTCTTGAAGCAGTTGCGTGACTGGCTCGTGACATCGGCGGGAATGGTCATGGTGGCGTAATCGTAGCCGGTGGTGCCGGCGACGAAGGCAAAATCGCCGTCGATGACGGCCCGGCTATAGCCGGCGGCCTTCTCGAAAGGGGAGCCGGTGGAAATCAGGCGGCGTGGCATCATGACCTCTGTCTTTCAGGGGTTCGGCGCGGCGGTTTACGGGCTTTTGCCCGGGCCGCGCAACCCCCATCGGGATCAGGGAATGCGACGCGTGACGTCGGGGGAGGGCGGCGCTGCGGAGCTCCAGCGGCGCACGAAGATATCCCGCGCGATCATGACCGCGAGCAGGACCATCAGCACCGTGGTGATGAGGCCGCGCCACTGGGGACGCGCGGAGTCGCGCCGTGCGGGGAAGCTTGGCGACATGGCAGTGCCTCAAGCTGCCAGCACGGGCTGCAGCGCCTTCCGTGCGCGCGCAGCCCGTGCCTTTGGCGCAGGCGCCCCCGTAGCCGAAATCATGCCCCAGGCGCCGTCGAGCGCGCCGCGTTCGAATTCGAGCGCCAGCAGCCGCTCGCGCTCGAACGGGCCGGGCAGCGACAGCTCGCCGGTCTTTTGCGCAGAGAAGCCGAACCGGGCGTAATAGGGCGCATCGCCCAGCAAGATCACCGCGCGATGGCCACGCGCTCTCGCCGCCGCGAGCGCGTGGTCCATCAGCGCGGTCCCGGCGCCGAGCTGGCGGGAGGATACCTCTACCGCGAGCGGGCCGAGCATGAGCGCCGGGATGCCCCCGGCGCTGACGTGCCACAACCGCAGCGTCCCGACCAGGCGGCCCCCGGCCATCGCTGAGAAGGCAAGGCCTTCGGCGGGCGCGCGTCCGTCGCGCAGGCGCTGGCAGGTGCGCATATGGCGGTTCTCGCCAAAGCAGGCATCAAGCAGCGCTTCACGGGCGACGACGTCCGAAACCTTCTCCGCACGGATCGCGAACGGAGCGGTTTTGGGAGTGAGGACAATCCTGGTCTTGCGCAAGGCAGTCATGGCACGTCAGTCCCTGCGGCCAACGGCGAAAGCGCGCCGCGGGCAGCGTTGTCAAATCGGCGAATAGAAGGGAGAGGAGCCGGCGGACCGGCTCCCGACTAGTCGGGCCTCAAGAGGAGGCGGATCAGATGTGGTAGGTCCGCAGCGGCGGGATGCCGTTGAACGCCACCGACGAGTAAGTGGACGTATAGGCCCCGGTGCCCTCGATCAGCAGCTTGTCGCCGATCTCGAGCGTCACCGGAAGCGGATACGGCAGCTTCTCGTACAGCACGTCGGCCGAGTCGCAGGTGGGCCCAGCGAGCACGCACGGCGTCATGTCCGCCCCGTCATGCGGGGTCCGGATCGCGTAGCGGATCGACTCGTCCATCGTCTCGGCGAGGCCGCCGAACTTGCCGATGTCGAGATACACCCAGCGCACCTCGTCCTCGTCGCTCTTCCTGGAGATCAGGACGACTTCGGTCTCGATGATGCCGGCATTGCCGACCATGCCGCGCCCCGGCTCGATGATGGTCTCCGGGATCTGGTTGCCAAAGTGCTTGCGCAGCGCACGGAAGATCGACCGGCCGTACTGCACGACCGGGGGAACATCCTTGAGGTACCGGGTCGGGAAGCCGCCGCCCATGTTGACCATGGTCAGGGCGATCCCGCGCTCGGCGCAGTCACGGAACACGGTCGAGGCCATGGCCAGGGCACGGTCCCACGCCTTCACCTTGCGCTGCTGCGAGCCGACATGGAACGAGATGCCGCAGGGCTCCAGCCCCAGCCGCTTGGCGAGGTCGAGCACCTCGACCGCCATCTCCGGATCGCAGCCGAACTTGCGCGATAGCGGCCACTCGGCGCCGGCGCAGTCGTAGAGGATGCGGCAGAACACGCGCGCGCCGGGGGCGGCTCGCGCAACCTTCTCGACCTCTGCGGCGCAGTCCACCGCGAACAGGCGGATGCCGAGCGCAAAGGCGCGCGCGATGTCGCGCTCCTTCTTGATCGTGTTGCCATAGGAGATGCGGTCCGGCGTAGCGCCAGCGGCCAGCGCCATCTCGATCTCCGCTACCGTCGCCGTGTCGAAGCAGGAGCCGAGCGAAGCCAGCAGCGACAGCACTTCGGGCGCGGGGTTTGCCTTCACCGCGTAGAACACGCGGCTGTCGGGCAAGGCCTTCGCGAAGGTCTGGTAGTTGTCGCGCACGACTTCGAGGTCGACGACGAGGCACGGCTCGGTGTCGAGTCCATCCTTGCGGCGGTTGCGCAGGAATTCCTGGATGCGTTCGGTCATTGCACTCTCCCAAACGGCCCTAGCGACAGGGCCGGTAGCAAGTGAGCTCGGTCGTGAGTGCTTTGGCGTTGACGCGCTATGGAGACGCGACAAGGCCTCGAACTCGAAACCGAATTTTTGCTGCCGTCGATTGGTTGGGAGAGTTTCCCGCCCGCTCTGCTGGCAATGAAGGACAAGCCTTTTCAGTAGCCCGGGCCGGCGTTGGAATGCCGGTAGAGACCAAAAAAGCCCGATCCGTCGTTGCTTTAAGTCGCGTCCCCCGTTGAGAGCGGGGTGCGCCGGTTCGCCTCCGGCTGCCAGTCACGGTTGCAAGGGATGGAGAGACCTTCAACGGCATCTCTTGAGAGAGATGCTGGCCGCTCGAACTTGAGACGACCCTCGGTTCTTCATCCCTTGGCGGCTGTCCGGCCTCTTGTCCGGATACCTACCGACTGACACACGACCACAGGCACGTGCGAAATTGGGCAAG
>Ga0081539_10001097_pt1 | contig 49223 bp, 42 predicted proteins | sample TabmetS4T2R2_FD_71023 | JGI IMG/M metagenome (GOLD analysis project Ga0081539, IMG submission 71023) | Tabebuia heterophylla rhizosphere microbial communities from the University of Puerto Rico - S4T2R2 | ecosystem: Host-associated > Plants > Roots > Rhizosphere ... | reverse complement strand
CCCAGGGGCTCTCCAGCGAGTTGACCCGCGTCCACAGCGAGGTGCTGCCGAGGTCGGTCTCCTTGGCGGCCTTGATCAGGCCGGCGCGGGCGGCCTCCTTGCGATCGACCGGGACGGCGTCCTCGAGGTTGCCGAGCAGGATGTCGGTCTGTTCGGCGATCGCGCCGGCCTTGGCGACCATCTTCTCGTTCGAGAAGTCGAGGAAGTGGATCATCCGCGACGGCTTGACCGGGATCTCGGTCAGCGGCGCCGGGGCGCCGATCGCCTGCGGCAGGAAGAAGTCTCTCGGGTGTTTCAAGGCGCTCCTCGCGTCGTTTCTGTTTGCGGGCCGAAATCTAGTCAATGGACGGGGAGATTCACGGCGCGAGGGCGGGGAGCGGGTTTCCGCCTGCGGCGTCCCTAGATTCAGTGGGCGATGGCCGCGGGCGAGCGCGACGACACGAGCGAGTGGGTGCTGCCCCCCGAGGCGCGGCCGGCGACCCTCGCCCAGCTGGAGCAGCGGATCGACTACGCGGTGGCGGTGGCGCGGGCCTCCGAAGCGGCCGCGCTGGAGATCGGCGCGGCGGCGATCGACGCCGCCGAGCAGGCGCGCGAGGCGGCCGAGCTGGCCGCCCGGGCGAGCGCCGGGATGGTCGGGGCCGCGCCGGCGGCCGAGGGGTCGGGGGTCGAGCGGAGCAACGGCGTCGCCGAGCCGGCGGCGGAGCCCGAGCCCGCGCCCGAGTCGGCCTACGACAGCTTCAAGCACTTCCTCGAACGCGCCGACCGCATCTCGGCGCGTTTAGAGGCGATAGCTCCTAGGGCGTAGGACGGGGCCAGCCCGCACACCTCCAAGGGCGGGTAGGTGTGCAGGCTGGCCCCGTCCCTCACGAGTCCGTCCTAACCCGTCTTGAGGACGGGCTACGGCAGACTCGTGGACTGACGGACCTTCGTCGCCTACAAGCCGCTCAGGCGGCGGCGCCGCTGGGCTCGAGCCAGAGCTCGCGCAGGGCGCCGGCGATCGCCGCGGTGACCTCGCCGTCCTGGGCGAGCTCCTCGCCGTCGAGGGCCCGCACCGGCTCGACCCCGCGGATCGATCCGGTCATGAAGACGCTTTCGGCCTCGCGCAGCTGCGGCAGCAGGATCTCCCGCTCGGCGACCTCGATCCCGAGCTCGCGGGCGACCTCGATCGCGCGGGCGCGGGCGACGCCGGGGAGGATCTGGCCGTCCAGCGGGGGGGTGAGGATGGCGCCGCCGGAAACCGCGAAGACGTTGCCGCGCGAGCTCTCGTAGACGGTGCCGCCGGGGCCGACCAGGAGCGGCACCACGCGGGGGCCGCAGGAGGCTTCGGCGCGGACCAGGCGCTCGCGGTCGGCCCACTTGTGGTCGCCGAGGCCGCGCGGGACCGGCAGGGTCGAGAGCTCGATCGCCAGCTCCGGGCCGGGGAAGAGGTCGAGCGGGTCGACGCCGGCGACGATCACGGTCGAGGCCAGCTGCCCGCCGGGGCGCGGGGTCATCGTCAGGCGCAGGCGGCCGAGGCCGCCGCCGCGGGCGTTGGCGAGGACCAGGTCGCGGGAGTCGGGCAGCTCGGCGCCGTAGAGCGCGCGGACGCTGGCCGCAAGCCGGGCGAGGTGGGCGTCGAGCTCGACCGGGCGGTTTTCGAAGACGAGGATCGTCTCGAAGACCCCGCGGGCGGGATCGGGCGGCGGAACGTCGGGGGTGAGCGGCTGATCCGGCGGCATCTGCAGCCGATCATAGGTCGGGATCGGCGTACCGCCGCGTCGGCGGCGAGGCGGGATCAGCAGTGCAGGCCGAAGTGCTGCGTCCAGACCCGGGTCCCGGCGAAGCCTTCGAGGGTGCCGCTGGCGAGGTCGATCCCGGTCTCGGCGTAGTCGCCGAGGATGTTCTCCCGGTGCTCGGGGGAGCGCATCCAGGCGCGGAAGATCGAGCGCACGCTGCCGAAGGCGCCGCTGCCGAAGGCGAGGTTCTCCCCGGCCCGCCAGCACTCGGTCGCGATGTAACCGCTGGCGCGGATCCAGTAGGCGAACTCGCGGCCGCAGGCGTAGTGGCTGAAGCTGTCGCAGCGGAAGATGTCGCGGGCCTTCTCACGGGCCGACGCTTCCAGCTCGCTGTTCGCGGTCAGGGCGCCGAGGCCGAGCTCGCCGCGGGCGAAGTTCGCCATGCAGAGCATCGCCCGCTCCTGGGCGGCTACCGCAGCGTCGAGCTTGGTCTGGCCGGGGCAGGTGCTCGGCGGGGCGATCAGGCCGCCCGCGGAGGCGGTCGCGGCGGTGGCCCCGAGCAGGGCCAGGGTGGCGAAAAAGACGGGGATCGTTCGGCGGGCCATTTTGGCTCTATCGCCGGGCAGCGGATTTCACCCATGCCTAGGGGGTCGGGACTGGACGCACGTCCGAGCGGGTCCGGGCAGGGTCCTGCGAAAGCGCCGGACGGCGGCCCGATTTTTGGCTTCATCAGCCGTTTTCCCGCCTGGACGCGAAGACATGAAATCCCTCCGAAAAACTTTAGCTCAGGGACCCCGTTTAGCCGCATGTCCGATTCCCGGGCTCGACCAGGTGTCCTACCTTCGCGCTCGTCGGAGGCCGCCGGAATGCGGCGCCCCCGCCTTTCCCGTGGCTAACGAAATCGAAGGAGAATTTCCGAAATGACTGCACCGTTCTCGTCTCGCCTCAGCCGGCCCGCGTGGCTGGCCGTGGCGCTCGCGGCGTGCATCGCGGTGGCCGGGTTCCTGGCTTTCGCGTCGCAGGCCGAGGCGGCCAACAAGACTCTGACCACCCTCAACCTGTGTGTCGTGAAGAAGGGGCCCGAAGCGGGGGTCGTTCACTTCTCGGCCAAGGCCAAGTGCAAGAAGGGCGAACAGCTGATCCAGGTCCTCGCGGGCAACCCGCAGGGCGTTCTCGGCGTGTCCGGCGAAAGCGGCGCTCCCGGCTCTGCCGGCGCCCCTGGTGAGAAGGGCGCGACCGGTGAGCAGGGTGCTGCCGGCGCGATCGGCGAGCAGGGTCCGGCCGGGGAGAAAGGCGAGAAAGGCCTGACCGGCGACAAGGGTCCGAACGGGGACAAGGGCCCCGACGGGGACAAGGGCCCGAACGGCGACAAAGGTCCTGACGGGGACAAGGGTCCCGTTGGTAACCAGGGTCCGGTCGGCGAGAAAGGCCCGACCGGCGATAAGGGCCCCGACGGCGACCGCGGCCTCCAGGGCCTGGTCGGCGAGCAGGGCCCGCTCGGGCTCCCGGGTCCGATCGGTGAGAAAGGCCCCGACGGCGACAAGGGTCCCGACGGCGACAAGGGTCCCCAGGGTGCCGTAGGCGAGCAGGGCCCGGTCGGCGAGAAAGGCCCGCAGGGCCCGACCGGCGAGCAGGGCCCCGTGGGTGAGAAAGGCCCGCAGGGCGAGAAAGGCGACAAGGGCGCCGATGGCGACAAGGGTCCCAGCGGTGACAAAGGCCCCGACGGCGACAAAGGCCCCGACGGCGACAAAGGCCCCGACGGCGACAAAGGCGAGAAAGGCCTCCCCGGCGAGCAGGGTCCGGTTGGCGAGCAGGGTCCGGTAGGCCAGAAAGGCCCCGACGGCGACAAAGGCCCGCAAGGCGCTGTCGGCGAGCAGGGTCCGGTGGGCGAGAAAGGTCCCGACGGGGACAAAGGTCCGCAGGGCGCCGTCGGCGAGCAGGGTCCGGTCGGCGACAAAGGCCCGCAGGGTCTGGCCGGCGAGCAGGGTCCGCTCGGGCTCCCGGGGCCGATTGGCGAGCAGGGTCCTGTTGGTGAGAAAGGCCCGACCGGCGACAAAGGCCCGCAGGGCGCGACCGGCGACAAAGGCCCGACCGGCGACAAAGGTCCCGAAGGGGCCAAAGGTCCGGAAGGCGCCAAAGGCCCCACTGGCGACAAGGGTCCGACCGGCGACAAAGGCGCGACCGGCGCCGAAGGGGCCAAAGGCGCGACCGGCGACAAGGGTCCGACCGGTGACAAAGGCGCGACCGGCGCTGAAGGCGCCAAAGGCCCCACTGGTGACAAGGGTCCGACCGGTGACAAAGGCCCCGAAGGCGCCAAAGGTCCGGAAGGGGCCAAAGGCCCGACCGGGACCAGCGGGATCCTGATCCCGGGGATGGCGAGCGAAAGCGCGTCGACCTCCCAGACCCGCTACATCAGCGCGTTCATGCCCTTGGCGCCGAACGCCACCGAGCCCAGCGTCCAGCAGATCGTCCCGACCGCGGGCACCGTTTCGGATCTCCAGATCCGACTCGCCACCGCCCCGAACAACAGCTTCGGGACGCAGAAATGGACCTTCGCGGTGCGCAAGAACAACTCCAGCACCGGTGCCATCACCTGCGAAATCTCCGAGAGCGACACGACCTGCTCGAGCAGCGCGAAATTGACGTTCGCCGCCGGCGATCTGATCTCGCTGCAGAGCGTGCCCAGCAACGGCCCCTCCGGCTGGGGGAGCCTGCGCTGGGCGGTGACGCTGACGGAGTAGCCACGGATGGGGTCCCTACCCCAGGCAGAAGTACGCAGCCGAAGCGGCCGCCCACCGGGCGGCCGCTTCGCGTTGCCGCGCCCCACCCGCCCCCGGCGGATAACCTAGGAACCCCTCTTAAACGAACCTGACCAGGTAGGAGAAATGGCCGTAGACACCGCCGCATACCGCGAACTGACCGACGAGCAGGAAGCGATCATCGAGATGGTCCGGCAGTTCGCCGACGAGCAGATCATCCCCAACGCCGAGCACTACGACCACGAGGACAGCTTCCCGGAGCCGATCGTCGAGCAGATGAAGGAGCTCGGCCTCTTCGGGGTGACGATCCCCGAACAGTACGGCGGCATGGGGCTCGACCTGACGACCTACGCGATGATCGTCGAAGAGCTCTCGCGCGGCTGGATCTCGATCTCCGGCGTCGTCAACACGCACTTCATCGGCTCCTACCTGCTGATGAAGTTCGGCACCGAGGAGCAGAAAGAGTATTTCCTGCCGAAGATGGCGACCGGGGAGATCCGCGCCGCCTTCTCGCTCTCCGAGCCCGAGGTCGGCTCCGACGTCCAGGGCATCAAGGGCGGCGCCAAGAAGGACGAGGACGGCAACTGGGAGCTGAACGGCCAGAAGATGTGGGTCACCAACGGGCTCGGCTCCGGCGTCGTCTTCGTCTTGATGAAGACCGACCCGAAGGCCGATCCCCCTTATAAGGGGATGACCTGCTTCATCACCGAGAAGGAGCCCTGGGCGGAAGTCAACGAGGGCGACTTCAAGGGCCTCAACGTGCCGCCGAAAATCAAGAAGATGGGCTACAAGGGCGTCGAGTCCACCGAGCTCGTCTACGACGGCTACAAGTGCCCGCCCGAGCGCGTGCTCGGCGGCGAGGAGGCCGGCGTCGGCCAGGGCTTCGTGCAGATGATGGACGCGCTCGAGGTCGGCCGCGTCAACGTCGCCGCCCGCGGCGTGGGGATCGGCCAGCGGGCGCTGGAGCTGGCTCTCCGCTACAGCCAGGAACGGAAGACCTTCGGCCGCGAGATCGCCCAGCACCAGGCGATCCAGTTCAAGCTCGCCGACATGGCGACCCAGCTCGAGGCGGCCCGCCTGGTCACCCGCAAAGCGGCGCGGATGAAGGACGCCGGCGAGCGCTCTGACCTCGAGGCGGGGATGGCCAAGCTCCTGGCCTCGGAGACCGGCAAGTTCTGCGTCGAAGAAAGCTTCCGCATCCACGGCGGCTACGGCTACTCGAAGGAGTACGAGATCGAGCGCCTCTACCGCGACGCGCCGCTGCTCTTGATCGGCGAGGGAACCTCGGAGATCCAGCGCATGGTGATCGGCAAGAAGCTGCTGCAGCGGCATAAGCTCTAGGCGATGGCGACCTCGACCTCAGAGCTGATCCGCACCGCGGTCGAGCGCTTCCAGGCCGAAGTCCCGGCCCTGCAGAAACTGAAACTGGTCTTTGGGCTCGAGCTGCGGGCCCACCACGACATCCAGCTCTACCGGGTCGAGCTACCGGGCCCGAAGATCAGCAAGGAACTCGCCCAGGACGAGCGGGTGCTGGTTGAAATCGACCGCCCCCAGTTCAACGCGCTGGCCGAGAAAGGGACGCTGAGGAGCTACCGCAAAGCCGCCGAGACCGGGCACATCAAGGTCACCGGAGACTCCAACGTGGTCAAGCTGATCGTCCAGGTAGTGGAAAAGCAAGAGGAACGCTCGCGGCTGAAAAAAGTGCACTGAGCCGGTCAGCCGAGCCAGCGGCGGCGCAGGGCAGTGGCGAGGCGGCCGGAGACCGCGTCTGATTCGCCGAGCGCCTCGCCGTCGAGCGAGCGGGCCGGGCGGATGCCGCGCAGCGAGGAGGTGAGGAAGACCTCCTCGGCGCCCCGCAGGTCCGCGAGCGAGAGCCTGCGCTGCTCGGTCTCGATGCCGAGCTCCGCCGCCAGTTCGAGCACGGCGCCGCGGGCGGTGCCGGGGAGGATGCGGCCGTCGAGTGGTGGGGTGAGGAGGACGCCGCCGCGGACCGCGAAGACGTTGGCCCGACCGGCCTCCAGCACGCCGCCGCCGGGGTCGACGATCAGCGGCACCTCGTCCGCGCCGAGCTCGCGCTCGGTTTGCTCCAGCCAGGATCGGTCCGCGAGCTTGTGCTCGCCCGTCCATTGGGGCGGCGTGAAGCTGCGCAGCTCGGCGCCGCGCTCGCGCGGCGGGAAGAACTGCGCCGGGTCCAGCGGCGTCACGGTCAGCCGCTCGCTCAGCTTCCCCGCCGGGACGGGCGCGACCTCGATTCGCAGCCGGGCGTACTCGTGGCCCCGCGCCCGCTCCGCCGCCGCCGCGGTCAGCTCGGCGACCGGCAGCTCGGCGCCGTAGAGCTCGCGGGCGCTGGCCGCGAGCCGGTCGAGGTGGCGCCGCAGGGCCACCGGCTTGCCGGCGGCGAGGAGGACGGTCTCGTAGAGCCCCCGCTCGGGATCGGGGCCCGGGGGTGGGTTCAAAGCAGGATCACGTTCGCCGCCGGCTCGAGTTCCCGGGTGGCGCCGCGGAGGTCGAGCAGGAGCCTCGAGTCGGCGACCAGCTCGGCGAGGTCGAACTCGGGATGGCGGGTGACGAGGACGACGATCTCGGCCGCGCCGAGGGCGGGGGAGAGCTCGACCGAGCGCAGGCCCTGGGCGGGCAGCTCGGGCACGTGCGGGTCGTGGTAGGAGACCTTTGCGTCGCGCTTGTTCAGCAGGTCGATGATCCGCAGCGCCGGCGATTCGCGGGTGTCGCCGACCCCGCCCTTGTAGCTGACCCCGAGGATGAGAACGCGGGCGCCGCCGAGCTCGCCGTCGTGCTCCAGCAGGGCGCGCTCGATCCGGTTGACGCAGTAGGCGGGCTGGGCCTGGTTGACCTTGCCGGCCAGCTCGATGAAGGCGGGCTCGAACTCGACCTCGCGCGCCTTGTGGGCGAGGTAGAAGGGGTCGACCGGGAGGCAGTGGCCGCCCATCCCCGGCCCCGGGTCGAAGCGCATGAACCCGAACGGCTTCGTCGCCGCCGCCCCGACCACCTCCCAGACGTCAATCCCGAGCCGGTCGCAGAGCTGGGCCAGCTCGTTGACGAAGGCGATGTTGACCGAGCGGAAGACGTTCTCCAGGAGCTTCGACATCTCCGCCGCCTCCGGCGAGGAGAGCGGCACGACCTCGTCGCAGATCAGCCCGTAGAGCGCCTGGGCGCGCTCGGTGCAGGTCGCGGTCAGCCCGCCGACCAGCTTCGGGGTGCTGCGCACGGTGTAGTCGGTGCGGCCGGGGTCGATCCGCTCCGGCGAGAAGGCGAGGGCGAAGTCCTCGCCGGCCCGCAGGCCGGAGCGCTCCAGCAGCGGCGCCAGCTCCTCGCGCGTGGTCCCCGGGTAGGTGGTCGACTCGAGCACGACCAGCTGCCCGGCCGCCAGCACCGCGCCGACCGCCTCGCCGGCCGCCAGCAGGAAGCTGAGGTCGGGCTCGCGCTCGGGGGTCAGCGGGGTCGGGACGCAGATCACGATCGCCTCGCACCCGGCCAGCTCCGCGTACTCGCCGGTCGGGTGCAGGCGGGTGCCGACCCGGGCCAGCTCCGCCGACGGGATGTCCTCGATGTAGCTGCTTCCGGCCGCCAGCGCCGCGACCTTCTTCTCGTCGGAGTCAAGGCACACGACCTCGGCGCCCGCGTCGGCGAAGGCGACTGCGAGCGGGAGACCCACGTAGCCCATACCGACCACCGCGATCCGCATCCGGGCAGTCTAGGAGTCGTGTCCGTCGCCAGGCGCTGCCGGCCGGGATCTGTGACATCCTGCCGCGGTGCTCGACCGTTTCTCGAACAAGCTCCGCGAGCGCGGGCTCAAGGGCACGTTCGCGGACCTGTTCGCCCGACTGCGCAGCGGTCTGCGCTCAGAAGAAGCCTGGATCGTCCTGCTCAAGGACCTCGGCCAGGTGAACCCGGTCAAGCGCCCGACGGGCATCGTCTTCGAAGACATCGGCCGCGAGCACCTGCCGCTGCTCTCCGAGCTGAACCGCGAGCGCGAAGCGGAGGAGGTGGACCAGCGGTTCGCCGACTACGTCGATGCCGGCTTCCACGGCTTCATCGCCCTGCGCGACGGCAAGGCGGTCGGTTACTACTGGTGGGTCGACGCCGAGGGCGCGGCCGAGTTTCCCGATCTCCGCGACTTCGGGCTCGGGATCGAGCTGGGGCCGGGCGAAGCCTACGGCTCGGACTTCTACATCCTCGAGGCGCACCGCAAGGGGCGCCTGGCGGGGGAGATGCTGGCGCGGATCGAGGGCGGGCTGGCCGACCGGGGTTACTCCGAGCTCTGGGGGTATGTGGTCGCCGCGAACCGCCCCGCCCGCTGGCTCTATGAGTCCCGCGGGTACGAGCGGCTTTGGACACACACCCGCAGGAAACGTTTCTTCGTCTCCCGGGTGGAGAATTCACCCGACCCCAGGACCTACAAAGGAGGATCGGATGTCGACCGCTGAAACGATCGAGAAGTTCCTGATCGAGGAGCTTGCCGCCGACGAGGGCAGCGGCGCGCTCGACCACGACGAAGACCTGCTGGCCGCGGAGCTGATCGACTCGCTGGGCATCCAGGAGCTGGTCGTCTTTCTCGAGCGCAGCTACGGGATCAAGGTTCAAGATGACGACCTGGTGGCCGACAACTTTCGCAGCGTGAACGCAATCGTCCAGTTCGTCGAAGGGAAGCGTGGGTAGCCAGCGATGTTGATGCAGCACCTCTACCGCCAGGCCGAGGAGCGGCCGCAGCAGACGGCGATTGTCTACGCCCAGGAGCGGATCGACTTCGCGACCCTGGTCGAGCGGATCGAGAAGCTCGCCGACGGGCTCACCCAGCAGGGCATCGGGCCCGGCGACTCGGTTGGCCTGGTGATGCGCGACGACCCCTGGTACGTCGCCGCTTTCCACGCCGTCGCCGCGCTCGGAGCCCGCGTGGTCCCGGCCAACCCCGCCTTCAAGGCGCCCGAGCTCGACTTCTGGTTCCGCAGCACCGAGGTCAAGGCGGTGATCAGCGACGAGCGCAACGCCGGCGTCTGCGAGCGGATCGTCGCCAGCCTGCCCGCCGCGGCCCAGGTGATCGTCTCCGGCAAGGGCCACGGCAAAGCCCTGACCCTGGCCGAGGTCGCCGCCGCCGGGACCCCGAAGCGGCTCGAGCCCCGCTCGCCCGAGGAGCCGTTGGTCTGCCAGTTCTCCTCCGGCTCGACCGGCCGGCCCAAGCGCCTCAACCGAACCCACGGCCAGTGCGCGGCCGAGGCCGACGCCTACCTCAATCTCGGGCTCGGCCCCGAGGACCGGATCCTCGCCGCGGTGCCGCTCTTTCACACCTGGGGCATGGGCGCCTGCATCTTCGGCTCCGCCGTCTCCGGGGCGACGATGGTGATCCTCGAGGACCCGCACCCGTTCCTGCTGCGGCGCCACCGGGCGCTGGAGCTGATCGAGAACGAGGGAATCACCTTCTTCCCCGGCGTCCCCTTCAACTTCCGCCTGCTGGCCGAAGCCCCGGGCGAGGCCGACCTCTCCTCGCTGCGGCTCGTCTTCTCGGCCGGGATGGCGCTGCCGCGCGAGGCCTTCGAGGCCTTCGGCAACCGCTTCGGGGTGCTCGTCCGCCAGCTCTACGGCAGCACCGAGACCGGGATGATCGCGGCCAACCTCAGCCCCGACCCGGTCGCCACTTTCGAGTCGGTCGGGACCCCGGTCAAGGGGGTCGAGCTGCAGATCGTCGACGACGGCGGCGAGCCGGTCCCCGACGGCGAGGAGGGCGAGGTGACGGTCGCCAGCCCGGCGATGACCGAGGGCTACACCGACCTCCCGGAGCTGAACCTGGAAGCTTTCCGCGGCGGCCGCTTCTTCACCGGCGACCTCGGCCGCCTCGACCCCGACGGCGCCCTCTACATCGTCGGCCGCAAGAAGCTGCTGATCGAGACCGGCGGCTTCAAGATCGACCCGATCGAGGTCGAGGCGGTGATCGACGAGTTCCCCGGCGTCGCCGAGTCGGTCGTCGTCGGGGTCGACACCGACGTCCCCGGCGAGCAGATGGTGAAGGCGGTCGTGGTCCGCGACGGCGACTGCGAGGAGCGCGAGCTGCTGCGCTTCTGCAAAGGCAAACTGGCCAACTTCAAGGTGCCAAAGAGCGTCGAATTCCGCTCCGAGATCCCCCGCAGCCCGCTCGGAAAGGTCCTGCGCAAGTACCTGGTCTGAGCGAAGTGACGATTTGAAGACCCTGCTGATCGACAACTACGACTCGTTCACCTACAACCTCTTCCAGCTGCTGGCGGAGGCCAACGGCGAGGAGCCGATCGTCGTCCGCAACGACGAGCGCAGTTGGGAGGAGCTGGCGCAGCTGGAGTTCGACAACGTCGTCGTCTCCCCGGGCCCCGGCAACCCCGACCGCGAGGACGACTTCGGGGTCTGCGCCGCGGCGATCCGCGCCGCAGAGGTGCCGCTGCTCGGCGTCTGCCTCGGCCACCAGGGTCTCTGCTCGGTCTACGGCGGAGAGGTCGTGCACGCGCCCGAGCCGATGCACGGCCGGCTCAGCGCCGTCCTGCACGAGGAGCCGGCGGTGTTCGCCGGGCTGCCGCGCGAGTTCCACGCCGTCCGCTACCACTCGCTCTGCGTCGAGGACCTGCCGGAGGAGCTCGAGGGGGTGGCCTGGACCAGCGACGGGATCCTGATGGCGGTCGAACACAAGACCAAGCCGCAGTGGGGCGTGCAGTTTCATCCCGAGTCGATCAGCACCGAGTTCGGCCGTCGCATCCTCGCCAACTTCCGCGACCTGACGATCTCCCGCGGCGCCAGCGGCTCCAGCACCCCCCTCGCCGGCAACGGCGCCCTCGCGCCGCCGGCCCCCGGCGGGGCCGGGCTGAGCCTGCGGGTGCGGCGCCTCGACGCCGTCCACGACACCGAACGCGCCTTCGTCCACCTCTACGGCGAGCGTCCCGACGCCTTCTGGCTCGACAGCAGCCTGGTCGAAGACCGGGCCCGCTTCTCGTTCATGGGCGACGCCTCGGGGCCGCTCGGGGCGACGATCTCCTACGACGTCTGGAACGGCGAGCTGACGATCGACCGCGAAGGCGAGACCGAGGTCCTCGAGGAGTCGATCTTCGACTACCTCTCGCGCGAGATGCGGCGCCTGCGCCACATCTCCGACGACCTCCCGTTCGACTTCAACTGCGGCTTCGCCGGCTATTTCGGCTACGAGCTGAAGGCCGACGTCGAGGGCGACCGCGCCTTCCGCTCGACGATGCCCGACGCCCACTTCGTCTTCGCCGACCGGATGCTCGCCTTCGACCACGTCGAGGGCGTCACCTACGTGCTCGCCCTGGCCGAGCCCGGCTGGGAGGAGGAGGCCGACCGCTGGATCGCCGAGACCAGCCTGCGCCTCGCCTCGCTGCCGCCGGTGCAGGCGCCCGAGTGGAGCGACCTCGTCGCCGAGCGCGACCCGGTCCAGTTCCGCCTCGCCCGCTCCCACCAGCAGTACGTCGCCGACATCGTCGAGTGCAAGCGACAGCTGGAAGAGGGGGAGTCCTACGAGATCTGCCTGACCAACAAGATCACCGCCGAGGTCAACCCGGACCCGCTGGCGCTCTACCGCACCCTGCGCCGGGTCAACCCGGCGCCCTTCTCCGCCTACGTGCGGGTCGGCGCGGCGGCGGTGCTGAGCTCCTCGCCGGAGCGCTTCCTCTCGATCGGCCGCGACCGCTGGGCGGAGGCGAAGCCGATCAAGGGCACGGCGCCGCGCGGGGCCAGCCCGGCCGAGGACGCGGGGATCGCCGAAGAGCTGCGGACCGGGGAGAAGAACCGGGCCGAGAACCTGATGATCACCGACCTGCTGCGCAACGACCTCGGGATCGTCTGCGAGGTCGGCACCGTCCACGTCCCGCACCTGATGCAGGTCGAGACCTACGAGACCGTGCACCAGCTGGTCTCGACGATCCGCGGCCTCTTGCGCGAGGAGCTGGAGCCGCCGGACGGGATCCGCGCCTGCTTCCCGGGCGGCTCGATGACCGGCGCCCCGAAGAAGCGGACGATGGAGATCATCGACCGCCTCGAGGGCGAAGCGCGCGGCGTCTACTCGGGCGCGATCGGCTACCTCGGCCTGGGCGGCGGCTGCGACCTCAACATCGTCATCCGCACGATCGTGCTCGACGGCGAGACGACCACGATCGGGGTCGGCGGGGCGATCGTGATGCAGTCCGACGAGGAGGAGGAGTACCAGGAGATCCTGCTCAAGGGCCGCGCTCCGATGCAGGCGATCGACCCCCGGGTCGACCCGCAAACGGTGTTCGAGTCCGGATAGTCTGCCTTCCTCTTAAACCGATCAGGAGGGCGGATGACGCCAGAGCAGGATTACCAGCTGACCACTGACCAGGCCGAGCGTGAGGCCTCGGGAGCGCACGCCTACGGGCGCTACCTCGAGGAGTTCGAGGTCGGTGCCGTCTACAAACACTGGCCGGCGAAGACCGTGACCGAGTCGGATGACCATCTGTTCTGCCTGATCACGATGAACCACCATCCGCTGCACCTCAACGACGTCTACGCCAAGGGCTCCCAGCAGGGCAAAAACGTCGTCGTCGGGCCGCTGGTCTACTCGCTGGCCCTGGGCATGTCGGTCTCCGACGTCTCCGGCAAGGCGATCGCCAATCTGGCGACCGAAGAGCTCAGCCACCCGAACCCGGTCTTCCACGGCGACACCCTGTTCTGCGAGACCGAGGTGCTGGACGTGAAGCCGTCGAAATCGAAGCTCGACCGCGGCGTGGTCAAGGTCCACACCCGGGTCCTCAACCAGGACGGCGTGCTCGTCGCCGAGTTCAAGCGCCTGGTCCTGGTGCCGCGGAAAACCCCGGGCGAGCCGACCGAGTAGGCGCGCCTACTCGTCCTCGCCGCGGCCGAGCCGGGCGCGCAGGCGCATGCTCGCGAGCTTCGCGCCGAGCGCGGCCCGGCCGCGCAGGCCGCGGCCGACGGCGAACGACTCGACGACCGGGTTGTCGGTCGCGAAGCGGGCCTTGTAATCCTCGTTGCCGAGCAGCAGCTTGTAGGTGTGGATGCCGTGTTCGACCGCGTCGCGCACCGTGTGCGACATCAGCACGAAGCCGACCGACTCGCGTAGCCAGCGCGGGTCGCGGCCGGACTGGTAGAACCAGTCGGCGCCGCCGTAGCGGAACCCGTACCAGGCCGCCGCCGGCTCGCCGTCGATCGTGGCGATCCAGAAGCGCAGCCAGCCCCGCTCCAGGGCCTCGCGGGCGAAGTCGAGGTGGAAGGCGGCCAGCTCCGGCGGAAACGCCCCCAGCGGGTCGTCGCCGCGCAGCTCGCGGGTCATCCGGTGCAGGCGGACCAGGGTCGCGAAGTCGTCCTCGAGCCGCTCCGGGTCATCGCAGAGGCGGATCTCGAACTCGTGGTCGCGGCGCAGGCGGTTCTCGTAGTTGCGGACCTGGCCGCGGAAGTTCTTGCTTTTCGATTTCAGGAACCCGTCCCAGTCCGCGGCCTCGATCCGCAGCTCGGGCTCGACGTGGGCGCGGATCCGCTGACCGCCGAGCGAGTCCGCGAGGGCTGGGCTGGGGTTCCGCTCGAGCAGCAGGATGTCCCACGACTCCTCGTTGACGAGGTGCTCGGCGAGCGCCTGCTCGACCGCGGAGGTGTGCTCGGGCGCGCAGATCACTCCCAGCACGTCGGCGGGGAAGTGGCCGATCGGCCGCACGATCCGCACCGGCTTCTCCGAATCGACGTAGAGCGGCGCGATCCCGACCAGGTTCCCCTCCCCGTCCTCGCAGCCGAGGATCGCCTGCTCGCGCTGCTCGCCGAAGTGCTCCCACCAGATCGAGCTCCACTCCCAGCTGAGGAAGGGGTTGCCACAGGCCGCGGCCAGCGCCTGCCAGCGCTCGCGGATCCGCTCCACCTCTGGCAGGCGCGTCACCTTCAGGCCGACCAGGCCAGCGAACAGCTGTGAGGGCTCGATGGCCGCCACTGCCTCGATCACGTTCCCGCCGTCACGCTCACGTTCGAGTACCTATATCCGATTGCGCGCAAATCAACCCGGCGCCGGTGTCGGGATCGAGCTGCAGCCAGGTCTCGAAGCCGGCGCCCTGGAGGCGGTTGACGACCTCGTCGACCCGCGGATCGACCGCCGGGTCGTAGGAGAAGACCAGGCGCTCGACCCGCTCCAGCTCCGCACTCGGGGCGAGGGTCACGGCGCCGGCGGCCCCGGGCGCGGTCAGCTTCAGGAAGCCGACCCGCTCGCCGCCGGCGGCGGCGAGGACCTTCTCCAGGTCGGGCGGAGAGCCCGGGCTGGGGGTGAGCACGCGACCCGCCCCTGCCTCCTCCGCGAAGGCGGGGAAGAGGCTGCCGCGCCCGGCGCTGGCGTCGATCACGACCGCGCCGGCGGGGATCTCGAAGTGGCGCGTGTAGGGCTGGTCGACGAAGGTCGTCGCGAAGCGCTCGAAGCCGTCGCGGTCGCGGGCCGCGGCCAGCGCCTCGCGCCAGCTCCCTTTGCGCGCCCGCAGCTCGCGCAGCGCCGCTGCCCTGCGCCGCCGCCGGGCGATCCCGGCGAGCACGGTCGAGCGCCGCGGCCGGTGGGTGTCGAGCCAGTGACCGGCGCGGGCGGCGGCGGTGGTGCGAGCGCGGCGCGAGCGGGCCGAGGTCCGCACCGAGAAGGCGCGCGGGGATTCGGTCCGGGTGACGTCGATCCGCCCGTAGCGCAGCGGCGAGGACTCGAACGGCTCGAAGCGGTGCGGCACGGTGCAGGCGGCTTCGTAACCGGCCCGCGCGGTCGCGGCGACCACGCGCTCGTCGTGGTCGCCGTAGGGGTAGGCGATCGAGCGGGTTGGTTCACGGAGCTGCTCTTCGCAGCTCGCTTTCGAGCGAACCAGCTCCTCGCCCAGCTGGGCTTCGGAGATCTCGGTCAGCCACGGGTGCGAGCAGGTGTGGGAGCCGATCTCCCAGCCCTCGTCGCGCAGCTGGCGCACCTGGTCCCAGCTCATCACCGCCAGCTCGGCTTCGTGCTCGCTGCCGATCCAGGCCGCTTCGGGCAGCGGGAAGGGGACGCCGCTGCCGGGGAAGTTGGTGGGGACGTAGAGGGTGCCGGGGACGCCGAGCTCGGCCAGCACCGGGCGGCCGTGCTCGAAGACCGAGAGGAAGGCGTCGTCGAAGGTCGCGGCCAGCAGCTTCTCCTCGCCGCCGCGGGCCAGCGCCGCCTCGGTGAAGGTGACCGGCCGGTAGCCCCGGTCGAGCAGTGACCGCAACTGGGCGCGCAGCGCCTCCGGCTTCACGGCCAGCTCGGAGGGCCAGCTGGGGCTGACCGCGTGGTAGCAGAGGACCAGGGTGTCGGCGGGCATCAGCTGCGCAGGGTAGAGGTCAGGCCGGGGGCGGGATCAGGTAGTCGCGCCACCTGATTTTCAGCGTGCGCCGGTAGAGCTCGGCGAGCGCGACCAGCTCCCCGAGGTAGACGACCGTGGTGATGATCGCGGCGGCGTTGAGGCCGTAGGTGGGGAGGAAGACGATCAGCCCGATCACCGTCGCGATCGCCCCCGGGACGATCGCCATGCTCGCCAGGAAGGGCCGGTCCTCGGCCAGCATTCCCGACCAGAGGACGGTCCCGGCGGCCTGCGCGACCGCGCCCGGGAGCAGCAGCCGCAGCGGCTCGGCCGCGTCCTCGAAGCCGGAGCCGTAGATCAGGCTGAGCGCGAAGGGGGCGAGGATCTCCAGCGGGATCGCGACCGCCAGGGCGATCCCCACGGTCGCCTGCATGGTCAGGATCACGGTCCGGGCCGAGCCCTGGCGGCGGGCCGCGACCGGCAGCAGCATCAGCGCCACGGTTCCGGTCAAGACCGGGAGGATCGAGCTGATGTTGGTCGCGACCGAGTAGAGGCCGACGGCGGCGGCGGAGAGGAAGGCGGGGATGATCGCGAGGTCGAGGCGGGCGTTGATCGTGGCGCTGATCGAGCCGCCGTGGGACTTCAGCCCGTACCAGCTCGTTTTCTTCAGCAGCGGCCAGTCGAAGCCGCCGAGCGGATAGCGCCGCAGCGTGCGCCAGGCGAGCAGGGCGACGGTGATCAGGTTGGCGGCGGCGTTGGCGCCGAGCGCCCAGGCGACGGTGAAGTCGTCGACCAGCCAGAGCAGGGCGTAGGAGACGGCGGCGAAGGCCGGGAGGACGAAGCGGGTGAGGTTGTAGAAGTTGAAGTCTTCGTCGCCCAGCAGGGTGCCGGCGAAGACCCCCTGCAGGAGGATCAGCGGCACGCTCAGCATGTAGATCTGGGCCAGGTCGAGCGCCTGGTCGGTCTGGGCCGCGAACAGCGCCGGCAGCAGCAGGATGCTGCCGGCCACCGCCAGCAGCGAGAGCGGCACGATCAGCCCCAGCCAGCTGGTCAGCAGGCGACCGGCGTCCTCGGGATGGCGCGAGTGGTGGTAGGAGATCGCCTCGGTCGAGCCGATGTTGGTCGACCAGGCGGCGATCTGGCTGATCAGCAGGGTCGCCGCCAGCTCGCCGCGCCCGTCGGGGCCGAGCGCGCGGGCGACGATGATCCCGGTCGCCAGGTTGGTGATCAGGATCAGGCCGTCGACGCCGAGCGGCGCCAGCAGCCGCTTGCGCACGCTCTCTTTGCGGAACAGCGCGGTCAGGCGGGCGATCAGCGGCCCCTCGCCGTAGGGGTCCAGGCGCTCCTCTTCGGCGACCTGGGCGGGGGAGTCGTACTCGATCTGCTCGACGTCCTCGTTGATCGGCCGGTCGCGCTCGCTCATCGGCCCAGCCCCTCTTCGTAGAGCGCCAGGGTCTCGCGCCCGACCCGCTCCCAGCTGTAGCGCTGGGCGGTCGCGTGGGCGGCGGCGCGGAGGCGGCCGAACAGCTCCGGCTCGGCCAGCAGGCGCTCGATCGCGGCCGCCATCGCCGGGCCGTCGGCGACCGGGACGAGCAGCCCGTTCCCCCCGTCGCGCACGTACTGGGTCGGGCCGGGGATGTCGGTGACGACCGGGACCAGGCCGCAGGCCATCGCCTCGATCGTCCCCAGCGGGAAGCCCTCGCGGATCGAGGCCGAGGCGGCGACGGCGTGCCCGGCGAGCAGCGCCGGCAGCTCGGCCCGCGGGTAGGAGGGGATGACCGTGACCCGCTCGCGCAGGGCCGGCGGGAAGTCGGCGTGCACCGAGTCGCGGTCGGCGCCGGTCCCGAGCAGGGTCGCGGCGGCCTGCGGGTGGCGTTCGAGGACCAGGGTCAGGGCCGCCGCCAGGTGGCGGGTTCCCTTGTGCGGCAGGTAGCTGCCGATGTGGGCGATCCGCAGCTGCTCACCGAGGGGCGCCAGCGGTTCCAGCTCGCGCCCCAGCAGCTCCGCCGGCAGGCCGTTGTCGACGATCCGCGCCTTCTCGGGACTGACCCCGAGCTCCTCGATCGCGACTTCGCGCTCCTGCTCGTTCAGGTAGAGGCAGAGGTCGGCCGAGCGCATCGCCGCGGTGTCCTGGCGCGGCCGCAGACCGCCCCAGTAGAGCGGGTACTTCCAGCTCAGCTCGAGGTTGCCGCGGCGCGCTTCCTCGCGGTTTGCCCTGTCGGCGAGGTAGGACATCCCGTGCGAGCGGCAGACCAGCAGCGGCGGGCGCCGGCGGCGGCGCAGGAGGCCGAGGATCCAGCCGTCGCCGGTGGCGGCGTCGACCACGTCGAGGTCGGCGCGGCGCAGGCGGGCGGCGACCAGTCCCGGGAAGGCGATCGTCTTCGCCATGAACGGGAGCCCGGCGGGGAGGTCGGCGAAGCAGAGCAGCCCGACCTCGTGCCCGAGCTCCCGGTAGACCCTGGTCAGCCCCGAGGTGACCCCCATGCCACCTGCGTCCGAGCCGGGTTCGTCATGCAGCGTGAACTCGATCCTCATGCAGGCGCGGAGTTGCTTTGCTGGGGAGTCCCGGGCATCGTTTCTTGGGTCGCCAGGATCTCGCGAGCGATCAACTCATGGGCGGCCGCTTGCGCCCCCACGGGGCGCAGCGTGTGGTCGGCCCCCGGCAGCTCCTCGAGCCGGATTCCGGGCCGGCCGCCGAGCAGCTCCATGGTTCCGTCGGCTTCGAGCTCGCCGAACAGGATCTCGCCCCCCGAGAAGGCGATGGTCAGGTGGGTTCCCCGGCGTTCGAGCCGTTCGAGGTCGGTGGCCAGATCGGGCTCCCGTGCAGCCTCGGCCCGTCCGCTGCCGCGCAGCTTCCCGAGCAGCCCTCGGGCGAGGCTTCCGAGCTTGCGCCGGAGCACCCCCAGCGCCTCGCGGGCGCCCTTGCGGCTGTGCTTCCCGGTCACCAGGCCCCACCACCAGGCGGGGTCGCGGAGCCGGCTGAGGTCGTGGATCGCGCGGTCGGTGTAGAGGTTCTGGCGCCAGACCAGCGCCCCCGAGTTGATCATCAGCGCGCGGCGCACGCGGCGGTTGCCGAGCGCGGCGCGGAAGGACCAGTAGGCGCCGGAGCAGAGCCCGATCAGGACGAACTGCTCGGCCGTCCCGGCCCGCGAGAGGCTGTCGATCACCCCCAGCGCCTGTTCGGCGTAGCGGGGGTCGAAGAACTCGCCGACCTCGCGCAGCGGCGCCTCCTCGCCGTCGGCCTCGCCGATCCCCTCGAGGTCGATTCGCAGGGCCGGGATCCCGGCCGCGGCGCTGCTGCGGGCCGCTTCGGCCCAGATTCGGCTGGGGCCGACGTGACGGACCGAGCCGGCGTTGAGGAAGACCGCGCAGGAGTCGCCGCGGCGCTCGCCGCCGGCCGGCTCGGCGAGAACTCCGTAGGCGGCGCCGAAGCCGAGCTCGACCCGCAGCGGCGTCTCGCGGATCTCGGCCTCGCCGACCCGCATCGAGAGCGACTCGGTCGCGGTCGCCGGGGCCGCCGCGCCCTTGCCCTCGCCGGCGCCGGCGGCGAGCCAGTCCTCGACCTCGGCGGCGGTCTCGGCCGAGAGCCGGCTCTGCTCGGGGTGGATCACCAGCTCGCCCCAGCCATGCCCGGGCGCGGTCGTGACCTCGACCCCGGCCGCGGCCAGCGCCGCCTCCAGATCCGGCTCGCCCCCGCCCCCGTCGCGGGCCAGCAGCAGCGCGCGGCGTAGGCCGGTGCCGGCTTGCGCCGCCGGGTCGAGCGCCGCCAGTGAAGCTTTCGTTTCGCCGCTGAGCACGAAGCCGCCGGCCTCGACCGCGCCGGTCCCGAAGGCCGCCTCGGTGGCGCCGTCGCCGGCCCAGCCCTGCAACGCCGCGAAGGCGCGGACCTCGCGCACGAAGGCCTTGCCGGTCCGCGGCGTCCCCCAGAGGATCAGTTCCTCGGCCGCGGCGCCGCGGGCGATCGCCTCGCGCGCCAGGAGGCCGCCGAGCCCGAGCCCGAGCAGGGCGACGCGGGGCCCGGACGCCTCGCTCCGCAGCCAGGCGGCGGCGACGCCGACCGCCTCGACCCAGGCGTCGAGCAGGTTCGCGTCGGTCACCGCGCCGCTGCTGTCGCCCCAGGCCGGGAGGTCGAAGCGCAGGGTCGGGTGCCCGGCGGCGGCCAGCCGTTCGGCCCAGCGGCGGCGGCTGCGATAGGAGGCGACCTCGTCCCAGCCCCAGGGCGCGCAGATCACTACCGCGGCGCGGTCGGGCTCGCCGCCGCTCGGCGGGGAGTACAGCGCGGCAGCCTGGTTCCGCCCGGTTCCCAGATATAGCGGGCGCGCGGTCGACAAGTCCCGATCTTCGCACAGGGGATCGACCGCAAAGCCAGAATCGGCACCCCCGTCCAAGCTGTTGCGTAGGCTCCCCACCTGCATGAAGGAGCAGATCCGCCAGGTGATCGACGGCCACGCGGGCCTCGACGTCAGCGTCGCCGAGCTCGGCGACGACGGCGACCTCTACGCCGCCGGGATGACCTCGCACGCGAGCGTCAACGTGATGGTCGCGCTGGAGGACCGGTTCGACCTCGAGTTCCCCGACGAGATGTTGAAACGCGAGGTCTTCGAAAGCGTTGCCGCGATCGACGCGGCGCTCGCCCAGATCCAGAAAGGGTCCTAGCGATGGCGGAGTTCAGAGCGGGCACGCCCGAGCAGGACGAGTTCCTGGCGCAGCTCCTCGACGCCGGCCTGCTGATCGCCAGCGGCGTCCCCGGCGTCTTCGGCCGCGGCGAGGACTTCGAGCGGGTGCGGCGCGGGTTCGACGCCAGGATCAGCGCCGAGGCCGCCGCCGACGGCCCCGAGCACCTGGTCTTCCCGCCGCTGCTGCCAAAGCGCCAGCTGGAGGAGATCGGCTACCTGAAGAACTTCCCCCACCTGGCCGGGACGATCTTCGCCTTCGACGGCGACGAGGCCGCGGCGGCCGAGCAGGAGGAGCGGGCCAGCCGCCACGAGGACTGGAGCGAGTTCCAGGACCCGACCGACCTCGTCCTCACCCCGGCCGCCTGCTACCCGGTCTATCCGGCGGTGGCGGCGCGCGGCAAGCTCGCCCCCGGCGGCGTCACCGTCGACGCCGGCGGCTCCTACGTCTTCCGCAACGAGCCCTCCGGCGACCCGGCGCGGCTGCAGATGTTCCACCAGCGCGAGATCGTCCGCCTCGGCGAGCCGGAGACGGTGATCGCCTGGCGGGAGAAATGGCGCAACCTCGCGGTCGAGTTGCTGCGCGGGGCGGGCCTCGAGGCCGAGCTCGACGTCGCCAGCGACCCCTTCTTCGGCCGCAGCGGCCGCCTGCTCGCCCGCAGCCAGAAGGCGCAGGAGCTGAAGTTCGAGGTGCTGGTCCCGATCGCCGGCGAGGAGCCGACCGCGGTCGCCTCCTTCAATTACCACCAGGATCACTTCACCGGGGTCTACGGGATCGAAGTCGAGGGCGATGATCCGACCGCCCACACCGCCTGCCTCGGCTTCGGGCTGGAGCGGATCGCGCTGGCGCTGCTGCGCAAGCACGGCCTCGACCCCGACGCCTGGCCGGGCGCGGTGAAGGGGGAGCTCGGCCTTTGAGCGCGGCGGGCGACGCCACGCGCGTGGTGATCACCCACGACTTCATGGAGACCTACGGCGGCGCCGAGCGGGTCACCGCGGAGATGGCGATCGCCTTCCCCGAGGCGGAGGTCGTGGCGATCCTCGGCCGCCAGGACGTGGCCGAGCGGATGGGGGTGGGGGACCGCTTCCGCAGCCTGCTGAAGCCGCGTCCCGGCCTGCTCAAGCACTACCGCTACCTGGCGCCGGTGTTCGGCGCCTACACCGACCGCGTGCGGCTCGAGGAGGCCGACGTCGTGCTCAGCTCCAGCTACGCCTTCGCCCACCGGCTGCGCTCGCGCAACGACGCGCCGCGGGTCTGTTACTGCCACAGCGCCCTGCGCTTCGCCTGGTCGATGACCGAGAGCTACAAGGAGGAACGGGCCGGCAACCCGGTTCTCGGCGCCGCCTTCGAGGCCTTCGCGGCGATGATGCGGCGCTCGGACAAGCGCAGCGCCCAGCCGATCCGCGAGTACCTGACCCAGTCGCCGTTCACCGCCGAGCAGATCGAGCGCTTCTACGAGCGCCCGGTCGAGGTGATCGGGGCGCCGGTCGACTGCAAGCTCTTCCACCCGAGCGAGCGCGAGCCCGACGACTACTACCTGTTCTGCGGCCGGATCATCGAGCCCTACAAGCAGGTCGGGATCACGATCGAGGCCTTCCGCCGAACGGGGCAGCGGCTTGTCGTCGCCGGCGACGGCCCCGACTTCGAGCGGCTGGCCGCAGGAGCGCCACCGAACGTTGAGTTTCTCGGCCACGTTGACGATGACGTTCTCGTGCCGCTGATGCAGAACTGCCAGGCGCTGGTTTTCCCCAGCCGCGACGATTTCGGCCTGATCCCGGTCGAGGTGATGGCCTGCGGCCGCCCGGTGCTGGCCTACGCCGACGGCGGCTCGCTCTACACCTCGCTGCCGGGGACGACCGGCGAGCTGTTCGAGCAGCAGAGCGCCGACGCGATCGAGTCCGCCCTGCGCGGCTTCGATCCGGGCGCTTATGACTCTGAAAAGATCCGTGCCCACGCCCTGCAGTGGGACAGCCCGCGCTTCCGCGAGCGCTTGATCCGCCACGTCGAGGCGGCCGCCAAGGGGGTTTAGCCATGTGCGGCATCTGCGGGCACACCGCCGATCCCGAGGCGCGCGCGGTGCGGGCGATGAACGCGGCGATGGTCCACCGCGGCCCCGACGACGAAGGCCACTGGACCGACCCCGAGGCCGGGCTCAGCTTCGGCGCCCGCCGGCTCAGCGTGATCGACGTCGAGGGCGGTCACCAGCCGGTCCGCAACGAGGACGGCAGCGTCTGGGCGGCGCTGAACGGCGAGATCTACAACCACCCGCGCCTGCAGCGGCTGCTGCGCGAACGCGGCCACGAGCTCCGCTCCGGGGTCGACACCGAGGTCTTGGTCCACCTCTACGAGGAGTACGGCGAGGACCTCGTGCACGCGCTCGAGGGGATGTTCGCCTTCGCGGTCTGGGACGCGAAGGCGCGCAAGCTCGTCGTCGGGCGCGACCGCTTCGGCGAGAAGCCGCTGTTCTACGCCCCGGCGGGGGAGGGGCTGGCCTTCGCCTCGGAGCTGACCGCGCTGGCGGCGGGCGCCGAGCTCGGGGCCGAGCTCGACCCGGCCGCGGTGCACGAGTTCTTCGTCTTCGGCTACGTCCCGGGGCCGCACTCGATCGTCGCCGGCGTGCGCGAACTGCCGCCCGGCCACCTGCTGACCTGGGAGCCCGGCGGGCAGCTGGCCGAGCGCCGCTACTGGGCGCCGCCGGCGCCGGCGGTCGAGAGCTCCGAGCCGCTGCCCGACCTGGTCGGCGAGCTCGAGCGGCTGCTCGCGGCCTCGGTCCGCTCGCGCCTGGTCGCCGACGTCCCGCTCGGTGTCTTCCTCAGCGGCGGCGTCGACTCGACCCTGATCGCGGCCCTGGCGGCGCGCGAGTCGAGCAGCCCGGTCAAGACCTTCACCGTCGGCTACGACGTCGGCGACGTCGACGAGAGCGAGGCGGCGCGGCGGACCGCGGCGGAGATCGGCTCCGAGCACCACGAGCTGATCCTCGCGGTCGAGGAGATCGCCGCCCGGGTGCCGGCGGTGCTGCGGGCGCTCGACCAGCCGCAGGCCGACCAGTCCCTGCCCGCCTTCCAGGCGATCGCCGGCTTCGCCCGCGAGAGCGTCACCGTCGCGGTCGGCGGCGAGGGGGCGGACGAGCTGTTCGGCGGCTACCCGCGCTACCGCTGGCTGGCCCGGGCCGAGGCGCTGCACTCGCGGGTCCCGGCGGCGCTGACCGGCCCGGCGGCGAAGCTGCTCGAGCGGGGGCTGCCGGCCGGCCGGGTCGGCCGCCTGGCCGACGTCGCCCGCCCGCGCCCGGCGACCGAGCGCCACATCGACTGGATCGCCGGCGAGCGCCTGGAGAAGGCGACGGCGCTCTACGGCCCGCAGCTGCGGGCGCCGGCCTCGCTCGCCGACCTCGCGGCCGGGCTCGACAGCCTCATCGCCCCCGACGGGCTCTCGACGGCCGGCCGCTTCATGCTGCTCGACCAGCTCCACTGGCTGCCCGGCGACGTGCTCGCCAAGGCCGACCGGGCGAGCATGCAGGTCAGCCTCGAGGTCCGCACGCCCTACCTGAACCACGAGCTGGCCGAGTTCGCCGCCTCGATCCCACCCGAGCTGCACAGCGCCGGCGACGGCAAGGTGCTGCTGCGGACCCTGCTCGCCCAGCTCCTGCCGAAGAGCGCGCTGAAGCGGCCGAAGACCGCCTTCCGGGTCCCCGCCGCCGAGTGGCTGCGCGGGCCGCTGGCCCCGGTCCTCGCCGACCAGGTCGCCGCCGGGCGCGCCTGCGAGGAGGGCTGGATCGAGCGCGCCGCGCTCTCGCGGGCGCTCGACGCGCACCTCGCCGGGAGCGCCGACAACAGCGCCGCGCTCTGGCCGGTGCTCTCCTTCGGGCTCTGGCTCGACCGCCTGCGGGGCCGCGATGCCGGCGTCTAACGGCGCCGGGCGCCGCCTCCGCGTCCTCCTCCTCACCCCCGACTTCCCGCCCGCGGAGGGCGGCATCCAGCTGCTGCTGAGCCGGCTCGTCTCCTGCCTGGAGCCCGAGGTCGAGTTCCGCGTCCTCACCCTCGGCCAGGAGGGCGACGAGGCCTACGACCGCGAGTTCGAGGCCGAGGTCCAGCGGGTCGGCAGCGCCAGCGGCGACCGCCGCCTGGCGGCGCTGCGCCTGAACGCGCGCTCGCTGGCCGAGGCCCGCTCCTTCCGGCCCGACCTGCTGCTGAGCGGCCACGTCGTCGCCAGCCTCGGGGCGATGGTCCTGCGCAAGCTCCTGCGGGTGCCGCTGGTCCAGTACGTCCACGCCGACGAGTTCCGGGTCCGGGCCAAGCTCTGCGAGGCCGCGGTGAAGAGCGCCGAGGCGACGATCGCGGTCTCCGAGTACACGCGGCAGATGTGCCTCGACGCCGGCGCCGACCCGGAGCGGGTCGAGGTGATCCACCCGGGGATCGACCTGCCGCCGCCGCCGAGCTACGAGCGCGACCCGCGGCCGACCCTGCTCACCGTCGCCACCCTGCTGTTCCGCTACAAGGGCCACGACGTGATGGTTCGGGCGCTGCCGCTGATCCGCGCCAAGGTCCCCGACGCGCGCTGGGTAGTGGTCGGCGACGGACCCTTCCGGCCGGCGCTGGAGAACGCGGTCCGCGCCTACGGGGTGGAGGACGCGGTCGAGCTGCGCGGGCGCGTCCCGGACTCCGAGCGCGACAGCTGGCTCGAACGCGCCAGCGTCTTCTGCATGCCCAGCCGCCTGCCCGCCGCCGGGCTCGGCGGGGAGGGGTTCGGGATCGTCTACATGGAGGCGGCCGCGCACGGCCTGCCGACCATCGGCGGCGACGTCGCCGGCGCCCGCGACGCGGTCCGCGACGGCGAGACCGGCCTGCTCGTCGACCCGACCGACCACCTGGCGCTGGCCGCGGCGGCGAGCGAGCTGCTCGCCGACCCGGCCCGGGCCCGGGAGATGGGCGAAGCGGGCCGCGCCTGGGCCGAGCGGCACGCCTGGCCGCTGGTCGCCGCCCGGGTCGAGGAGCTCTTGCGGCGGGTCGCGGGGTGAGCGGCGCGATGCGGGTCCTCTACGTCAACCAGACCGCCGACGTCAGCGGCGCCGAGCACTCGCTGCTGGCCCTGCTTGCCGGGCTGCAGGGCGCGGTCGAGCCGACGCTCGCCTGCCCGACCGGGAAGCTCTCCGAGCTCGCGGCCGCGGCCGGGATCCCGACCGAGCAAATCGTCGGTACCCAGGCGAGCTTCCGCCTGCATCCCGTCCACACGACCCGCGGGGTCGCCGAAATCGGCCGCTCGGCCCTGCAGGTGCGGGGCCTGGCGAAGCGGCTGGCGCCGCCGCTGGTCCACGCCAACACGACCCGGGCGGCGCTGCTGGCGGTGCTGGCGCGGCGGCCGCGGCCACCGGTCCTCGCCCACATCCGCGACTGGGCGCCCGAGGGGCGGTTCTCCAGCTTCGTGCTCGACGTCGTCGCCCGCCGGGCCGACCTCGTGGTCGCCAACTCCGCCTTCATCGCCCGCCAGTTCGACGGCCTGGCTTTGCGCCAGCCGGTCACCGTGATCCACAACCCGGTCGACCTCTCGCGCTTCGATCCCGGCCAGGTCGACCGCGCCGAGGTGCGGCGCGAGCTCGAGCTGGGGGAGGGGGAGGTGGCGCTGGCCGTGGTCGCCCAGCTGACCCCGTGGAAGGGCCAGGACGACGCGATCCGGGCGCTGGCGGGGCTGCGCGAGGCCGGCCGCGAGCAGGCGGTCCTGCTGGTCGCCGGCTCGGCCAAGTTCTCCGGCGCCGGCACCCAGTACGACAACGCCGGCTACGCCGACGGCCTGCACAAGCTCGCCGCCGAGCTCGGGGTCGCCGACCGCGTCCGCTTCCTCGGCGAGCGCGGCGACGTGCCGCGGCTGCTCGCCGCCGCCGACCTGCTGCTGTTGCCCTCCTGGCGCGAGGCGTTCGGGCGGATCGCGATCGAGGCGATGGCGATGGGCACCCCCGTCGTCGCCACCGACAACGGCGGCCCGGCAGAGATCGTCCGCGCCGGCGCCGACGGCCTCCTGCTGGCGCCCAAACAGCCCGCCGAGTGGGCGCGGGCGCTGCAGCCGCTGGTCGACGACGCCGAGCTGCGCGGCCGCATGGGCGCTGCCGCCCGCGAACGCGCCAGGGAGTTCAGCCTCGAGGTCCACGCCGCCCAGGTGATGTCCGCCTACCGGGGCCTGCTCGGCGGCTAAGTTCGCCCCCGGCGTCTCTATAGTCGCCTAGCGCCGATGGCGCACGCCCTCTCTCGATCGCGCATCACGAGCGCTCCGCTGATCGCCCTTGCCGCCCTGCTGGCCGGGGCGCTGACCGTGAAAATGCCCCAGATCGCGCTGGCGGGGACGCTGCTCGTCCTCCTCTTCGCCGTCCGCAACGAGTCCCGCACCGCCGGCCTCACCCTGCTCTGGATCTACTGGCTGCTGCTGCCGATGGTCCGGCGGATCCTCGACGAGCTGACCACCGGCGGCGGCCCCGACCCGCTCTCGCTGCTGCCGTTCGTCGCCACGGCGCTGCTGGCGGTGATGGAGCTGCGCGAAAACCGGCTCAGCCGCCGCGCCCGCACCGTCCTCCTGTTCGCCACCGCCGCCTTCACGATCGGGGTGCCGATGGGGCTCGTCGCCGACCCGACCGCGGTGATCTTCGCCGTCGTCGCCTACCTGGCCGGGCTCTCGGCCTTCGTCGTCGGCTACGGCGACCAGGTCCGCCCGTCCTCGGGCTCGACTCTGGAGCGGGCGCTGATGGTGGCGCTGATTCCGCTCGCCCTCTACGGGATCGCCCAGTACTTCTACCCGCTCACCTCCTGGGACCAGCACTGGGTCTCGGTCGCCGACATCGCCAGCGTCGAGTCCCCGCAGGAGGGGAAAATCCGCTCCTTCTCGACCCTCAACTCGCCCTTCACCTTCGCGATCACGCTCACCGTCGGCCTGCTCTTCGCGCTCTCCTGGCGCCGCCGCTTCCTGCTCACGGCGCTCTACGTGCTGCCGCTGGTCCTCGCCCTCGCCCTCACCTTCGTGCGCAGCGCCTGGCTCTCCTTGGTCGTCGGGCTGATCGTCTACGCCGCCGCCGGCCGCGGCAAGGCCGCCGGCAAAACCGTGGCGATCATCCTCGTCTGCCTGGCCGGCCTGATGGTGGTCGGCAGCAGCAACCCGACCACGAAAGCGTTCACCGACCGGATCACCTCGCTTGGGGACTCCGAAGACCGCTCGGCCAACGAGCGCCTGGAAACGACCAACCGGCTGCTGCCGCAGTCGATCAAACAGCCGCTGGGCGCCGGCCTCGGCCAGGCCGGGCTGGCCGCCGGCCTCAGCGAATCCGGCGAAGGGAAAGTGGTCGAGGTCGACAACGGCTACCTGGCGATCCTCTACCAGTCGGGACCGCTGGCCTTCATCTTCCTGCTGCTGGCGATCGGCAGCTGCGTCGGCGCCGCGATCAAGATGCTCGGCCGGGCTCCGCCCGAGGACCGCCAGTACCGGGCGGTGGTGCTTGCCGTCCTGGTCGCGCTGCTGCTGGCCGAGGCGTCCGCGGACGTTCTCTTCGGCCTGCCCGGCGTGATCTTCTGGTACCTCGGCGGACTCTCGATCGCGGGCCTTACCGGCAGCCCGGTCGGGGACGGCCGCGAGACGCTGCCGATCAACGTCCAGAAACCAAGTGAGATAGCCGTTTAGGCCCCGATGACGACGGGAACGGTTGGTAAGGTCGGCGCCGCCGATCGCCCGATCGTCATTTGACCGCGCCCAAAACTTGTCCCCCGAACGCCATAGCGAAGAGTCGGACCTCTCCCTGATCGCGCAGACGATCAGGCGGCGGATCTGGGTGGTTGCCGTTTGCGTTGGCGTTTGTCTGCTCGGGGCGGTCGCGCTGACCCTGAAAGCGGAAGAGGAATACGCCTCGACCGCGTCGCTGCTGCTGCGGCCCTCGAGCGCCTTCGAACCCCAGCGCGTGGTCGAAACGAACCTGCAGCTGGCGGCGCTGCCGGCGCTGGCCTACCAGACCGCCAAACAGATCCCGGGGATGAGCGGCGAAGAAGTCGAAAAAGCCGTCACCGCCTCCCAGCAGGGCGAAGCCGACATCATCGAGATCAAAGCGACGACCAACGATCCCGACAAAGCGGCGGAAATCGCCAACGTCTTCGCCGAAGAATTCATCAGCTTCCGTGAAACCGAGGGCGAACGCGGGCCCGAAGGCGAATTGGCGGCCAAAGTCCAGCTGGTCGAGCGGGCCGAGCCGGAAACCAGCCCGGTCTCGCCCAGCACGACCCGGAACGTCCTCTTCGGCGGCCTGATCGGGCTCGCCCTGGGAATCGGGCTGGCGTTGCTGCTGGAGCAGCTCGACCGCCGGGTCAAGCGCCAGGACGATTTGCCCGAGGTCACCGGCCTGCCGCTGCTGGCGACGGTGCCAAAGCGCGAGGCGTTCGACGAGAAGCACCTCGGCCGCGGCTCCCTGTCGCCGGCCGAGGCGGAGATCTTCCTGATGCTGCGGGCCAACCTGCGCTACTTCAACGTGCGCAAAGACATCCGCTCGGTCCTCGTCACCTCGGCCGGGCCGGGCGAAGGCAAGACGATGATCTCGCTCGGCCTCGCGCTCGGGGCGACGATGAGCGGTGAGCGGGTGCTGCTGATCGAGGGCGACATGCGCGATCCCTCGCTGGGCAGCGCCCTCCAGGTCAACCACGCGGCGGGCCTCAGCTGGCTGCTCTCCGAACCGAACGCCGAGCTCAGCAACGCGATCGCCACCGTCAACGCCCGCGACATCGCCGAAATCGCCGGCGACGCGACCCTCGACGTCGTCCCCTCGGGGCCGATCCCGCCGAACCCGACCGAACTGGTCGAGTCCAACCGGATGCGCGAGCTCCTGGCCAAAGCCCAGAGCGAGTACGACTTCGTCGTCATCGACACCCCGCCGATCCTCCTCGTCGCCGACGCGATCCCGCTGGTGCCGATGGTCTCCGGCGTCCTCGCGGTCAGCGGCCTCGGGGTCAGCACCCGCACCTCGGCCAACGACCTCGGCGAGCAGCTGGAACGGATGGAAGCCCCGACCCTCGGCCTGATCGCCAACTTCGCCACCAACACCGGCCGCTCCTACGACGGCTACGGCTACGGCCGCCCGCCCGAGTGGCTGACCTCGAAACAGAACCAGCAGTAAAGCCCTAAGTACGCGGGCCCGGGGGCAAGGGATTTCGTGAGTCCGCACTTAGGGTCGCTATTCGACCCCGGGAGCGGACTCGAAGAAAGCCAGCTCTCCGACGAGTCTGCTCCAACCCGTCCTCAGCACGGGTTGGAGCAGACTCGTGACCGGGCCTCCTTAGCGGCTGGGTGGGAGGGGTCGGGGTGTCCCTCCGAACGTTTTGCGCAACTTTGCCGCTGCGGCAGCGCGGACGAGCGCATGCGCAGCTCAAAGGATGCGAGAGAGGAGGGACACCCCGACCCCTCCCCGCACTGGCTTCGAAGTAAGCCCGTCCCTAGTAAGCGCCCCGCCCCGACATCACGGCCGGGAGCGTGGCGAGGAGGATCTCGATGTCGCGGGCCAGCGACCAGCCGGCGACGTACTGGTAGTCGAAGCGGACCATCTCCTGGAAGGGGCTCTGGGAGCGGCCGTAGATCTGCCAGGGGCCGGTGATGCCCGGGCGCAGCTCGAGCCGGCGCAGGTGCCAGTGCTTTTCCAGGGCGGCGGTCTCGGGGAAGATCAGGGGGCGCGGGCCGACCAGGCTCATCTCGCCCTTGAGGACGTTGAAGAGCTGGGGGAGCTCGTCGATCGAGAAGCGGCGGATGATGCGGCCGACGCGGGTCACGCGCGGGTCCTCGCGGATCTTGAACATGACGCCGTCTTCGGCCTCGTTCAGCTCTTTCAGCTCTTTCTTGCGCTGCTCCGCGTCGACGTACATCGAGCGGAACTTGATCAGGCGGAAGCTCTTGTTGCCGCGGCCGGCGCGCGGCTGGCGGAAGAAGATCGGGCCGCGCGACTCGAGCTTGATCGCGATCGCGGTGGCGATCATCAGCGGCGAGAAGAGCAGGATCAGGCTGCCCGAGCCGACCACGTCGAGCACGCGCTTGGCGGCCATCGAGGAGGAGGCGAGGACGGGAACGCCGATCGAGAGCAGCGGCAGGCCGCCGATCTGGTCGAGGGCGCGGACGCCGTCGAGGAACTCGAAGAGGCGGGGGACGACGTCGACGGCGACGCCGGCATCGCGGGAGGCGCGGATCGCCTCCAGCAGGTCCTCGTGGTCGACCCGGGAGAAGGCGATGATCACGCGGTCGATGTTCTGCGCGTCGATGATCGCCTTGAGGTCGGAGAAGCGCCCCAGCCAGGGCAGATCGGGAGTGCCGATGTCGTGGACGTCGTCGTCGACGATCCCAACCGGGATCAGGCCGAACTGGGGGTTGTTGCGGATCTTCTCCACGACCTGGCCGGCGACCAGGCCGGAGCCGAGGATCAGCGTCCGCTGGCGCAGGGTGGGGTCGCGGTGCAGGCTGGCGCGGACGACCGAGCGCGAGGTGGCGCCGAGCACGGCGATCGCGCCGACGGTGACGAAGGCGACGCCGCTGGCGGGGTGGAGGCCGGCGAGCGAGGCGATGCCGAAGGTCGGCCAGGTGATCAGGAGCACGCCAACGAAGCCTCGCGGCACCTCGGAGACGGCGGAGGCCCAGGAAGAGAGCTGGTCAGAGCGGTAGAGGCCGATGCTGAAGGCGGCAAAGGGCCAGAGCAGTCCGACCGCGCAGAGATAGCCGATCGCATCGGCCAGGCTCGGCACCCCGAACACGGCCAGGGCGATCGCCCCGGCGAGGATCGCCGAGATCACATCGCCGAGAAAGAGCATCCGCCCCAGCACCACGCCGCGCCGGCGGGGCCCGCTCTGCTCGAGCTGCGGGCTCTGCTCGCTGTGCTCAGCGGTCTCGGCGCGCTGCGCCTGGCGTTCTGACTGGTTGACGGTTGAAGACTCCACGGTGGTCCCTACGTTGCCTTGCTTTCAGTGGATCTGGGTGAAAAGCTGAAACGGAAGGTTGGGGGGACACCGGCCGCCTCGGGAACGGAGCGGTACCTGCGTGCCTCAAAAACATAATGGGGTCGGGTCGATTTCTCCACAGCCTTCAACACCTCGACAGATATCGTGCTGCGCTGATGATCGGCAATTGACCTTGCAGCGCCGTGGCGGTCGATTTCGCGAGGACGAATATTTGACCTGATGGGGCGCCCAACCCGTTGCTTTCGCCGGAAACTGCGGGGAAGCGCGCTCACGAGGTCAGTGCGCCTCGTCGGAGGCGTGGGCGGGGGGGCGCGACTCCTCGGCCAGGGAAGTGATCTCCAGCGGCCCCAGGGCAGCCTCTTCCAGGACCTCGGTCGCCTCCTGCGCGGAGCGCGCGTAGAGCTCGACCAAGAGATGGACCACGATCTTTTCATCCTCGTGCTTGTGGAAGCGAACGTGGGTGAAGAACTCGCGCACCCCGGCGTCGCCGAACGCGCCGTAGGTGAGGAACTCGATCGCCTCCGGGCCCGAGCAGGTCTCGACCCGGTCCTGGTCGACGGTGACGGTGCAGGAGGCGACCCAGGGGGTGCCGGCGACCATCCGCTCCCAGCGGTCCTCGATCGGCACCACGCGGTCGTCCTCGAAGGTCAGGTGCGGCTGGTCGTGCATGCAGGCGAGGCACTGGACCACCGATTCCTGCACCTCGTCGATCCCGTCGGCCAGCACACCGGTGTCGGGATCGACGCGGCGGATCGCGTCGTAGTGGATCTGGATCTCGAGGTTCTGCGACCAGCAGCGGTAGCAGCGCAGCCAGGCGGCCCGGTCCCCGTTCAACTCACTCACGCGCCCAATTGTGGCAGCGTGCGTCAGGCGGTGGCGCCGGCCCCGGCGCGCTCGCCAACCAGGGCGACGATCTCGCCCATGATCCGGTTGACGTCGAAGTCCTTCGGCGTGTAAACGCCCGCCACACCGGCCGCGCGCAGGTGCTCGGCGTCGGCCGCGGGGATGATCCCGCCGACCACCACCGGCACCTCGACGCCCTCGGCCTCCAGCAGCCGCACGACCTCCGGGATCAGCTCCAGATGCGATCCCGAGAGGATCGAGAGGCCGACCACGTCGACGTCCTCCTGCAGCGCCGACTCGGCGATCTCCTCCGGGGTCAGCCTGATCCCCTGGTAGATCACCTCCATGCCGACGTCGCGGGCGCGCAGCGCGACCTGCTCGGCCCCGTTGGAGTGCCCGTCGAGGCCGGGCTTGCCGACCAGGATCTTGATCCGGTGGCCGATCTGCTCGGAGACCTCGTCGACCCGCTCGCGGATCTCGGCCAGCTGCTCGCGGTCGCTCGGCGGCGCGGCGCCGTCGACCCCGGTCGGGGCCCGGTAGGCGCCGAACGCCTCGCGCAGCACCGCCGCCCACTCGCCGGTGCTCGCGCCCGCTTTGGCGGCGGCGATCGTCGCCGGCATGATGTTCTCGCTCTCACTGGCGGCGACCCGGCCGAGCTCCTCCAGGGCGGAATCGACCGCCGCCTGGTCGCGCTCGGCCTTCCACTCCTCCAAGGCCGCGATCCGCTCGCGCTCGACCTCGGGGTCGGGGGTGAGGATGCCGCCGTCGGCGCCCGCGGTCAGCGGAGAGTCCTCGGTCTCGGTGTAGCTGTTCTGGCCGATCACCTTCTGCTCGCCGCGCTCGATCCGGGCGACCCGCTCGCGGTGGGACTCGACCAGCCGAGCCTTCATGTAAGGGACGGCCTGGACGGCGCCGCCGTGCTCTTCGACCACCGCCATCTCCGCCTTCGCGCCCGCGGTCAGCTCCTCGACCAGCCCGTCCATCACCACCGAGCCCTCGAAGACGTCGGGGTACTCGAGCAGGTCGGTCTCGTTCGCCAGGACCTGCTGGATCCGCAGGCTCCACTGCTGGTCCCAGGGGCGGGGCAGGCCCATCGCCTCGTTCCAGGCCGGCAGCTGCAGCGCCCGGGCGCGGGCGTCGCGGCTCAGGGTCACGGCCAGCGCCTCCAGCACGATCCGCTGGATGTTGTTCTCCGGCTGCGCCTCGGTCAGGCCGAGGCTGTTGACCTGGACGCCGTAGCGGAAGCGCAGCATCTTCTCGTCGCTGACGCCATAGCGCTCGCGCCCGATCTCGTTCCACAGCGCGCCCATCGTCCGCAGCTTCGCGATCTCCTCGATCAGCCGGATGCCGGCGTTGACGAAGAAGGAGATGCGGCCGAAGACCCTCGGGAAGTCCTCGTCGGCGACCTGCCCGCGGGCTTTCACCTCGTCGAGCACGGCGATCCCGGTGGAGAGCGCGTAGGCGATCTCCTGGATCGGCGTCGCGCCCGCCTCCTGCAGGTGGTAGCTGCAGATGTTGGTCGGGTTCCATTGCGGGACCTCGTTGACGCTGAAGGCGACCATGTCGGCGATCAGCCGCATCGAGGGCTCCGGCGGGAAGGCGTAGGTCCCGCGCGAGAGGTACTCCTTGATGATGTCGTTCTGGGTCGTCCCGGTCAGCTGGTCCCGCTGCACCCCGGTCTCCTCGGCGACGGTCACGTAGAGGCCGAGCAGCCAGGCGGCGGTAGCGTTGATCGTCATCGACGTGTTCATCTCGTCGAGCGGGATCTGGTCGAGCAGCTGGTGCATGTCGCCCTTGTGCGCGACCGAGACGCCGACCTTGCCGACCTCGCCGCGGGCGAGGACGTGGTCGGGGTCATAACCCGTCTGCGTCGGCAGATCGAAGGCGATCGAGAGACCGGTCTGGCCCTTGGCGAGGTTGCCTCGGTAGAGCTCGTTGGAACGGCGGGCATCGGAGTGGCCCGCGTAGGTGCGCATGACCCAGGGGCGGTCGCGCTCGGGCAGTCTGTGGTCAGGCATGCGACGAATGATATTTGGCAGGGCGTCGGAGGCGCATCTTTCCGAGAAGGCGGTGTTTAGGCTGCTGGACGTCCCGATGCGCAAGCGAATCGCCCTCATCTGCCTTGGCGCGGCCCTGAGCGGGCTGCTGGCCGCCTCCGCCGCCACCGCGGCGATGGTCGGCCTCTACCGCAACGAGATGGGATCGACCGCGGCGCGGGCGCAGCTGATCAAGATCGCCGGCGCCAACTGCGCTCGCGGCGGCTCCAAAGAGGCGCTGAAAGTGACGATCGGCAAAAAAACCGAAGCCTGCTCGTTCCGCACCCCGGTGCTCGGCCGCGACCTCGAAATCGGCGCCACCGAGCGGCTGCTCAGCGGCACGCCGAAAGCCCAGCTGAAACGGTCCTACCTGGGGCTGGAGCTGCGGGCCGGGGGCGGTGTCAAGTACCAGCTGCTGGTCTACCCGCTGCAGCGCAAGGCGCAGCTGATCAAGCACACGGCCGAGGGCCCCGAATTCTTCGACATCGCCAAGAACGTGCCCGGGATCATGGGCGTGAACAAAGCCAACCCGCTGCGCCTGCGGGCGCTGCAGATCCGCACCGGCCCGGAAAAAGGGCGGACCGCGGTCGCCGGCTTCGTCGGCGCTGAAAAGGTCGTCGAGGGGATCGACGCGCTGCCGGGCGACCTCAGCGGCGAGGCCTCAGCGGCCGTCGTCGGGGCCGCCAACAACGGCGACGGGGTCGTTGCCAGCATCGACGACCTGGTCGTCCGCGCCCCGGTTCATTTCTAGGCGCCGTTCCCAGTCTTCGCGCTCGGACCCGGCCGCGGCTTCGCGTTTGGCCTTTGCGTCGCGTTTGGCTTTGGCTTCGCGCCGGGCTTTGGCGGCCGCGGCGGCACGGCGCTCGGCCGGCGTCGCCGCGGCTCCCGCCTGCGGCTTCGAGCTCGCTCTGCGCCGCGGTTTCGGCGGCGGCGGGAAGGCGACCTTTTCGCGCACCGCCTGGTTGACCAGGTTGGCGTAGAGGACGGCCGCCGCCGGCTTCAGGTGGATCCCGTCCCAGAGCAGGTCTTCGTGCGCGGCGGCGGCGGAGGCCCAGTCGATCACGGTCGTGTTCGGCCAGTCCTCGCCGGCTTCCTCGATCGCTGCGTTGGACTCGTCGATCCAGCTGACCGGGGCGTGGTCGTTGATCAGGAAGAGCTCGCCGACGTTGCTCGTCGCCTTCTGGATCGCTTCCATGAATTCGCCGTAGAGGGGGCCGTTGTTGCCCATCTGGATGATCACCGCGTTCGGCGTCCTGCCTTCGCGCTTCAGCTGCTCGACCAGGGCGACGAACTGGTCCGCCTGGCGGCCGACTTCGGCGTTCATTGAGAAGCCCGGCCCGAGCCGCGCCGCCAGCTGTTCCTTGGCGCCGATCATCACCGAGTCGCCGAAGGCGTAGATCCGCGGCGGGTGATCGGCCGGCGGGGGGGAGGTGTTGGTCTGGGTCGGTTCGCTCGCTTCCGGTTTCGGCTGCGCTTCCGGCGTGGCTTTCGGTTCCGGCTTCGCCACGACCACCGCCTTCTCCGCGGTCGCGGCGGCGGAGGCGGCGTAGAGCCGGTCCTTGCCGCTGGCGAAGAGCCCGCTCCAGCCGACGAAGGCGACGATCGCCAGCACCCCGACGATCAGCGCCGGGCGCGCCACCCGCAGCCAGCCCGCGGGCAGCTTCACGTCGCCCTGGCCGCGGAACGGCAGCTCGACGTAGCGATAGGAGAGCTCCGACAGCAGCAGGACCAGCGCCAGCTGCAGCGGGATCAGCAGCTCGGTCGGGAGGTCGACGTCGACCCCGGGGCGGGTGAGGACGAGGACCGGCCAGTGCCAGAGGTAGAAGCTGTAGCTGCGCAGGCCGAGCCACAGCACCGGCGCCTGGCCGAGGATGTTGCCGAGCCGGGCGGCGGGGTGGACGACGACCGCGATCAAGAGCGCCGTGACCAGGGCCAGCCAGAGGTAGCCGCCGTGCCAGAGGCCGAGGTCGTAGTCGTTGACGTTGACGAAGCTGAGCACGATCAGGCCCAGCGCGAGCACCCCGACGACGTCGAGGATCGGCCCGACCAGTGGCCCGGTGCGGCGCCGGCGCAGCTCGATCGGGCTCCAGACCAGGGCCAGGGCGACGCCGGCGAGCAGGCCGACCGCGTGCGTGTCGGTCCCGTAGTAGACGCGTGAGGCGTCGCCGGTCGGGTCGAAGAGGATCCAGGCGAGGGCGACCGAGGCGGCCGCTCCGGCCAGCACCCCGAGCAGCAGCCTGCCGCGCCCGAACAGCTTCATCCCGGCGGCGAAGACGAGCGGCCAGAAGAGGTAGAACTGCTCCTCGACCGAGAGCGACCAGAGGTGGGTGAACAGCGAGGGGCGCTGGAACTGGTCGAAGTAGGAGACGTCGGCGTAGACGAAGTGCCAGTTGGCGAAGTAGGCGAGCGAGGCGATCGCGTCGCCACGCATCTGGTCGACCCGGTCGGGCTCGACGATCGCGCCGACGACCATCGTCACCGCGATCATCACCCCGACCGCCGGCAAGAGGCGACGGGCCCGGCGCAGCCAGAAGCGGCCGAGCCGGACGTGGCCGCCGCGGCGGAACTCGCGCAGCAGCAGCGAGGTGATCAGGTAGCCGCTGATCACGAAGAAGAGATCGACGCCGAGGAAGCCGCCCGGCATCCAGTCAACCCCCGCGTGGTAGAAGAAAACGGCCAGCACCGCGAGCGCCCGCAGGGCGTCGATGCCGGGTAGGTATGGGAAGCGGCTGTCAGCTGGCCGGCTGATGAGATGCATAATGGCGGGCGATGTCCGCTTCCACGGTTGAGCGGCCGCGCAGTGCAGGACCTGGTTCAGGTCTCGGCGGGGACTGGCGCGTGATCGTTCGCAACGACAACCACAACACCTTCGAGCACGTGGCCCAGACGCTGGCCAGCGTGCTGCCCGGCGTCAGCCTCGAGCAGGGGCACAGGATCGCCGACAAGATCCACAACAGCGGCCAGGCGATCGTCTGGTCGGGGCCGCGCGAGCTGGCCGAGCACTACTGGGCGCAGCTCGACGGGGCGGGTCTGACGATGGCCCCGCTCGAGCGCTCCTGAGCTCCACCGCGACTTCGCCAACCGGCGTGGTTCCTAGATGCGCTCGCGTTGAGTAAAAAGGCATGATCAGGCCATCGCTCGGATCCCGGCTCTTGACCGCCGCGCTGTTCGCGGCGGTCGCTTTCGCTGCCCTCGCGGCGGCCGAGGGCAGGGCAGCGAACCTCCCCCCGGGGTTCCGCGAAGACCGCTTCCTCAGCGACCTGGTCGCCCCGACCTCGGTCGCCTTCGCCCCCGACGGGCGCATCTTCGTGGCCGAGAAGGCGGGGCGGATCGTCGTTTACTCCCACCTCGGGGACGGCGCCAAGGCGGTCGCCGCCGACCTCCGCAAACAGGTTTACGACACCGGCGACCGCGGCCTGCTCGCGCTGGCGATCGACCCGCAGTTCCCGGCCCGGCCCTACCTCTACGCGCTCTACACCTTCGACCACGTGATCGGCGCCGACCCGCCGGGGGCCTTCCCGCACTGGGGCGAAGGGCCGAGCTACGAAGGCGACCCCTGCCCGATCCCGCCCGGCTCCACCGCCGACGCCTGCGCGGTCAGCGGCCGCCTCGTGCGGCTGACCGTGACCGAAAGCGGCGCCGGCAACTCGGTGGTCAAATCCGGCGGCGCGCCGCTCGAGCACGTGCTGATCGGCGAAGACTGGTGCCAGCAGTTCTCCTCGCACTCGGTCGGCGATCTCCAGTTCGACCCCGACGGCAACCTCTACGTCAGCGGTGGCGACGGGGCCAGCTTCAACGTCACCGACTACGGCGGGCTCGGCTTCCCGGGCGAAGAGAACCGCTGCGAAGACCCGCCCGGCGGGGTCGGCGACCTGCTCGAACCGCCGACCGCGGAGGGCGGGGCGCTGCGCTCCCAGGACCTGCGCACCGGCGCCGACCCGACCGGTCTCGACGGCACCGTGATCCGGATCGACCCCGACACCGGCGCGGGCGTGCCCGGCAACCCGCTGTTCGGCAGCCTCGACGAGAACGCGCGCCGGATCGTCGCCTACGGCTTCCGCAACCCGTTCCGCTTCACCCTCGACCCCGCCCACGGCGACCTCTACGTCGCCAACGTCGGCTGGGGCAGCTACGAGGAGCTCGACCGCGTGCCGATGCTTCCCGACGGCCCGCCGGCCAACTCCGGCTGGCCCTGCTACGAGGGGCCGGGGCCGAACCCGGCCTACCAGAACCTAGGCCTCGACCTCTGCGAAGACCTCTACGCAGAGGAAGACGCGACCGTCGAGCCGTTCTTCTTCTACAAACACAAAACCCCGGTGGCGCCGGCAGACGGCTGCTCGCCGCAACCCGGCTCGGCCGCCGCCGCCGTCTTCGTCTACCCGGGCGGCGAGTTCCCCGACGCCTACGACGGCGCCCTGTTCTTCGCCGACACCGTGCGCGGCTGCATCTGGACGCTGGAGGCTCATGGGGGCGAGCGGCCGGAGCCGGCCCACGTCGCCCCCTTCCTGACCGAAGGCGGCGTCTACCCCGGCGCCGACTTCCTGATCGGCCCCGAAGGCGACTTCTTCTACCTCAAGTTCTACGGCGAGGAAGACCAGGGCTCGCTGCGCCGGGTCAGCTACGACCCCGACTCGCCCCGCGCCCGGCTCGGCGCCGACCAGGTCTACGGCGCCTCGCCGCTCGCGGTCGAGCTCGATGCCGGCGCCTCGACCGATCCCAACGGCGAAGCGCTGAGCTACGCCTGGGACCTCGACGACGACGGCTACTTCGAGACGCCGGGCGGCCCGCAGCTGAGCGAAACGTTCAGCGAAGGGGTCGATCCCGAAAAACCCAACGTGGTCGTCCGGGTCCGGGTCAAAGACACCTCCGGCCGCTCCGACGTGGCGAACCTGACGCTCTACCCCGGCGACACCCCGCCCGAGCCGGAGATCGAGGCGGCGGTCGAGGACTGGGCGGTGGGGGAGGAGATCGGCTTCAGCGGCCTCGCGGCCGACGCCGAGGACGACGGTGGCGGCGAACCCGGCAGCGGCCTCGGCGACGCCGGGCTCTACTGGCGGACCGAGCTCTACCACTGCCCCGACGCCTGCCACGCGCACCCGCTGCGCAACTTCCCGGGCGTCAACGGAGGCACCTTCACGGCCCCCGACCACGATTACCCCGCCTACCTCAAAGTGATCCTCACCGCGACCGACTCGCGCGGGCTGAGCAGCACCGAGGAGCTGGCGATCTTCCCCCGCGCGGTCGACCTGCGGATCGAGTCCTACCCGCCCGGGGTGTCGATCAGCGCCGGCGTCGACGAGGGCGTCGCCCCCTACACGCTGCGCGCGATCGAGGACGGGAATGTGACCCTGGCGGCGCCGCCGACCGCGATCATCGACGGCGTCGAGGAGAGGTTCCTGCGCTGGGCGCACGGCGGGCCGCGGGTCCAGACCGTGGTCGCCGCCGCCGACCGGACCTACACCGCCTACTACCGCGAGCCGCCGGGCGGGGAACCGCCGCCGCCCCCGCCGCCGGTCAGGCCGAGCTCACGCTGGACGGTCAAGCCGCCGAAGCAGGCCGCCGCCACGACGGCGCGCTTCGCCTTCACCGGCAAGCCGGAGGGCGCCCGCTTCCAGTGCAAGCTCGACGCCAAGCCCTGGGCCGGCTGCCGCTCGCCCCGCGTCTACCGCAACCTCAAGGCCGGCTGGCACGCGCTGCGGCTGCGGGCGATCGCTCCCGGCGGGGCGGTCGAGACGACGCCGTCGTTCTACCGCTGGCGGGTGCTGAGCGCTACTCGGCGATGACCAGCTGGTGCCAGGCGGGGAGCAGCGGCAGGTCGTAGAGGTCGATGATCGACTCGCGGACCTTCGCGATCTCCTCCGAGTACCAGTAGCGTTCGAAATCCGAGCGCTGCTCCCAGATCGAGGTCTGCTGAAAGGCCAGCGGGTCGTCGATCGAGCGGGTCAGCGACCAGCTGCTGGCGCCGTAGGCGGGCATCTTCGCCGCGGCCGGTTCCCAGAGGTCGAGCCAGCGGTCCGCCCGGAAGGGGGCGATGTGCCAGTCGAGCCTGTTGACCTCAGCCATTCACTTACCTCTTTCGTCGCGTAGCGGGTGGTTAGGCGCCGACCTCGGCCCGGATCGCGCCGGGGCCGTCCTCGTCCTGGCCTGCGTCCTCGGACTCGGCGCCGACCAGGATCGCGATCTTGCCGAGGTGCTTGTTTTCGTGCATCAGCTGGTGCGCATGGGGGACGCCCTCGAAGCCCATCGTTTCCGAGAGCACGGGGCGGACCTTGCCCTCGGCCATCAGCTGGTTCGCCTTCATGCACTCGTACGCGTTGGCGAAGTGGGAGCCGATGATCTGCTTCTGGCGCATCCACAGGTAGCGGACGTCGAAGTCGAGCTGGAAGCCGGAGGTGGCACCGCAGATCACGACTTTGCCGAACGGTTTGACGACCAGGACCGAGGTCGGGAAGGTCGCCTGGCCGACGTGCTCGAAGACGAAGTTGGGGGCGTCGCCGAGGATCTCGGAGACCTTGTTGCCAAAGGCGCGCGAGGCCTTGAAGCGGGCCTTGTCGGCGGCCGGGTCGGTGAGGTTGTCCTTGGTCCGCATCATCTCGCCGAACTCGTTGCGGTTGATGTAGCCGACGGCGCCGAGCTGCTTGACCAGCTCGCCCTTCTCGTCGGAGGAGACGACCCCGACCGCGTTGGCGCCGGCCGCTTTGCAGAGCTGCACGGCGAAGACGCCGAGCCCGCCGGCCGCGCCCCAGATCAGCACGTTGTGGCCGGCCTGCAGCTTGCACTGGTCCATCAGCATCCGGTAGGCGGTGAAGTAGGTCAGCCCGTAGGAGGAGGAGTCGACCCAGGAGAGGTTCTTCGGCTTCGGCAGCAGCTGCTGGGCCTGGACCTTGGTGAACTGGGCGAAGCTGCCCCAGGTGGTCTCATAGCCCCAGATCCGCTGGCTCGGGGCGGCCATCGGGTCGAGCCCGTGGACCTCGACGTCCTCGTAGGAGGCCTGGTTGCAGTGGATCACGACCTCGTCGCCGACCTTCCAGCGGGTCACGCCCTCGCCGACCTTCCAGACGATCCCGGAGGCGTCGGAGCCGCCGATGTGGTGGCCGAACTCGGGGTGGTCGCCGTAGCCGAAGACCGAGACCGGTTTGCCGAGCGAGGCCCAGACGTTGTTGAAGTTGACGCCGGCCGCCATCACCCGCACGATCACCTCGAAGGCGCCGGGCTCGGGAACCTCGATCTGCTCGAGCTGGAACGCGTCTTTCGGCTCCCCCTCGCGCTCCTGCCTGATCACCCAGGCCGCCATCGTCTCCGGCAGCGTGCCGGGCTCCACGTCCAAATTCGCAATTGCGCTCGTATCGACTGCCAAAATTCCTCCGGTCTCGAATCTCCCGCGTTCGCGGCAATCCTAATGAGGTCTGGCGTGGCTCGCGGCGGCGTGCTTCGGGGGGTTTTGCGGGGGAGGGGTCGGGGGACCCTCTTCTCTCGCTCCTCGTCGGTGGGCAGTGGTGCGGCTGACGCCTCTAGGAGCGCCCCTCCTCCTGCGGAAAACGTTCAGAGGGTCCCCCGACCCCTCCCTACGAAGCCCCCGCCGAAGGTCCGAACAGCTCTGATCCGTGAACCCGTGATTGGGTGCGCATAGCGCACACCAGGACGGTCTCACGAGGGACGGGGCCAGCTCGCACACCTACCTGCCCCTGGCGGTGTGCGGGCTGGCCCCGTCCCTAGCCGCTAAGCCCCGTCCCTAGCAGCCCCTAAGCCGCGTCGGCTTGATCGCCGGCCTCGCGCAGCTCCGGGGCGGAGATCGCGCGGACGGTGATCTGGGTCGGCTCGGGGGGCTCGATCTCCTTGCCGGCGGCGACGCCGAGGCCCTCGACCTTGCGCAGCTGCGGCAGCAGCCGCCGCTCCATCGAGCCGACCGCGGAGTCGTAGGCGGTGGCGGCCGAGTTCAGCCCTTTGCCGACCTTCTCGAAGTCGCTGAGGAACTTGGAGAAGCGCGAGTGCAGGGTGCCGGCGGCGTCGGCGATCTCGGCCGCCTCGGCGACCATCCGCTCCTGGCGCCAGCCGAGCTCCATCGTCCGCAGCAGTCCGATCAGCGAGGTCGGGCTGACCAGCAGAACGTTGCGCTCCAGCGCGTAGTCGAACAGGTCGGGATCGGCGGCGAAGGCGGCGTGCAGGGCGGGCTCGTTGGGGATGAAGCAGATCACCAGGTCGGGCATCTCACCGGCCCTGAACTGGCCCTGGTAGTCCTTCGAGCTGAGCGCCCGCACGTGCTCGCGCGCCTGCCGCGCGTGGCGCTCCAGCTGGAGCCGGCGCTCGGACTCGACCTCGGCCTCCTGGGCGTCGAGGAAGGCGTCCAGCGGCACCTTCGAGTCGGCGACGAAGCTGCGCCCCTCGGGCAGCAGGAAGCGGGCGTCCGGCCGCAGGCGGCCGTCTTCGGTGCGCAGCGTCTCCTGCAGCTCGAAGTCGACGTGCTCGGTCATCCCGGCGATCTCGATGCAGCGGCGCAGCTGCAGCTCGCCCCACTGGCCGCGGGTCTGCGGCTGACGCAGCGCCTTCTTCAGCCCGGCGGTCTCCGAGTTGAGGTTGCCGACCGTTTGGCCGAGCTGCTGGATCAGGGTCCGCGTCTGTAGGTCGGTCTCGCCGCGGCGGCGCACTTCGGCCTCGATCTTCTCCTGGCCCGCCGCGATCCGCCGGGCCAGCTCCTTCATCTCCGCCTGACCCCGGTCGATCTCCGCCTGGCGCTTCTCCAGCGCGGCCTCGGCGGTCTTCGCGTCGAGCTTGCGCATCTCGCCGCTCATCTGCAGCATCTCTTCGCGCATCTGGGCGCCGACCTGGGCCGCCGCGGCCTGGATCGCCGGCCCGAGGTCCAGCTCCTCCTGGGGCGGGGGCTCCTCGCGACGGGAGACGAGCAGGTAAACCAGCCCGGCGGCGAGCAGAACGACGGCAACTGCGAGAACGATGGTCATCAACCCAGGCTGACGGAACCCCCAGACGGAACGGCGGCGCTGAAACGCCGCTTGCAGCGGGCTTTCGCGCACGCGCCGATTCGCGCACATTCAAACCGCTTTGTTTATCTTGAGCAAAAGCGGACACTGACGCCGCGCGCCCAATAACGGGCGTCCAGTCAAGAAGGAGAGTCAGATGACTCGCATGCTCAAGGCTCTCGGCCTAGCACTCAGCCTGGCGGCGTTGGCGGCGGTGACGGCGCCGGCGGCCCAGGCCGAAACAGGGGCGGTGACAACGCCGGTGTATCCGTCGATCCTCACAGCCCAGCAGCAGGGTGGCGTCACCTACGACATCGGCAACGGGCCGGTCTGGGGGGTCACATGCAACACGACCCTCGACGCGACACTGGTCGGCCCGACCGACCCGGTGACATTCACGCCGACATTCGGGAATTGCGCCGCAGACCCCGGGTTCACACCGGTCACAGTCACAACCAACGGCTGCGACTACAGGATCGGGTTCACGAAACCGGGCACCACAGGCCAGCCCGCGACCACAGGCACGATGCAGGCCTGGATCAACTGCCCGGCCGGGCAGCAGATCGAAATCCACGTCTACCTGGACGCCTTTGCCCACGCGGCGAACGTCTCCACATGCACATACGACATCCAGCCCCAGGGGCCGGTCCCAGCCGGGATCTACCACAACACACCCGGCGCGGTTCCTCCCGACGTTGACATGACAATCAACGCGCGGTTCACAGCGACAAGCACAATCGGCGCCGGTGGCGCGCCCTGCGGCGGTGAAGCAGGCACGCAGCATCTGCCGATCACGCTCACAGGCAACTACACACTGCGCGCCTTCAACGACCTCAACGGGGTCGAGGGCGGACAGATGCCGGTTGACGTCGGCTAGCCGCGGCTAGTAGCCCTACGGCAGCAGGACGTCGTTCTCGCTGCTCGCCCGGAACTCGCCAACGACGAGTCTGCCCGGGCGGGCAGTGGGAATGTCGGTAGCGGCGATCACGTAGGTCCCGGCCTCGAGGTCGGCCTGGAAGGTGGCCGGGCTGTTTGCCAGCAGCGGGCCGGACTTGGCGCTGGAGGGGCCGATCACTTCGAGTTCGGAGTCGATCCCGGTCTGATTGGCGGCGACGAAGACGACGTCGAGCGGCTTGTCGGTGTCGATCCGCGGCTGCTTCTCGCCCTTGTTCTGGGGGATCTGCTGGTCGCGTTCTTCGCCCTGCCCGATCCCCTGGGGGTCGACGATCACCGCCTTGTCGCTGATCGTGACGCTGACCCGGGTGGCGACCTGCGGGCGCGCGTCGTTGGGGTGGGTCTCGGCGCCGCAGCCCGCGGCGATCACCGCAAGCGCCGCGAGAACGGCGGCAACTGCCGCGACTCTGGCTCTCCCACGACCCATCGGGGCCTGAATCTAACTGAAGGGCAGGGCGACAACTTCAGCCGTAACGCCATCTTCACCTACGGACAGCTCGGCGCCGGGCTCCGCCTCGCGGCGGACGATCGCCAGGCCGATCGGGCCGAGGGCGGGGGAGACGGCGGCGCTGCCGAGGCTGCCGACCTCCTTCTCGCCCAAACGCAGCGCCGCCCCGGCGACCGCCGGGGCGCTCAGCCGCAGGCCGCGCAGGTGGCGGTTCGGCTTGCCCTTGTAGTGGAGGCGGGCGACCGTCTCCTGGCCGATGTAGCAGCCCTTGGTGAAGCTGACGGCCTGCTCGACGATGCCGGCCTCGGCCGGCATCGTCTCGGCGCCCATCTCGGCGCCGTAGCGGGGGACGCCGGCCTCGATCCGGAGGATCTCGGCGGCCTCGGGGGAGACCGCGACCGCGCCCGCCTCGAGCAGGGCGCCGCGCACCCGCTCCGCCTCGCCGACCTCGCAACTCAAATCGATTCCCTCGCGGGTGCCGATCGCGAGGCACTCGCTGCCGGCGACCGTGGTCGTTTCGCAGGCCAGCTCGGGCAGCGCCGCGGTCCCGGCCAGCTCGACGCTGCGTGGCCCGATCAGCGAGAGCAGCGCGCGCTCGGCGCTGACCTCGGCGACGGCGACCTCGCGGCCGATCGAGTACATCGTCAGGTGTTTGGCGACGGCCGGGAGCGCGATCGCCTCGCAGTCGAGCCAAAGGTCGGGGCCCTCGCCCGGTCGCAGCACCCGCAGGTCGGACTGCATGTGGCCCTTGCGGTCGAGCAGCGCCGCGTACTGGCCGTCGCCGGGCTCCAGCGCCTCGGTGTCGTTGGTCAGCTGGCCCTGCAGGTACTCGGCCGCGTCGGGGCCGGAGACCAGCAGCTTGCCGCGCTCGGAGCGGTCGAGGAGCCCGCACTCCTCGCGCAGCTGCCGGTACTGCGCATCGAGCTCGATCTCGGTTTCAGCAGGCACGAAACCAAGTCTAGGGACGGGGTGTGGTCGCCATTTCAACCGCTACGCGAATGAAATGGCGACCACCCGCGTCGGGGGCGGGGTGGGGGGGGAGATTTAGATGACTCGAAATTCGGGTTTAGATGTGTCAAAATCTCCGGCCGATGGCTTCAGGGGCGACCAAGGGCAGCGCCGGGGCGGCCACGGAGGTGGCGCCGGCCAAGCCGGGGATCAGCCGGCGGCGGCTGCTGGGGGGCGCGGCCGCGGTCGGGGTGCCGGCGGCGATCGGGCTGGGCCAGCTCGTCAACGGCTCCACGGGCGCCGCGCTCGCCGAGAGCGGCGAGGCGGCGACCGAATCGCCGCTCAAGGGCCACGAGCACGGCGGCTTCATCCACGCCGGCTTCGCCCCCGACCGTGTCGTCGACCACGACCGCAACGGCTTCAACCCGACCGAGATCCTGCGCGACTTCGACTACGGCAAGACCCGCCGCCTGCCCAGCGGCCGGGTCCTGCGCGAGTGGGAGATCTTCGCCGCCGACCGCGAGATCGAAGTCGCCCCCGGCGTCTCTTATGAGGCCTGGACCTACAACGGCCGCGTGCCCGGCCCGACCCTGCGCGCCCGCGAGGGCGAGCTGCTGCGAATCAAGTTCGTCAACGGCTCCGAACATCCGCACACGATGCACTTCCACGGCGTCCACACGGCGCTGATGGACGGGATGCCGGGGATCGGCGAGGACCGCGGCGGCGGCCAGATCGAACCGGGGGAGTCCTTCACCTACGAATTCGACGCCTCGCCGTTCGGGGTCCACCTCTACCACTGCCATGTCGCCCCGCTCGCCGCCCACATCGCCCGCGGCCTCTACGGCGCCTTCATCATCGATCCCAGGGAGGGCCGGCCCGAAGCCGACGAGCTGGTGATGGTGATGAACGGCTTCGACACCAACTTCGACGGCGAAAACGAGGTCTACGCGGTCAACACGGTCGGCTTCCATTACATCAACGAGCCGATCATGGTCCCGCGTGAGGAGCTGGTCCGGATTTACCTGGTCAACGTGCTCGAGTACGACCCGGTCAACTCGTTCCACGTCCACGGCAACTTCTTCCATCACTTCCCGACCGGGACCTCGCTGCAGCCGACCGAGTTCACCGACACGATCATCCAGGGGCAGGCGCAGCGGGCGATCCTCGAGCTCAAGTTTCCGTTCGACGGCGACTACATGTTCCACGCCCACGTGACCGAGTTCGCCGAGCTCGGCTGGACCGGTTTCTTCCGGGTCGGCGACCCGAGCCGCCTGGCGGCGGCCGACGCGGCGGCGCTCTACTGCGACCTGCCCTGGGGGAGCAAGACCTGATGGAGGCCGGGAGTCGCGCCGAGCGTCCCGCCGGCGGTCAGTCCTTCGGCGGCCTGCCCGCCTGGGCCCTGGGACTGATCCCGCTGGTCCTGATCGCGGTCGCGATCGGCAGCTTCGCGGCGCTCGGCGGCCCCGGGCTCGGCGACCGCAACGGCCCGCCGGTCGAGGAACTGAGCGTCGAGAGCACCGTCCTGCGCCCGGGCAAGATCGAGTTGACGCTGCGCAACGACGGCCCCGACCCGGTCGAAGTCGCCCAGGTCGCGATCAACGACGGCTTCGCCCCGTTCACGACCGCAGGCGGGCGTGAGATCGGCCGGCTCGGCTCGACCACGCTCGACATCACCTACCCGTGGATCGAAGGCGAGGCCTACGACATCTTCATCCTCACCGCGGTCGGGGGGACGATCGAAGCCGCGATCCCGGTCGCCGCCGAAACCCCGGAGGCCGACCTCGACTTCTACCTGCTGATGCTGCTGCTGGGGATCTACGTCGGCGTGATCCCGGTCAGCCTCGGGATGCTCTGGCTGCCCTTCCTGCGCCGCCTCGGCAGCCAGTGGATGGCGGGGCTGCTGGCCTTCACCGTCGGCCTGCTCGCCTTCCTGGCGATCGACGCCGGGCTCGAGGGCCTGGAGATCGCCGCCGAGGCCCCGGCCGCGTTCGGCGGCGCCAGCCTCGTCTTCGCCGGCGCCCTGGTCGCCTACCTCGTCCTCGCCGGCATCGACGCCTGGCTCGAACGCCGCGCCGAACGCTCAGGGGCGTACCTGGCGCTGCTGGTGGCGATCGGGATCGGGCTGCACAACCTCGGCGAGGGGCTGGCGATCGGGACCTCCTACGCCACCGGGGCGCTCGCCCTGGGAGCATTCCTGGTCGTGGGCTTCGCGATCCACAACACCACCGAGGGGCTGGCGATCGTGGCTCCGCTGCGCGGCAGCGGTCGAGAGCGCGAGACTCTGGGCCTCTGGCGCCTGCTCGGCCTCGGCCTGATCGCCGGCGCGCCGGCGATCCTCGGCGCCTGGATCGGCGCCTCCGCCTTCAACCCGAGCCTGGCCGCGGCCCTGTTCGGGGTCGGGGTCGGCGCGATCGCCCGCGTGATCGTCCAGATCGCCCCCGCGATGCGCGACGAGCACGGCCGCCTGCTCTACCCGTCGACCGTGGTCGGGATGCTGACCGGCATCGCCGTCCTCTACCTCACCGGCCTCCTGGTCGCCGTCTGATGGCCGCCGCCGAAGACGCCGAGCGCGGCCTCCTGCGCTCGCCCAGCACCGAGGCGATCGAGGACTACGCGAAGGCGATCTACTCGATCGCCGGCGAGCGCGAAGGCCTGGTCCTGAACGGCGAGGTCGCGCAGCGGCTCGGGGTCACCCCGGCGACCGCGACGGCGATGCTGAAACGGCTCGCCGACCTCGGCCTGGTCGAGTACTTCCCCTACAAGGGCGTCAGCCTCACCCCGGCCGGGGAACGGGTCGCGCTCGAGGTGATCCGCCACCACCGGCTGATCGAGGCCTATCTGTCTGAGGCGCTGGGGATGGACCCGGACAAGGTCCACGACGAGGCCGAGATCCTGGAGCACCACATCTCCGAGGAGTTCGAGGCGCTGATCGCGGCCAAGCTCGGCGAACCGAGCCACGACCCGCACGGCAGCCCGATCCCCGGCCCCGACCTGCTGCCGCCCGGCGGCGAGCGGAGAGCGGTCTGACGGGCCGCACCAGTCCCCAGCCGCCCCCGCCGGTCGAGCAGAACGGGGTCGAGGCGGCGCTGCCGGGCGAGGCCGCGGTCGCCGAGGCGGCGCGCCGTTCCCTCGACGGCCACAGCAAGGGCATCGGCCGTGTCTGGCCCTTCCTCGGCCCGGCCTTCATCGCCGCCGTTGCCTACATCGACCCGGGCAACTTCGCGACCAACATCGCCGGCGGGGCCGAGTTCGGCTACCTGCTGCTCTGGGTCGTGCTCGCCGCCAACCTGATCGCGATGCTGGTCCAGACCCAATCGGCGAAGCTGGGGATCGCGACCGGCCGCAACCTCGCCGAGCTCTGCCGCGAGCGCTTCAGCCGCCGCACCTCGATCGGCCTCTGGCTGCAGGCCGAGCTGGTAGCGATGGCGACCGACATCGCCGAGGTGGTCGGCGCCGCGCTCGGCCTCTACCTGCTGTTCGGGATCCCGCTGTTCCCGGCCGGGCTGATCGCCGGCGCCGGCGCCTTCGCGATCCTCGGCCTGCAGCAGATGGGCTACCGACGCCTGGAGGCCGGGATCACGGTGATGGTCGGGATCGTCGTCGCCTCCTTCATCTACCAGCTGATCGACTCCAGCCC
>Ga0081539_10001096_pt1 | contig 49234 bp, 42 predicted proteins | sample TabmetS4T2R2_FD_71023 | JGI IMG/M metagenome (GOLD analysis project Ga0081539, IMG submission 71023) | Tabebuia heterophylla rhizosphere microbial communities from the University of Puerto Rico - S4T2R2 | ecosystem: Host-associated > Plants > Roots > Rhizosphere ... | reverse complement strand
ATCCTTCGCGAGATCCACGCCTAGGGCGTGTTTCATGAGGGTCGGTCGAGCCGAGGCGGAGTCCAGGCGGCGTCCGGGGGTGCCGGGCGGAAGGTCGCATACCGGTGTTGTATGTGGCCTTTCGTCCGGTGCCGCCGGTCGTCGTCTGGGCCCGCCGCAGGCCGGGCATGCCCTTATGAAACACGCCCTAGTCTTCGTACTGGATCGGGAGGCCGTTGGGGCCGACGCCCTTGAGGGAGCGGTTGACCTTGCGCTCGCTCAGCCAGAGGTAGCAGCGGACGCCCCGGTTGCCGCCGGTCCACTCGTCTTCGTTGCCGGGGAGCGAGACGACGCCGGTGCGGTACTTGAGGTTGCCGTCGTTGGGCACGCTCGCGTACTTGGCGATGACCTTGCGGCACTCGCCGTGGAGCTTGTCCCAGTCGGCGCTCTTGCTGGGGTACGGCCCGTCGGGCGCGAGGTAGACGCCCACGAACTCGCTGTTGTGGTCTTTGGTGCACGCGGCCGAGGGCATCGTGTCGATGCTGCTGTCCTTGGCGAGCTTGACCTGGTAGCAGCCGAGCGAGAGCGGCGAGGCCGACGCCAGCACGCCCTTGACGCTGCCGGTGCGGGTGGTGGTGTCGCCGTTGTCCTCGATGTTTGTCACCTCGGTGATGTCACACCGGAACCAGCGGGAGCCGCCCTCCCAGGCCTGCGGCGAGGGGAGCACGACGCCCAGCCGCAGCCGCGCGGTGCGCCAGTCGGCGCCCACGTACTCCTTGGTCTTCGTGTCGCACTCGGCGAAGGCGGCGCGGATCTCGGGCGACCCCTTCGCGGGCGGGGCCTTGCCGCTGGCGGCGCTCCCGGTGAGCTCGCCGACGAAAACCGTCTCCAGCCGGTGAGGGCTGGCGCAGTCGACCGGGTTGAACGAGGAGAGGTAGGCCACCTCGGCGAAGTCGGCGCTGTGGCACACCTCGGCCGGCGGGACGAACGGCTTGGGATCGGCCATCGCCGCCCAGTTGTTGGTCAGGTCGCCGTCGACGCCCGCGGGATTGCCGCAACCGGAGAGCACCAGGGCGGTCGCGCCGCCTAACGCGAGCGCGGCGATCCACCGTCGTCGCATCCTGTGTCCTCCCCAAGGGCACTGCTGTCCGGACGGCCGAGCATACGTCACCCAGGCCAAATCCGACTTCCGGTGTACAACCGGCGAGTGACGATCCTCAACGTTACGTCGCGGAGGCAATCTCGACAGCGGCGTTGTCGATCAGCCGGGTGCTGCCCACCCAGGCGGCGACGAGCATCCGGCCGGGGCCCTCGACCGGCGCCGGCCCGAGATCGGGATCGGTGAGGACGAGGTAGTCGAGCTTGGCGGTGCTCGAATCGAAGGCGGTGCGGGCCTCGGCCTCGGCGTCGCGGCCCTGTGCGGCGGCCTCGGCGCCGGCCCGCAGCGCGGCCGAGAGGGTCAGCGCGGCCTGGCGTTCGGCGGGCGCCAGGTAGCGGTTGCGGCTGGACAGGGCCAGGCCGTCCGGCTCGCGCACGGTCGGCACGCCGACGATGTCTACCGGCACGTCGAGGTCGCGCACCATCCGCCGGACGAGCGTGAGCTGCTGGTAGTCCTTCTCGCCGAAGAATGCCAGGTCGGGGCGGGTGAGCTGGAGGAGCTTGAGCACCACGGTGAGCACGCCGTGGAAGAACCCCGGTCGGCTCGCCCCCTCCAACCGCTCGCCGAGCGGGCCGGGGTTGACCCGGACCATCGGCTCGCCGGAGGGGTACATCTCGGCGCGGTCGGGCGCGAACACGAGGTCGACGCCGGCCTCCGCGCAAACGGCCAGGTCCGCGTCGAGGGTGCGGGGGTACCGGTCGAAGTCCTCGTTCGGCCCGAACTGGAGCGGGTTGACGAAGATCGTGACGATCAGGTGGTCGGCCCGCTCGCGGGCAGCCCGCATGAGAGCGCGGTGCCCCTCGTGCAGGGCACCCATCGTCATCACCACGGCCACACTCCCCGGCATGGTGGAGCGGGCGGCGGCCAGCTCACCCCGGGTGTGCACAATGCCGGTCATGCCCCGACTTCCTGGCGGTTGGCGAGCACGTCGAGGAGCCGTTCGGCCTCGCGCGGGCGGAGGTGGCCCGCGGCGATCGCCCGGTCGGCTGTGCGCCGGGCCATCGCGACGTAGGCGGGCACGGAGTCGGGCGCGACGGCCGCCAGCCGCTCCAGGTGGCGGGCGACCGTGCCGGCGTCGCCGCGCGAGACCGGGCCGGTCAGAGCCGCGTCGCCGTGCCGCAGGGCGTTGTCGAGCGCTGCCCGCAGCAGCGGCTCGAGCACGGTCTCCGGGTGGACGACACCGGCGTCGCGGAGCCGGTCGGCCGCCTCGTTGACGAGCGTGACAAGGTGGTTGGCGCCCTGCGCGAGCGCCGCGTGGTAGAGCGGCCGGTCAGCCTCGGCCACCCACTCCGGCGTGCCGCCCAGGTCGGCGACCAGGCGGGTGGCGAGCGGGCGCAGCTCGGGCGGGGCGGTCACGCCGTACGCGGTGCCGGGCAGCCGGGACAGGTCGTCGCCGGTGCCCGCGAACGTCATCGCGGGGTGCAGCGCCAGCGTCCGGGCACCCTGGGCGGCGGCCGGCGCCAGCACGGCGAGCCCTTGCGCGCCCGAGGTGTGCGCCACGATCTGACCGGGATGGAACGGCAGGCTCGCCACCAGCGGGCCGAGCGCGTCGTCGGGCACGGCGACGAGCACTAGGTCCGTGGCCGCCTGGGCGACACCCGCGGGTGACATGTGTGCCGTGCCGGGAAGGAGGCGGGCGATGCGCGCGGCCGACGCCGGCGACGAGCCGGAAGCGGCGACGACCGTGTGGCCCGCGCTGACCAGGGCCGCGCCCAGCACCGCGCCGACGCGCCCGGCCCCGATGACACCGACGATCATGATGTTGATCCAGTCCTCGTTGGGGTTAGGTACCGGTCAACGTCAGTATGCGTCCGGGTTAAGTCGCCCTCACATAGTGTGTGAAGGTTTTCACGAGCGTCACAGGGAGTCGACCGTGAACTGGCGAAACGCGATGGAGGAGGCCCTCTACGGACCGGGCGGCTTCTTCGTCACCGGTGCGCCGGCCGCGCATTTCCGGACCAGCGTGCACGCCTCCCCGCTGTTCGCCTCGGCGATCCTGCGCCTGGTGTCCCACGTGGACGAGGCGCTCGGCCACCCGGAGCGGCTGGACGTGGTCGACGTGGGCGCCGGCCGCGGCGAGCTGCTGGCCGCGCTTCTGCACGCCACGCCGCCGTCGCTGGCCGGGCGCCTGGCGCTGACCGGGGTGGAGCGCGCGGCCCGGCCCTCGACGCTCCCCGCGCCCGTGGCATGGCGGCCCGAGCCGCCGGCGGGCATCGTCGGGTTGCTGCTGGCCACCGAGTGGCTGGACAACGTGCCGCTCGACATCGTCGAGGACCGCCGCTACGTGGTCGTCGACCGCACCGGAGCCGAGTCTCCCGGCGCCCCGGTCGCCGCGCCCGACCTCGGATGGCTGTCCCGCTGGTGGCCGGACTCGCCCCGCGCCGAGGTGGGTGCGCCGCGCGACCGGGCGTGGGCCGGTGCCGTGGCGGCGGTGGAGCGCGGGCTGGCGCTGGCGGTCGACTACGGCCACCTGCGCGGCGAACGGCCGATGTTCGGGACGCTGACCGGATACCGTGCAGGCCGGCAGGTACCGCCCGTACCGGACGGGACCTGCGACATCACCGCGCACGTGGCGATGGATTCGGTGGCCGAGGCGGGTGGGCGGCCGTACTCGCTGGTCTCGCAGCGGGAAGCTCTCCGCGCACTCGGCGTCGACGGCGCCCGGCCGCCCCTGGCGCTGGCCTCGACGGATCCGGCTGGCTACGTGCGGGCGCTGGCGTCGGCTTCGGCGGCCGCCGAGCTGACGGACCCCGCCGGCCTGGGCGGCCACTGGTGGCTCATGCACCCGATCGCCATCGACCCGTCCTCCCTCGCGAACGTGGGACTATGACCGCATGACTGAGCTAGCTGGCGTTCGCTCCGCTCGCGCGGGTCATGCGCCCTCTATGCCGCCCTGTAGCCGCCAGTCGCTCCGGTCGCTTCGCTCCCTCCGCTTTGTGTCGGCTGCGGGCGGCGGCGCATGACCAACCTGCGCGAGGTCACCGTTGGCACCGGGACCGGGTTGGACACCGCCGACATGGTGCTCAACATCGGGCCGCAGCATCCGTCCACGCACGGCGTCCTGCGGCTGAAGCTGGTGCTCGACGGCGAGCGGGTGGTTTCCTGCGAACCGATCGTCGGATACATGCACCGGGGCGCGGAAAAGCTCTTCGAGGTGCGCGACTACCGGCAGATCATCGTGCTGGCCAACCGGCACGACTGGCTTTCCGCGTTCGCCAATGAGCTCGGCGTGGTGCTGGCGGTCGAGCGGCTGATGGGCCTCGAGGTGCCGGAGCGGGCGGTCTGGCTGCGCACCGCGCTCGCCGAGCTCAACCGGGCGCTCAACCACCTCATGTTCCTCGGGTCGTACCCGCTGGAGATCGGCGCTATCACTCCCGTCTTCTACGCGTTTCGCGAGCGGGAGACGCTGCAGACGGTCATGGAGGAGGTCTCCGGTGGCCGCATGCACTACATGTTCAACCGGGTCGGTGGCCTGAAGGAAGAGGTGCCGGCCGGCTGGACGCGGCGCGCACGCACCGCGATCGGGGAGGTGCGGCGGCGGCTCCCCGACCTCGACAACCTCATCCGGCGCAACGAGATCTTCCTGGCCCGCACGGTCGGCGTCGGCGTGCTCACGGCGGCCGACGCAGCGGCCTACGGGGCGTCCGGGCCGGTCGCACGCGCGTCCGGGCTCGACTTCGACCTGCGGCGCGACGAGCCCTACCTGGCGTATGGCGAGCTGGACGTGCCGGTGGTGACCCGTACGGCGGGCGACTGTCACTCGCGGTTCGAGGTGCTGCTCGACCAGGTGTACGTGTCGCTCGACCTCGCCGAGCGGTGCCTGGAGCGGGTCGACCTGCTGACCGGGCCGGTCAACGTGCGGCTGCCCAAGGTGGTCAAGGCACCGGAAGGGCACACGTACGCCTGGACCGAAAACCCCCTCGGCATCAACGGCTACTACCTCGTTTCGCGCGGGGAGAAGACGCCGTGGCGGATGAAGCTGCGCACCGCGTCGTACGCGAACGTGCAGGCGCTCAGCACCCTCATCCCCGGCTGCCTCGTGCCCGACCTGATCGCAATCCTGGGCTCGATGTTCTTCGTGGTCGGGGATATCGACAAATAACGGTCAGCGGTAGCTGTCGTCCTCGTCGCGGTATCGCCGGCGGCGGCCGGCCGGCTCGCGCTCCGGCGTGCCCCACTGCTCGCCCCACGAGGTGGTCGGCTCGATGCCGGCCGGCAGGGCGCCGGCGGTGCCGCGCCGCTCCCAGCGCTCCTGCGACCACGAGCTGTCCTGCCCGCCACCGCTCTGGTAGCCACCGCCCCAGCCCGACTCGGCGCGGTAGTCGTCGCGGCGGGGCTCCTCGCGGCGGACCGCGGCCCAGCGGTCTTCGATCCGCACCTCGCTGCCCGACTCGTCCTGGTGCATCGCGGCCCGCCGCTCACCGATGCGCATCTCGCGGCCGCGGTCGTCGCTGCGGACCGAGGCCCACCGGTCGCCCGCGCGCATCCCGGACCAGCCGCCGCCGTCGCCCGCGTCGGTGTCGCCCCGCTCGTACGGCCGGGGCCGGCGACCGTCGCCACCGCCGCGCAGCCGCTGCTCGGTCCACGACTCCTCTTCGGGCTCGGCAGCGCGCCGGCTGCGCGCCGGTGGCGGCGGGGCGGGCGGGGCGGACGCGGACCAGTCGCCGTGCGACCCGTTGGACCCGTACGACCCGGAGGTGCCGTAGCCGCTGGAGCCGTACGAGGTGCCGCCGTAGACGCGGCCGCTCGCATCCGCGTCGTCGCCCTGGTCGACGATCGTCTGCCGGGTCGTGACCTGCACGGTCTCGGTGTGCCGGACGACGCCGGGCACCCGGGCGCGGCCCCCGGCGGCCTGGCCGGTCGCCGACGGCTGCGGCGGCATGGGGATCGAGGCGTGTCCGACCACCGGAGCCGCCTGCTGCTGGGCGAACCCGGCCCGCCCGTAGCCGGACTGCGGGGGCGGCTCGGTCTGCCCACGACCGGCGTCCAACTGCATCTGCACGCGGAGCGCCTGCACGGTCTCGTGGAGTGCCTGGAGCTTTTCGCCGAAGGCCTTGTGTGTCGCTCGCGCGGCGGTCGCGATGTCGTTGCGGACATCGCCCCGCAAGGAATCGATCTCTTCGAGCAGCGTTTCTTCCAGGTCGATGCGCACGGTCTCGGCATCGCGTCGCAAGGTTATCGACACGCCGATGAGCACGACGGCGAACACGGCGAGGACGGCGGCCACTCGGAGCACCCCAGCGCTCTGGCCCACCAGCAGCAACAACGCCGCCAGCGGTGCCAGCCCCACCCCGACCCAGAACACCACAGTGAGCAGCTGCCGCCCCGGCCGCTCAGAAGGCGGTGCGGAGGCCGGCATGGCTGTGGAGCCTACCGATACTTCCGAGTAATCGGAACGGCCGGTCCCGGAATCCGGGGACGGGCTTTCCGCGGACGGAACGGTCACATGAACACAACGAGGAAGTGGGGCCAATCACCCCGAGTCACCCCGAAACTGGGCGATTCATCCACCCTCAAGGGCCCATACGGCGGAACGGTGCGGGGGATCATTTCCCCGCACCGTTCCGATAACGCGTTGATCTGTTGGGGGTCAGCCGGCGGCCAGCGCGCCGTCCGAGGAGAACACCAGGCCGACGCTGATCGTGCCGGTGGTGAGCGCCGACTTGGTCTGCGGCCCGCCCGCGTCGAGCGAGCTGAACGAGCCGGCCTTGAAGTCGTAGACCTCCTCGAGGCCCTTCTGGCACTTGGGCCGCTGCGGGCACTCCGGCGGCCCACCCATGATCGTCGCGGCGCCGGAGCACTTGGCGGCGAGGTCGGAGAGCGTCTTCAGACCATTTTTGTCGGCGAACTCCTTGGTGACCGCGAATGCGTTTTGGTCTTGCGCCGCGGACGGGGTGCCGAACGTGATGCCGACCTTCTGGCCGACCGTCTTCAGACCCTCCATGGTCTTGTCGAGGTCGGGCGACGAGATCGCGGCCGCACTCGCGCCGTTGGCCTTGCCGTTGAGGAAGTCGGCGAGCGTCGCCGCGTACTCCGGGACGACCTGGATCTCACCCTTTTCCAGGGCCGGCTCGTAGAGCTCGCGGTTACCGATCTGTTGCACCTTGGGCTGGTAGCCCGCCGCGGTCAGCACGATCCGGTAGAGCTCACCGAGCGTCTGGTTTTCGCTGAAGTTGGCCGCGCCGATCGTGATCGGGCCGCCCTGGCCCTTGGTGATCCCCGTCGTGAGCGAGTTGGCGGAGGCGAACTCCTCGGCCGCCACCTTCGGCGTCTTCCGGTCGACGTCGACCGCCTTGTTGAGCTCGATCAGCTTGGTGGTGTCGAGGGCCGCCGAAACCTTGTCGAGCGCCGCGATCAGCTCCGGCTTGGACGCCTTGGCGTTGATCGCCGGCACGATGTTGTCAGTGTTTTGCAGCTTTTTGTCGTCTTCGAGGACGACGAGCTGGCTGCCCGCCGCCGGTGCGCAACCGGCACCCGCTCCGCCGGTGGCCGGAGCCTCGGTGCCCGATGATCCCTCATCCCCGCACCCCGCGAGGATCATGCCTCCGGCGAGAGCGCTTACGGCGCCCAGCACCAGGCGTGTACGTGCGCGCAAAATTCTGCCCGCCTTCCGTGTCCCGGCGCGACCCTCTGCGGGCCGGCCGCGTGTCTGGCGGACGACGGTCTGGTGCCGCCCGCGAGTTCAGCCAACATCTTGGCAGGGGGGACCGACAACAAACCGCGATTGTTGTCACCGAGTTGAAAGCTTCAGGCGTTTCCCGTCGCGGTCGCGGCGCGGCGGGCCGCCCGGCCCCGGGCTCGGCGTAGCGGCCTGGGCGTGACCGCCCGCTCGACGACCGCGAGGACCCCTTCGACAAGGACCGCGAGCAGGGCGACGAGGATGCCGCCGGCGAGGATCTGGCCGCCGCCGACCGAGATCCCCAGGCCGAACCCGGCACTGATGATCTGGCCCAGCCCGCCGCCGTTGACGAAGGATGCCAGCGCGGCGGTCGCCACCACCTGGACCGACGCGGTGCGGAAGCCGGCGGCCAGGTAGGGCACGGCGAGCGGCAGCTCGACCCGGCCCAGCACCTGCCAGCCGGACATGCCCATGCCACGGGCCGCGTCACGCGCCTCCGGGTCGATGGACCGGACACCGGTGTACGCGTTGGCGAGCAGCGGCGGCACCGCGAAGACGGCCAGCGCCACGACCACCGGCGGCTTGCCGAAGCCGAGGAACGTCAGCGGCAGGATCGTCAGCAACGCGATCGTCGGGATGGCGAGCGTCAGGTTGGAGATCATCACGACCGCACCGCCGCCGCGGCCGCTGTGGCCCAGCCACATGCCGATCGGCCAGGCGACGACGCAACCGAGCGCGACGGCCGCCGCGGAGATCCACAGATGCTCGCCGAGGCGGTCGAGGATGCCACCCGGGTTGGTCCAGTTGAGCGGGTCGTTGAGCCAGGTCACCGCCTGCTGGATCGGGTTGTCGGCCTTCATCGTGCGGCCCTCCGGCTCCACGGCATGAGCAGCCGCCCCGCGGTGGCGAGCAGCAGGTCGAGGACGAGCGCGAGCCCGACGCACAGCACCGCGCCGGTGAGGATCTCCGCCTTGTAGAAGTTGTTGCGGAAGCCGGTCAGGATCAGGTCGCCGAGCCCGCCGTACCCGATCAGGGCGCCCACCGTGACCAGGGCGACGGTCGAGACCGTGGCCAGGCGCAGTCCGGTGACGATGCCGGGCAGCGCCAGCGGCAGGTCGATCCGAAACAGCCGGCCCCACCGGCCGTATCCCATCCCTTGGGCGGCGTCGCGCGTCTCGGGCGGCACCTGGTTGAGCCCCGCGAGCGAGTTGCGCACGATCAGCAGGAGCGCGTAGAGAACGAGCGCGATCAGCACGGACGCGGGGTTGGTCGTGCCCACGTACGGCGCGACGAACGCGAGCAGTGCCAGCGAGGGGATGGTGTACAGGACGCCGGACAGTGCAAGAATCGGCCCGGTGAGGGGGCGGTACCAGTACGCGACGACGGCGAGCGGCACCGCCACCGCCGTGGCGATCAGCATGGCCTCGGCCGTCAGCGTCGCGTGCTCCCGCAGCGCGGCGAGGATGGTGTCGGAGTTGTCCCGCACGTACTGCCAGGAAAACCAGGGGTTTCCCGGGCTCTCCTGAAGAGCGAGCCGGAAGGACATACGTGGACGTTACCGCGAGGGCCGACGACTCGGCGGATAAGAAGGCCGCGCCGATAGAACTTATCGGGATTCGAAAGCAGTATCCCGACGGTACGGTCGCGGTGGGCGACCTCAGCCTGGAGGTCCGCGCCGGCGAGCTCGTCGTCCTCATCGGACCGTCGGGCTGCGGCAAGTCCACGGTGCTCCGCATGATCAATAGGCTCATCGAGCCCACCGCCGGCAAGATCCTGCTCGACGGCGAAGACGTCATGCGGGCCGATCCGGTCCAGCTGCGCCGCCGCATCGGGTACGTCATCCAGAACAAGGGCCTCTTTCCCCACCAGACGATCCGCGACAACGTCGGCACCGTGCCACGCCTGCTCGGCTGGCCGCGGGCACGGATCCGCGAGCGGTCGGACGAGCTGCTCAAGCTGGTCGGCCTCGACCCCACGAAGTTCGGCAAGCGGTACCCGCAGGAGCTCTCCGGCGGCCAGCAGCAGCGCGTCGGCGTGGCCCGCGCGCTCGCGGCCGACCCGGTCGTGCTGTTGATGGACGAGCCCTTCTCGGCGGTCGACCCGATCGTGCGGAGCCGGCTGCAGGAGGAGTTCCTGCGCCTCCAGGAAGACGTGCGCAAGACGATCGTGCTCGTCACGCACGACCTCGACGAGGCGGTGCGGCTCGGCGACCGGATCGCGGTGCTATCGCAGGGCGGCAAGCTGGAGCAGTTCGACTCGCCCGCCGACCTGCTGGGCCGGCCGGCCTCCCCGTTCGTGCGGGAGTTCGTGGGCGCCGACCGCGGCATCCGGCGGCTCGCGGTCACGCCGGTCACCCGCGACATGCTGGGCCCGCTCAGCGGCGACGACAGCGGATACCCTTCGGCCGATCTCGGCACCTCGCTCTACGACGCCCTCGCCACGATGCTTGTGACCAATTCGGACTACCTGCGGGTCACCGAAGGCGGCGCGCCGGTCGGCCTGCTGACCAGGCACCGCCTGCTGAGCATCGACTACCCCGCCGAGCAGTGACGGTAAAGGGCGCCCCGCGGGGCGCCCTTTACCGGGAGGGATGCCGAGGCGTCAGTCCGAGCGGCCCCGCCAGCCACCGAGGCAGGCGACGCCGATGATCCAGCCGACGAACAGGCCGTACGTCGCGCCCGAGCCGGTGGCCTGAAACGCGCCGAGCAGCGTCGGGTTGGACTGGATCAGCGCCGCCAGGAGCGAGGCGAAGGCGCCGGCGAAGATGTATGCGGACCACCCGGCGAAGAACTGGCTGAGTGTGCCGCGAGCCCGAGCGAGTTGCGAGCCGGGCAGTGCGTAGAGGAACAGCGCGGTAAGGACGATCACCAGGATCGCCCGCAGGTTGGTGGCGATGAGGTCCTGCAGCGGCTCGTCGGAGTCGAATCGCCACGCCGGCCAGGCAAGCAGTCGCAGGAACCAGCCGCCCGCCGTGTTCGCGTTGGTGTTGTCCTCGACCCAGTCCCCGTACCAGGGACTGCCGAAGATCAAGACCAGGATGAGCGCCGCGAGAGTGCCTGCGCCCGTAGTGGTCTTGTTACGGGTGGTGGTGACAGCCATGGCGCCATAAGTTCCCAGACCGCCATGACACTCAAACCTGTCGTTATTTCGCTATTTCGTCCGGATGCTTCAGCAGGTAGTCGATGAAGGCGGCGCGCAGGAGCGGCTCGGACTCCGGGTCGTATCCGTGCCCGGTGAACTCCCGCCAGAGCGCTACCGCCTCCTCGATCGTCGGGCCCACCGTGTTGGGCGCGCCGTCCAGTGAACTGGCCTCGTCGGAGTCCGGCAGATGCTTCAGCACGGACCAGAAGAAGCCCACGTCCATGCGGTGGCGGGCCCGGGCGAAAGCCCGCTCCCGCAGCTCCTCTGTGGACAGGGCATCCAGCTCAGCGAACGTTGCCTCGGACATACCGTGAGCCTATCGGCCGCCGGTGCCCCACCGATCACTGTCCCACGGGTCCGTGCGGGCGGCGGCGGTCGACTGGGTCGGCAGCGGCGTGGCCCACGAGTCGGTGCGGCGGGTGCTCCCCCATCCCGACGAGGGCGGGTCGGGCTCGGTCCACTCCTCCTCGTCGAAGCCGTCGTCTCGGGAGCGGGGCCGGCCGTAGGTCTCCACGATCCGGGTCACGACCAGGCCCGCGAGCAGGACACCACCGGCGATCGCGAGGCGGGAGATGTCCCAGCCCATCACGTCCTCGTACCGGACGAAGAGGGTGACCAGCACGGCGGCGAGGATGGTGCCGAAGACACCGCCGCGGCGGCCGTAGGCGCTGGCGCCGCCGAGCAGGGCCGCACCGAGCGCGAACGCGGTCCAGTCAACCCCGGGCGACGGCACCACCGGCGCGTCCTGGCCGGCGACGAGAAGGATGCCGGCCACCGCGGCGAGTGAGCTGGAGATGACGAGCGCACCGCCGGCCAGCGAGGCGGCGGCGCCACCGCGACGCTGGGCCGGGTCGCTGACCGGCCGGAACCTGCCGACCGCCCGGCGCACCGGCTTGACCATGCCGATCAGGCCACCGATCACGGAGACCGCCGCGACCCCGCCGAAGACGTACAGCGCCTGGCCGGTCGGGTCGTAGTCGCCCTGCAGGTCGACCGGTGCACCGCGCTGCTGGATGAAGACCATCGCGGCGAGCGCGCCGGCGAGGGTGACCGCCCAGCCGGGCACGTGGAAGACGCCGACCATGATCGCCATCAACAGGCCGAGGATGCCGGCGGCGACCGCGGCCTCGACGGTGGCGATCAGCACACCCCGGTCGCCTTGCTCCGCGAAGTGCAGCGCGGACGCGACGGCGATCGGGCCGAGGGCGAGGTTGGGCGCGCTGGCCCGGAGGCTGAGGCTGGCACCGATCGCGAGCAGGCCGAGGCCGGCTGCGAGCACGAGCAGCTGGTCGAGGGCGGCGCCGCGCAGGGCGTCGGAGTCTTCCCGGTAGAGCAGGAAGCCCAGCGCGCCGGCACCCACGAGCAGGAGGATCTCCCAGACGACGTGTACGGCCATGCGGTCGCGGCCGGGGTCGCCGTGCGAGGGATCGTCGAAGACGTCGTCGAGCTCGGCCTGGGAGACGGCGCGGCGCTGGGTCAGCTCCATCGCGTCCGGCTCACGAAACTCGCTGGCCACGGGGAAGCTCCCGGTCTGGTAGGCCGGGGTGGAGCCGAAGCCGGTGTCGGAGCCGAAGCGAGCGTCCTCCCGCAGGCCGCCCGTACCCGTACCGCCGTTGTCTCGCCGACGGTAGGCCGGATCGTCGTACGCCATTTCGCGCGCCTCCTGTGGTCGTTCAGCCTGGCTTCACGCCGCCTAGCTGTACGGATCGGGACGCACGGCGGATTGAAGCCAGTCAGCCGCACCGTACTCGGCTCTACCGGGGCTCGTCACCCCCAGTGTCCGCCGCGAGGGCTCGGAGTCGCCCTACTTGTCTGACGTATCGGATTCGTTGTCATCTTCCGGCCGCTTTGGCACGCGGCAGGAACGCTCCAGCCACAGCGCCGCGCCGACCAGCGCCAGGGAGGCGACAAGGCCCGCCGTCGCGGCCGGTATGTCGTTGTCGGCCGCCCGCGTGCGCTCGAGGAACAGCCAGCCGACCAACCCCGCGTAGAACCCGGCGAAGATGGCCCCGGCCAGCGAGGACGCCTTGGCGAGCACGACGTATCGCGCGACCGCGAGCGGGTCGACGGGCTCCCTGCCGGGGCGCCGCTCGATCCGCTGCCGCGTGTTGATCGCCAGGTAGGCCTCAAGCACGGCGAGTGCCGCCAGCGTCACGGTGGGCAACCAAGGCAGGCTCGGAATGTCACCGTAGAAGCTGCTGATCATCCACCACGCCACGGCCGCGGCGGCCAAGCCTGCCACGACGAGCGTGGCGGGCCGGGTCGGACCCATTCGCGGCCCCGGCGGCGTGGAGCCGCGCGGCGGAGACTCCGGTTCCATCAGCTCGACTCTAACCGGAGGTCGGGCCGGGGGTTGACGGCGAGGGCGTCCGACGCGAGCGGTTCGGCGTTGAGCAGGTCGGTGAGCCAGCCGTGGCCGGGCAGCTGAGCGTACGGCTGGATGTCGATCCACGGCCGCAGGACGAACGCGCGCAGGTGGGCACGGGGGTGTGGAAGGGTCAGCTCGGGATCGTCGCTGATCACCGGCTCGCCGTCCTCCGACCAGACCGCGATCACGTCGACGTCCAGCGTGCGGGGGCCGAACCTGCGGTCCGGGTCGCGGACCCGGCCAGCCTCCTTCTCCAGCGCCCGTGCCCGGTCGAGCCAGTAGCGCGGCGTCGCGTCCACCTCGTGCACGAGCAGGGCGGCGTTCAGGTACGGCGGCTGGTCGTCGTCACCCCACGGGGGCGTCTCGTACACCCCGGAGGCGACGAGCAGCACGTCGTCTAGGCCCCGGACGGCCGCGCGGAGGTGCCCGATCCGGTCGCCGAGGTTGCTGCCGAGCGAGAGCACCGCCCTTGTCACGACCGCCGCCTGGTGATCGTGACCGCCACGTCGGCGAACTCGTGCGGTATCGGCGCCTGCGGCTTGTGCACGGTTACGGTGGCCTCCTGCACCCGGGGGTCGGCGAGGCAGATCTCGGCCAGCCGCTCGGCGAGGGTCTCGATCAGGTTGACCGGCTCGCCGCCCACCGCCGCCACAAGGCGCTCGGCGAGCTCGCCGTAGTGGATCGTGTCCGCGACGTCGTCCGACCGGGCGGCCGGGGCGAGGTCGACCTCCAGTACGGCGTCGACCACGAAGTCCTGGCCACGCTCGCGCTCGAAGTCGTACACGCCGTGGCGCCCCCGGGCCCGCAGGCCGGTGAGGGCGATGCGGTCACGCGGGGCCCCCGGGGAAACGTGGAGCGAAGCGGAGCGTTTTCTTGGGGTGCTACTCATATGCGGCCAGCCGGGGAGCGCCCGAGGCCGTCCAGACCTTGAGGGCGTCGACGGTGCCGCGGACGTCGTGCACGCGCACGCCCCAGGCGCCGCCCGCGACGGCGAGCACGCTCGTGGCGACCGTGGCGGCCTCACGCTCGCCGGCGGGGCGCGGCGTGCCGTCCGGGCCGGCCAGCAGGGCACCCAGGTATGACTTGCGGCTCGCCCCGAACAGCAGGGGGTAGCCGAGCGTGAGCAGCTCGCCGAGGCGCCGGGTGAGCTGCCAGTTGTGCTCGGGCTTCTTGGCGAACCCCAGCCCCGGGTCGATCACCAGCCGGTCTGGGCGCACGCCGGCGGCGAGCGCGTGGTCGACCCGCTGGCCCAGCTCGGCGCGGACCTCGGCAACCACGTCACCGTAGGTGGCGAGGTCCTGCATCCGCCGCGAATGACCCCGCCAGTGCATCAGAATCCAGGGGCAGCCGGCCTCCGCGACGACTTTCGCCATCGCCGGATCGGCGAGTCCCCCCGACACGTCGTTGACAATCGCGGCACCGGCCTCCAGCGCCGCGGCCGCGACACTCGCCCGGGTGGTGTCGATGCTCAGGAGCACGCCGGCCGCTGCCAACTCCTCGATGACCGGCAAAACGCGGCTGACCTCGGTATCCGCGTCGATCCGCTCGGCGCCGGGACGCGTCGACTCGCCGCCGATGTCGACGAGATCGGCGCCCTGCTCGCGCATCTCGATCCCGTGGCGCACGGCGTCGGAACGGCGCACATAGCGTCCGCCATCGGAGAAAGAGTCGGGCGTTACGTTCAGAACCCCGATCACGACGGGGCGCGCCGACCGCAGAAGATCAACTGCTCCTGCGGCTGGGCGTGATTCTGTCACGAATAGACGGTACCGACCGGCGCTAGAAAGGCCTGCTCGGCGCCCCTGGATAGCACATACGTTCGAAGACGGTTACCATCAGCCACGCCGGTACCACGGGCCACGAGCTTCGTAGCTTGGCAGAAAGGGGGGTGCCCCGTACGCTTTGCAATTGCGCATCATTCAGACGTCATAGCTTGAGGAGATAGGCTAAACCAGGACAAAACGCCCGGGAAAGTTCACCCGATCGTGGTGAGCACACAGACACAGAGTGATGGGGCGATCCGCCAACTCCCACCGTCGACGGACGCGCATCGGGGAGGTCTCTTCCAATGAACACCACAGAGCTCGTCGCAGCGGCGTGGACCACCGCCACGCACGCCGCTGACGCGCTCGCTCTTATACCCGCGGCCGAGCCGGAGCCCAAGGGCATCGATACCGACGGTGTCGTCGCTTTCTTCGCCACAAACATCGCGCCGATCCTGCTCGCCGTGCTGGGCGTGATCTTTATCGGCCGGGCGAGCAGGGGCGAGATATCGAAGGTTCTGACGAGTTCGGCGATCGCCATCGTGGGCCTCGCCTTCATCGCCGGCGCGGCGACACTGTTCTTCGTCGGTGACTACATCATCGACCTGATCTTCGAGTAGGTTCGCGGGTTCACTTATGCGGCTGCGTACCGACGACGACATCTACCGGGCTCGCCTGGTCTACCTGGGCCCGCCCGGATACACGCTGCCCGTCCACCTGCCGTACGCGCAGTACGGCGTCTTCATGCTGCTCGTCCCGCTCTTCATGTTCATTCATTACCTGTTCACGTTCGACGTGGAACTGTTCCCGGCATGGGAGATCGCGCTCGCCATCGTGACGACGTCCTTCATCTTCAGGTACGTCGATCCCGACCGTCCGGCGCGCATGGTGGTCCGCACCGCACTCACCGACTGGCGGCGCACGCGCGAGCCCGCCACAGAGCAGCGCGACCCTCGGCTGGTCGCGACCCGGATCCGGGTCCGGGAGGAACTTGTATGACTAGTGTCCACGGCATCCTGTGCGGAGCGATGGCATGACCCCACCCTCCACACCGGGCACCCCTCGTCCGGTCGGCATGCCGGCCGACACGCGCAGTAACGGTGCGCGACCATCCGACTACCCAGTGTTGGAGACGGACGATGACGCCGAAGACCTGATCACCAGCCCCGACCACGGCGCCGTCGCGGTATTCCAGGCTCCACAGGCACCGCGCGGCCGGTCCGGCGCGCCAAGCCCGCACGGCCGCGGTGACGGTGAGAACGCCGACATCGACTCGCCGTTCCTCGACCTCTTCTCCGGCTCGCCCGGGCGTCCCGCCCCGCCCCGCGCGGCCACCCGCCCGCCGGCCGCCCGCCGCGTGGCCGAGCCGGTACGCCGGCCGGTAGAGGGGCCGCCTGCCGCCGAGCCTTCGCGGGCACCGGTCGAGCCGCCACCCGTCGAGCCCTTCACCAACGGCGTGGGTGGACACGGGATCGGGACGGAGCCGATCGTCCCGCCGTCACGTGGTGTCGACGCCCAGCCCGTACGAGATGAGAAAGCTGGACCACCGACGGCCGTGCGGCCGCCGGTGCACGCCGACCGGCCCGCACGCCATGCGGCTCTCGAGCCTGAGCTCGAGCCGGTCAACCTGCCGGCGGTGCGCGAGCCCGCGGCCGAGCCCCCGGTCCGGCGCCCGCCGTCCGAGCCCGCCACCCGCCGGCGGCCGGAGGAGCGGCGACCGCGCGAGGAGCCGCCGCCGCGCCCCCGCAAGGAGGTAACGAAGCGGCAGGAGATCGCGCCCCGCGGCAAGCCGGTCCGCCCGCCGAAGATCAAGTTCGCCGACCGCGACCCTGCCGTCAACCTGGCGATCACCGAAATCGCCGGCCACCTCACGTTCACGCCCAACACCGTCACCGCCTGGTACTGGCTGCCGGAGGTGCGGTGGGCGTTCCGGCCGGACGCCGAGCGCGAGGCGCTGCTCTCGGCGATCTCCGAGCAGTACGCGGGCCTCGCCGGCTTCCGCCTCCACCTGCGCCGCACCACCCGCCCCTTCCCGGCGGACGAGTGGGCCCGCACGCTCGACGTGCACACGCCCCACCCGCTCGGCGGCGTGCCCGGCGCGAGCTCGTGGTCCGACCACCTCGTCAATGCACAGCGCCACCTGCTGTCGGTCAACCACGCGGAGGGGCAGACATACCTCGGCGTGACGTTCGCCCGCCGCAAGCTCGGCGACTCGCTCGTCGAGCGGCTGCTCCGCGCGTTCGGCAAGGGCGTCTCCGAAGGTGAGCGGCGCAAGCTGGGGCGCACGGTGGAGCAGTTCGACGAGGTGCTGGCCGCCTTCGGCATGCGCGGGCGGCAGGTCACGCCACACGAGCTGGAGTGGCTGCTCTACCGCTCGGTCGCGCTCTGCATGGCGCCGCCGACCACGCTGTCGCCGGTGACCGACGGCGAGTGGGAGCGCGGCGACCTGCTCGCGCTGACCGAGCAGATCGAGCGCTACCGCACGCCGTACGGGTCGACGGTCAAGCTCGTCAACCGCATGACCGGCGAGGAGCGGCACGTCGCCGTCCTCGCGGTCGGCCGGATGGAGCCGCTGGAGATCCCCGAAAAGCACGAGCCGTGGCTGCACTTCCACGAGCGGCTGCCGTGGCCGATGGAGCTGTCGTCCAGAGTGGACGTGCTGGGCTCGGGTGACTCGTTCAAAAACCTCGAACACCGGCTGCGGATGATCCGCTCGCAGCAGCTCGACTATGCCGAGCACGGCATCGACGCCCCGCCCGAGCTGGAGCGGCTGGCCAAGCGCGCCCTCGTCATCGGCGACGAGATGACCACCGGCCTTCCCGTCGAGTCGGCCCGCGCGCACGGCTGGCACCGCATCGCCGTGGGCGGCCGCACCCGCGAGGAGTGCCTGGAGCGGGCCCGCCGGCTCATCCAGCTGTACTCCCGCGAGCTGCGCATCTCGCTCCAGCACCCGAAAAACCAGGATTGGCTGGCCCGCGAGTTCATCCCGGGCGAGCCGGTCGCCAACACCGGCTACATCCGCCGCATGCCGGTCAAGCTGCTCGCCGCGGCGCTGCCCCAGGCGGCGTCCACAGTGGGCGACCGCCGCGGCGACCTCATCGGGCGCACCGCCGGCACCTGCCGGCGGCCGGTCTTCCTCGACCTGCACTTCCCGATGGAGGTACGCGAGCGCTCCGGCCTCAGCGTCTTCGTGGCCGAGCCGGGCGGTGGCAAGTCGACGCTCCTCGGCGCCCTCGGCTACCTGGCCGCCCGCCGAGGCGTGCAGGTCACCCTGCTCGACCCGTCCGGGCCGCTGGCCCGGCTGGCCGCGATGCCCGAGCTGCGCCCGTACTCCCGCGTGCTCAACCTGACCGGCTCCGAGCACGGCACGCTTGCGCCGTACTCGCTGATCCCGACGCCGCTTCGGTCGGAGTTTCCGAGCGGGCCGACCGGCGACCGCGAGTTCGAGATCGCCGTCTCCAACTCCCGGGCTGAACGCCGCATGCTCGTGCAGGACATCTGCTCGATGCTCGTGCCGCCGCAGGTGGCCCGCGAGGCCTCGACGGCGACGCTGCTGCGCCACGCCGTGCGGCAGGTGCCGGCCGAGGAGACGTCCACGTTGGACGACGTGGTCGCCTGCCTGGCCGGGCTAGACGACGACAACGGCAAGGAGCTGGCAAACCTCCTGCTGGACACCGCCGAGATGCCACTCGCCCTGCTCTTCTTCGGTCGCCCACCCGAGGGCCTGCTCGGCGCCGACGCCGCACTCACCGTCATCACGATGGCCGGCCTCCGCCTCCCCGACCTCAAGATCGAGCGCGAGTACTGGTCGGCCGAAGAAGCGCTAGCCCTCCCGATGCTGCACACCGCACACCGGCTCGCCGTGCGCCGCTGCTACGGCGGCTCGATGTCGTCCCGCAAGATGGTCGGCCTGGACGAGGCGCACTTCATGGAGGGCTGGCGGTCGGGCCGGTCGTTCCTGGTCCGCCTGGCCCGCGACTCCCGAAAGTGGAACCTTGCGGCGCTCGTGGCCTCGCAGAACCCCCGCGACATCCTCGGGCTCGACGTACAAAACCTCGTCTCCACCGTCTTCGTCGGCCGGATCGCCGAAGACGTGGAGATCGCCTCCGAGGCCCTACGGCTGCTGCGGGTGCCAGTCAACGACGGCTACGAGGCGACCCTGGCATCGCTGTCCAACGTGGACACGTCGTCAGCGTCGCGGCTGGGCTTCCGGGAGTTCGTCATGCGAGACGTGGATGGGCGCGTGCAAAAGGTCCGAGTCGACGTGTCGTACGTGGAGGGCCTGCTGGACCACCTGGACACGACACCGACAGGCACGACGGCGCCCCAGTCCAATTTGCCCACCGGCACGCCCGACGTGGAGGTGTGAAGTGGTACGGCGGGCGACCGCGCTACTTCTCACCATGCTGGTCGCGGCCGCGACGTCTCTCGTGTGGCCGACGCAGGCGTCGGCGGGGCCCGCTCCCGTGGCAAAGGCCCCTGGGGACCTCTGCACAACCCAGGAATGGCAGGTCGACTTCCGCGCCTGCGTCGCCAAGCTCGGCGACGTGGCCGCGGAGCGCAAGCAGTGCTTGAAGGCGCCGACACCCGGTACTCCCGACTCTGGGCTCGCCGGCTGGTTCGCCAGCCGTCCCGAGGCGTCAAAAATGAATGGTCCAACAGGCCTCTACACCGATTATGGGTATGCCGGTTACAGCTACACCACATACGACGTCGATGACGGCTGCCTCGCGACATTGACCCATCCCGAATACAAATTCACGACCACCGTCGCCAACGGCGAATTCATGATCGCGACAGCGATCATCGGAGCGTCAAATGCCCTCCGAGAGCGGGCGTGGGATCCGGAGTCGATGTGGGGCTGGGCCGACCCACTCGTGGAGCAGGCGACGAAAGCAGTTTACGAGAAGGTTTTCAGCGTCTTCGGCATCGTGACGCTCGGCGTGGTGGGGCTGTATCTGCTCTGGCGGTCGCGCCAGGCGGACATGAGCAACGCGATGACCACCGCCGGGTGGGCCGTGCTCGTGATGGTAGCGGTGACTGCACTGGCGGCGTGGCCGGTGAAGTCGGCCAACGTGGCTGATGCGACACTCGTGGGCACGCTGGGCGTGGTGCATGACGCGGTGGGACCGCGCGCCAAGGATCGGCCGCCGGGCGAGTGCCGTTTGGGTAATCCGGAGGCGTGCACAGACCATCGACCGCCAGCGGTTAGGGCCAGCGATACAGCCACCGAAACGATGCTGTACCGAAACTGGTTGCGCGGGGTTCTCGGGTCCGCAGACAACGAGACAGCCAAGAAGTACGGCATGGCCCTTTACGACGCCAAGTCACTCAGCTGGCGGGAGGCCGAGCGGCTCCGAGCGAATCCTAAGGATCGTGACGCTACGTTCGCCGCCAAGAACGATCAGTGGATGAAGGTCGCCGAGCAGATCAAGACCGAAGACCCCGAGGCGTACGAGTACCTCCAGGGCACCAAGGACATGGAACGAGTCGGTGCGGGGTTCATCGCGGTCCTCGCGGCTCTCCTGTTCGCGATGTTCGATCTCACCGCGTCCCTGCTGGTCCTCCTCGGGTTCCTCATCTTCCGCTGGGCGGTGATCGCGGCACCGATCCTCGGCACCGTCGGTCTGATGCGCCCGGCCAGCGCAGGCCTGCGCCGTCTCGCCAACGCAGTGGTGGCCGCCGTCTTCAACATCGCCATCTTCGGCACCGGCGCGGCGATCTACCTGTTCGCCGTCGATCTGATCATGAGCACCCCCACGCTGCCCGGCTGGCTACAGGTGGTGCTGGTCTGGCTGTGCGGCGTCGTGGGTTGGCTACTCCTTCGCCCGTACCGGCGGATCACCCAGCTTGGTGGCAAGGACAGCACCGCGGCGATCACCGCGGCCGGCTCGTGGCACCGCCGGTTCTTCCGGGACGTGCGAGAGGCCGCGAAGCTCAATGTCTCCGAGCCTGGCGGCACCGCCGAGCCACAGGGCGGCAGGCGGCGGCAGGTCGTGGTCGAACAGACTCCGTTGCGGCCGGAAGCGCGTAACGAGGAACCTTCGCACTCCAGCGCCTCGCGTCCGGATGGCCGGGAACGCGCAGACGAGACGACCGGACCGGAGCGGACACCGTCCCGCACGACCCGACCAGCGCCGACGCGCCGGCGCCGCACCGAGTGGGTCGAGCCGGACCTGCCCGAGCGCCCGCCGTCCTACACCATCTATCGTCCCGGCGGCGAGCCGGCCACCGAGCCGGCGCCAGCGCCGACCCCTCGGATTCGCGCCGAGGCGAGGTGACGGATAGTGCGCCGGGTCGCCCAGCTTTTCGCGCGTGGGCTCCTGCGCTCCCGTGTGGGGGTGGCGCTGGTGCTGGCAGTCGTCGTGCTCGGCGTGGTGGGGGCCGCCAAGCTCTTGTCAGGTTCGGCCGGAGCAGAGCCAGGGCTGAACGGCGCGCCTGACCAGCCGATCCTGACCGTCTCCGCCACGGTCGCCGACGACGGCCTCGCGCCATCGGAGCCGACCCCCTCGCCGAAGATCAGCCCAGGCACCGCAGTACCGGCGACCGTCGCTGAGGCCTTCGGAAAGGCCTGGGTCAACCATCGCGACGTGACGGCCGAGCAGTGGTACGCCGGACTCCTCCCGCACTGCACCGAGACATTGGCCAAGAAGCTGGCCGGAGTGGATCCGGCCGGTGTACCCGCGGACCGCCTCACCGGCAAGCCGGTCCTGATCCCCTACGCCGACCAGATCGTCGACGCGACGATCAAGGTCGACTCCGGCCTGCTGCGCCTACGCCTTACCGCAGTCGACGGCCGCTGGCTGGTTGACGGCATCGACTGGGAACGCGCATGACCGGTGAACTGGTGGGCGGCGCCGGCGGTGTGCGACGACCCGCGCGCCGGGTCGGGCTCGCCGTGGCCATCCTGGCAGCGCTCGCGCTCCTCTGCTGCGGCGGTGGAGTGGGCTCGTACCTGCTCACCGATGACGGCGGTACGGACGACAGCGTCTTAAGCAACGCATTCGGGTGTGGCGAGGGCGGCATCGTCGACGCGTCGAAACGGATGCCGCGGGTCGGCGCCTACGGCGAGGCCCAGATCCGCAACGCGGCGATCATCGTGAACGTCGGCTCGGACATGCGAGTGCCGTTTCGCGGATGGGTCATCGCGGTAGCGACGGCGATGCAAGAGTCGGCGCTGTCCAACCTGCCTCACCTCGGTGCCAGAAACGACCACGACTCGGTCGGCCTCTTCCAGCAGCGTCCCAGTCAGGGCTGGGGATCCGCACAACAGCTCCAGGACCCCAAGTACGCCTCGCGGAAGTTCTACGAGAAGCTGCTCACCGTCGACGGTTGGCAGCAGATGGCGCTGACGGATGCGGCTCAGAGGGTGCAGGTGAGCGCCTATCCCGACGCCTACGCGAAGCACGAACCGATCGCCACCCAGATCGTCAACCTGCTGAGCGGTGGTGCTGGGCGTGCGGCAGGCAACAGCACCAAGGCACGTTGCGCCACCGGCGGTGAGGTCGCCGCCTCCGGCTGGACGGTCCCGGTGCGGGCCCTCATCGTCTCCGGATTCCGCACGGCGGAGCGTCCCGACCACGACGGTGCAGACTTGGGTGCGAGCCGCCACACGCCGATACGTGCCGCTGCCGCGGGCCAGGTAATCACATCGCGTTGCGACACCGACCCGTCCGGCCGCCTGTGCAACCACGACGGTTCACCCTCGACCCCCGGCTGCGGCTGGTATGTGAAGATCCGGCATGCCGGCAACTTCGTGACCATGTACTGCCACATGGTCGTACGTCCTAAGGTGAGGGTCGGGCAGATGGTCGCCGCCGGCCAGGAGCTGGGCTTCGTCGGGACGAGCGGTCACTCGTCGGGCCCACACCTGCACTTTGAGGTATATGACTCCAGCAGGGGCGACAAGGTCAATCCGGTCGACTTCATGCGGAACGTCGGCGCTCCCCTCGGCGGCAATCCGTGAGCCGGGAACGCCGGCCGGATCCCTTCGCCGAAAGGCCCGACCGCGCAGTGCGCCCACCAAGGTCGATCCTGCCGACTCCTGCCCTGACTCAGGACGACCTACGCGGCCGGCGAGTAGTCGTTGGCGCGCCGGGTCTTGGCTGGCGGTACGACCTTCGCGCCGACGAGAAAGTGATACAAGGGAGCCGCACATACGTTCCCGTGATACCGGAGCAGGACTGGTATCGAGCGGAGCTGGAACAGGTGGAGGTTTTCGCTCCGCTCGTACCGGTGGAGCGGGTGTGGATAGAACGGCTGGGCTTCATCCAGGAAGACGCCCCACGAACGAGCAGCGATAGTCGCCGTCTCGTATCCCTCGATGCTCCGCCCGAACAACACCCTGCTCACGCTGTCGATTCGGTCAGAGTTACCGGCCGCAGACTGGTTCAGGTCGTAGATGGCGTCGAACGTCGCGATCTCCGCGCGGTGACGGAAACCTACACAAGCGCGGACGGCGAGGTCTGCGTTAGGGTCGCCACAGAGCTCGAATGGTATCGCTGGGTCTGGAGTGGACAGCATCCAAAAACGCTTGAAGTGCCGGCTCGTCTACTCTGGCTTGAGTAAACTGTTCAAAGTCGCGTGGCGCCGCAGACACGCCACCCGTCTTCATCAACCAAATCGAAGCGCCAATTTTGCAGGTCCTTCTCGGTGCCATCGGAAATCGTCCTGCTTATTTCCGTACTGACGATGGTGCGTCCCGGCGACTCCTGGACCGTCAGCGCGCCCCATGAGACAACTATTCGCACCGAATACTGTTTCTCGCGCACCTCTACCTCATCCCTAAAGGCGCGAATCGCCCCGAGGCTGCCGTCGCTACTGCACGTATACAGGCCGGCTCGAGTGTCGTTGCGTTCTACGAGAAGAGCGCGAAGGTAGTTCGAGACGGTGACGTCGGGGGAGGTGCGGTCTGGTTCTGTGGCGTCTCGGTAGGCGACGAACGCTACCCCCGCCCCACCCGTACACAACAGGGCGATCGCCCCAGCTATTAGCAACAGCACCAGGCGGCCGGCGCGGACGTGGGTGCCGCTCTTGCCCAGGTGGGTCGTCGGCGGGGAAGGGCGTGAAGCGTCCACGCACCGAGATTAGCTGGCTACCCACCCGGGTGCTGGAAGGCCTCGCAGCCACAGAGCGGACCATTCGGACATTGAAAGCTGTCCGAGCGGAGCGTGCCCGGCAACAGGCCCAACCGCGTCCGCTAAGAAGGGGGCGGGCTGGGATACCGTCTCTGTCCGAGGGAGGTGAGCGGCGGTGCCAAACGCGAAAGCACAGCTGAGCCAGGCCGCCGCCTTGCATCGGCAGGCCGCTGCCACCGTGATGGCCGCGGCAGGGGCCTTGGAGCGGTTTCAGCCGGCGCCGCCTGACCTGCGCGAGCAGCACGAGTTGGCCGAGCGGCTGCGGGCGGCGGCTGCCGCGCTTGTTCCGGGGTGGTTGGGGGCGCCGCTGGATGCGCAGTCTGAAGACACTCCGCTCGGTGGGCCGCGCCTGCCGCAGTTCGTGCGGGTGGGGATGGCACAACCGCTTGACGACGCGCGGTTTCCGGCGGTCGTTCCGCTGTTGGGCACCGGCCATCTGACCGTCGACGCGGATGCTCGCGACCCGCGCGTGGCCGGGCTCTTGCGGGCGTTGTTGCTTCGGCTGCTGGCGGCTTCGCCGGCCGGGTCGTTGCTGGTGCGCGCCGTCGACGCGGCGGGCGCCGGGTTGGTCTTCGGGCCTTTCGCCGCGCTCGCGGATGCCGGCCTGATGCCGCCTCCGGTCACCGACCGCACGGGGCTGCGGGCCGTCCTGGCCGAGGCCGAGCAGTGGGTGCGGCCGGCGCGGCCGGCCACCGCCCGTCACTCGCGCCGGGATCGCACGCTGCTGCTGGCCATCGCCTCGCTGCCGGAGCTGACCGAGGGGGCCGACCTGGCGCGGATCGCCGCGTTGGCGCAGCACGGTCCCGAGGCGGGCCTGCACCTGATCGTGGCGGGCTGGCCGCCGCCACCGCTGACCGAAGACACCACGCAGCCGCCGCTGCCGCGCACCACGATGATCACCTTGCGCAACCCGTACGCGATCGTCGGTGATCCGCCTGCCGCGCGGTATGGGAGCAGCGTCGAACACAAGGGGCTCAACGCGCCGGTCTTCCTCGACGAGGATCCGCCCGCGCACCTGTTCGAGCGGGTCTGCCAGGAGCTTGCCGACAGCTCGGCGACGCGGTCACGGCTCACGCTCGCCGACGTGCTGCCCGACGGCGACCTGTGGACCGACGACTCCGCCGAGGGCGTCGCGACCACGGTGGGGCACGATGGTGACACCGCCGTCACTTTGCGGTTCAACGACCTCACTCCACATTGGATGGTTGGCGGGCGGTCCGGCGCCGGCAAGACGGCATTTCTGATCAACGTGCTCTACGGTCTCGGCTGCCGGTACGCGCCCGCCGAGCTGACGCTCTACCTCCTCGACTTCAAGGAAGGCGTTTCGTTCGCCGAGTTCGTGCCCAGTGCGCGAGACAAGACCTGGCTGCCGCACGCGCGCGCGGTCGGCGTCGAGTCCGACCGGGAGTACGGCGTCGCCGTGCTGCGCGAGCTCGACGCCGAGATGACCCGGCGCTCGGTGGCCTACAAGCGGGCCGGCGTGACGCGATTCAGCGACCTCCGCCAGCAGCGGGCAATGCCGCGGATCATCTGCGTGATCGACGAGTTCCAGGTGCTGCTGGCCGGCAGCGGCCCGCTGACGAACGAGGCGGTGAGCCTGCTGGAGTCGCTGGCCCGCAAAGGCCGGTCGTACGGCATCCACCTCGTGCTCGCCAGCCAGACGGCGTTGGGCGTCGAGGCGCTCTACGACAAGCGCGATTCGATCTTCGGCCAGTTTCCGGTGCGGGTGGCGCTGCCCGGTGGCGGCGACGTGCTCGAGCCGACCAACGACGCCGCGGCCGGCCTGCCGCTCGGCACCGCCGTGGTCAACACCGCCGGTGGGCTGGGCGGTCCGCGCGGCGCGACAAGGGGGCACGAGCGGACCGTCCGCTTCCCCGACCCGCACGCCGACCGCGCGACGCTCGACTCGGTGCGGCGGCGCCTGTGGGAGGCGCGCCCGGAGGCCTCGAAGGCCCCCTCGGTCTTCGAGGGCTACGCGCACCAGTACCTCGACGAGGATCCCACCTACCGCGCGGCACTCGTGACGACGCCCGCGCGGCCATCCGCCCTGGTGGGGCGGGTGATCGACGTTCCACTGTCGACAGCGACCTTCCCGCTCGACGCCTCGCCCGGGCGTCACCTTGCGATCCTCGGGCCGAGCACCTACGGCGCCGACGTGCTCGACGCCGCCGCGCGCAGCCTTGCCGCGCACCACCCGGCCGGCACGGCGCGCTTCGTGGTGTCCTCGCTGGTGGCCGACGGCGACGCGATAGCGCAGGCCTTGGCCGACCACCTCGCGGAGACCCATACCGTCGAGCGATGGGACGCCGCGCGGCTGAGCAAGGGCCTCGACATCGACGAGCCGGCATACCTCGTCGTTTTCGGCATGGACGCGATCCGCGGCTCACTGCCGCAGGACCTCCTGCGCGAGGGCCCGGGGCGGGGCGTACACCTGCTCTCCTGGTGGCGGGGGCTGCGCCGGTTCACCGAGGCGGTAGGTGGCAGCGGCGCCGCCCGTGAGGAGGTCGCCGGCATGGTCTTCCTCAACGTGCCCGGCCCTGAGGTGACCCTCCTGCTCGGCCAGCACGTCGACTGGCAGCCGCGCCCCAACCGCGCCCTGCTGCACGACCGCCACGCCGACCGCACCACCGTGATCGTCCCCTTCGTCCGACCGGAGCGCGACGAATGAGGCCCAACAACGAGACCCCGGCCGGAGCGCCGCGCGTGAAGTCCGACAACGAAACCCGGCCGGAGCGCCGCGCATGAGGACCAACGACGAGGCCTGGAACGAGTACGTCACCGCCGCCCAGCGCCTCGACGCCGTCCGCCGGGGTGTGGCGGCCGCCGCGGGCGAGCAGGCGCAGGCGGCACGGTCCGCGCACGACGAGCTGGCCGCAGTCCGCGCCCGGCTGGCACCGCAGCGCGCCAAGTTGCTCGCCCAGGGTGTACCAGATGCGGCCCTGCAGCCGTCCCCCGCGGACGTGGCCGGTGCCGCGCAGGCCATGGCCGGTGGACCGCCAGCGGTGCTGGCGGCGCTGCGACGGGCCCGGGCCACCGCGGAGGCCGCGGACGGCGTCGAGATCGGCACGATACAGATCCCGCAGCAGCGCGGGGAGACGCCGGCGTGGCTGCGCAACCTGATCGTGTACGGGCCGTTCGCCGCCGTGGTGCTGATCGTGCAGCTGGCCCTCTACGTGACCGCCGATACCGACGTGGTGCTCTCCGCCGTCCTTTGTGGACTGACCATGCCCGCGGCCGCGTTCGGGCTGGGATGGCTCACGCTCGGCCTCGCGTTCGTGCCACCGCCGGGCGAGAAGGTCGACCGCACACCGATCTTCGGCCTGGCGGTGTGCTTCGCGCCGATCGTCGCCACCTGCATGGGCGTCGGCCTGCTCAACCTGTTTGGATAGGCACCATGCCGAGTGTCGAAGAGGTCAAGGCGCAGGTATCGGCGTCGGTCGACCAGACCAGCCGCGCGATGGCGAGCCTGCGCGGCGTGACCGATCAGCTCGACGAGGCGCTGGCCCGGCTGCGGCTGACCGCGGTGGGGGCCGTGCACCCGACGGTGCTCGACGCCATCTCCCGGCTCGAGCAGGCCAAGCAGCGGCTCGACGAGGCGCAGACCCTGGCCAGGGGCGCGATGGACGCCGCCGACCGCTTTCGCGCGATCATCTAGACATTTTCCCGGGTCCGTGTCAGCTGCGGGCCGCCACTCCCGCTGGAGACCGCGCAGGCCGGCGGCTCGCAGGGCGAGCCGAAATCCCCGGCCTCCGCTGCCACGTCCGCGGTGCAAGACCAGACCGCGGGACCAACAGCGGACGGGTGAGGCCGCGGGAGCAACGGTCTGGACCACGACGGACGTCGCGGTAGCCCAAATTTTGAGGGTGCTTTGAGCTCAGCCCGCCATGATGAGGCTCATCGCCTCGGCGCGGGATTTGGCGTCGCACTGGAAGAGGCCGCGCACGGCCGAGGTGATGGTCTTCGCGCCGGCTTTCTGGATGCCTCGCATGGCCATACACATGTGCTCGCACTCCAGCACGGCGATCACGCCGCGGGGCTGGAGCTTTTCCATCAGCAGGTCGGCGATCTGCGAGGTCAGCCGCTCCTGCACCTGCGGGCGCCGGGCGAACACCTCGACAAGCCGCGCGAGCTTGGAGAGCCCGGTGATCCGGCCGTCTTCGCCCGGGATGTAACCGATGTGCGCGACGCCCCGGAACGGGAGCAGGTGGTGCTCGCACAGCGACATCACCTCGATGTCGCGTACCAGCACAAGCTCTTCGTGGTTGGCCTCGAACGCGGTGGTGAGCACCTTCGCCGGGTCGACCCGCAGGCCGGCGAACAGCTCCGCGTATGCCCGGGCGACCCGCGCCGGGGTGCGCTGCAGCCCGTCGCGGTCGGGGTCTTCGCCGACGGCGATCAGGATCTCGCGGACAGCCTTTTCGATCCGGGCCAGGTCGACCGAATCCTCGACGGGGCGCCCGGTCAGCTTGCCGTCGACAAGCCTCGCCGCCAGATAATCCAGGGCGTCGTCGCCGTCGCCATCAGGCTCGGTCGACGACGCCCCGGGGTAGCCGGGTGGGCCGTTCAGTGGGCGCCGTCCGAGTTAGGCGACGACCCGCCGCCCACGGTCGCCTGCGCGCCGTCGGCCTGGGCCTGCGCCTTCAGCGCCTCCTTCTCGCCCGGCGTGAGCACCGGCGGCTCGTTGGAGGGCTGGCGCTTGCCGAAGCCGTTGTACGGAGCCATCGGCGGCCGCTTGACCACGCGGGCGCAGATGCGGGCCATGTCGTTCTGGGAGATGGTCTCCTTCTCCATCAGCTCCAGCACGATGCTGTCGAGCACGTCGCGGTATTCGACCAGGATCTCCCAGGCCTCGTCGTGCGCCAGCTCGATCAGCGCCCGCACCTCGGCGTCGATCTCCGCGGCCACCGAGTCGGAGTAGTCGCGCTCGTGCCCCATGGTCCGGCCGAGGAACGGCTCGTCGCCGCTCGTGCCGTACTTGACCGCGCCGAGCTTGGAGCTCATGCCGTACTGCGTGATCATCGCGCGGGCGAGTGCGGTCGCCTTCTCGATGTCGTTGCCGGCGCCGGTGGTCGGCTCGTGGAAGACGAGCTCCTCGGCGGCCCGGCCACCCAGCGCGTACGCCAAGGTGTCGATCATCTCGGCACGCGTCTGGGTGTACTTGTCTTCGGTCGGGAGGACCAGCGTGTGACCCAGCGAGCGGCCGCGGGACAGGATCGTCACCTTGTGCACCGGCGCCGAGTGTGGCAGCGCCCAGGCGACGAGCGCGTGGCCACCCTCGTGGTACGCGGTGATCTTCTTTTCGTGGTCGCTCATCACGCGGGTGCGGCGCTGCGGGCCGGCCACCACGCGGTCGATCGACTCTTCGAGGTTGTCGTTGGTGATCGCGCGCTTGTCGTGGCGGGCGGTCAGCAGGGCCGCCTCGTTGATCACGTTGGCCAGGTCGGCGCCGGTGAAGCCGGGCGTGCGGCGGGCCACCGCGTCGAGGTCGACGTCGGGCGTGAACGGCTTGCCCTTGGCGTGTACCCGAAGGATGGCCTTGCGGCCCTCCATATCGGGGGTGTCGACGGCGATCTGGCGGTCGAAGCGGCCGGGGCGCAGCAGTGCCGGGTCGAGGATGTCGGGCCGGTTGGTGGCCGCGATCAGGATGACGCCGCCCTTGGTGTCGAAGCCGTCCATCTCGACGAGCAGCTGGTTGAGCGTCTGCTCGCGCTCGTCGTGGCCGCCGCCCATGCCGGCGCCGCGGTGGCGGCCGACGGCGTCGATCTCGTCGACGAAGACGATCGCCGGCGCGTTGGACTTGGCCTGCTCGAACAGGTCGCGGACCCGGGAGGCACCGACACCGACGAACATCTCGACGAAGTCGGAACCGGAGATCGAGTAGAACGGGACACCCGCCTCGCCGGCGACGGCGCGGGCGAGAAGCGTCTTACCGGTGCCGGGCGGGCCGAAGAGCAGCACGCCCTTCGGGATCTTCGCGCCGAGCGCCTGGTACTTGGCCGGGTTTTGCAGGAAGTCCTTGATCTCGTGGAGCTCCTCGACGGCTTCCTCCGCACCCGCGACGTCGGCGAACGTCGTCTTCGGCGTGTCCTTGGTAATCATCTTCGCCTTGGACTTGCCGAAGTTGAGCACCCGGGAGCCGCCGCCCTGCATCTGCGACATGAAGAGCAGGAGCAGGATCACCAGCACGGCGATCGGCAGGAGGTTGACCAGCAGGGTCAGGAAGACGTTGTCACCGGACACCTCGGTGTTGACCGGGCCCTGGATCCGCCCGTCACTCTGCGCCTTGAGGATGTCGTCCCAGATGTCGTCGCCGACCTCGTACGGGTACTGCGCCTGGATCTTGTCGGTCTCCGTGTCGCCGAACTTCGCCCGATTTTCGAGGTCGAGCTGGAGCGTCTGCTCCTTGTCTTTGAAGACCGCCTTCTTTATGCCGCCCTTCACGTTGAGCTGCTCGAGCGCCACAGAGGTGTCGACCTTGTGGTAGCTCGGGCCGCTGGTGAAGAACGAGCTGAGCGCAATCGCACCGATGATCACCAGGATGATCCAGACCACCGGGCGGCGGAAGAAACGCGTACGTTCCATACTGTTGTCGAGCGCCGAGGCGCCCGGACCCTCCTGATCGACGTCCTGACCGTCTGACTACGTGTGCCGCGGGATCACGGCCGCCGCTGCCGCCTCGTCGGCGATCGCGACACCTGGCGCCGACGAGCCACGCCATCGGTCATTCGAAGGTACACCCCGCAGGGCAGGCTGCGGCCCCCGGATCAGGCCCCGCGCTAGCAAACTACGCAAACAAGGCGCAACGTCGCTACCCGGCAGGGCGTTTGCGCAGGTGAAGAGGCATCCTGAGAGTAGCCTGTGCGTTCACGCCCGGGCGTAAACCTCGGGTTTGAGGACGCCGACGTAGGGCAGCTCCCGATAGCGCTCGGCGAAGTCCAGACCGTACCCGACGACGAACTCGTTCGGAATGTCGAAACCGACGTACTTGACCGGGATGGAGACCTTTACCGCCTCCGGCTTGCGGAGCAGCGTGACCACGTCAACGCTCGCCGCCTTGCGGGAAGCCAGGTAGCGGAGCAGCCAGGAGAGGGTGAGCCCGGAGTCGACGATGTCCTCCACCACGATCACGTGCCGCCCGGCGATGTCGCGGTCGAGGTCTTTGAGGATGCGCACGGTGCCGGACGAGGTGGTGCCCTGGCCGTACGAGGAGACCGCCATGAACTCGAGCTCGGCCGCGGGCCCGTGCCGGCCCAGCGCGCGGGCGAAGTCGGCCATGAACATCATCGCGCCCTTGAGCACGCAGACAAGCAGGAGTCCGTCTTCGACCGTGGCGTAGTCGGCGGACACCTGCTTGGCCAGCTCTGCGGTTTTTTCTCGGATCTGCGCCTCGGTGATGATCACTCGATCGATGTCGGCGTCGTACCAGGAGCCGTCGGTCATGGCCTAAGACTGCCCCATCCAAGTGCGGTTAGAGCAGCCGGGGGCGGCTACGCCGGCGCCCGCTTTCGGAGGGCTTCCAGTCCGCGGAGTCGCGGCTGTCGGAGGTCCACCCGAAGATCGACGCGATCGCGAGGACGACGAAGAACAGCAGGAGTACGAAGAGTTCCATGGCGGCTCAACCTTCCCGAAGGTGTGGATGCTCTTTGGGGTTCTGCCGCCGGTGCGCACCGGGCTATGTAACTAGTGTCCGCCCGCGTTACCCCTTAGCACAGTGGCAGCAATGCCATTGACCCTTAAAATCCTGCCAACTCCGGAGTAGGGTGGCAGCATGCTTCGCAACGTCGCCGTGATCGTGTTCGACGGGGCCGCCGCCTTCGAGCTCGGCGTGCTATGTGAGGTCTTCGGCACCGACCGCACCGACGACGGGTTCCCCGGCTACCGGTTCGACCTGTGCAGCGCGGATGGCAAGCCGGTGACCACCAAGTCGGGCTTCGAGATCTCCCCTGGCGCCGATCTGACCCCGGTCGAGACCGCCGACCTGGTCGCGGTGCCGGCACACAGCGACGGCTTCCTCATCCCGCCCGACGTCCTTGAGGCGGTGCGCCGGGCGGACGCCCGCGGGGCGTACGTGATGAGCGTCTGCTCCGGCTCCTTCGTGCTCGGCGAGGCGGGGTTGCTCGACGGGCGCGACTGCACCACCCACTGGAAGTACGTGGACGAGCTGCAGGAGCGCTTCCCGAAGGCGAGGGTGCACTGCGACTCGCTGTACGTGCAGGACGGCAACCTGCTCACCAGCGCCGGCACGGCCGCGGGCATCGACGCCGCGCTACACCTGGTGCGCCAGGAGCACGGCTCGGCGATAGCCACCAAGCTGGCCCGCCGCATGGTCGTGCCGCCGCACCGCGACGGTGGCCAGCGGCAGTTCGTCGAGGCGCCGATGCCCAAGACGTCCGAGGCGCCGACCCTCGAGCCGGTGCTGGCGTGGCTGATGACCCACCTCCACGAGACCGTCACGGTCGACGACCTCGCCGCGCGGGCGCTCATGGCGCCGCGCACGTTCGCGCGCCGCTTCCGCGCCGAGACCGGCACCACGCCGCACGACTGGCTGACCAACCAGCGGGTGTTGCTCGCCCGCCGGCTGCTCGAAGACACCGACCTGGGTGTGGAGGCGATCGCCACCAGGGCCGGCTTCGGCGACACGGCGACGATGCGCCACCACTTCACCCGCCGGGTCGGTGCCACGCCCCAGGCCTACCGAACCACGTTCCGCGAGCGGGAGCCGGCGGCGTAGTCACGGGCGCCAGCCGCTCGCCGGCAGCACCACCTTGATGTCGGTGGTGGCGACCGACGTGCCCGGCACCGTCGACGCGGTCATCCGGCTCGCGATCCGGCCCGAGCCGGGCGCCGCGCCGGTGACCTGCACGGTGTAGGAGGCGGTGGCGGGCAGCGTGCTGGCCACCCGCAGGTCTCCGGTCGGGAGCTTCGCGGCCCGCTGACCGGCGCTCCCGTCGGCGTTCTCCGCCCCGACGACCACCGGACGCCCGGCCACCGCGCGCGGCGGCGCGGCCGGGTCGTACGCGAAGACGACGTCCTCCACTCCGTTGGCGCCGAGCCACACCTGGAAGTGGAGGCCGTCGACCTGCCACTCGACCACGACCCAGGTGGAGACGCCGTCGGTCAGCCGGGCCGCGGAGATGCTTTCGTCGCGGCTGCCGGCGAAGTCGGTCCAGAACGGCGCGAGCACGTTGTTGGGGCGAGCCACGTCGGGCAGCCGGCCGGGCAGGGCACCCGCGGCACCGGCCGCGTCGCCCACGACCAGGTAGCCGTTGGCGTCGACACCGATCGACTTGTACGCCTTGCCGCCGTAGACGAACTCCGGCACCTCGTACGTGACCATGTCGCGGTCGCCGACCTTGGTGGGTGCGACGCCGTACTGGGCGAGCGGACGGTAGCCCGAGCTCGTGACGGGCTTGAGCGTCGGTGTGCCCGGGCGCGCGCCCGGCACCACAAGGCCCCGCCGCACCGCCGAGCGGGCCCCGGTCTTCGTGGCACCGCCCACGCCGCTCACCGTCAGGTGCTCGTCGACAAGCGTCTCCAGGTCGACGGCGGCGTCGGCCAGCGAGGCGTTGCGGGCGGTGATCGTGCAGGACGTATACGCCCGCCACTGGACGGCGGCCTGCGTGCAGGCGCTGCCCAGCGTCACGCTGCCCGCCTTGGGGGTGAACGCGACCGGCAGGTGCAGCGTGGGCAGCCCGGGCAGGGTGGGATCGAGGCGGACCTCGCCGGTGTACCGGCCCTCGGGCGCGGTCGACGTGATCGTGATCCGCAGGTCGATCGACTTGCCCGGCGCGACCGTGAACACGCTCGGGGTGACGGTGATCCGGCTCTTCGCCGGCGCGCTGACCGACGCCCGGTACGTCTGGGACACCTTGGTCACGTTCTTGGCGGTGCGGACGGTGGTGAGCTGTCCGGGCATGGTCGGCGCGTAGACGGACGGGAGGTTGAGGTGCACCGCGCCCGCCGGGTCGGCGCCGAGCGCGAGCATCCGGCCGGCCGACTCGTCGAAGGTCAGCCCCGGCTCGCTCGCGACGGCCAGGTCGATCCGGCCGCTGCCCCGGTCGTACGGGCCGGCCCATGCCTTCCCGTCCTCCTTGCGCAGCGCCGTACGCGCGGTGGTCATCAGGGCGGACTTGACCTGGCCCGGCGTCCAGTCGCGGTGCAGCGACTTCAGCAGCACCGCCGAACCGGCGACGTGCGGCGCGGCCATCGAGGTGCCCGCGATGGCCTGGAAGAGCTCGCCCGGCGGCCCGCCGTCGGCGGTGGCAGGCGTGGGTGTGTGCCCGGCGAGGACCTGGACTCCCGGCGCGGTGAGGTCGGGCTTGATGGCCGGCCCACCGGGCCCGCGCGCGGAGAACGCGGCGAGCACGTCGGCCTTGCCCCGCTCCGACCGGCCACCGCTGAACGTCGCGGTCACCGTCGGGTTTGCGGCCATGAACGCGCCGAACGTGCCGCCGTCGGCGAGGTGGACGGTCGGGAGCCAGTGGCTGTCGGTCTCGACGTCGGCGAGCGACGGGTTGTAGAGGATCATGCCGACCGCGCCGCCCTGCACGACGTTGTAGCCCTTCGCCGCGCGGGCGTTGCCGCCGCGCTGGCAGGCCACGATCTTGCCGGCGAAGGCACCCCGCTCGGCGGGAGCCTCGCAGAGCGCGCCACCGCTGTACCCGGAAACGCTGCCGGCCAGCACGACCGGTGTCTCCGCCTCGACGCCCGCGGTGATCGAGGCGCCCTTGAGCGTGAGCTGCCGACCGCCGGCCCGCAGCCGGAGCGTGGCGTTGAAGTCGCGGGTGCCGGTGGAAGCGCCGACGGTGGTGACCCACGGCGAGGTGTGGTTGACGGTGGCCGCGCCGGGGCCGGAGTTGCCAGCCGAGGCGGCGACGAAGACACCGGCCGCGTACGCGTCGAGGAAGGCGAGCTCGACCGGGTCCTTGTACGGGTCGGTGCCCCCGGAGACCGAGTAGTTGAGCACGTCGACACCGTCGGAGACGGCCTGGCCGACCGCGCGGGTGATGTCCGAGCCGTATCCACCGGCCCCGCCGAGCGCCTTGTAGACGGAAACCCACGCGCCCGGCGCGACGCCCTGCACCGGCCCACGCTCCACTCCGAGGAGCTTGGCCGAGGTGACCACGTTGCCCGCGGCGGTCGAGGCGGTGTGTGTGCCGTGGCCGCTGCTGTCACGGGCGGTCTGGTACTGCTCGTCGTCGTGCCGGGACAGGTACGTCTCCAGGAACGTGGCGCCGCCGACAAGCTTCTTTCCACACTGGAACGGATCGGCGGCCGGCGTCAGCGGGTTGTCGCCGAAGTCGCACGGGCGCACCGAGCCGTCGGCGCGCGGCGGCGGGGCGCTCAGGTTGCCCTGGTCGGCGAAGGACGGGTGCTCCGGCCAGGCGCCGGTGTCGATCACACCCACGAGCACGCCGCGCCCGGCGTTACGGTCGCCGCCGACCTTCGGGTAGACGCTGCCGGCGCCGATGAACGAGGTATTCGGGTCGGCGAGCGGCTGCCGCAGGTCGTCGCGCTGCACGGCGACCACGCCGTCGATCGACAGCAGGTCGCCGACCCGGTTGGCCGGCACCGTGGCGGAGACGCCGCCGTAAACCACCCTCAGCCGCTGCCGCACCTCGGCACCGGGCACCCGCTTGCCGAGGTCGGCGATGAACCGCTCCTCGCGCGCGGCCAGATAGTCCTCGTAGGACCGCTCGGCGGCACGGCGAGCCAGCTTGGCGCCGGTGCGGGACGGGCTGGTGGCGGCGAAGCCGGGCACTCCACCCGCGTACGTGGCGACGGGGTCGTGGTCGAGCTTGACGACCACCGGGACCCGCTCGGACTCCTCGCGCCCCAGCAGGGTCGGGTCGGTCTCGGCCAGCCGGCTCGTCGGCGCGGCCTCGGCGGTGACCCGACCGGTCGGCTGGATGGCGGTCGCGGTCAGCGGCGCGGGCTCGGCGAACGCGGCGGTCGCCCCGGCGAGGGGCGGCACGAGCGCCACCGCGACGACTGCCCGGAACCACCTGTGTCGACGCATCCCCGCTGCCCTCTCCACGCGCCAAGGGTACGGGCCTTCAGTAGCCGACGGCGCATCCATCCGCGCGTGGTTCGGAGCCGGCCACGTATCCGCCATCGGGGAGACGCCAGATCGCCTGGCCGTACCCGAAGATCGAGGGCTCGCGCCCGACGGTGATCTCGTGGCCACGGCGCTCCAGGCCGGCGAGCGTGTCCGTGTCCGCCAGCCCCTCCTCGACGAGCAACGCGCGCCCCGACTGCCAGTACCACCGGGGTGCGCCGAGCGCCGCCTGCGGGTCCAGGCCGTCCACGGTGGACGTGACCACCTGGAGGTGGCCCTGCGGCTGCATGTGCCCGCCCATCACCCCGAACGGGCCGATCGGTGTGCCACCGCGGGTGAGGAACCCCGGGATGATCGTGTGGAACGGGCGCCGGCCCGGCCCGATCCCGTTCGGATGATCCGGCTCGGCGCGAAAGCCCAGGCCCCGGTTTTGCAGGCCGAAGCCGTAGCCGGGCACGGCGACGAACGACCCGAAGCCCATGTAGTTGGACTGGATGAGGCTGACCATCAGCCCATCGGCATCGGCGGCGCACATGTAGACAGTGCCGCCGCGGGCCGGTTCGCCGGGTGCCGGCACGCCGGCCCGCTCGCCGATCTCGGACCGGCGCGCCGCCAGGTACTTGGGCGCGAGCAGCGCCGACGGCGGCACGGTCACCCGATCGGGGTCGGCGACGTAGGCGAACGCGTCCGCGAAGCCGAGCTTCATCGCCTCGATCTGCCAGTGCAGGCGCTCGGCGGCCGGCAGGGCGGCCAGGTCGACGCCGTCGAGGATGCCCAGCGCGACGAGCGCGGCCACGCCCTGCCCGTTGGGCGGCAGCTCCCAGACCTCGTGCCCCCGGTAGCTGACCGAGATCGGGTCGACCCAGGTCGACGCGTGCCCGGCCAGATCCGCTTTGGCGATCAGCCCACCGGTCCGTGCGGCGTGGTCGGTCAAGGCGGCGGCCACCTCACCGGTGTAGAACGCCTCCGCGCCGGTCTCGGCGATCAGCCGCAGCGTGCGCGCGGCACCCGGGTTCGCCCAGCGCTCGCCCGCGCCCGGCGCCCGTCCACCGCCGACCGTGAAGATCCGGCCCCACTCGGTGTACTCCGGGCCGGACAGGCGCGCGTGCCGCGCCACCGAGCCGGCCCAGGCGCGGGCGATCTCGGGCGAGACCGGGTAGCCGCGCTCGGCGTACGCGATAGCGTCGGTGAACAGGTCGGCGAAGGGCAGCGCGCCGAAGCGGGCGTGCAGGTCGCGCCAGCCCGCCGGGGCGCCCGGCACGGTGACCGGCAGCCACCCCCGCTCCGGCATGCCGCCCGGTACGCGGTCGGGCGTGAGCGCGGCGGGCGAGCGGCCGGAGGCGTTGAGGCCGTGCGGGCGGGTGCCGTCCCACACGATCGCGAAGAGGTCTCCGCCGATGTCGTTCGAGCCGGGTTGCACGACGGTCAGCGCGACGGCGGTGGCGATGGCCGCGTCGACCGCGTTGCCGCCGCGGCGCAGCACGTCGAGTCCGGCGGTGGCGGCGAGCGGTTGGCTTGTGGCGACGACACCCCGCGGGGCGTAGAGCGGCTTGTGCCGGTGACTGATCACCTGATCAGGTTGCCGTGCCGGGCGACCGGAAGGCCACCGGGCAGATGCACTGCGCCCTGGCCGCGCCAGGCGGTGACGAGCGCGTCGAGCGCCGCGACATGCCGGTGGGAGAGCGCCGCGGGCGGTGCGCCGCGCTCGCGGGCCCACGCGTGCAGCACGCGGGTACGCACGGCGTCCGGCAGCCGCTCCAGCTCGCCGACGTCGAGGGCGCCGCCCGGGCGCCGGGCCCGCTCCAGCGCGGACGCCGCGATCTCGTCCAGCGCCGCGGCGTCGGCGGCGAGCAGGCGGGCCGTGCGGGCAAGGTTGTCGACGACGCCCGCGCCGAGCGCCTCGACAAGGGCGGGCAGCGCGGAAGACCGGACCCGGGCGCGGGCGTACGCCGGGTCGGCGTTGTGCGGGTCGTCCCACGGGCTGAGGCCGAGCGCGGCACAGGCCTTGCGGGTCTCGTCGCGCGAGACGTCGAGCAGCGGCCGCAGCAGGGCCACGCCGTCGACCTCACGCCGGGGTGGCATGCCGGCCATCCCGCGCGGACCGGACCCGCGTGCGAGGGCGAGCAGCACGGTCTCCGCCTGGTCGTCGCGGGTGTGCCCGAGCAGCACGGCGCTCGCGCCGAGTCGGGTCGCCGCGGCGATCAGCGCCTCGTAGCGCGCGTCGCGGGCCGCCGCCTCCGGACCGCCCTCGCCGGACACCGTGACGGTCGCGACCTCCACCGGCGCCAGACCGGCCGAGGTCGCCCAGGACGCCACCGCGGCGGCCCGCTCGGACGAGCCCGCCTGGAGCTGGTGGTCGACGGTGACCAGCCCGGCTGCCAGACCCTCGCGAGGCGCGACGAACGCGGCCGCCGCGGCGAGGGCCAGCGAGTCGGCGCCACCGGAGCAGGCGACGAGCACGGTGCCGCGCATCCCGCGCAACGCCTGCCTCACCGCGGTGCGGACGGCGGCGACCGGCGGCGCGAGCGCGGCCATGTGCGCCGCGTCAGCCGGCCTGGGGGTGGACCCGCGCCACCCAGGCGTCCGGGTCGCCAAGCTCCTCGACGCGGGGCAGGGTGAGCGGCGAGCTGAAGATCTTGTTGAAGCCGGCCATGCCGACCCGCTCGACCACACCGTGCACGAACTTGCGACCCTCCGCGTACTGCCGCATCTTCACGTCGACGCCGAGCAGCTTGCGGATCGCCTTCTCCAGCGGGGTGCCCCCCTCGCGACGCCTGTTGAACCTGGCGCGGATCTGCTCGACGCTCGGGATCACCTCGGGGCCGACGCCGTCCATCACGAACTCGGCGTGCCCTTCCAGCAGTGTCATCAGCGCGGTCAGCCGGTCGAGGACCGCGCGCTGCCCGGGCGTCTGCACCAGGTCGAGCACGCTGACCCGGCTGTCCGGGTTGCGCACCGCCTCGGAGAGGGTGGCCACGCTGCGGCGGACCCGCTCCAGGAAGTGCTCGCCGCCGGCCTGCGAGGCGTCGACGAACGCCTGCACCTCGCCGAAGAAGTGGCCCCGCATCCACGGCACCGAGGTGAACTGGGTGCGGTGGGTGACCTCGTGCAGGCACACCCACAGCCGGAAGTCGCGGGAGTCGGCCTGGAGCTTGCGCTCGACCTCGACGATGTTGGGCGCGACGAGGAGCAGCTGACCGGGGTCGGCGGAAAAGACCTCGTACTGCCCGAGGACCCGCCCGGAGAGGTAGGCGAGCACGGTGCCGGCCTGCACGCCGGTGAGGCGAGAGCCGATGACGTCGGTGAACACGCCCGGCTGCTTGTCACCGGCGAGCCGGCTCACCAGCGGGGTGACCACCTCGCGGAGCCCGGCGATGTTGATCGCCGCCCAGTCCTTGCGGTCGACGACCTGCACCGGAGGGTGTGCGACCTGGGACCGCAGCCCCGTGTAGGAGGAGACGATCTCCGCCGCCTCGTCGGTGAGTCGCCGGAGGTCGGCGACGACATCGGTGGCCTCGTCGTACGAGACTCTCGGCCCTGCCTTACCCAGCGCTCCCGCGGCGGCGGCGGCCAGGTCCCAGTCTACGAACTGCGCCATCACCCCAAGGTACTCGCGCTATCGGCACCCACATTTGGCCAACGTAGAGGTGATCTTGTCTAGACCTGCCTCGGCGCGGTCTTTGCCGACCGGCACCTTGTCGGCGAGCACGGCGAAGACAAGCAGGCGGCCGTCGGTGGTGGTCACGACGCCGGAGATGGCGTTGACCCCGCCGAGCGTGCCGGTCTTGGCGCGGACCACTCCCGCACCCACCTTGCCGTCTGCCGGGCTCCGGTAGCGCTCGCGCAGCGTGCCCGACCACGCCGCCACCGGCAGGCCGGCCAGCAACCCGGCGACCTCGGGGTGCGAGCCGTCGGCCGCGACCCGCAGCACGTCGGTGAGGACCGAGGGGGTGAGGCGGTTTTTGCGGGAGAGGCCGCTGCCATCCGAAAGCGCGATCTCCGTGGCGGGCATGCCGAACCCGGCGAGTACCGCCTTCGTGGCGGCCGCCCCGCCCGCGTACGACGCTGGCTGGCCCTTGGCGAGCGCGACCTGCCGGGCCAGCGACTCGGCCACGACGTTGTCGCTGTCGACCAGCATGATCTCGACCAGGCGCAGGATCGGCAGCGACTCGACCTTGCCCAGCTCGGTGCCGGGCGCCGGCGCGGAGCCAGCCGCCGCCGGCGTGGTCTCCGGGCTCGGTGTCGCGGTCGCGTCGGCCGCGCCCGCCACGTCGGCCGGCGCTTTGCCGCGGGCCACCGCCGACGCCTTCAGCCCCAGCGCCCGCGCGAACGCCTGGCCGGCGGCGAGGTCGGGCTGCGGGTAGCGCTCGGCGTACCCCTGGGTGATCTTGGGGTTGACCCGCGCACCGTTGGTCATCAGGGCGGTCGTCGCCGCCCCGAAGCCGCCGGTCGGCACGTCCGGATCCCAGCTCGGCTCGAACGCCGGGCCGGAGAACAGGGTCGAGTCGACGATGACCCGGGTCGGCGCGGCGCCGCCCAGCGCCGTCTTGACCTGCTTGGCGAGCTGGTCGAGCCGGGCCGCTCCGGGGTATGTGCCGGAGGCGCCGGCCGACAGCGTCGCGTCGCCGCCGCCGATGATCACGACCTCGCCCGGCTTGGCGCCGGCGACGACCCGCGTCGGGATCCGGTAGGCCGGCCCCCGCGCGGCGAGCACGGCGGCGGCGGTGGCGAGCTTCGTGGTCGAAGCTGGCGTGGTCAGCACGTCGGGACCGCGCGAGTACAGCTGCTCGCCGCTCACCGGGTCGACCACCGAGATGTTGACGCTGCTGCCGAGCCCGGCGGCGGCCACGACTGGGTCGAGCGCCGCCTTCACGCCCGCGGCGGTCGGTGCCGGGATGTCGGAGGCCGAGGCGACGAGCACCGGGGAGGGCGGCGGCTCGGGCGTCTCGGGGGCGGCCGCGCTCGGGGTGGGCTCGCTCGCGTCGCCACCCAGCCAGTCGTCGACCGGGCCGGGGCGCACGATCGCGGCGCCGGCCACGAGCCCGGCGAGGAGCAGCACGACCACGATGAACGTGGCCACCAGGCCGCGCCGCCGCTTCTTCTCCGGCGGCTGGTCGCCATCTCCCGGCGGGAGCGCGGGTGGCGCCGGCTGCGGCTTGTGGAGGGCGGCCGGCGGCGGGAAGAACGAGGGCAGCCGGATGGTCTGGGTCTGCTCGGGTGGCGTCACCGGCAGCCGGATGGTCTCGTCTCCGGGGCCGTGCTGTGAATCTTGCCTCCCCACCGGCCCCTCCTAATTCGTGTCATCCGGTCTAGGCGACGATACTTGCGTCCGAACACTATGCGGCGTTCGCCAGCCCAATCTGATGGGGCAACATCACGACACTTGGGCGGCGAGATTGGGGAGCGTGAGATGGATTTCGACGTAACGGTTGAGATCCCGAAAGGTCACCGAAACAAGTACGAGGTGGACCACGTGACCGGCCGCATCAGGCTGGATCGCACGCTCTTCACCGCGACGCAGTATCCGGCCGACTACGGCTTCATCGAGGGCACGCTCGGCGCTGACGGCGACCCGCTGGACGCGCTGGTGCTGGTGCAGGAGCCGACCTTCCCGGGGTGCCTCATCCGGTGTCGCACCATCGGCATGTTTCGGATGAAGGACGAGAAGGGCGGCGACGACAAGGTCCTGTGCGTCCCGTTCGAGGACCCCCGGCAGGAGCACCTGCGGGACATCCACCACCTGGGCGAGTTCGACCGGCTGGAGATCCAGCATTTCTTCGAGGTCTACAAAGACCTCGAACCAGGCAAATCGGTCGAAGGCGCCACTTGGGTGGGGCGGACGGAGGCCGAGGCGGAGATCCGCGCGTCCTACCGGCGGGCCCAGGAGGCCGCCGCCGAGGGTGAAACCCCCCACTGACGGATATCCGACCGCTGTCATTTCAGAGGTCGCGGACCGCGGCGTAGAGGTCGAGCACCGCGCACGCGACCGGCACCACGCAGACCACGAGCGCCGTATCCAGCACGTCGGCCGCCCGGCCCAGGTAGGGCGAGGGCGGCCGATGCGCATACGCGACGGTGGCGAGCGCGGCGAGCGTGCCGCCGGCGGCGACCGCGAGGAGCACCGGCGCGCCACCGTCGGCCAGCAGCGCCGCGCCGAGCGCCACCCCGCCGCCCAGGCCGGCGGCGATCAGCGGCACGCGGTGGTGCACGGCGGCGAAGAGCCGGGCGCGCAGCAGCAGGCCGGCGGCCGCGACCCCGACGAGGAGCCGGCCCGCAGGGCCGCCGGTGGTGACCAGGACGGCCGACGCCGTGACGGCGAGGACCGCGAGGCCGATCAGCAGCCCGGTGAGGATCTCCTCGGTGCGTCCCGCGGCCGCCTCGACACCGGCTGGGTCCGGTGGCGGAGTGAGCGGCGATGTCACCGGCGGCAGCGGCAGGCGGCCGAGGCGGATCGCGAGCAGCGGGAGGGCGCCGACACCGCAGGCGAGCACGGCCAGCAGGACGGCGGCCGCGCCGTGTGGTGTGAGCCCGCCGAACGCGGCCAGCGCGGACAGGCCGCCGAGCAGCCCGGCCACGCCTCCCGCGACGAAGACCCGCAGGTGGGTGGCCACGCCGGCAGCTCCGAGGAGGGACGCGACGAGCAGCGCCGCCGCACCGGCCAGCGCCTGTGCCGGGCGGGCCGCCCCGGCGGCGAGCGCACCGGCGGCGAACGCGTACGGCAGCGCGTATCCGGCGAGGGCCGCGCCGGTCAGGCCGTCGCGCCGCGAGCGGGCCACCACAGCGCCGGCGACAAGCAGCAGCGCGGCCACCACGGCGGGCACGGCATGCCACGGTGAGGTGGCATCGACAGCGGCGGCGAGCCCGAACGCGAGTGGCACCCCGGCCGACACCAGGCCGGCCACCCGCGTGGCAACCGGCGACCAGGACGCACCCCGGCGCCGGGCACCGTCGGCGATCGCCTCGACCACGTCGTCGTACGCCGGCTCGGCCCACCGGACCCGCGCAGGCAGCAGAAACAGGAGCTCGCCGTCGCGTACCCCTTGGGGTAGGAGAGCCTGACCGGCCGACAAAGCCGCGCCGTCCGCGCGGCGCAGGACCCACCCGCCGTGCCGCTCGCCGTCGTCGGCGAGCCCGTCGCCCGCGTGGCGCAGCACCTCCGGCAGCAGCTCGGCCACCGGCACCTGCTCGGGGAGGGCCACGTCGAGCCGGCGAAGCGGTGTGCTGATAGTGACCCGAGCAAGTCCGGCAGTCATCGAGGGCCCTCCATTCCGCGCGAGTTTACCTACGATGTGCGTCTGGGAGGTGACCCATCGTGGCGACTGTCCTCGTGCGACGGTCGGCCCGCCGGCCGGCGCCCGAGATCCCCTCCGGCGAGCTGCACGTCGGGCCGCCGCCGGAGATCCCGCAGGTGGTGGGTGCCCGCTGGCAGCAGCTCATGGTGGTGCTGCCGATGCTCGGCGGCGGCGTCGCGATGGCGATGCTGATGGGGCGGGGCGGCGGGCCGTATTCGTACGTCGTGGGCGCGCTCTTCGGCGTCTCCTCCCTCGCGATGCTCGCCTCCTGGGGCGGCGCGGGTGCGCCGAAGAAGGCCGAGATGATGGCCGCCCGCCGCGACTACCTCCGCCATCTGGCCGGCCTGCGCCGCCGGGCCCGCGACACGATCGCGCGCCAGCGCGCCGGGCTCGACTACCGCCACCCCGAGCCGGGGCGGCTATGGTCCACTGTGGCCAGTCACCGCCTGTGGGAGCGGCGGGTCACCGACCCGGACTTCGGGGTGGTACGCGTCGGCGCCGGGCCGCAGGCACTTGCCACGCCCCTCGTGCCACCGGTCACCCGCACGCCCGGCGACCTCGAGCCGATGACCGCCGGCGCGCTGCGGCGCTTCCTCGACGCGTACTCGGTGGTGCCCGACCTGCCGGTCGCCCTGTCGCTGCGCGGCTTCGCCCGGATCCACCTGCGCGGCGACGCGTCCGCGCTGGTCCGCGCGATGGTGGTGCAGCTGTCGGCCTTCCACGCGCCCGACGACATGCGCATCGCCGTCTGCGCCGGGCCGGAGCGGCGGGCCGCGTGGGAGTGGGTCAAGTGGCTGCCGCACGCCCAGCACCCGGCGCGCACCGACGCGCTCGGCCCGGTGCGGCTGGTGGCCGGTTCGGGCCCGGAGCTGGAGCGGCTGCTCGGCGACGTCGTGGGGAGCCGGCCGCGGTTCGGCGGCGGCGCGGCCAGCGACGGACCGCACGTCGTGGTCGTGCTCGACGGCGCCACCTGGAGCCAGGAGGGCGGCATCGACGGAGTGTCCTTTCTGGACCTCGACGGCCCGCCGCCGCGGCTGCTCGACCCGGCGACACTCGTGCTCTCGGTGGACGAGGGAGGGCGCCTGCTCGTCGACTCCGGCGACGGCCCCGCCGAGGTCGGGAGCGCCGACGGGCTCACCGCCGTGGAGGCGGAGGCGGTGGCGCGGCGGCTCGCTCCGTACCGTCTGGCGGCGCCCGCCGACGCCGACGAGCCGCCCGCCACGGTCGAGCCGGCACCGGCCGAGCTGCTCGGCCTTGGAGATCTCGACGCGCCCCCACCGCCCCGGTCCGCACGCGACAGGCTGCGCGTGCCCATCGGCGTCACCCCGGCGGGCCGGCCGGTCGAGCTCGACCTCAAGGAGTCGGCGCAAGACGGCATGGGCCCGCACGGGCTGCTCGTCGGCGCCACCGGCTCGGGCAAGTCCGAGCTGCTGCGCACGCTGGTGCTCGGGCTGGCCGCCACACACTCCTCGGAAGAGCTCAACTTCGTGCTGGTCGACTACAAGGGCGGCGCCACGTTCGCCGCGCTCGACCGGCTGCCGCACACCGCCGCCGTGATCACCAACCTCGCCGACGAGCTGCCGCTTGTCGACCGCATGACCGACGCGCTCAACGGCGAGATCGTGCGCCGCCAGGAGCTGCTGCGCCGCGCCGGGATATCCAACGTCCGCGAGTACGGCAAGCTGCCTTACCTGTTGGTCGTGTGCGACGAGTTCGCCGAGCTGCTCGCCGCCAAGCCCGACTTCATCGACCTGTTCCTCCAGATCGGACGGTTGGGTCGCTCGCTCGGCGTACACTTGCTGCTCGCCTCGCAGCGCCTCGAAGAGGGACGGCTGCGGGGGCTGGACACCCACCTGTCGTACCGGATCGGTCTACGCACGTTCTCGTCGCTTGAGTCGCGTTCGGTGCTGGGCGTGCCGGACGCGTACGAGCTGCCCCGCTCGCCCGGCCACGGTTTCCTGAAGGCGGGCACCGAGCCGCTGGTGCGGTTCAAGGCGGCGTACGTCTCCGGGCCGTTCCGCCGCCCGGGTGACAGGCTGCCCGCGGCGCGTGCCGGGCGGCCCCGCGTCCTGCCCTACGGCACCCACTACGTCCCGGCGCCGATCCCGGCCACCCCGCCCGCCGAGAGCGGCCCGAGCCTGCTGGATCTGCTGGTCGAGCGCCTGGCCGGGCAGGGGCCGCCGGCCCATCGGGTGTGGCTGCCGCCGCTGTCCCGACCGCCCGCGCTCGACGAGCTGCTCGGCTCGGTCGGCAGCGATCCGGCCCGCGGCCTCACCGTCGCCAACCCCGACCTGCGCGGCGCGCTCCAGGTGCCGGTCGCGGTGATCGACAACCCGTTCGAGCAGCGCCGCGACGTGCTGTGGCTGGCCCTCGACGGCGCCGCCGGCCACGTCGCGGTCGTGGGCGGGCCGCAGAGCGGAAAGTCGACGGTCCTCCGCACGCTGACCTGCGGCCTCGCGCTCACCCACTCGCCCGCCGAGGTACGGGTCTACTGCCTCGACTTCGGCGGCGGCTCGCTGGCCACGCTCCGCGACCTGCCGCACGTGGGCGGGGTGGCCGGGCGGCTCGACACCGAGGCAGTACGCCGGACGGTCGGCGACGTCGCCGCCCTCCTCGCCGCCCGGGAGTCGGGAGCGGCGGTCGACGGCCACGTCTTCCTCGTGGTGGACGGGTGGGCCACCCTCCGCGGCGAATACGACGACCTGGAGCCGATGGTCACCGACGTCGCCACGCGCGGCCTTTCCTATGGGGTACACGTGGTGGCCGCCGCGTCGCGCTGGATCGACTTCCGGCCACCGATTCGCGACCTCTTCGGATCCCGGGTGGAGCTGCGGCTGGGCGACCCGACCGACTCGCTCGTGTCCCGCCGGGCCGCGCTGACCGTCCCGGAGAAGACACCAGGACGTGGCATCACCGCCGAAGGGCGCCACCTCCTCACCGCCCTGCCTGCGCTCTCCGCGCTCGACGGCGACCCGACCGCGCTGGTCCGGGCCATCGCGGCCGGCTGGTCCGGGCCGCCCGCGCCACGGGTGCGGCTGCTGCCGCCGGTCCTCCCCTACCAAGACCTCGACCTGGCGAGCGAGGCCGGGCTCCGGCTGCCGATCGGGATCGCCGAGGCCGACCTGCGGCCGGTCGACGTCGACTTCGGCAGCGACCCGCACCTGCTGCTCTTCGGCGACGCGGAGTGCGGCAAGTCGTCGTTCCTGCGGGCACTGGCCACGTCGATCAGCCGCCGCTTCGCGCCCGAGGAGGCCCGGCTGATCCTCGTCGACTACCGGCGCAGCCTGCTCGGCGCGATCGAGTCCGATCACCTGATCGGCTATGGCACGACAGCGGCCACCACCGGCCAGTTGATCGAGTCGGTCGACGGCTACATGCGGCGGCGCCTGCCCGGGCCGGACGTCACGCCGCAGCAGCTGCGCCACCGGTCCTGGTGGACCGGGCCGGAGCTGTTCGTGCTGGTAGACGACTACGACCTCGTGGCCGCCGCGCCGGTCAACCCGCTGCTGCCGCTCGTCGAGCACCTGTCGCAGGCGCGCGACGTCGGCCTGCACCTCGTGCTGACCCGCCGCTCGGGAGGGGCGTCCCGCGCGCTCTACGAGCCGGTGATCCAGCGGCTGCGCGAGCTGGCGTCACCCGTGCTGGTGATGTCTGGTGACCAGGAGGAAGGCGCGCTCGTGGGCAGCGTGCGGCCGGCCCCGCTGCCACCCGGGCGCGGCCGGCTGGTGACCCGCCGGGAGGGGGTTCGACTGGTGCAGCTGGCATACCTGCCGGCCGCCGTCTGAATCCTTTGTGTCCGCCTTAAGATCTTTTCGGGGTGGACCCAGTGGACACATCGGCGCGGTAACCTGCGTCGTACGACTGCGCCCGGAAGAGGGACAGCGACTCGGCGGCGGCTGGCTCGTTGTCCACAACTGGAGGCCACACTGCCATGAGCCTGTCGCGCCAACAGCGAGGCGCCGCCCCGAAATTCGCCGGGGCGGCGTTGGCGACTGTCGCGGCACTGGCCGGCGCTCCCGCACCCGCTCCTGCCTCGGCCGCGCCCGCCGGCGCCGGCGGCGGTGTCCCCACGACAGTGGTGCGACGCGACCAGGTGCGTGACGAGCAGTGGCAGCTCGGCGAGCTACGGGCCACCCACGCGTGGCGCCACTCGACCGGCGACGGCGTGACCGTCGCGGTCGTCGACTCCGGTGTGGACGCCGGCCATCCCGACCTCGCCGGCCAGGTGCTCCCCGGCATCGACCTCGTCTCCGGCACCGGCGACGGGCGTAACGACCCGGTCGGCCACGGCACCACGGTCGCCGGCCTGATCGCCGGGCGCAACGACGACAAAGACGGTGTGGAAGGCCTCGCTCCGCACGCCAAGATCCTGCCCGTGCGGGTGCTCGACGCGGAAAACCGCTACGACGACGCGCTCATCGTTGCCAAGGGCGTGCGCTGGGCGGTCGACAACGGCGCCCGCGTCATCAACCTGTCGCTCGGCGGCAGCGGCACGAGCCCGGCCCTCGCGGCCGCCCTCGACTACGCCTTCGCCCGCGACGTCGTGGTCGTCGCCTGCACGGGCAACCACTCGGCCGACCCGGCACCCGCAGCCGGCCAGGCCCGCCCGGCCACCGAGGTGTGGTACCCGGCTCGCGAGCCCGGCGTCCTGGCCGTCACCGGCCTCGATCGCGATACCGAGAGCCTCTGGCCCGGCTCGATCACCGGCTCCGCCACCGTGCTCTCCGCCCCGGCTACCGGCCTGGTCGGCGCCCGGCCGGGCGGCACCTGGAAAGTGCAGGGCACGAGCTTCGCCGCCCCGCTGGTCAGCGCGACGGCAGCGCTCGTCCGGGCGAAGTGGCCCGACATGTCCGCGGCCACCGTCGTCAACCGGCTGATCACCACCGCCAGCGACCTGGGCGCGGTCGGCCGCGACGACCGCTACGGCTACGGGCTCGTCGACCCGGTCGCGGCGCTGACCGTCGGCCTGTCCACCGTGGAGCGCAACCCGCTCGACACCAACGCCCCACACGGCGTGGCCGGCTTCGGCGCGGCGCCCGGCGTGGCGGTGACGACCACCGGCGAGGCCAGCGCCGACCAGCCCGTCGGCGGCCGCGCCCAGGGTGCCCACACCGACTGGAGCGCCCAGCCCGCCAGCGAGCCCGACCACTCCAAGCGCGGCTGGGCGACCGCCTTCGGCATCCTCGTGACACTCGTCGCGACCACCGCGGCCATCACCCTCCGCCGCCGCGTCCGCCGTTCCTGACCCTTTCTTGCAGATTTACCCGGGTCCGCGTCACTGCGGACCGCCGCTCCCGCCGGAGACCGCGGAGGCCGGCGGCTCGCCAGGGCTCGCCGAAACCCCCGACCTCCGCTGCCACGTCCGCGGTGCAAGCGGTTCAGATCTTGGGGAGCTGGGGGCGCTCGCTAGTTTGATCAAGGCCTTGACCTGCGCGGTGTGGCGACCTCAACCATCCGCTGTCGGTTGGCGTTTTGTCCACATTGTCTCCTGTCGGAGCGGCTGAGGGAACACCGCCGCGGGCTCTGTTGCCCTAAGTGACCGTCACGGGTGGATGAGCGGCATCAGGTTCCAGATCTTGGAGAGTTGGGGTTGAAATAGAGTCTTTTGCTTGGTTGGTGGTGGGGTGTTGGTCAAGTGCTGGTTTGGGTGGGTGGTTTGTGGTGGCGGAGGTATTTGTGGGCGTTGTAGGCGGTGGTGAGGGCGAGGATTTCGGTGTG
>Ga0081539_10001095_pt1 | contig 49262 bp, 45 predicted proteins | sample TabmetS4T2R2_FD_71023 | JGI IMG/M metagenome (GOLD analysis project Ga0081539, IMG submission 71023) | Tabebuia heterophylla rhizosphere microbial communities from the University of Puerto Rico - S4T2R2 | ecosystem: Host-associated > Plants > Roots > Rhizosphere ... | reverse complement strand
ACCGCCTCGAATATCCGAATCAACGCCAGCATCCGAAGGTCCCCCCAGCGTCGGTGGACCTCCTTCAGAATCAACTTCTACTCGCCGCGCAACAGCTTTCTACTGATATGCGATTCCCCTGGGTTCGGGGGGGGTCGCGGCACTGCCGCGACGTGAACTCCGCCCCCCGATCCTTCTTCATCCGATGGCCGCTCTACGTCCCCGTCAGCCGCGTCCGGCTGAAGGGCAGGCTGCGGATGCGCTGGCCGGTCAGCGCGAACACCGCGTTGGCCACTGCCGGCGGCACGCCGGGCACGCCCGGCTCGCCGATCCCGCCCATGGCTGCGCCGCTTTCGACGATGCGGGTGTGCACCTTCGGCATGCGGTCGCGCCGCAGCACGATGTAGCTGTCGAAATTGCGCGTCTGCGGGCCGCCCTGGGCGAAGGTGACCTCTTCCGCGAGCGCCGAGGAGAGGCCGATGGCGGCGGCGGATTCCACCTGCGCGGCGACGATGCGCGGGTTGACGACGCTGCCGGGATCGATCGCGATCCAGATGTCGTGCACCGCGACCTCGCCATCCTTGATGGAGGCTTCGGCGATGGTGGCGACCTCGCTGCCGAAGGGCGAGGCGAGGGCGAGGCCGCGCGCGCGGCGCGTGCCGTCCTCCGCCTGGTAGGGCCCGCGGCGCCAGCCGCCGGAGAGCTCGGCGACGGCGTTCAGCAGATTGCGGTGGCGCTGGCTGTGGGCGAGGAGGGCCATGCGCAGCGCGAAGGGATCCTTGCCCGCGGCGGCGGCGATCTCGTCGAGGAAGCTTTCGTAGAAGAAGTCGTTCATCGAGTGGCCGACCGAGCGCCAGAAGCCGAGATTGACGCCGGGCGGATGCTGCACGGGGACATAGTCGATGCGCTTGGCGGCGTAGCGGTAGGGCTTGTTGGTGAGGCCTTCCATGATGGAGCCGTCGATCGGCGGGTTGCCGAGGCGGGCGGCGCCGAAATGGCGGGTGACGGGGCCTTCGCCGTAGCCGGCGGCGTGGAACGCCGCGATGTTGCCCTGCGCGTCGAGCGCGGCGCGGAAGCTCGCGAGGGCGAGCGGGCGGTAGGCGTCGCGGCCGAATTCCTCCTCGCGCGACCAGATCACCTTGACCGGGCGGTTGATCGCCTTCGCCAGGCGGATCGCCTGCGGCATCGGGCTGGCGGGGCCGTAGGCGAAGTGGCGGCCGAAGAAGCCGCCGAGCGGCGGGGAGTGGATGCGCACCTTGGCCGCTTCGATGCCGGCCTCGCGCGCGGCGACGGATTGGAAGATTTCGGGCGCCTGATTCGGGGTCCACACGTCGAGCGTGCCGTCCGCGTTGAAGCGGGCGATGGCCGAAGGCGGCTCGAGCTGGGCGTGGGCGAGATAGGGCGCGTCGTACTGCGCCTCGATCACGCGGGCGGCGCGCTGGAAGGCGGGCTGGATGTCGCCGGCTTCCTCGGCCTTGTTGCCGGCCTGGCCGATGGCGGCCTTCAGCGTCTCCAGCATGCGCGCTTCGGTGAAGTCCTCGGCCATGACCGGGCCGGAGAGGGATTGCCAGATCACCTGCGCGGCCTCGACGGCCTTCTTGGCGCGGTACCAGCGGTCGGCGACGACGGCGATGGCGCCGGGCAGGCGGTGGATGGAGTGCACGCCTGGCATGGCACGCAGCGCGGGCTCGTTGCCGATCGCACTGGGCTCGGCGCCGGCGCGCGGGGCGTGGCGGATCGCCGCCTGCAGCATGTTCTCGACGCCGAGGTCGATCGCGTAGGCGATCTGGCCGGTGGATTTGGCGCGCGCGTCGAGGCGCGGCTGGCCCTTGCCGATCAAGCGGAAGTCGCGCGGGTTCTTGAGCGGCGGATCGGCGGGCGGCGTGAGGGCGGCGGCGGCCTCGGCGAGCTCGCCATAGCTCGCGCTGCGGTTGCCGGCGCGATGGAGGACGCGGCCGGGCTCGGTGGTGCACTCGGAGGCCGGGACGTTCCAGCGCTGGGCGGCCGCCTCGATCAACATGGCGCGGGCGGTGGCGCCGAGCCTGCGGAAATGCGCGTAGGAGGAGCGCACGGAGCGGCTGCCGCCGGTGACGCGGGACTGGCCGTTGTTCTGCACCAGGTAGTCGGGGCCGGCGGGCGCGGCGCCGACGGCGAAGCGCTCGAGCTCGGCATCGAGCTCCTCGGCGACGATCTGGGCGATGGCGGTGTCCACGCCCTGGCCGCCTTCGATGAAGGGGTTCTGCAGCGCGATCGCGCCGTCGGGGGCGATGTGGAGGAAGGCCTGGACCTTGATCGCGCTGCCGGCATCGGCCTGCGCCGCGGCGCCGCGCGGCAGGCCGAGCGCGAGGATAAGGGCCGATGCGCCGCCGATCAGGCCGCGGCGCGAGAGGTTGCAAACCTCGCCGGCATCGCGGCGGGCGAGGCCTGTGTCCTGCGCGTGCATGCTCGGCCTCCTCACGCCGACTCGGCCGCTTGGCGGATGGCGGCAGCGATGGCGTTGTAGGTGCCGCAACGGCAGATGTTGGTCATGGCGGCCTGGATCTCGTCCTCGGTCGGCTTCGGCGTGGCGGCGAGCAGCGCAGTGGCGGCCATCACCTGGCCCGACTGGCAATAGCCGCACTGCGGCACCTGCTGCGCGACCCAGGCAGCAACGATCCGCGCGCCGACCGGATCCTGCGCGATCGCCTCGATGGTGATGACATTGGCGGTGCCGACGGCTTCGAGCGGGACGGAGCAGGAGCGCGTGGCCTGGCCGTCGATCAGCACGGTGCAGGCGCCGCACTGCGCGATGCCGCACCCGTACTTGGTGCCGGTGAGGCCGAGATGGTCGCGCAACACCCAGAGCAGCGGCGTGTCGGCTTCGGCATCCACCTGCCGTTTCGTGCCGTTGACGGTGAGTTCGGGCATGAGCGATCCGATGGCGAGAGGGAGCTAGCCTGATGCTTGGACCGGAGCGCGCCGGGATGGGAGCAACATCGGCGTGACGAGGCGAGACGCAAGGGCGCGCCGGGATGGCGGCGAACGATCCAGCCGGGCGCGGAGGGCACCGTTCCTGATTCGGCACAAAAGTGCCGTCGCCCGTTTCGCCAGAAACGGGAAGCAGAAAAAGAAAGGTCGGGGGCGGAGAGAACTTTGCCCCCGAACCCCCACCTCCTTTTTTTGGCTTCTTGGCGCTGGCCCCTCCCGCACTCTCAGGTGCCGGGCCGTTGTCGGGCTGAGAACGGAGCTCTCCACGCTTCCCCGGAATCAAAAAAAGGAGGTGGGGGGTCTGGGGCGGAGTTCACTCCGCCCCCCAGTCTTGTTCGGACGCAGCCGCCTCAGGCCACCACCAGGATGTCGCTCGCGGCGAGGGAAGGCGCGCCGCTCAGCGTCAGCAGCGTCACGCTGCCGCCCGCGGCGGCGCCGTTGCTGTCCCACAGCAGCGCGCCGGTCGCGGTCACATAGACGAACTGCGCATTGCCGCCATTCGCCGCATCCAGCGAGAAATTCGCCGCCGTCAACGGCCCCAGCGGCAGCACATCGCCGAAGCCCGCGCGCGACACCGCAATCGCATCCAGCCCCGTCACCAGATCGATGATCACGTCGCCCCGCTCGCCGGGCGACTGATAGAGGAACACATCCGCACCATCGCCGCCGGCCATGGAATCGCTGCCCACCCCGCCGACCAGCGTGTCGTTCCCGGCGGAGGCGTCGATCGTGTCCGCCCCGCCCATGCCACGCAGAAGATTGTCGGCGGCATTGCCCCAGATGAAATTCGCCACGCTGCTGCCTGTCCCGTCGACCGCGCCGTCGGCGAGCACGAGATTTTCGATCTCTCCCGAGAGGGCGTAGCTCGACAGCGCATACACCGTGTCGTTGCCCTCGCCCGCCGCTTCGATCGCGCGGTCCCCGGCCGAGTGCACGATGTAGATGTCGTCGCCGGTGCCGCCCCGCAGCGTGTCGAGGCCGAAGCCGCCGCCATCGAGGAAATCGTTCCCGTCGCCGCCGATCAGCAGGTCGGCGCCTTCGCGCCCCTCCAGCGTGTTGTCCTGCGCGTTCCCGACGATCCGGTTGGCGAGCCCATTGCCCCTGCCGGTGATCGCGAACCCGGTCAGCTCGAGATTCTCGACGAAATCGCCGAGCGTCCGGCTGACCGAGGAGACGACGACATCGACGCCTTCGCCGTCGAACTCCTGCACGACATCGCCGGAGGCATCGACCACGTAGCGGTCGTTGCCGGTGCCGCCCCGCATGGTGTCGTCGCCGGTGCCGCCATCGAGCGTGTCGCGGCCGGCGCCGCCGATCAGCAGGTCCGCATCCCCATGCCCGTAGAGCAGGTCGTTGCCGGTGCCGCCATCGACGGTGTCGGCCCCGGCATCGCCATAGGCGGTGTCCGCGCCCGCCCCGCCCAGGATGGAGTCCGCCTCGGTGCCGCCATTCAGCAGGTCCGCCCCCTTGCTGCCGATCAGGGTGTCGTTGCCGCCGCCGCCCTCGAGGAGGGCGTAGAATCCGGCGCTGCTCGTGCCGGTGAAGGCGATGTAGTCGTTGCCGACGCCGCCATTGCCGGAGGTGGTGCCGCCGGCGCCGACGACACCGAGGATGGTGTCGCTGCCGCCCTCGCCCCAGGCGGCGCCGCCATCGGCGCCGAGATCGATCCAGTCGAAGCCGGCAGCCGCGATGAGGTAGTCGTAGCCAGCGCCGCCGAGCAGGCTATCGGCGCCGTCTCCGCCATAGAGCAGGTCGTCGCCGCCCGCGCCGTTCAGCGTGTCGTTGCCGCCATTGCCGTGGAATTCGTCCAGGCTGCCGAGGCCCGAGAGGCGGTCGTTGCCGGCGCCGGCCTGGATGAAGAACCGCTCGATATCCACGACCTCCGTCCCGTCGCTCAGCAGCGTCGGGGTCGCGCTGTCCACCGGCTGGAACAGCAGCGCGGCGGCGAGGGTGGTGCGGAAGATCCACGCCCCGTCATTCCCGGCGCCGCCATCCAGCACATCGACGCCGCCGCCGCTGATCAGCAGGTCATCGCCGTCCTGCCCGCGCAGCGTGTCGGTGTCCGCCCCGCCATCCCACAGCGTGTCGCCGCCGCCGCCGCCTGCGATGCTGTCCGCCCCGGCGCCGCCATAGAGGTCGTCGTTGTGCTCGGACCCGCTCAGCGTGTCGTTGCCGTCCTCGCCGAACAGCACGGCGTAGGACAGTCCGAGCGTGTCGGTGATGACGAGGCGGTCGTCGCCATCGCCGCCATAGAGATAGGTCCAGCCGCCGGTGCCGATGCCGGCCTCGATGGTGTCGTTGCCGCTGCCGCCCTCGGCATAGCCGTTGCCGGGGCCGAGCTGGATCAGGTCGTTGCCGTCGCCGCCATAGGCGATGTCGCCGCCATTGCCGCCGGTGAGGACGTCGTCGCCGCCATAGCCGTAGAGCACGTCGTTGCCGTCGTTGCCGTTCAGCGTGTCGTTGCCGGTGTCGCTGGCCGGGTCGTCGGCGGGGCCGCCATGGATGGTGTCGTCGAGGCTGCCGCCGTTGCGCAGATTCGCGCCGACGGTTCCGTAGATGACCGGCATCGGTGTCTCTCCCCCGGGCAGGCCTCGTGACGGGCGCGCCTCGTTCCGGTCACCGCATTTAATTCATCTCGATGCGCGAATCAACTTTCGGCAGCCGCGCGGTCGATGCGGGCCGCGTCCCGCCGCACCGGCCGCCACAGCCGGGCGTGGCGCGGCGTGCGCAGCAGCGCCGGCAGCCGCGCCTCGTAGGCCGCGCGGTAGGGCCGCTTCATCTGCACCGCCGCGAGCTCGTCGAGATCGGCCCAGTTCTCGTAGAGCATGAGCAGCGTCGGATCCTCGGGATCGCGATGCAGCGCGCAATCGAGGAAGCTCTCCTCCTGCCGCATGGCGTCCAGCAGCGGCATCAGCAGCGCGAGGAATTCGACCTCGCATTCCGGCTTCACATGCAGCGTCACGACGATGCTGACCGGCCCCGTCATCCTGTCGTCCTCCTCGGCTCCGCCCCGTAAGGAAGCAGCGGCGACGGATCGGCGCGACTACCTCGGAGGTCATCTCCGTTCGCAGCCCCGACAACGGTACGGCCCCCGAGCGTGCGGGAGCAGCCTCGCGCCAAGTAGCCAAAAAAAGGAGGGAAGGGGTCTGGGGAAGGGAGTTCACTCCCTTCCCCAGCTTCTTCAGGGACACGCCCATGCACCCGCGCGCCGCCGCCTTCTGCGAACGCTTCGACCTCCGCTTCCCGATCCTGCAGGCGCCGATGGCCGGCGCCTCCCCGCCCGGCCTCGCGGCGGCGGTCGCCAATGCCGGCGGCATGGGCGGCTGTGGCGCGCTGATGCTGCAACCCGACGCCATCCGCGCCTGGGCGGCCGCCTTCCGCGCGCAGTCCAACGGCGCCGCGCAGATCAACCTGTGGATCCCCGACCCTCCGCCGCGCCGCGACAGGCAGGCGGAGGCGCGGCTGCGTGCCTTCCTCGCCCAATGGGGCCCGGAGGTCCCGGACGCCGCCGGCGATGCCGCCCCGGCCGATTTCGCCGCCCAATGCGAGGCGATCCTCGATTCCGGACTGCCGGTGGTGTCCTCGATCATGGGCCTCTACCCGCCGGACCATGTCGCGGGGATGAAGGCCCGCGGCATCGCCTGGTTCGCCTGCGTCAACACGGTGCGCGACGCGCTGGCGGCCGAGGCGGCGGGCGCGGATGCGATCGTCGCCCAGGGCATGGAGGCCGGCGGCCATCGCGGCGCCTTCGAGGCTGCCGACGCGGAAGCCCAGCTTGCCGGGCTGTTCGTCCTGGTCCCGCGCATCGCCGACCGCGTCTCCGTCCCGGTGATCGCGACCGGCGGCATCATGGATGGGCGCGGCATCGCGGCGGCCCTCACCCTCGGCGCCGCCGCGGTGCAGCTCGGCACCGCCTTCCTGCGCTGCCCGGAGACCGGCCTCCACCCCGCGCTCGCCGAGGCGATCCCGCGGGCGGAGCCCGAGGACACCATGCTGACGCGCGCCTTCAGCGGCCGCCTCGGCCGCAGCCTCGCCACCGGGTACCTTCGCGCCGCCCATGCACCCGATGCGCCGCCGCCGGCACCCTATCCGGTGCAGCGCGGCCTCACCACGCCGATGCGGGAGGCGGCGCTGAAGGCGGGCGATGTGGAGCGGATGCAGGCCTGGGCCGGCCAGGGAGCCGCGATGGCGCGCGCCGAGCCGGCCGCCGCGCTGCTGGAGCGGCTCTGGCATGATGCCGAGGCGCTGCTGCCATGACGCCAGGGTCCCCGTGCCGCGTACGCCGGAGGTGTACGCGTTCAAAAAAAAGACTGGGGGGCGGAGAGAACTCCGCCCCCCAGACCCCCCACCTCCTTTTTTTGGATACGGGGAAACGTGGCGAGCTCCGTTCTCAGCCCAACAACGGCGTGGCGCCTGAGAGTGCGGGTGTGGGGGGCGCGGCACTGCCGATCCGCTCCGTTCGCTGCGAAGGGCAGCTTCGCGGGCAGGACACCAGCGGAACTTGCCGCCCGCGAAGGCCCCGGTTAGGCTTCGCGGGCATGTTCCGCACGCTGCTCAAGCGCCTGACGACCAAGACCACCCCTCCGGGGGGCTTCTTGGCGTGCGCATGACGCGGATCGCGGCATAGCAACCACCCAAGGCCCCGCCGGCAACGGACGGGGCTTTTTCTTGCGCACCCGTCCCGTCCCGGCCCGAACGGAGACGCGCGCATGAGCCTCGACATCGAAAGACCCGCCGCCGCGCCGGAAGGCGCGGCGTTCCGGCCGATCCGCAACCCCTTGGTCGCGGTGGTCGGCGCCACCGGCGCGGTCGGCCGGGAGCTGGTCGCCTGCCTGCAGCGGCGCGCCTTCCCGCTCGCCGGGCTGCGCCTGCTCGCCTCGGCGCGCTCGGCCGGCAAGGCCATCGCGTTCCGCGGCCGGCCGATCGTGGTGGAGGAGCTCGCCGAGCAGGCCTTCGCCGGGGTGGACCTGGCGCTGTTCTCGGCCGGCGGCGCCGTCTCCCGCCGCTATGCGGCGGCGGCGGTGCGCGCCGGGGCGGTGGTGGTGGACAACTCCTCCGCCTTCCGCATGGACCCCGAGGTCCCGCTGGTGGTGCCGGAGGTGAACGCCGCCACCATCCCGGCGCATCGCGGCATCATCGCCAACCCGAATTGCGTCGCGGCCATCGCGACCGTGGCGCTGCATCCGCTGCATCGGCATTTCGGGCTGCGCCGGGTCTCGGTCGCGACCTACCAGGCCGCCTCCGGCGCCGGCGCCGCGGCGATGGAGGAGCTCCGCGGCGCCACCGCGGCCCATCTGGCCGGGGAGGCCTTCGCCCCGCGCGTGCTGCGCCACCCCTATGCCTTCAACCTGTTCAGCCACGACAGCGCGGTGGACCCGGAGACCGGCTACAACGACGAGGAGACCAAGGTGGTGCGCGAGACGCGCCGCATCCTCGCCCTGCCCGAGCTGCCGGTCGGCATCACCTGCGTCCGCGTGCCGGTGCTGCGGGCCCATGCGATGGCGATCACCGCCGAGTTCGCCGCCCCGGTGACGCCGGAGGCGGCGCGCGAGGCGCTGGCGGCCGCCCCGGGCCTCGCCGTGGTGGACGACCGCGCGGGCAACCATTTCCCGATGCCGGTCGAGGCCTCGGGCCAGGATGCCGTGCTGGTCGGGCGGCTGCGCCGCGATACCGGCGACCCTTCGGGCCGGTCGCTCGCGCTCTTCGTGGTGGGCGACCAGCTGCTCAAGGGCGCGGCCCTCAACGCGGTGCAGATCGCGGAGCGGCTGCTGGGCTAAGTCGGTTTCGTCGGCGCTGAAGGCAGAAGAAGAAAGAGTGGGGGCGGAGAGAACTCCGCCCCCACACCCCCACCTCCTTTTTTTGACTCTTGGCGCGTGCGGCTCCCGCACTCTCAGGCGCCACGCCGTTGTCGGGCCGAGAACGGAGCTACCCTCGCTTCCCATGAGTCAAAAAAAGGAGGTGGGGGGTCTGGGGGGCGGAGTTCTCTCCGCCCCCCAGCTCTGGGGCCCCCAACCTGGTGTCTCACGCCCATGTTATAGCCCGTCCTCGTTTCGGGACGGCGTCGAATTACGGCGGAAACACGGCAACCTCACGGCTTGTTGCCGCATTTGACACTGTGTTTCGGCGCGTTGTCGAAACCGGTGCGCCGCAACCTCACGGCGTGTTACCGGATGCAACCAGGATCACGCATCCTTCGTTGTAGCGGAAGAAGGTGACGCCAGCCCGGGGCCCAGGCCCCGAGAGCGCGACAGCGCCGGGGGAAAGGGTGTCGCCGCCAGGAGGTCATAGCACACCCATGTTCATGCCAGCACCGGTCGGCGCGACGTCCAACGCACCCCTGTCGACCTGGACGGGGTGGTGGCTGGCCACCCGCTGCCGCTGCCGCAGCGCGTTCCTGTCCTGCTCCATGCTGGCCGAGGAGCATGGCGACCTCACCGTGCAGCAGATGGCGGCGCGGCTGCGCTGCCGGCGCTGCGGGGAGATCCCGAGCGTGCAGCTGGTGGACCGGCTGCGCGAGCAGGGACAGCGCTCGATTCCGGTGGCGCTCGCGCCGCGGCGCGAGGCGCGCCGTGCTGCGGCGCCGCGCCGGGCCGGGCTGCGGGGGGCCGGCGCGGCACCCACGACCCAGCCCGCCATGCGCTGACGCGGCCGGCGGCGCTCAGCCCGTCAGCACGATATCCGTGGCCGCGAGGGCCGGCGCGCCGGAGAGCGTTGCGAGCAGCACCGCGGCCCCGGCGCCCGTGCCGTCGGCATCCCACCACAGCGTGCCGCTCGCGCCGGCATAGATCACCACCGGGCCTGGCCCACTCGCCGCATCCAGTGCGAAGCCCAGCGCGGCGATGCCGCCGAAGCCCTGGGCCGAGAGCAGGATCCTGTCGCTTCCCGGCGTGAAATCGGTGATCACGTCGCCGCCCTCGCCCGGCGCGCGGAACAGGAAGAGATCGCCGCGCGCCCCGCCGGTCAGGGTGTCGGCGCCGGCCCCGCCGACCAGCAGGTCGCTATCGCCCCAGCCCGACAGCACGTCGTTGCCGTAGCCGCCCTCGAGCGTGTCGCTGCCGCCGAAGCCGATCAGCGTGTCGTAGCCCGCCCCGCCCGAGAGCAGGTCCTGCCCATCGCCGCCGATCATGTGGTTGGCGAGGGCGTTGCCGGTGCCGCTCAGGGTCTGCCCGGCGGCGCTTTGCAGGGTGAGGTACTCGACATTCGCCACCAGCACCTGGCTTGCGGTCGCGACGATGCGGTCCGCGCCGCCGCTCGCGGCCTCGATCACCAGGTCGCCCGCGCCGACGCGGTAGGTGTCGTTCCCCGCCCCGCCTTCCAGCCGGTCGGTGCCGAGGCCGCCGACCAGCACGTCGTCGCCGGCACCCCCGATCAGCGTGTCGTTGCCCGCGCGGCCGCTCAGCCAGTTGTTGCCGTCATTGCCGAGGATGCGGTTGGCGAGGGTGTTGCCGAGGCCCTGGCGCGCCGCGCTGCCGGTCAGGGTGAGGTTCTCGATGTCGTCCGGCAGCTCGAAGCTGATCGAGGACAGCACGAGATCCGTCCCCCCGTCGTCGTCGATGAACGCCGGCAGCCCGGTGAGGACATACACGTCGTCGCCCTCGCCGCCCTCCATCGTGGCGCCAGCCAGCCCCGCAATGGTGTCCGCCCCTGCGCCGCCGCGGCCGATGGAGCGGATGCCTAGCAGCAGGTCGTCGCCATCACCGCCCTCGGCGACCCAGGAGTCCTGGATGGTGTCGTTGCCCCCGCCACCGCGAACCGTCGGCAGCGAGACGCTGGCCCCGGCAATGATTGAATCGTTCCCATCCCCGCCATCAGCCTGGCGCGAAAGCAGGCCGAGTTGGATGACGTCATCGCCCATGCCCCCCTCGATGCTGTCGCCAGGCAGGGCATCAGTGCCGGGCAGCAAGGCGTTGCCCAAAATGGTGTCGGCGCCATCGCCGCCGCTCACGACATCAGCGCCGCTGCCGAACAGCAGCAGATCATCTCCGTCGCCCCCTGAAAGCGTGCCCGGCCCGACCAGCGTGTCGTCGGCCGACCCGCCGGTCACCCGGAACAACTCGATTCCGACGATCGCCGAGCCGGCGCCGAGCGGCGCGGCGGAACGCATGTCGATCGCCGCCGATTGCCCGGACCAGTCGATGACCGCGAGGTCCCGTGCGCCCGTAGGCTGCCCGCCGCCATCCAGCACGTCGGCCCCGCCACCGCTGAACAGCGTGTCGCTGCCCTCGCTGCCGATCAACGTGTCGGCATCCCCCTCCGGGCTGTTCAGCGTGTCGCCCGCATAGAGCAGGCCGGGACCGGAGATCCTGTCGGCGCCGGGGCCCCCGGCGATCCAAGCCGCCCAATTGGCCCCACGCAACGCGATGACATCGTCGCCCGCATCGCCGAAGACCTGCGTCGGCAGGCCGGTGTAGATGTCGAGGCTGATCGTGTCCTGGCCGTCCCCGCCATGCACGATGCCGGCGAAGCCCTGCTGCGTCCCGCCGATGATCAGGTCGTCGCCGGCATCGCCGAACGCCGCCGAGCCGCCGTAGAAGTCGAGCGTGTCCGCGCCCTCGCCGCCAACCAGCGTGGCGTAGGACCCATGCAGCGAATCGTCGCCCCCGAAGCCGAATACGCTGTCCGATGCCCCGCTCAGCGTATCCGCCCCCGGCGTCCCATAGACAGGCATTCCCGCATCCCCCGGCCCGGCGCCCACTCCGGGCACCCGTTCATGCCGGCCTCATAACATCCGCGGCCATCCCCCGCCAGTTGCGTCGTGCACGCTGCGGCGCATTGACCCGCCCGCCCGGCGCCGCGAGTCTCGCCGCGCCAGCAGCGGGAACCGCACGCCATGACCTCCGCCCAATGGGAACGCCTCACCGCGCCCGAGCTCCGCGCCCTCGCCGAGCGCGACGCCGTCGTCATCCTGCCCGTCGCCAGCCTCGAGCAGCACGGGCCGCATCTGCCGGTGTGGACCGACAGCAAGATCGGCCACGCCGTCTCGGTCCGCGCCGCCGAGCTCTGCGCCGATCTCCCCGCCATCGCGCTGCCGCCGATGTGGCTCGGCCTCTCCGAGCATCACTTCCCTTTCGGCGGCACCATCAGCCTGGATTTCGAGACCTTCGCCGGCGTGCTCCGCTGCATCGCGCGCTCGCTCGTCGCCGACGGCTTCCGCAGGCTCATGCTGTTCAACAGCCATGGCGGCAACATCGACGCGCTCGCCGTCTGCGCGCGCGAGCTCGCGCATGAATTCGCGATCCCGGTCTGCACCACCACCATCACCCGCGTGGCGCCGCAGGAGATCGCCGCCGCCCTCACCACCCAGCCCGGCATCCAGCACGCCTGCGAGGGCGAGACCAGCCTGTGGCTGCATCTCGACCCCGCGGAGGTGCGCCAGGACAGGATCGCGGAGTCCGTCTCGCCCGGCGCACCGGACGGCCCCGCGGCGATCTCCCGCTTCTGGTCCTTCGCCGAACGCGCCCCCGTCACCGGCGTGCGCGGCGATCCGCGCGCCGCCACCGCCGAGAAGGGCAAGGCGATCTTCGAAGCCATGGCCGCGGGCCTCGCGCGTCATCTCCGCGACCCGATGATCTGGCGCGCGCCCGATCCCGTCTGGCAGCCGAACCGCGCCCAGGGCCAGCCGTGATCCCGCCCTTCTACGGCCAGTGGGAATCGGCCGATCGCATCGGCGACATCCTCGCCGGGACCTTGGAACCCGAGGAGGACCCGCTGTGGCCGCGCTCGGGCGCGCGCGACGCCGCGGACTACGCACGCTGGGCCGAGCATCTCTGCGGCATGGCCTGCATCCGCATGGCGCTCGCCGCCCGCGGCCTCGATCCGCCAGCGCTGTTCGAGCTCGCCCGCGCCTGCGCCCGCCACGGCGGCTATGTCGAGGAGGCGGATGGCAACATCCGCGGCCTGATCTACGCCCCCGCCATCGCCTGGCTGCGCGCCGAATGGAACATCGCCGCGGAGATCATCCTCGACTCGCCCGCGGAGTCCATCCCGGGCCTGCTGCAAGGCGGGCATCTGCTGCTCGCCAGCGTCCATCCCTGGATCCGCTGGCCGGACCGCATGCCGCCGACGCGCGGGGGACATCTCGTGCTGGTCTTCGCCGCGGAGGATGGCACCATCCGGTTCAACAACCCGTCCGGCGATACGCCGCAGGCGCAGCACGGCGCGGGAATGCCGATCGCGAGCTTCGCGCGGTTCTACGCCGGCCGCGGGGTCAGGCTGCGAGGGGCGCGCGCGGACTGAGGGTGCGGGCCAGGAGGGGCTCTGCCCCTCCTGGACCTCCCCGCCGGGGGGCAGCCGTGCCCCCCGGACCCCGCGTAAGTGTTCAGGTTCGGAAATGGGAAGGGGCACGTCGCGCCCGTTGAAAGCGGCGCGCGGTTCGTGCCCCTTCCCATTTCCGAACCTGCCCTCGGGGTCTGGGGGGCGAGGTCGCCCCCCAGCGGGGGAGAGCCCGAGAGGGGGCAGAGCCCCCTCTCGGTCCCGCACTCTCAGCACCACGTGCAACCCGCACGCCCGCGCTTACGTTTGGCGGACCGCCAACCCTTCCTGGGGCTCCCGATGTTCGTGCTGCGCCTTCTCGGCCGCGCCTTCGGAGTGTTCGTGCTCCTCGGCTTCGCGGGCCTGGCGTTCCTCGCCTGGTGCCTGTTGCACATTCCGGTCGGCGGCGGCGTCGCGCCCGATGCGACGCTCGCCTCCATCGTCCTCGAATCGCGGGATGGGCCCATCTTTGCCGCGCGGGGCGTGACGCGGGGCGACGCGGTGGATCCCGCGCGGCTGCCGCAGCCGCTCACCGATGCGGTGATCGCCATCGAGGATCGCCGTTTCCACGACCATGCCGGGCTCGATCTGCGCGGGATCCTGCGGGCGGTGACCCGGAATCTCGGCGGCGATCGCCGGGTGGAGGGCGCCAGCACCATCACCCAGCAGCTTGCGCGCATGACCTATCTGTCGCCGGAGCGCAGCATCGTGCGCAAGCTGCAGGAGGCGATGCTGGCGCTCTGGCTCGAGCAGCGGCTGAGCAAGCAGGAGATCCTCGCCCGCTACCTGAACGCCGCCTATTTCGGCGCCGGCGCCTATGGCGCCGATGCCGCGGCGCGGCGGTATTTCGGCAAGGCGGCGGGCGAGCTGACGCTGGCCGAGGCGGCGACCATTGCCGGGCTGGTGCGCGCCCCGTCGCAGCTGGCGCCGACGCGCAACCCGGAGGGCGCGCAGCGGCGGGCAGCCCTCGTGCTGCAGGCGATGCGGGAGACCGGCCGCATCACCGCCGAGCAGGCCGCCGCCGCCCAGGCGAGCCCGCCTGCCTTGCAGGCGCCGCCGGAGATGGTGACGGATCGCGGCTGGTTCGCCGACTGGGCCGAGGCCGAGACGCGCCGGCTGATCGGGCCGCTGCCCGTCGATCTCGCCACCCGCACCACGCTGGATCCGGCGCTGCAGGACCTCGCGCAGCGCGTGGTGACGCGGGCGCTGGAGCGGGAGGGGCAGCGGCTGCGGGTGGGCCAGGCCGCGCTCATCGCGCTGGGTCCGGACGGCGCCGTGCTGGCGCTGATCGGCGGCCGCGACTACGCGGCGAGCCAGTTCAATCGCGCGACCCAGGCGCGGCGCCAGCCCGGCTCGCTGTTCAAGCTGTTCACCTATGCCGCGGCGATGGAGGCCGGCGTCTCGCCCGACCAGACCATGACCGACCAGCCGGTGACCATCGGCAATTGGTCGCCGCAGAATTACGAGGGCGGCTATCGCGGCACGATGACCTTGCGCCAGGCCTTCGCGCATTCGGTGAACACCATCGCGGTGCAGCTGTTCCAGCAGGTCGGGCAGGAGCGCGTGATCGGCATGGCGCGGCGGCTCGGGCTGCGCGGGGAGCTGCCGGCGGTGCCGAGCCTGGCACTCGGCACCGGCGAGGCGACGCTGATCGAGCTCACCGCCGCCTTCGGCACCGTCGCCTATGGCCAGCGGATCGAGCCGTGGCTGATCCAGTCGGTGCGCGCGCGCGACCGCACCATCTACACGCGGCCCGAGGCGCCGCCGCAGCCAGGGCCGCTCTCGGCGCAGGCGCAGCAGGCGATGCTCGACCTCATGCTCGCCTCGGTGCGCGAGGGCACCGCGCGCGCCGCGCGGCTGGAGCGGCCGGTGGCGGGCAAGACCGGCACGACGCAGGATTACCGCGACGCCTGGTTCATTGGCATGACCGCGGATGCGGTGGTGGGCGTGTGGGTCGGCAACGACGACAACAGCCCGATGAACAACGTCACCGGCGGCACGCTGCCGGCGCGCATCTGGCACGACTTCATGGTCGAGGCCGATCGGGCGAAGACGCGCGCCGCCCCGCCGCCGGCGCCCACCGCCGCGGCGCCGCGCAACGCGCCGGCGATCCGCGGCATCGCCACCGTGCAGGACACCGGCACCTTGCGCATCGGCGGCCAGGTGGTGCGGCTGGTCGGCGTGGTGGGGGTGGCGGGCGAACCCACCTACCAGATGACGGCCTTCCTCGCCGGCCGCGAGGTGGTGTGCGAGCCCGCCAACGCCGCGGCGTACCGCTGCCGGGTGGATGGGCGGGACCTCTCCGAGGTGGTGCTGTCCAATGGCGGCGGGCGCAGCACCAACGAGGCCGACGCGGCACTGCGCGGCGCGGAGAACAACGCGCGCGTGGCGCGGCGGGGGATCTGGGCGTTGCAGTAGAAGAAGGGCTGGGGAAGGGAGTGAACTCCCTTCCCCAGACCCCATCCCTCCTTTCTTTGCCTACGGGGAAGCGTGGCGAGCGCCGTTCTCAGCCCGACAACGCTGCGTCGCCCGAGAGTGCGGAAGCCGCAGGCGCCAAGGTCGCGGCACTGCCGCGACGTGAAGCTCCGCCCCCCAAGCTTTCACGGCACGCGCATGCCGGCGAAGCGGATGATCCCGTCCGGGTTCGGCACGAAGCCCGCGAGCTGGGGCGCGAGGCCCCAGATCCAGCGATGGTGGTAGAGGATGATGTGCGGCCGGTCCGCCATCCAGCGCTGCGCCGCCTGGTGATACAGCGCGCGGCGGCGCTCGGGATCGATGGTCGCACGCGCGGCGTTCAGCGCGGCGTCCACCGCGGGGCTGGCGTAGCGGCTCCAGTTCAGGAAGCCGTCGGAGGCCATCCAGATCGCGACATTGCCGTCCGGGTCGGGGCGGCCGGACCAGATCACCAGCGCCGCGTCGTAATCGCCGCGCTGCGTCGCCGCGGTCAGCGCGCCGGCCTCCATCACCTCGATGCGCACATCGAAGCCGGCCTCGGCGGCCATCGCCTGGATCACCTGCGCGACCTGCGATTCCACCGGCGAGTTCGGCGCCTTGAGCGTGAAGGCCACGCGCTCCTGCCCCGCCGCCTGCAGCAGCGCGCGGGCGCGCGCGACATCGCGCGGCGGCGCGGCGAGATCGGCGAAGTGGTAACGCGTGCCCGGCGGCTCCGGCTGGTTGTTGGGGATGAAGCGGCCTTCGAGGGCGACCTGGTTGATCACCGCGCGGTCCAGGCTGCGCTCCAGCGCCTCGCGCAGCCGCGCATCGCGCAGCGGCCCGGCGTTCACGTTGATCGCCAGCGTCTGGTAGGCGATCGAGGGCGATTCGACGACGCGGATGCGGCTGCGCTGCGCTTCCGCGACATCGGCCGGGGCTAGCCGCTCGATCATCTCGAGCTGGCCGGTGCGGAGATTGAGCAGCCGCACCGTGCTGTCCGGGATCGGCAGGAAGACGAGCCGGGCGAGATGGATGTTCGCCGCGTTCCAATGGGCGGGGAAGCGTTCCAGCTCGATGCGGTCCTGGGCGATGCGGCGGTGGAAGCGGAACGGGCCGGAGCAGACCGGGTTGTCGCCGATGCGATCGCCCTGCTGCGCGAGCGCCGCCGGGGAGAGGATCATGCCGGCGCGGTCGGCGAGCACGGCGAGCAGCGGCGCATAGGGCTCGGCGAGGCGGATGACCACGGTGCGCGGGTCGGGCGCCTCCACCGCGGTGACCGGGCGGAGCTCGCTGCGGCGGCGCGAGACCGGCGCGCTGCGGTAGCGCTCGAGATTGACGCGCACCGCCTCGGCGTCGAGCGCGGTGCCGTCGTGGAAGCGGGCATCCGGCCGCAGCGCGAGCGTCAGCGCGCGGCCATCCTCGGCCCAGGACCAGGCGGTGGCGAGCTCCGGCCGCGGCGCGAGGTCGGGGCCGACATCGACCAGCTTGTCGCACAGCGCGGCGAGGACGAGCCGGTCCACGAAGGCGCCGGAGAGGGCAGGGTCGAGCCGGTTGGGATCGGCGGCGATGCCGACCCGGAGGGTCTGCGCGAGCGCCGGGGTGGCGGCGAGGAGCGCCAAGATGAGGGCAAGGACGAAACCCCAGGCTCGACCCGGGCGACACGGCACCCTATCTTCCCGTAAGAGGATGGGATGATGGGCCCTATCAGACCGATCGGAGCTGCCGGTTAGCGCAGTGAACGGGCAGATCGCCCGCACGCTGCTCGGCTTCGTCCTGCTTTCCGCATTCCTGGGCACCTTCGTGCTCCTGGTGGCGTGGGCGTCCCGGCGGGTCGGGCTCGATGCTCGCAATGAAGTCGCCCCGTTGCTGGCCGGCGCAGGCATCATCGCCGCGGTCGCCTTGTTCCACGCCAAGGAGCGCAGCGAGCGGCGACGCAAGACGCTGGAGGTGTGCGAGAAACTCCTGCTCGACAAGGACTTGCGCACTCTGGACGCGACCGTGCGCTTCGCGCTGGCCAGCGGTACCTTCCAACCCGACAGCGACACGCGCCAGCGTGTCGGTTCGCATCGGCACGCCGTGACCATCCTACTGAATTACCTGATTACCTGGAAAGCTGTTCCGCCGGTGTGACCCAGGGGCTCTATGATCGGCACCTGCTTCGGGAGTTCCTCGGCCCGCTCGCCGGCGATCTCATCCGGCATTTTCTCGTCGAGCCGAGCGAAGGCGAGATGCCGTCGCGCAAATTCTTGCGTCCGGCCGAAATCGGACCCGGAGGCGAGTCGTTTCCCAATATCCGGGCGGTGTTCCGGGACGCCTTCCTGAACGCCGCCCGAACGCCGTCCGATTACCGCCACCGGCCGGAGACGACGGCGGCAACCAATCTCCCCGAGGTCTAGATCCGGGCCTCGCGCACTCACGGCCGCGGCAGCGGGTGGTACGGGAGCGGGAACAGGCGGAAGGGGTGGAAGCTCACATCCTGCCAGACGCCGTCCTTGCTGTAGGGGTCCTCGGCCACCCAGGCGCGCGCCGGCTCCTCGGGCAGCGCAAGCACCAGGGCCGAGCCGATCATGCGCCCGCCATCGTCGAGGATGGCGCCGCCGATCAGCAGCCGCCCGGCCTCGGCCTCCGGCGGCACGCGCGCGAAATGCCGCGGGCGCACCGCGAGCCGGCGCTGCTCCGCCTCCGCGTCCTTGCCGTCCATGGCGAGGATGAAGGTCGCCGGCACCGGCTCCTTGCCGCCGCCATCGCTGCCGGGCAGCGGACGGTAGGGCAGCGGAGCGATGCGGAACGGGCGCGCTTCCTTGCGCACCCAGACGCCGTCGGCGGAGAACGGCTCCTCGCGCAGATAGGCCTCGGCCGAGGCGTGATCGGCGAGGATCATCACCGAGCCCGCGGGATCGCCGCCCACGCCCTTGAGCAGCGGGCCGGCGAAGGCGAGCCGGCCATCCTTGGCCCAGGCCTGGATCACGTCGAGATGGCGCGGCCGCGCCGCCATGCGGCGGGCGAGCGCGCCCTCCTCCAGCGAATCCCAGCCGATGACGATGGTGCCCATGGCCGTCTTCCCCCGAGGTCAGGGCGGGGGCGCGCCGCCCCCGCCTCGCGGGTCAGTACATATGCTGGCCGCCATTGATGGAAAGCGTGGAGCCGGTGATGAATTCGGCGTCGTCGGCGGTGAGGAACATCACCCCACGCGCGATGTCCTCGGCGCGGCCGAGCCGGCCCACCGGGATCTTGGCGACGATCTTCTCGAGCACGTCGGGCGGCACCGCGCGCACCATCTCGGTATCGACATAGCCGGGCGCGATCGCGTTCACCGTGATGTTGAACCGCGCACCTTCCTGCGCCAGCGCCTTGGTGAAGCCGTGGATGCCGGACTTCGCCGCGGCGTAGTTCACCTGCCCGTACTGTCCCGCCTGGCCGTTGATCGAGCCGATATTGACGATGCGGCCGAATTTCCGCCCCATCATCCCGTCCCATACCAGCTTGCACAGGTTGTAGCAGGAGCCGAGATTGGTATCGATCACCGCGTCCCACATCTCGCGGCTCAGGCGCTTCATCGTCGAATCGCGGGTGATGCCGGCATTGTTGACCAGGATCTCGACCGGCCCCTGCTCGGCCTCGATGCGCTTCACCGCCTCGGCGCATTGCGCGAAATCGGCGACGTCGAACTTGTAGCAGGGAATGCCGGTGCGCTCGGTGAAGGCGCGGGCCGCCTCGTCATTGCCGGCATAGGAGGCGACGACCTTGCGGCCGGCCGTCTGCAGCCCCTCGCTGATCGCCGCCCCGATCCCGCGCTGGCCTCCGGTCACCAATGCGACGCGCGCCATGATCCTTGCCTCCCTGCGGCTGGTCCCGACCCCGGCAGCATGGCGCAGGTCCAACCCCGCTCTGCAAGTACGAATGAACCCTTATATCGTCGCTGCCCAGGATGGGGGGCGGCATTGTCCGCCCAGCGTGAAATGCGCGTGAAAATCGCCCGTCCCGAGCCGCAAAAGGTTGCCGGAACCCCGAGGACGGGGCCAACCAGTTGATATTGGTAAATAACGATCGGCCGCCCGGCGGAGGGAGCACGGTCAGGACGGAGAGAGAGGCGATGCCTGCGATACGACGCAAGACCAGCGCCGAGATGGATGATTCAGACCGGTCCGCACTGCAGAAGATGCTCGCCTATGTCGAGGCCGAGTGCCGCCGGCTGGGAAACCACGATGCCGCCTACCACGCCGCCCTGGCGCATGCCCGCATAAGCGCGATGCCGCTGCCCGGCGAGGGCGCCGCCGAGCACGGGGAGGCCGTGCTGCACTGAAGGGAGCGGCGCCGGGCACGGCCGGGCCGCCGGGCACGCCGGCCCGGAGCCGTGCCGGCAGGACTGTTCCTGGCGGCGCGGCGCGGCCATAGATGGCGCGCCGTGACCCCCACCCGCTTCTTCCTCGTCCGTCATGCGCTGGTGGAGCCTTCCGCCCGCACCTTCCTCTACGGTGCGATGGATGTCGCCCTGTGCGACCTGGCGCTGCGCGAGGAGGCCGCCTCCTATCGCTGGCTCGCCGCCCGCCTGCCCCACCCGGCGCGCTGGTTCGTCACCAACCTCTCGCGCACCCGCGCCACCGCCGCGGCGATCTTCGCCGCCGGCTACCCCGAGGCCGAGCTCGCCCCCGAGCCCGATTTCGCGGAGCAGCATCTGGGGCAATGGCAGGGCATCCCGCATGAGGCGCTGCCCGCGCTGCTCAGCCATCCGCCGCACCCCTTCTGGCCGCATGGCGGGGAGGAGCATCCGCCGGGGGGCGAATCCTTCCGCCAGGTGATGGCGCGCGTCGGCGCCGCGCTGGAACGCCTCAGCGAGCGGCTGGAAGGACAGGAGGTGGTGATCGTCGCCCATGGCGGCTCGATCCGCGCCGCCCTCGCCCATGCCATGGGGCTGTCGCCGGACCAGGCGCTGATCTTCTCCATCCGAAACCTCTCCCTGACCCGCCTGGAGCGGCACGGATCCGACTGGCGGGTGGCCGCGGTGAACGAGGAACCCTGGACCCCGCCGGCCCTCGACCTGGCGGGAGCAGAGCTGCTGCCCAGCACGCAGGCGTGAATCGCCTTTGTCTTGGACTTGCGCGATTCGTCGGCGTAGATTCCGGCGCATCAAAGGCTTGGGGGGTGAGCCTCATGCGCCGTCTTGTAATTTCCGCGCTGCTCCTGGCATTCGGCACCAGCCCGGCCTGGGCGCAGGCCGAGCAGCAGGCCACGGTGGACCGCGCCACCCTGGCGGTGCAGGAGGTGCTGAGCGCGCCGGAGCATGCCAATGACGCGATCGCCCTGCTGCGGCAGGCCCGCGCCGTGATGGTCTGCCCGCGCGTCTTCCGCGCCGGCTTCATCTTCGGCGGCCAGGGCGGCGACTGCGTGCTGGCCGCCCGCGACGGCGGCGGCTCCTGGTCCTCGCCGGCCTTCTACGGGCTCAACGCCGGCAGCGTCGGGTTCCAGATCGGCATCCAGGACGGCATGGTCATCATGATGATCCTGACCGACCAGGGGCTGAACGCGGTGCTCGACAGCCAGTTCAAGGTCGGCGCCACCGCCTCGGTCGCGGTCGCCCATATCGGCGCCGGCATCGACGGCGCGACCACCGCCGCGGTGGGGGCGGACATCGTCACCTTCGCGCGCAACCGCGGCCTGTTCGCCGGCATCTCGCTCGAGGGCACCATGCTGAGCGCCCGCAGCGACTGGAACCGCGCCTATTACGGGCGCGATGTCGGGCCGCGCCAGGTGGTGATCGGGATGGAGGCGCACAACCCAGGCAGCGATCCGCTGCGGGCGGCGCTGATGCGGTACGGCGCGCCGGAGGCGAGCGCCGCCGTCGCGCCGCTCGCCGCCGCGCCGCCGCCGGCCACGGCGCCGCGGGCAGGCACGCCGGCGCCCGCCGGGCGGATCCAGCAGGAGAGCCTGCAGGCACCGCCGCGGCGCTGACCGGCGAAAACTAGCGAGGAAGGCTGGGGGGCGGAGAGAACTCCGCCCCCCAGACCCCCCGCCTCCTTTTTTTGACTCCTGGGAAGCGTGGCGAGCTCCGTTCTCAGCCCGACAACGGCGTGGCGCCTGAGAGTGCGGGAGGAGCCCGCGCCAATAAGCCAAAAAAAGGAGGTGGGGGTGTGGGGGCGGAGTTCTCTCCGCCCCACTCCTTCTTCTTCCGATTCCAGTTCCGACGAAACCGCTTCGGGCCACTAGCCTTCGTTTTCAGTGGCCTGCTGATCCGCTCCGCCGGACACGGCCCCCCTGTCTCGCTTGCCCGAACGCCCCCCGCCCGCGCCGGCGACGCGGAACGGTGTTCCCCTCGCCACACCCCGCCCATTCCGTGCATGGCGCGGTAGGGCCGCATCGCGCTGCCGTGATACACGCACCCCTATGCCTCGCGCCGCCGCGCCGCGCAGCCGCCAGCCCGTCACCGCGCCGCCGCGGCGTCGCGCCGCGCCCTTGCGCGCGATGCCCGCCCCGCCGCCCATCCCGCGCCGTCCCGTCGCGTTGCGCCTGCTCAAATGGGGCCTGCTCGCCGCCATCTGGGGCGGCGTCGCGCTCGCCTTCGCGGTGCTCGTCTTCGCCTGGGACATGCCGCGCCCCGAAGCGGCGCTCGCCGCCACCCGCCGCCCCTCGCTCACCCTGCTCGCGAGCGACGGCCGCCTGATCGCCACCAGCGGCGACCTCTATGGCGAGACCGTCCGGCTCAGGGACCTGCCACTCCATGTCCCCGCCGCCTTCCTCGCCATCGAGGACCGCCGCTTCCGCGAGCATCCCGGCCTCGACCCGATCGGCCTCGCCCGCGCCCTCTACGCCAACTTCACCGCCGGCCGCGTCGTGCAGGGCGGCTCCACCCTGACCCAGCAGCTGGCGAAGAACCTGTTCCTCACCCCCGAGCGCAACCTCAGGCGCAAGGTGCAGGAAGCCCTCCTCGCCCTCTGGCTGGAGGCGCGCTTCAGCAAGGACGAGCTGCTCGAGATCTATCTCAACCGCGTCTATCTCGGCGCCGGCGCCTATGGGGTGGACGCCGCCGCGCGGCTCTATTTCGGCGTGCCCGCTTCGCGCCTCGGCCCCGGCCAGGCGGCGCTGCTCGCCGGCCTGCCCAAGGCGCCGTCGCGACTCAACCCGCGCGTCAACCCCTCCGCCGCCGTCGCCCGCGCCACCGAGGTGCTGGACGCCATGGCCGAGACCGGCGCGCTGCGCCCCGCCGAGGCGATGCGCGAGGCCGAGCGCCTCGCCATCCCCCGCCCGCCCTCGCGCGACGCCGGCTGGTTCGCCGACTGGGTGCAGGACAGCCTCGCGGGGCGCTTCCCCGGCAGCGCCGACCTAGTGCTGCGCACCAGCCTCGATTCCCGCCTGCAGGCCACCGTCGAAGCCCAGCTCGAGGCGCTGCTCGCCGGCCCCGGCGCACGCGCCGGCGTCACCCAGGGCGCCGTGGTGGCGCTCGACGCCAATACCGGCGCGGTGCGCGCCATGGCCGGCGGCCGCGACTACCGCGCGAGCCCGTTCAACCGCGCGACGCAGGCCCGCCGCCAGCCCGGCAGCGCCTTCAAGCCCTTCGTCTATCTCGCCGCGCTCGAGGCCGGCGCGCGGCCCGACGACATGGTCGCCGACACGCCGATCACCCTGGGCGGCTGGTCCCCCGGCAACGGAACCTGGCGCCCGCGCGGCGAGATCACGCTCGAGGACGCGCTCGCCTACAGCGTCAACACCGCAGCCATCCGCGTCCTCCAGCGCGCCGGCGGGCCGCGCAAGGCGGCCGAGGCGGCGCATCGCCTCGGCCTCGCCGGCAGCTTCCCGCGCGACGCCTCGGTCGCGCTCGGCACCGGCGAGGTCAGCCTGCTCGACCTTACCGCCGCCTACGCCGCCTTCGCCAATGGCGGCCGCCGCGTCACCCCCAACGCCGTCGCCGAGGCGCGCAGCGGCGGCCGCCCGATCGCCGCGCCCACGCCAAGCGCGCCGCAGGTCCTCACCACCCCCGAGGCCCAGGCGATGCGCCGCATGCTGGAAGCCGTGGTCTCCCGCGGCACCGGCCGCGCCGCCGCGCTCCCCGGCCGCGGCGTCGCCGGCAAGACCGGCACCACCCAGGACAACCGCGACGCCTGGTTCGTGGGCTTCAGCGGCACGCTCGTGCTAGGCGTATGGCTCGGCAACGACGACGCCACGCCGATGGACGGGGTCGCCGGCGGCGGCCTGCCCGCCCGGCTCTTTCATGACATCCTGGAGGGCGCCGCCGGCGGCCCTGCCACGGCAGCAAGGGGGTGACCGGGATGGCAGAGGATCGCGAGGCGCGCCACGCGCTGGTCCAGGCGGTGGCCCAGCCGGTGCAGCACCAGATGAACAACATGCTGGCCGTGGTGCAGGGCACCACCGACATCCTGCGCCGCACCCTGCCCGACCCGCAGGCCCAGGTCCGCATCCAGCGCATCGCCGAGGCCACCGAACGCCTCGCCTCGCTGCTCACCGCCTTCCTCGCCTTCACCCGGCGCCCGGTGCCCGACCGCGCGGAAGCGGACCCGGCCGCCCTGCTCCGCGCCCTGCTGCCGCTGCTCCAGCTCCAGCTCGGCGCCCGCACGCTGCGGCTGGAGATCGCGCCCGGCATCCTCAGGACCGAGCTCGACCGCGGCGCCCTGGAAGCGGCGCTGATCCTGCTCGCCCGCGACGCCGCCCAGCGCCTGCCCGCCGACGCGACCCTCGCCCTCGGCCTGGCGCCGCAGGACGGCCGCGCCACGCTCCGGGTCGTGGGGCTGCCGCCGGACCCGCCGGAAGCCGCCCTCACGCTGCTCGCGGCCACCTCCGCCACCCCGCCTCGCCTCGACGGCGCCGCGCTCAGCCTGGTGCTCTGAAGGCCCGGCTGCGGGACCGAGAGGGGCGCTGCCCCTCTCGGGCTCTCCCCGCTGGGGGGCAAGCGATGCCCCCCAGACCCCGCGGGGAGAGGTCCGGGACAGGGGGAGGGGCATGGTGCGCGGGTGGAGAGCGTGCGCGGGTTCTGCCCCTCCCCCTGTCCCGGACCTTTACTTCCAGGCAGGGTCCGGGGGGCGCCTGGCCCCCCGGCGGGGAGGTCCAGGAGGGGCAGCGCCCCTCCTGGCCCGCACTCGGGCCTCCAGAACGCGCCTTGCCGCGGCGGGGCGGGCCGGCCAGATGGGGGTGCGAAGCGACCGGAGGATGGTGATGGCCGAGGTACCCCGCCCTGTGATGCTGGTGATCCTCGACGGGTGGGGCTGGCGCGAGGAAGCGGCCGACAATGCCGTGCGGCTCGCCCGCACGCCGGCCTTCGACGGGCTGTGGGAGTCCTGCCCGCACGCCTTCCTGCGCACCTCGGGCGAGGATGTCGGCCTGCCGCCGGGGCAGATGGGCAATTCCGAGGTCGGGCACCTCAATATCGGCGCCGGGCGCGTGGTGCTGCAGGACCTGCCGCGCATCGGCAAGGCCTGCGAGGACGGCTCGCTCGCCACGCTGCCCGCGCTCGCCGACCTCATCGCGGCGCTGAAGGCGAGCGGCGGGACCTGCCACCTGATGGGGCTGCTGTCGCCCGGCGGCGTGCACAGCCATCAGGATCATGCGGTGGCGCTGGCCAAGGCGCTGACGGATGCGGGCGTGAAGGTCGCGCTGCACGCCTTCACCGACGGCCGCGACACGCCGCCGCGCGCGGCGCCGGACTATCTGCGGAAGTTCCTGGCGGACACTGCGGGCTTGCCCGGCTTCCGGGTGGCGACGGTGATCGGCCGCTACTTCGCGATGGATCGCGACAAGCGCTGGGACCGCGTGCGGAAGGCCTATGACGCGATGATCGCGGGAGAGGGCGAGCACGCGGCCGATGCCGTCGCGGCGGTCACGGCCGCGCATGCGAAGGACGTCACCGACGAGTTCGTCCCCGCCACGGTGATCGGCGATTATGCCGGCATGCGCGACGGCGACGGCGTGCTCTGCTTCAACTTCCGCGCCGACCGCGTGCGCCAGATCCTCGGCGCGCTGCTCGACCCGGGCTTCGACGGCTTCGCGCGCCAGCGCGCGCCGCGTTTCGCCGCCGCCCTCGGCATGACGGAATACTCCGACGTGCTGAACCGCTTCCTCGCCACGCTGTTCCCGCCGCAATCCATGGCGGACATCCTCGGCGCCGTCGTCTCCCAGGCGGGCCGCACGCAGCTCCGCACGGCGGAGACCGAGAAGTACCCGCACGTCACCTACTTCCTGAACGGCGGCGAGGAGACGCCCTATCCGGGCGAGGACCGCAGCATGGTGCCCTCGCCCAAGGTCGCGACCTACGACCTCCAGCCCGAGATGTCGGCGCCCGAGCTCACCGAGAAGGCGGTCGCGGCGATCGGCGGCGGCCAGTACGATCTCATCGTGCTGAACTTCGCGAATCCGGACATGGTCGGCCACACCGGCAGCCTCCCCGCCGCGATCAAGGCCTGCGAGACCGTGGATGCCGGCCTCGGCCGCATCGCCGAGGCGATCCGCAAGGCGGGCGGCGCGCTGCTGGTCACCGCCGACCACGGCAATGCGGAGCTGATGAAGGACCCCGCGACCGGCGGCCCGCACACCGCCCACACCACCAACCCGGTGCCCGTGCTGCTGCTGGGCGGCCCCAAGGACGCCAAGCTGGCCGACGGCCGCCTGGCCGACATCGCCCCGACCCTGCTCGCCCTGATCGGCCTGCCCCAGCCGGCGGCGATGACCGGGCGCAACCTGGTCCAGGGAGCGCGTGCGGCCGCGGCGTGAGATGGCGAGTAGGGAGTGGGGGCGGGGAGAACTCCGCCCCCACACCCTTGGCGCTGGCTCCTCCCGCACTCTCAGGCGCCATGCCGTTGTCGGGCTGAGAACGGAGCTCTCCACGCTTCCCATGAGTCAAAAAAAGGAGGTGGGGGGTCTGGGGGGCGGAGTTCACTCCGCCCCCCAGCCTTCTTCCTGGCCACGGGGCCCCCTCCTTCCGACCCTGGCCCTGCTCGCGCTCGCGGTGACCGCGGCTGCCCAGCCGACGCGCCAGGTGGTGCAGGACGCGCAGCGTGCGGCGGAGGAGCGGCGCGCGACGGCGGAGGAGGCGGCGCGGCGCGTCGCCGAGGCGGCGGCCGAGGAGCGGCGCCTGGCCGAGCAGCGGGTCGCGGCGGCGCGCCGGGTGCAGGCGGCCGAGACCGCGCTCGATGCCGCGATGGAGCGGCTGCGCCAGGCCGATGCCGCCGGCGAGGCGGCGCAGCGCGAGGCGGCACGGCGTGCCGCGGTGATCGCCCCCATGCTGCCGGCGATGCGCCGGCTCGCCTTGTGGCCGGCCGAGACGCTGCTCGCCGTGCCGGTGGCGCCGGAGGAGGCGCTGCGGGGTGCCCTGGTGCTGCAGGGCCTGGCGCGGCGGCTGCGCGAGGAGGCCGAGGCCTATCGCGAGGCGCGGCGGGAGGCCCGGCGGCAGGCTGTGGCGGTGACCGAGCAGGCCTCTCACGTCGCCGCGGCGCGCGCCGACGCGCAGGACGCCGCGGCGGCGCTCGAGGCCGAGCTCGCCGCCGCCCGGACCCGCCATGCCGCCGCCCGCGCCGCGGGCCAGGAGGCCGAGCGGCGCGCGCAGGAAGCCCTCGCCCGGGCGAGCGATCTCCAGGAGGTGCTCGCCCGGATCGAGCGCCAGCGCGCCCGCGAGGAGGCGGAAGCGGCCGCCCGCGAGCGCGCCGAGCAGCGCCGCCGCGCCGCCGAGGCGCGCGCGGCGCCGGAGGCCACCGCCGCCCGGCCGCCCGATCCGCCGCCCGCCCGCGCCGGCCGCGCCATGCCGGTCGCCGGCCGGATCGTCCGCGATTTCGGCGATGCCGGGGAGGGCGGCCCCGCCCGCGGCGTCACCCTGAGCGCCGCCGCCGGCGCCCGGGTGGTCAGCCCCTGCGCCGGCCGCGTCGCGTTCAGCGGTCCTTTCCGAAGTTATGGCTTGCTGCTCATTGTGGATTGCGGCGAAGGTCACCATGTCGTGATGGCCGGGCTGGACCGGCTGGATGCCGCCATGGGCACCAGGGTGCTCGCCGGTGAGCCGGTGGGCGTGCTGGGGGAGGGCGCCTCCGGCCGGGCCAGCTTCTACTTGGAACTGCGCCGCAATGGTGCGACCGTGGATCCAAGGCCCTGGCTGGCGGCGCGCGGATAGCGGCCGCCCTACCGGTTAGGGTAGAGTAGCTCTTTCCGGGCGATCCTCGCCCAAGACTCGAAGACAGGGGTAAGCGCATGGGGCGCAGGACCAGGGCAGTCGCAGCAATCGGCGCGGCCTTTGCCGCCGGCGTGGTGGTGGGACCCTTGGTCGCCGCCTGGGCGCAGGACGGGAGCCGTGCCGAGACATACCGGCTGCTCAACCTGTTCGGCGACGTCTTCGAGCGCGTCCGCGCGGAATATGTGGAACCGGTCAATGATCGCGACGTGATCGAGAACGCGATCAACGGCATGCTGACCGGGCTCGACCCGCACTCCTCCTACATGAACCCGCGCATGTACCGCGACATGCAGGTGCAGACCCGCGGCGAGTTCGGCGGCCTCGGCATCGAGGTCACCCAGGAGAACGGCTACATCAAGGTCATCTCGCCGATCGACGAGACGCCCGCCGCCCGTGCCGGGGTGCGCCCCGGCGACCTCATCACCCATCTCAACGGCCAGTCCGTGCAGGGCCTCACCCTGCAGGAGGCGGTCGAGCAGATGCGCGGCGAGCGCGGCAGCACCATCCGCATCTCCATCCGCCGCGAGGGCACCGAACGCCCGATCGAGCTCTCCATCACCCGCGACGTGATCCGCCCGCAGGTCGTGCGCTTCCGCCTCGAGGGCAACGATGTCGGTTACATCCGCCTGACCTCCTTCAACGAGCAGACCGAGCAGGGGCTGCGGCGTGCGCTCAACAGCCTGCGCCAGCAGGCCGGCGGCAACCTGCGCGGCATCATCCTCGACCTGCGCAACAACCCTGGCGGGTTGCTCGACCAGGCGGTGCAGGTGTCGGACGATTTCCTCGACCAGGGCGAGATCGTCTCCACCCGTGCCCGCCGGCAGGAGGACGCGCAGCGCTGGAACGCGCGGCCGGGCGACATCGCGCAAGGCCTGCCCATGGTGGTGCTGATCAATGGCGGCAGCGCCAGCGCCTCCGAGATCGTCGCCGGCGCGCTGCAGGACCATCGCCGCGCCGTCCTCCTCGGCACCAAGTCCTTCGGCAAGGGCAGCGTGCAGACGGTGATGCCGATCCCCGGCCAGGGCGCCATCCGGCTCACCACCGCCCGCTACTTCACGCCCTCCGGCCGCTCCATCCAGGCGACCGGGATCGAGCCCGACATCGAGGTGCTGGCGAGCCGCGAGGAGCAGCGCGTGGCCGGCGCCCAGCGCGACCGCGAGGCCGATCTGCGCCGGGCGCTGCGCAACGAGGCGCAGCAGCAGGCGGCGCCGGCCCTGCCGCCGCTCAACCTGCCCTCCGCGGTCACCGACCGCGTCGTGCGCCAGCCGCCCGAAGGCGCCCCGGCCTTCGACCCGACCAAGCCCGAGACCGATTTCCAGCTTCAGCAGGGCCTGGTGCTGCTGCGCGGCATGGTCACCGCCTCGGCGCCGCCGCAACGGCGCGCCGCGCGCTAAGCTCCGGCGGCACGCATGGCGCGCCCCGGCGTGCCGCCCTGGATGACCGGCCCCGGCTGGCGCGCCCTCGGCGTGTTCTGGCTGGTGGTGGGGCTGGCCTTCGCGATCGGGACCGGTTGGCTCGCGCATCTCGGACCGCCGGAAGCGCCGCCGCCCCTGGCCGCCGCGCTGTCCGAGCCCCCCGCCGCCGCGACGGGGCCTGAACCGCCGCGCGCGGCCGAAGCGCCGCCGCAGGCGGCCTCCGCGCGGCCGGAGCCGGCGGAGGCCCCCGCCACCCCGCCGCGCCCGGCCGAGTCCGCCGGCCCCGCGGCGGCGCGCCCGGCCGAACCCACCGCCGCCCTCCCCGTCCCAGCCCCCGCCGGACCCGGCGCGGTGCCGGGCACGCCGGAACCCGGCACCGCACCCTCCGGCCCAGGCGCCGCCGATCCGGCGCTGCCCCCCAGGGCCACCCCCGGACCCACCCCCGACCGGGCCGAGGCGCCGCCGGCGCCCGAACCGCCCCCGCTCGGCGCCGAGCGCGCCCGCAGCGCCGAGCCCGACCGCGCCATCCCGCCGCCCGACCCCGCCCTGCTCGAGCCCTCCCGTCACGGCGCCCTGCCGCGGGTCGGCGCCGATGGCCGCACCCCGATCCGCGCCTATGGCCGCCCCTTCGACCGCGGCGACACCCGCCCGCGCGTCGCCGTGGTGGTCGCCGATATCGGCCTCGGCGCCGCGCTCACCGAGGAGGCGGTGCGCCGCCTGCCGCCCGCGATCGGGCTCGCCCTCTCCCCCTACGCCCCACGGCTCCAGGCGGTGGCCGAGCGTGCCCGGGAGCGCGGCATGGAAACCCTCGTCTCCATCCCGATGGAGCCGACGGGCTACCCGCTGAACGACCCCGGCGACCGCGCCCTGCTGACCGGGCGCCCGGCGGCGGAGAACCTCGACAACCTCGATTGGGCGCTCGGCCGCTTCGCCGGCTATGTCGGCGCCATCGGCGCGCTCGGCGGCATGCGCGGGGAGCGCGCGGCGGCGATGCCCGAGCTGTTCGCCGCGGTGCAGGACGTGCTGCGCGGCCGCGGCCTGCTCTATGTGGACCCGCGGCCCGGCGCGCCGCCGCCGCCGCGCGCCTGGGGCCGCAGCGTCGACCTGGTGCTCGACGAGCCGCCGACCCGCGGCGAGATCGACCGCCGCCTCGCCCAGCTCGAGCAGGCGGCGCGCGAGCGCGGCTCGGCGCTCGGCCTCGCCGGCGGCGCCACCCCGGTGGTGATCGAGCGGCTGGCCGCCTGGGCCTCCGGGCTCGACCGCCGCGGCCTGGCGCTGGCGCCGGTCAGCGCGCTGATCCGCCGCCCCGACATCGCCACCGCAGCGGGCGAGCCCGGCCCGCGGACGCGGTAAGCGCGGGCGACGCCGTGGCGACCCTGCACGTCATCTGCGGCAAGGCGGGGGCGGGCAAGACGACGCTCGCCCGCAGCCTCGCGCAAAGCCTGCCCGCCGTGATGTTCGGCGAGGACGAGTGGATCGACACGCTCGGGCTGGGGGCGGACTCCCCCGCGGAATTCAGCATGGCGCGCTTCGGCCAGGCGATCGCGAAGTGCCGCGCGGTGATCGGGCCGCTCGCCGGGCAGATCCTGCGCCTCGGCGTCTCCGTGGTGTTCGACTTCGCCGGCAACACGGTGAAGAGCCGGCAATGGGCGCGCGACGTCGCCGAGACCGCCGGCGCCGACCTCCTGCTGCACGTCATCGCGGCGACCGACGCCGAATGCCTCGCCGCCATCCACCGGCGCAACGCGGAGAAGCCGCCCGGCCTCTACTGGGGCGATGTCAGCGACGAGATCTTCCACGCGGTGACCGCCTATTTCGTGCCGCCACGGCCGGAGGAAGGGTTCCGCATCCGGCTGCACAACCGCGCTTGAAGAAGACTGGGGGGCGGAGATGAACTCCGCCCCCCAGACCCCCCACCTCCTTTTTTTGCGACTTGGCACTGGCTGGCCGCGCTGTACGGGGCGACACGCCGTTGTCTGGTGGAGAAGGGGGCACTATGCGGGGGGGCATGAGCGACCTGCCCTATCGCGACAATGTCGGCGCCGTGCTGTTCAACGCCGAAGGGCGCGTGCTGGTGGCGCGGCGCGCCGACCTGCCGAACGCCGAGGGCGCCGCCGGCGGCTGGCAGCTGCCGCAGGGCGGCATGGATCCGGGCGAGGACCCGCGCATCGCGGTGCTCCGCGAGCTCGCGGAGGAGATCGGCACCGCCAAGGCCGAGATCCTCGCCGAACACCCCGAATGGTTCCTCTACGACCTGCCGGCCGCGCTGGTCGGCAAGGCGCTGGGCGGGCGCTTCCGCGGCCAGCGCCAAAAATGGTTCGCCCTGCGCTTCACCGGCGTGGACGCGGATATCCGCCTCGACCTCGACCCGCACCCCGAGTTCGACGCCTGGCGGTGGGTCGAGCTCGCCGAGCTCCCTGGCCTCGCGGTCGCCTTCAAGCGCCCGATCTACGAGGCGCTCGCGCGGGATTTCGCGCGCTTTGCGACGCCGGCTGGGGCGTAGCCGCGTTAGGATCGGCGCCATGCGCAGGCCCGACCCGGAACCTCCCCCCGACCAGCTGCGCCTCGATCCGCTGCAATGTCCCTATTGCGGGGAGACCACCATGCCGAACCTGCTGGCGGATGGCAGCTACATCTGCTCCTGCCCCGCGGAGCGCGGCCTGCCCCTCGGCGATGGCCAGCGCGGCATGGTGATGCCCCCGCCGGCCGACGACACCAGCTTCGTCGCCCCGCGCCACCTGCCGCCGGACCGCCTCCCGGGCGACCGCGGCCAGTTCGGCCGCGACGTCCAGACCGAGGATTTCTGGCCGCTCCGTGCGCCGCCCGGCGAGCGAAAGTGAGCTGGTGCCTCCCGCACTCTCAGGAGCCACGCCGTTGTCGGGCCGAAAACGGCGCTCTCCACGCTTCCCCGTAATCAAAAAAAGGAGGCGGGGGGTCTGGGGGGCGGAGTTCTCTCCGCCCCCCAGCTCTTTCTTCACTCCGCCGCCGCAGCAGCAGCGAAAGGCGGCGACAGCCACAGCGCTTCCTTGATCTTGCGCGCGACGAAATCCGTGTGTGCGGCGACTTCCGTCTCGCTCGGCGCGATCAGGCGCGGCGTGCGTGGCCGTGCGGTTTCCGCCACCACCAGTGTCTCGGCCGCCGCGATGCCGGCCACCAGCCCGAGCCCAGGCTGTCGCCCGCCCATCAGCTCGAGATAGACCTCGGCGAGCAGGCGCACGTCGAGCAGCGCGTTGTGGCTGGTGCGCATGGAGTTGTCGATGCCGAAGCGCCGGCACAGCGCATCGAGGCTGTTGGGCAGCCCGGGGAAGCGCTTCTTGGCAAGCTCCAGCGTGTCGATCATGCGGCCGCGCGCGAGCGCGGGGCGGCCGCAGCGCATCAGCTCGGCGTCGAGGAAGGCGAAGTCGAAGCCTGCGTTGTGCGCGATGATCGGTGCCTCGCCGAGGAAGTCCTCGAGCTCGGCGAGGATCTCGGGGAAGCGCGGCTTGCCTTCCAGCATCGCGCGGGTGAAGCCGTGGATGCGCGTCGCCTCGGGCGGGATGTCGCGCTCGGGGTCGATCAGCCGGTGCAGGAAGCGCCCGGTCGGGATCAGGTTGACGAGCTCGATCGCCGCCACCTCGATCACCCGGTCGCCGTTCATCGGCTCGAGTCCGGTGGTCTCGGTGTCGAGCAGGATCTGGCGCATCACTCCCCCCTGAGCTCGCGCACCAGCTGCCTTATCGCACGCTGCGCGTGATGGCGCGACAAGCCCGTCGGCACCACGACATCCGCGCGCCGGCGCTTCTCGCGGTCGGGGATCTGGCGCGCGAGGATGGTCGCGAAGCGCTCCTCGGTCATGCCGCGCCGGCGCAGCACGCGGGCGCGCTGCACCGCGGCCGGGGCGCTCACCACCGCGACCTTGTGCACCCGGCCTTCCGCCCGCGTCTCGTAGAGCAGCGGGATGTCGAGCACGACGAGCCGTTGTCCGTGGCGCCGCGCCGCCGCCAGGAAGCGCCGCTCCTCGTCGCGCACCAGCGGATGCACGATGCGCTCGAGCCGCGCGAAGGCCGCGGGATCGGCGAACACCACGCGCCGCAGCGCTTCGCGCTGCACCGCGCCCTCCGTCACCGTGCCGGGAAATGCCGCGGCGATCGGCGCCACCGCGCGGCCGCCCTTGGCCTGCAGCCGGTGCACCGCGTCGTCGGCGTCGAACACCGGCACGCGCAGGCGGCGAAGGGTGGCGGCCGCGGTGGATTTCCCCATGCCGATGCCGCCGGTGAGGCCCAGCACCTTCATCCGGCGCTGCGCGGGATGTCGGCGGCGACGAAATCGCGCAGTGCCGCGTCCACGCGCGTCGACACGCCGAACCAGGCCTCGAAGCCCGGCCGCGCCTGGTGCAGCAGCATCCCCAGCCCGTCCACCGCCGTGAGGCCGCGCGCCCGCGCCGCCGCGAACAGCCGCGTCTCCAGCGGCACATAGACGATGTCGGCCACCACCGCGCCGGCGGGCAGCGGCGCCACATCCAGCACCAGCTCCGGCTGCCCCTGCATCCCGAGCGAAGTAGCGTTCACCAGCAGCGCGCAGCCCTCGAGCGGCGGCGTCGCCGCCACCTCCACCGGCCCGCCCAGCGTGCGCGCCAGCGCCTCCGCCCGGGCCCCGCTGCGGTTCACCAGCACGAGCCGCGGGCACCCCGCATCCAGCAGCGCCGCGGCGATCGCCCGCGCCCCGCCGCCCGCGCCAAGCAACACCGCCGTACCCGCCTCCGCACGCCAGCCCGGCACCGCCTCCCGCAGGCTCTCGAGGAACCCGAAGCCGTCGGTGTTCGACCCCTCGATCCGCCCGTCGCGAAACACCAGCGTGTTCACCGCCCCCGCGCGCTCCGCGGTGCGATCCACCACATCGCACACCGCAAACGCCGCCTCCTTGTGCGGGATGGTGACATTCGCGCCGCGGAACCCCGCATCGGCCAGGCCCCGCACGACAGTGGCAAACCGCTCCGGCCGCACCGGCAAGGGCACATAGGCGCCATCCACGCCCAGCCGCTCGAGCCAATAGCCGTGCAGCCGCGGCGAGCGCGAATGCGCCACCGGCCAGCCCAGCACGCCGGCAAGCCGCGCCTTCCCCGTGAGAATCGGCATGCCACGCAAGAAGCCCCGACGCGGATGCGGGGTCAATAGAGGCCCGGCTTCGGGCCAGGAGGGGCTCTGCCCCTCCTGGACCTCCCCGCCGGGGGGCAAGCAATGCCCCCCGGACCCCGCGGGCAAGGGTACAGGTCCGGGGAAGGGGGAGGGGCATCATGGGTGCGCCGGTTGAACCCGTGCGCGGCGCCCCTCCCCCTTCCCCGGACCTCTCATCGCGGGGTCTGGGGGGCACGGCTGCCCCCCAGCGGGGGAGAGCCCGAGAGGGGGCAGAGCCCCCTCTCGGTCCCGCAGCCAGGCCTTCTATGCGACCGGTTCTTCCGCGCCGAGGAAGGCCTGGCTGCGCACCAGGCGGGCGTAGAGGCCGTTGGCGGCCATCAGCTGCTGGTGCGTGCCTTGCTCCACGGCGCGGCCGGCATCCATCACCACGATGCGGTCGGCGTCGCGCACGGTGGCGAGGCGGTGGGCGATCACCAGCGTGGTGCGCCCGGCGCGGAGCGTCGCCAGCGCCTGCTGGACGAGGGCTTCGTTCTCGGCGTCGAGCGCGCTGGTGGCTTCGTCGAGCAGCAGGATGCGCGGGTCGCGCAGCAGCGCGCGGGCCAGCGCCACGCGCTGGCGCTGCCCGCCGGAGAGCCGCGACCCGGCGGGGCCGAGCGGCGTCGCGTAGCCTTGCGGCAGGGCGGCGATGAAGTCGTGCGCCTGTGCCGCGCGGGCGGCGGCCTCGACCTGTTCCGCCGTCGCGCCCGGCCGGCCGCAGGCGATGTTCTGCAGCGCCGTGTCGTCGAACAGCACCGCGTCCTGGCCGACATAGGCGATGGCGTCGCGCAGCGAGCTCATGGGCACCCGGCGAACATCCGCGCCGTCCACCACCACGCGCCCCTCGGTGACGTCGTAGAGCCGCGGCACCAGCGCGAGCGCGGTGGACTTGCCGGCGCCGGACGGGCCGACCAGCGCGACGGTCTCGCCCGGCTCGGCGGCGAAGCTCAACCCGCGCAGCGCGGCATCGCGCGCGCCGTCGGACTCCACCGCGTCGTAGCGGAATCCGACCTCCTCGAAGGCGACGCGGCCGCGCCCGGCGGGCAGCGGCACCGCGTCCGGCGCGTCCACGATGCGCGGCCGCATGTCCATCACGCCGAACACCCGGGTGAGTCCCGCCAGCCCTTCCTGCAGCGCTGCGTTGAGCGAGCCCAGAGCGCGCACCGGCCGCGCCGCGATCAGCAGCGCCGCGACGAAGCCGGTGAACTCGCCGACCGTGCCGATGCCGGTCGCCACCCGCCAGCCGACGAAGGCGAGCACCGCCGCCACCGCGACGCCGCCCAGCGCCTCCAGCATCGGGTCGAGGCTCGCGCGGGTGCGCGCGATGTGCAGCAGCGAGTCGCGCAGCCGCGCGAAGCCCGCGGCGGCGCGCGCCTCTTCCTGCGCTTCCAGCCGGTAGGCGCGCACCACCCGCGCGGCGCCGAAGCTTTCGGTGAGCTGCGCCGCGGCCTCGCCCACGCGTTCCTGCATGCCGCCGGAGGCGCGGCGGATGCGCTTGCCGAGCTTCAGGATCGGCAGCACCGCGATCGGATACAGCGCCGCGGCGATCAGCGACATCTGCCAGTCCAGCCACACCATGGAGGCGACCAGCCCGATCACCGTCAGCACGTCGGCCACCGCGTTGACCGACTTGGTCAGCGCCTCGCGGATCAGCGCGGCGTCGGTGGTGAAGCGTGCGGCGTGGCGGGCCGGCGCCTCGCGCGCCACCACGGCGAGGTCGGCGCGCGTCAGCGCGGCGAAGAGGTCGCGCTGCAGCGCCTCGATCACCCGCAGCACCACCGATTGGATGGCGACCGCCTGGCCGTATTGCGCCAGCGCCTTGAGCAGGGTGAGCAGGACGATCGCCGGCGGGATCAGCCAGACGATGCGGTGGTCGCCGGCGGCGAAGAGGTCGAAGGCCTGCTGGATGACGATCGGGTAGAGCGCGGTCAGCCCCGCCAGGGCGGCGGTGCAGAGCACGGCGAGCGCGATGCCGGCGCGGTGGTGCCGGACATAGTGCTGCCACAGCCGGGCGAGCAGGGTGCGGGTGGAGGCGTCGAGGGCGGCGGCCATGGGCGCGGGGCGTATCAGCAAGAGTTGGCCGAGGGAACACCCCCCACCCGGGTCGTGCGCTCGCTGGGCGCCGCCCGGCCGGCGCTCGCGCTCGTCGTCAGCCCGGGATGCGCGGCTCGGTCCCATCGGGGGCGAGCAGGGCGCCCTCATGGCCGAGCCATTCGCGCCCGGCCTGACGCCGGGTGGCGACGCCGACCAGGATGATCGTGCAGAGGCCGAAAAGAGAAAGCGCCATCGAAGTATCTCCGAGGTGTTGTCTTTGATGAGGGGCCCGGCAAGGCCGGCGGGCGATTCACGAGGCGGCCGCGCCGGGCGTCGCCGATGCGGCGCGGTTGCCAGGCGGCTCGGCCACCGCGGCCGACGCCCGGCGCGCGGGGCTAGCCGCACCTGTCCGGAAGCGCGGCCGGGCTCATTGCCCGATCGGCAGCCGGCTGGGATCGACCCGTCCCTCCTGGAGGAACCGGTTGTGGGCGAATGCGACCCTCGCCGCGACGAGCGCCAAAGCCGCCAGTAAGCCAGCTGTAAGAACCATGGAGAGACCTCCTACAAGGTCCTCCCTAAACTTGGATTTAACTTAGGTGCTGCGGTGCACAATTCCAGTCACGGCCTGTTTCCGGCGGTAACGCCGCCCGGGAGACAGAATTGCCACTGCCCCAACCCCGATCATGCCGGTTGGCGACTGGAGAGGGTCGGCCGGGCACCAAGGGCCATGCTGCGCCGCAGCACGGCGAAAGACGGAGTCCGGCCGCGCCAGGGGCTTGCGCCGGCGCCCCAGGCATGGTAGTTCTCTCTTTGTTCCGGTAAGCCGGCGGCGGGGCGGATCCCCCTTAGTCACTCGCACTATCACTCGCACTATCACCCCCACTACCCGTGGCCCCGCCGCCGCGCCCCGCCAGAAGCACCCTCAGCCACGCCCGGCAGGCCTCGGCATCCGGCATGGCCCCCTGCTCCAGCCACCAGCCGCGCACCTGGTCCAGCAACGCGCCGACCTCGGGCCCGGGCAGCACCCCCATGGCGAGGACATCGCGTCCCTGCAAAGGGAATTCCGGCCCCGGCGCGGTGCCGACCGTGGCGATCAGCGCATCCCAGCCCGGCCCGCCGCGCTCCGCCTCGGCCACCAGCAGCGGCTCGGCCGGGTTCACCCCGCGCCCGCGCAAGCGCACCAGCGCCCGCCAGCGGTTGAGAACGCGATCGCGATCGGGACGGCGCAGCGCGTCAGGCCCCGGCGCCTCGGCGATGTCCCGCAGCGCGGAAAGCCGCCGGGCCTCATCGGCCGAGAAGCGCAGCCGCTGCGCCAGCGCCCCGGCCTCCGCGTCCGCCGGCAGCAGCACCGCCAGGCGGCTCAACGCGTCCGGCGCCGTCCCCGGCGCCGAGTCGCCGGGCGGCGGCCAGTGCCGGCGCAGCGCCGGCGCCAGCCGCTCGACATCGCGCACCTCCCCCAGCACCGCGCCCAGCACGCCGAGCTCCCGCATCAGCCGCAGCGCCGGCAACGGATCGGGCAGCGCCAGCAGCCGCTTCAGCTCCATCCACACCCGCTCGGCCGAGAGCCGCCCAAGCCCCGGCACCGCCGCGCGGATCGCCGCCGCCGCCGCCGCGTCCGGCGCGCCGCGGCCGAACCGCGCCTGGAAGCGGAAGAAGCGCAGCGCCCGCAGATAATCCTCGCCGAGCCGCGTCGCCGGCTCGCCCACGAACCGCACCACGCCGCGCGCCAGATCCGCGCGGCCGCCGAAGTAATCCCACAGCCGCCCATCCCCCGCGAGCGACATGGCATTGATGGTGAAGTCCCGCCGCGCCGCGTCCTCCCGCCAATCCGTGGTCCACGCCACCTCGGCATGACGCCCGTCGGTGCGCACATCCCGCCTGAGCGCGGTCACCTCCACCCTCTGCCGGCCGAGCACCGCGGTCACCGTGCCGTGCTCGAGCCCGGTCTCGAACACCTTGAGCCCCGCCGCGCGCAGCCGCGCCGCGATCGCCTCCGGCGGCAGCGGCGCCGCCACGTCCACGTCGTTCACCACGAGCCCCGCCAGCGCATCGCGCACACAGCCGCCCACCGCGCGCGCGCCCGGCAGCGCGGCCAGCACTGCCGCCGGCGCCGGCTCGGTCAGGAAGGCCGGCGGCGCGATGCGCGCCGTCTCGGGATCGCTCGTCATGCGGCGTCCTAGAGCGGTTTCGCCGGGAGAAGAAGAAGAGTGGGGGCGGAGGTCACGTCGCGGCAGTGCCGCGACCCCCCACACCCCCACCTCCTTTTTTTGACTTCTGGCACCTGCGGCTCCCGCACTCTCAGGTGCCGCAGCGTTGTCGGGCTGAAAACGGAGCTATCCACGCTTCCCCGTAGCCAAAAAAAGGAGGTGGGGGGTCTGGGGGGCGGAGTTCATCTCCGCCCCCCAGCCTTTTTCCGAACGCGTGCACCGCGGATGAAACCGCTCTACCGCCGCTCCGGATGGGCCGGAACGATGCGCCCGTCCTCCAGCCGCGGCGGCACATAGGTGGCGCCGCGTTCCATGCTGCGCGACAGCCCGTAGAGCAGCCCGCCCGCCACCATCAGCACCACGCCTATCGCCGCCAGCACCAGCACGACATCGGAAGGCTCGTCGCGCGGATTGAGGCGCCGCCACAACGCGTAGGCGGCGAAGGGTGCGAGAAACAACAGGATCTCGATCAGATAGGGCACGGCACCCCGGCGGCCGATGGGCTCCTAATCTCGCAGCGCGCGGGCCAGATTGACCAGCATCGCCGCGGTCGCGCCCCAGATGTAATGCCGCTCGTGCGGCCACACCCAGAATTCGCGCAGCCGCCCGCGATGCTCCCGCCGCTGCCGCTGCGGCGCGCGCGGATCGAGCAGCACCGAGAGCGGCAGCTCGAACGCCTCCGCCACCTCCGCCGCATCCGGCATCAGCTCCACGGGCGGCCGCAGCAACGCCACCACCGGCGTCACGCAATACCCGGTCCCGGTCTCGTGCCGCGGCAGCCGCCCGACGACCTCGGGCAGGCGCGGATCCAGCCCGACCTCCTCCGCCGCCTCGCGCAGCGCCGCCTGCTCCGGCGTCTCGCCCGCCTCCACCCGCCCACCGGGAAACGCCACCTGCCCCGCATGCGAGGACAACCCCGACGAACGCAAGGTCAGCAACACCGTCGGCGCGTCATGCAGCACGATCGGCACCAGCACCGCAGCGTCGATCAACACCCCGCCGCCCCGCGCCGCCCGCTCCGCCTCCTCGGCCGCCGTCACCGGCACGGCAAACCGCCCGACATCGGCAAGCCGCGCACCCAGGTCACGAGCGCTGAGCGGCAGCGTGGTGCTCATGGGCCCGGCTGCGGGCCAGGAGGGGCGCTGCCCCTCCTGGACCTCCCCGCCGGGGGGCAAGCGATGCCCCCCGGACCCCGCGGGCAAGGGTACAGGTCCGGGGAATGGGGAGGGGCGCAGGGCGACGCGCTGACCCAGCGCGCCGTTTGTGCCCCTCCCCATTCCCCGGACCTCTCCTCGCGGGGTCTGGGGGGCACGGCTGCCCCCCAGCGGGGAGAGCCCGAGAGGGGCAGAGCCCCTCTCGGTCCCGCACTCAGGGTCCCAGGAACACCCCGCCTCACTCGGCGGCCGTGTCCAGGGCGGGGGCTTCGTCGATCGGGAAGAAGACGCCTTCGCTCCACACGCCCATCACCTCGCGGCCGCGGCAGGTTTCGGTCTGGGCGAGGGCGACCATCTCGTAGAACACCGCGCGGCTGATGCGGGCCTCGAGTCCGGCGCGGACGGTGATGTAGGGGCGTGGTTCGCGGGTGCGCGGGTCGATCTGGATGCGGATGGGGTGGTCCGCGTCGGCGGTCACCATCTCGTCGAGGTTGGTGCGGAAGGTGAGGCACTGGCGGCCGTCGCAGATGCGCCAGAACATCTCCACCGCCATGAAGGGCGCGTCTTCCACTTCGATGCGCCCGCGCTCCACCGGCGTCTCCAGCCAGTAGGCGCCGTCCGCGTCGCGTCTGAGCACGGTGGCGAACAGGCACACCAGCTCCTTCCGGCCGATCGGGCTGCCCTTGTAGTACCAGGTGCCGTCGCGGCCGATGCGAATCGAGAAATCGCCGCAGTCGCGTTTGCTGCGGGGGGACGTGCCGGGAAGCGACTTCAGCGCCGCCGCCGCACGCGATGCTTTCTCCGTGCCGACGAGAGTCATAGGCTCCCTGCTGCTGCCCTTGCAGTCCGTGGGACCGGGGCGAGCTACTTCCCCGAGGAGGAAGGTCGGCGCCCGCCGCGACCGCCTCGGCAATATAAGGAGCCCCGGTGGCATGATTGAAGTGGCCGAAGTGCAGGATCCCGCTTCGCTTGTGCAAGAAGTGGAAGCCCTGGGGGCCCGCCTCGCCCGGGTGCGGGAGGCGGTGGGCCGGGTGATCTTCGGCCAGGAGCAGGTGGTGGAGCGCACCCTGATCACCCTGCTGTCCGGCGGCCATGTGCTGCTGGTGGGGGTGCCGGGCCTCGGCAAGACCAAGCTGGTGGAAACCCTCGGCGTGGTGCTCGGGCTCGATGCCAAGCGGGTCCAGTTCACCCCCGACCTGATGCCGGCCGACATATTGGGCTCCGAGGTGCTGGAGGAGGACCGCGAGGGGCGGCGCAGCTTCCGCTTCATCCGCGGCCCGGTGTTCTGCCAGCTCCTGATGGCGGACGAGATCAACCGTGCCTCGCCGCGCACCCAGTCCGCCCTCCTGCAGGCCATGCAGGAGCACCGGGTGGCGGTGGGCGGCGAGATCCACCCGCTGCCGCTGCCCTTTCACGTGCTCGCGACCCAGAACCCGATCGAGCAGGAGGGCACCTATCCGCTTCCCGAGGCCCAGCTCGACCGTTTCCTGCTCGAGGTCGAGGTCTCCTACCCCGACGAGGCGGCGGAGCGGACCATGCTGCTCGCCACCACCGGCGCGCGGGATACCCGGCCGGTGCAGGCGATGACCGGCGCCGAGCTGATCGCCGCCCAGACCCTGATCCGCCGCATCCCGGTGGGCGAGCAGGTGCTGGATGCCATCCTCAGGCTGGTCCGCGGCGCGCGGCCGGAGACCTCCGGCCTCGAGGCCGTCCGCCAGCATCTCGCCTGGGGCCCCGGGCCGCGCGCCGCCCAGGCGCTGATGCTGGCGACCCGCGCCCGCGCCGTGCTGGACGGCCGCCTCGCCCCCAGCGTGGACGACGTCATCGCCCTCGCCGAGTCGGTGCTGCGCCACCGCATGGCGCTCACCTTCGCCGCCCGCGCCGACGGCGTGCGCCTGTCCGAGGTCATCGACGCCCTGAAGGACCAGCTTGGCTAGACCTGCCCCCGTCACCGTCCCCTGGGCGGAAGCCCTCGGGGCGCAGCTCCCGCCGCTCGTCGTCATGGCGGAACGGGTCGCCGCGACCGTCATGCAGGGCGTGCATGGCCGCCGCCGCCCCGGCCAGGGCGACGCCTTCTGGCAGTTCCGGCCCTATTCGCCGGGCGACATCGTCTCCCGCGTGGACTGGCGCCAGAGCGCCAAGTCCGACCGCCTCTTCGTCCGCGAGACGGAATGGGAAGCGGCGCAGACCGTCGGCCTGTGGTGCGCCGCCGGGCCGGGGATGGACTGGCGCAGCAGCAACGACCTCCCGAGCAAGCGGGTGCGCGCCGAGCTCCTGCTGCTCGCCGTCGCGGCGCTGCTGTTCCGCGGCGGCGAGCGGGTGCGCCTGTTCGGCCTGCCGCGCGCCTTCTCCGGGCGCATCGGCCTCGCCCAGCTCGCCGATTCCCTCGGCCACCAGCCCGCCAGGGCCGAGGATGAGCGCATCCCCCGCCACGCCCGGGTGGTGCTGTTCGGCGACTTCCTCGCGCCGCTGGCCGAGACGCAAAAAGCCGTCGCCACCCTGGCGGCGCGCCCGGTGCGGGGGCACATGCTGCAGGTGCTCGACCCCGCCGAGGAAACCCTGCCCTATCAAGGGCGGATCCGCTTCGAAGGCGTCGGCCAGATCGAGGAACGCCTGGTGCCGAGGGTCGAAGGGGTCCGCCCGCTCTACGCCGAACGCCTGGCGCAGCACCGCGCCGGGCTGCAGGGGATCGCCGCCGCGGCCGGATGGAGCTTCGCCACCCACCGCACCGACCACCCGCCCGAGCAGGCGCTGCTCGCGCTGTACCAGATCCTGTCGCCGCCATGAGCTTTGAGGCCCAGACGGGGCCAGGAGGGGCTCTGCCCCTCCTGGACCACCCCGCCGGGGGGCAAGCGATGCCCCCCGGACCCCGCGGGCTAGGGTACAGGTCCCATCGCGGGGTCTGGGGGGCACGGCTGCCCCCCAGCGGGGGAGAGCCCGAGAGGGGGCAGAGCCCCCTCTCGGTCCACCGCCCGGGCCTCCGCTGATGCTGGCCATAGGACCGCTCGCCTTCGCCGCGCCCTGGGTGCTGGTGGCGCTGCCCCTGCTGCCGGTGCTGTGGTGGCTGCTGCGGGTCACCCCGCCGAGTCCCAAGCGGCAGACCTTCCCGCCCATCCGGCTGCTCCGCGATCTCCCGGTCACCGAGGAGACCCCCGCCCGCACGCCCTGGTGGCTGCTGCTGCTCCGCCTTCTCGCCGCCGCGCTGGTGATCCTCGGCCTGGCGCGGCCGGTCTGGGCCCCGGGCGTGGCGACGCAGGGGGAGGGCCCCCTGCTGGTCGTGGTCGATGACGGCTGGGCCGCGGCGGCGGACTGGCCGGCGCGCAGCGCGGCGGCGCTCGCCGCGCTCGATACCGCCGCGCGCGAGGGCCGCCGCGCCGCGCTGCTCCCCACCGCCCCCGGCGAGACCGGCGAGACCCCCCGCGCCACCCTGATGCCGGCCGAGGAAGCGCGCGCCCGCATGGCGGCGCTGCGCCCGAAGCCCTGGCCGGTGGACCGCGCCGCGGCGCTGGCCGCGCTCACCGCGTTCCGCAATGCCAATCCCGGAGGCCTCACCACCCTCTACATCGCCGACGGCGTCGAGCATGCCGCCGAGGGCGACGGCTTCACCCCGCTGGCCAATGCCCTCGGCGAGGCCGGCGCGCTCACCGTCGCGCGCGCCGAAGGCCACCCCGCCCGCGCCCTGCTGCCGCCGCGCGCCGAGGCGGACCGCCTGATCCTGCGCCTCGCCCAGCTCCGCGCGCCGGTCGCCACCGAGGCGACCGTGCTCGCCCGCACCGGCGATGGCCGCACCCTCGCCAGCGCCACCATCCCCGTGCCGGCCAATGCGCGCGAGGCCGACGCCGCCCTCGACCTGCCGATCGAGATCCGCAACCAGGTGGTCCGGCTGGACCTCGAGCCGCCTTCCGGCGCGGCGGGCGTGGTGCTGCTCGACGAGCGCTTCCGCCGCCGCCCGGTCGGGCTGCTCGCCGCCCAGGACACCGGCGCCGATGCGCCGCTGATCGGCGATCTCTTCTATCTCGAGCGCGCCCTCGCCCCCTATGCCGAGGTCCGCCGCGGCAGCCTCGAGACGCTGCTGCAGCGCCGCCTCGCCGTGCTGGTCCTGGCCGATCGCGAGATCGCCGAGGGCCGCGAGCGCGAGCAGCTCGAACGCTGGGTGCGCGAGGGCGGCACGCTGATCCGCTTCGCCGGCCCGCGCCTCGCCGAGAAGCCGGACCGCCTGCTGCCGGTGCCGCTGCGCGCCGGCGAGCGCCAGCTCGGTGGCGCCCTGACCTGGGACCGCCCGCAGAGCCTCGCCGCCTTCGCCGATGGCTCCCCCTTCGCCGGCCTCCAGGTCCCGGCCGAGGTCACCATCGAGCGCCAGGTCCTGGCGGAACCCTCGCCGCGCCTCTCGGACCGCACCTGGGCCCGCCTCGCCGACGGCACGCCCCTGGTCACCGCGGATTCGCTCGGCGCCGGCCGCATCGTGCTGTTCCACATCACCGCCAATGCCGACTGGTCGAATCTGCCGCTCTCGGGCCTGTTCGTGGATATGCTGCGGCGGCTGGTGGCGCTGTCCGCCGGCGTCACGGGGGCGGAGGGAGACACGCCGCTGGCACCGGTCGAATTGCTGGACGGGTTCGGGCGGCTGGCCCCGCCGCCGCCCGCCGCGGCGCCGATCCCCGCCAACCGGATCGAGGAGACCGCCGCCTCGCCGCGCCACCCGCCCGGCTGGTACGGCACCGGCGGGCCGGGCAGCGAGGGCGGCTGGCGCCGCGCGCTCAACCTCACCGCCTCGCTGACGCCGCTGCGCCCGGCCGCCGCCCCGCCGCGCGGCGCCGCCACCATGACGATCGGCGGCGTCCCCGCCGAGCGCGATCTCGGGCCCTGGCTGCTGATGGCGGCGCTGCTGCTGCTCGCGGTGGATCTCGTCGTCTCGCTCGGCCTGCGCGGGCTGCTCCGGATGCGCGCCGGCAAGGTCGCCGCCGGCGTGGCGCTCGCCCTGCTGCTCGCCGCGCCGGCCGGGGCGCAGGTCGAGGAGGGCGCCCCCGCCCTCGCCACCCGCCTCGCCTATGTCCTCACCGGCGATGCGCAGGTGGACGAGACCGCGCGCATGGGCCTCGTCGGCCTCTCCGACTTCGTCAACCGCCGCACCGCCGCCGGCCTCGCCGATCCCGCGGGCGTGGTGCCCGGCCGCGACGACCTCTCCTTCTACCCGCTGCTCTACTGGGCGATCCTGCCCGACACCCCGGCCCCCGACGCCCAGGCGCGCGAGAAGCTCAACGACTTCATGCGCCATGGCGGCATCATCCTGTTCGACACCCGCGACGAGGGCTCCGGCGAAGGCGCCGCCCCCGGCGCGCGCGCCGCGCTGCGCCGCGTGACCCAGGGCCTCGCCGTCCCGCCCCTCGCCCCGGTCCCCGAGGACCATGTCCTGAAGCGCGCCTTCTACCTGCTCTCCGATCTTCCCGGCCGCTTCGCCGGCGGCCAGGTCTGGGTCGCGCGCGACCAGGACCGCGCCAATGACAGCGTCTCGCCGGTCATCATCGGCGGCCATGACTGGGCCGCCGCCTGGGCGATCGACGGGCGCGGCCAGAACCCCTTCGCCACCATCCCCGGCGGCGCGCGGCAGCGCATCCTCGCCTACCGCTTCGGCGTGAACCTCGTGATGTACGCGCTGACCGGCAACTACAAGGGCGACCAGGTGCACGTGCCGGCCATCCTCGAGCGCCTGGGCAACTGAGATGACGGCGCATCCGCATCAGCCCGGCCTCATGCGCACCGGCCATGCGCGCGTCACCAATGTCGAGCTGTTCTTCGACCTCGTCTTCGTCTTCGCGGTGACGCAGCTCTCGCACCGGCTGCTGCACGACCTGACGCTCGCCGGGGCGCTCGGCACCGCGCTGCTGTTCCTCGCCATGTGGTGGGTGTGGATCTTCACCGCCTGGGCGACCAACTGGCTGGACCCGGACCGCACCGCGGTGCGGCTGCTGCTGTTCGCGATGATGCTGGCCGGGCTGCTGTTCTCGATCTCGATTCCGCACGCCTTCGCGGAGACCGGCCTGATCTTCGCCGCGGCCCATGCCGCCATGCAGCTCGGGCGCACCCTGTTCGCGATCTGGGCGGTGCGCGCGAGCGCGCGCATGCGGCAGAATTTCTACCGCATCCTGGTGTGGCTCGGAGCGGCCGCGCTGTTCTGGATCGCCGGCGGGCTGGCCGAGGGCGGTTGGCGCGCGGCGCTGTGGGCCGCCGCACTCGCCATCGAATATGCCGCCCCTTGGGCGTATTTCCGCGTGCCCGGCCTCGGCCGCTCGCAGATCGCCGACTGGCGCGTCGATGGCGCGCACATGGCCGAGCGCTGCGGCCTCTTCGTCATCATCGCGCTCGGCGAGTCCATCGTCGTCACCGGCGCCGCCTTCGGCGAGATCGCCTGGACGCCGGCGACGCTCGCCGCCTTCGCCACCGCCTTCGTTGGCAGCGTCGCGATGTGGTGGATCTATTTCCACATCGGCGCCGAGCGCGCCGCCGCGCATATCGGCGCCGCCGCCACCCCCGGGCGCATGGCGCGGCTCGGCTACACCTACCTGCACATGCCGATCGTCGCCGCCATCATCCTCGGCGCGGTGGGCGACGAGCTCGTCCTGCAGCATCCCGACGGCCACGCCGACGCCAAGGCGATCGCGGTGATCCTCGGCGCGCCGGCGCTCTACCTCGCCGGCAACGCCGGGTTCAAGCGGCTGACCGCGCGCCATACCCCGCTGTCGCATGTCGCCGGGCTCGGGCTGCTGGCGGCGCTGCTCGGCGTGGCGTGGCTGTGCTCCCCGCTCGGGCTCGCCGCGCTCGCCACCGCGGTGCTGGTGCTGGTGGCGGGGTGGGAGCATGTCTCGCTGAAGGTGAGGGCGCCGCGCGCGGCATGAGACAGACCCTGGCCGGCATCGACTTCGCGCCGATCCTCCCGCTCTGGCTGCTGCTGGCGGTCGCGGCACTGGCGCTCATCGCGCTGATCCCCGCCGCGATCCGCCGCGCCCGCGGCGCCGCCTGGCGCGCGCTGAGCTTCGCGCTGCTGCTGCTCGCCCTCGCCAATCCCCGCCTCGTCGAGGAGACCCGCGAGACCCGCCCCGATATCGGCCTGCTGGTCGTGGACCGCTCCGATTCCACCCAGGTCGGCACCCGCACCGCGCAGATCGAGGCGGCGCGCCGCGAGATCGAGGCGCGCGCCGGCCGCCTGCCGGAATTCGAGCTGCGCACCGTGGACGTGCCCGAGCAGGGCAACCAGGGCACCCGCCTGTTCACCGCCATGGACCGCGCGCTGGCGGACATCCCGCGCGCCCGCCTCGCCGGCGTGATCGCGCTCACCGACGGCCAGGCGCATGACGTGCCGAACCCGACCAATCTCGACGCCCCCTTCCACGTCCTGCTCCCCGGCCGCCCCGGCGAGACCGACCGCCGCATCCGCGTCATCGAGGCGCCGAGCTTCGGCATCGTCGGCCGCTCGGTGGACCTGCGCGTCGTCGTGGAGGACCTCGGCGTCCCCAACCCGACCGGCGCGGCGCGCCTCACCATCCGCCGCGACGGCCAGCCGGCGCGCCAGGAGAGCGTCCCGGTCGGCCGCGACCACCGCATCACCGTCCCGATCGAGCGCGGCGGCCCGACCGTGGTGGAGATCGCCGCCGAGACCCGCCCGGGCGAGGTCTCCGACCTCAACAACCGCGCCGTCGTCACCATCAACGGCGTGCGCGACCGGCTGCGCGTGCTCCTGGTCTCCGGCGAGCCGCATGCCGGCGAGCGCACCTGGCGCCGCCTGCTCAAGGCCGACCCGAACGTGGACCTGGTCCACTTCACCATCCTCCGCCCGCCGGAGAAGGACGACCTGACGCCGCTCAACGAGCTCGCCCTGATCGCCTTCCCGGTCCGCGAGCTGTTCCAGGTGAAGCTCCGCGAATTCGACCTCATCGTCTTCGACCGCTTTGCCAATCGCGGCATCCTGCCCAGCGCCTATCTGCGCAACATCGCCGACTATGTGCGCGGCGGCGGCGCGCTGCTGCTTTCCGTCGGCCCCGAATTCACCGGTCCCATCAGCCTCGCCCTCACCCCCCTCGGCCAGGTGCTGCCCGCCCGTCCCTCCGGCCGCGGCGGCCAGGCGGTCGGCGAGCAGGCCTTCCGCCCGCTGGTCAGCGAGGTCGGCAGCCGCCACCCCGTCACCGAGGGCCTCACCGGCGCCAATGAAGGCCCGCAGGCGCCAAGCTGGGGCCGCTGGTACCGCTTCCTGCGCAGCGAGGCGCGCGGCGGCACCACGGTGATGGACGGGCCGGACGGCTCCCCCCTTCTCATCCTCGACCGCGTCGGCGACGGCCGCGTCGCCCTGCTGCTCTCCGACCACATCTGGCTGTGGTCGCGCGGCCATGACGGCGGCGGCCCGCAGCAGGAGCTGCTCCGCCGTACCGCCCACTGGCTGATGCGCGAGACCGAGCTGGAAGAGGAAGACCTCACCGCCCGCATCGACCAGGGCCGCCTCACCGTCACCCGCCGCAGCCTGGACGCCGGCCCCGCCCCCGAGCTCACCATCACCGGCCCCGACGGCAGCGTCACCCGCCGCGTTCCCGCCCAGACCGGCGGCGGCCGCGCCTCGCTCGACATGCCCGCCACCACCCCCGGCGTCTGGCAGGCGAGCGACGGCCGGCGCACCGCCTTCGCCGCCGCCGCCGCTGCCAACCCGCCCGAAATCGCCGATCTCCGCGCCGACGACGCCAGGCTCCGCCCGATCGCCCAGGCGACCGGCGGCGCCATGCGCTGGCTCGGCACCGGCGCCGAACCCGCCCTGCCCGAGCTCCGCCGCGTCTCCCCCGGCCGCGATTCCTACGGCGCGAGCTGGATCGGCCTGCGCCGCAACGGCGACCACACCGTCACCGGCATCGCCGCCCTGCCGCTGCTGCCGCCCTGGCTCGCCCTGCCCCTGGTGCTCGGCGTCGCCATCCTCGCCTGGCGCCGCGAAGGGCGATGACGCGGCCGCCAAGCCTGCCTACCTCTCACGGCGGAGGCCCCCGCCATGCGTCCCGCCCTCGCCCTGCTGCCGCTCGTCCCGCTCGCCGCCTGCGCCACCGGCCCCGGCTTCGACGAGCGCATGACCGCCCTCGTCGGCAAGCCGGAAGGCACGCTCGTCGAAACCCTCGGCGTGCCCAACCGCACCTACGAAACCGCCGGCACCAAATACCTGCAATTCGAACAAATCCGCAGCTACGCCTACCCGCCCGACCCCTTCTGGTACGGCCGCCGCTACTGGGCCCCCTGGCCATCCTACCCGGCCTACAGCCTCTCCATCTGCTCCATCACCTTCGCCACCCGCCGTGGCATCGCGGAATCCTACACCGCCCGGGGGAGTTGCGGCTGAAGGCCCGGGTGCGGGACCGAGAGGGGCTCTGCCCCTCTCGGGCTCTCCCCGCTGGGGGGCGACCTCGCCCCCCAGACCCCGAGGGCAGGTTCGGGTCAGAGGGAGGGGCATGGCGCGCCCGTTGAAGCGGCACGCCGCTTGTGCCCCT